>Ga0315279_10003330_pt1 | contig 22558 bp, 22 predicted proteins | sample YL17G06_20_MG_FD_203694 | JGI IMG/M metagenome (GOLD analysis project Ga0315279, IMG submission 203694) | Sediment microbial communities from Yellowstone Lake, YNP, Wyoming, USA - YL17G06_20 | ecosystem: Environmental > Aquatic > Freshwater > Lake > Sediment | place: USA: Wyoming | collected... | reverse complement strand
AAATCTTTGGACAATGGTTCATTCTGAATCCTTAGTTATGAAGCAGATCAGAATAGCCTTTGTCCAATGTCCAATTATTTATCTGAAATCACTTAGGAGATTCTAATTTAATAGGATTTTTACTGGTGTTGAAAACAGGTTTAGCGATGGATGAGGTATGAGAAAAAAACAGTTTATCCCTCATCTCTCATCCTTCATCCTTCATCCTTCATCCTTTACTTATGCCCACCATATAGTGCCGAGTTTTTCGGTCAGCATCACTTGTTTCAGGAAAGCTACTGCCTTCAGGAATCCTTCGTTAGCAGACATCAGGCTGTCCTCATGCTCAATGCTTAGAACGCCATCATAGCCAACCATCCTCAAATTGCTGACGAAATCTTTCCAGAAATTATAATCGTGACCATATCCGACAGTTCTGAATACCCATGATCTATTGATCTCGTCGCCATAATGCTTTGTATCAAGAACACCATTGACAGGGGTATTGTATGGGCATACCCTCGTGTCTTTGGCGTGGACGTGGAATATCGCCTTGCCTAGCTTTCGGATACTGGCAATCGGGTCAATTCCCTGCCAGAAAAGATGGCTTGGGTCAAAGTTTGCACCGATCTGTTCGCCTGCGGCTGATCTCAGTTTCAGCAACGTCTCGGTGTTATAAACGACGAATCCCGGGTGCATTTCCAGAGCTATCTTAACACCATGCTCTTTGAGAAAGTCATTCTCTTCTTTCCAGAACGGTATGACCTTCTTTTCCCATTGCCACTCAAGTATCTCAAGGAAATATGGAGGCCATGGGCATGTAACCCAGTTGGGATGCTTGGCTGAATCACTGTCACCGGGGCATCCAGAGAAGCTGTTTACAACGTCCAAACCCAGTTTTTCTGCCAGAAGGATTGCCTTATGTTGTGCTTCAATGTTCTTCTTTGCGATCTCAGGATTTGGATGGACCGGATTCCCATGACAACTAAGAGAACTGATTATCAGTCCACTATCAGCAATGAGTTTTTTGAATTTGTCAAACTCTTTATCATTATTGAGCAGAACATCCGGGTCGCAATGAGTCGTCGAAGCAAAATTTCCTGCACCAAGTTCAATGGCATCAAGCCCGGCATTTTTTATGAACTCAAGGGCTTTTTCAAGCGTTTGATCACCGAACAAAGCTGTAAGTACGCCTAATTTCATTTGCAAAACCTCCTGATTGTATTGGGTTCTTTGGTAACAACAATACTTTTTACATTTGATATTAGAACAAATTCTTATATCCGATATGAGCGTAGATGATATAGGTTTTGAACCACATTTCCAGAAGTTTCATACAGGTTATTCGTAATGCTTAATTACTCCCCAACAGGTTGCAGATTTTCCAGAAGGATCAACTGCCGATGTGTTTGATTTCACATTGAAGTTATTTGTGATTTCTTTATCAGTTAGAACACGATTGTAAACTCGAACTTCGTCAATCTTCCCGATTAACCATCTTCCATCATGTTCACTGCCTATTCTTCGCTCATCCCATTTCTCTGCTGCTGCCCCGGCAGGACCTTCTGAAACAAATTTACCATCTACATATAGTTTATGGACATTTACCTTTGTATCAGTGGTATAGACAATATGATACCACTTACCTACTTCAGCGGGAGCGATAATCTTACCACCGCCATTTTTATCCACCTGTATCTGATTGCTTTCAAATTTAAAGTGGACTTTTCCTTCTTCCCATTGCCATGTAGAAATGATCCCTTGAATACCACTGAATTGGTCTTCCATTGCCCAACATTCGAGAGATACTAAAGCGAATTCACCCATCTTTGGGATTTCAACATAATTATCAGCCTTGCCTTCAAATTGTAGACATTCACCAATCACTCCAGCAACGGATTTCAAAGTGCCTTTCATAGTAGCGTCTTTACCATTACCAGAGACATCTTTGACCACTGCTCCCTGAATACTCGCTTTGTCTAAAGTCCACATAGCAACTAAGCCATCTTTAACATACCCTTGAGCATTTGCCAGAGTAGCGATAAATAAACACACAAGTAGAGATACTACAAATATACGCATTTTTAAATTCTCCTTATCAAAGTTAGGCAAAATCCTATGTATCAAACTAATACAGTTTATCACCTCAAAACTAACTGACATCCCCCCTTTTTTTGTGTAATAGATACTGGCTTTGAAACACATTCCAGAAATTTCAGGCAGATTATTCGTAATGCTTTAATACACCCCAACAGGTTGCAGATTTTCCAGAGGGATCAACGGCTATTTTGTTTGATTTCACGTTGAAGTTATTTACTATTTCCTTCTCAGTTAGAACACGATTGTAGACTCGAACTTCGTCAATTTTTCCGATTAGCCATCTTCCATCATGTTCACTGCCCATTCTTCGCTCATCCCATTTCTCTGCTGTTGCGCCTCCGGGTCCTTCAGCACCAAGTTTACCATCCACATATAGTCTGTGAAGGCTTGTCTTAGTATCAGTAGTATAGACAATATGATACCACTTACTTAATTCAGCAGGGAATATAATCTTGCCACCACCATTTTTGTCCACCTGTATCTGATTGCTTTCAAACTTAAAGTGGACTTTTCCTTCTTCCCATTGCCATGTGGATACAATTCCTTGAATACCACTGAACTGGTCTTCCATTGCCCAACATTCTACGGATACCTGTGCAAAAGTTCCCATCTTTGGGATTTCAACGTAATTTTCAGCTTTGCCTTCAAATTGCAGGCACTCACCGATTACTCCAGCAATAGATTTTATAGCACCTTTCATGGTGGCATCTTTGCCATTACCGGAGACATCCTTGACTGTTTCACCCTGAATACTCGCTTTGTCTAAAGTCCACATAGCAATTAAGCCATCTTTGATAAATTCTTCAGCATTCACCAAAGTAGCGACCAAAAAACACATAAAAAGAAACATTAGTAAAATACGCCTATACATGATTTAAGTTTCCTCTTTAATTGGTTGTTAAGGCTCTATTTCTCCTTAACCTCCCCCCATGTGAGAGCAAGCTTACCTGATGGATCAACTGCTAATCCGCCATCCTTTAACATTGTAATCTCTTTATCACTTAAAGCACGATTGTAAAGACGAACCTCATCAAGCACACCTTTTTTAAACCAAGCACGACCGCCACAACCAGAGTCACCACCCATAAATAAATTTTCCTGACTATCATAAGGTATATCCTTTGTGGCTGTTTGTTTCTTCTGTTTGCCATCAATATAGAGTGTCAAATTACTGCCATCGTGTGTCACTAACACATGAACCCAACTGCCGGCAATCCCATCTGTTGTAACTCCGGTATAACCACCGCCATTGCTTGTACGGACACCGAAGACAAAGTTGTCAGCGACAAGAGCGGCATCCGGTTCAGTACCTTGCATACCCAAAAACCAGTTAGCCCACGTTGAGCAACCCAGTCCATGATAGAGTATATCCCCGTGGTTCTTATCATTAGGTTTAACGTATACGGATACAGTAAATTTACCGCCCTTCAACTTTAGTTCCTCATTATTCTTAACGACTACATAGTCCCCTGCCGTTTCGAAGCTAAGTGCCTTACCGAATTTGCCCTGCACAAAAACTGGACCGCCTTTTATGTCGCCATTGTTTCCATTGCCAGAGCCATCTTTGGCATCACCGTCAAAACTCCAATATGCAATAAGCCCATCTTTTATATTTTGAGCAAAGACGGGAAGATTAAAAGCTACTGCGGTTAAGATAAGTAAACAAACTAACATTGATTTTTTCATCTTTTTCTCCTTTATTACTACATGATTTGTTGTTAAAACCTCGATATTTGCTAACTAAATTTCTCTGTTAACCACCTCCTCGTTATCGTCATTTCTGTCGAGTGCTGAAGCAAGCTTCAGCACTCCAAATAAAGTAAATCAAGTATTCTTGACAAACCAATCCAATAGTTTTTCGGCTTCAGCCTGATTTGGCGCCCATGTTGAGTAGTACGTTTTATTTGGTTTCAGTTCCTTGTGCGCACGTTTTACCTCATCCATGCTTCCACCGAACTGCACTGCCTTACCACCCTTCTGCACTCTCTTAAACAGGTCTATATACTCACTATGACCGCCATATCCTGTTCCCGGCACGTAAGACATCGTATGAAGCCCTTTACTTGCAAACAGATCGTCAGTATGAACCAATGCGCCCGGACCATCCCAATGATAGACTACATGCTTGACGATCTCTGCTTCTTCCTCAAGTGCAGGTAGAACCCATCTGCGGAACATTTCAGGGCTAATCATACAACTAAAATCACATTGAAGCGTAGCGGCTCCTTCCATAGAATACATACCATGACAATATCCGTGTTCATCCATTTTACCAGCTTTAGCGATGGTATACCATATCTTCGGAAAGATCGCCTTTGCATCGTCCATTGCCCTATCAATCAATTCAGGGCAGTCTATCAAATCTTCACAAAGCTTTTGTGGACCCCTTATAGCCGCAAGAATGTCCATATTAGTATGAAGGTCAATATGGGTCAAAAGCATTTTACCTGCTACTTTTTCAGCGGCACGACTATAAAATTCAATCATTCTCAGCCACAAAGGATGATCTTCTTTGAGTGTGATGGGAAATTCTTTTTCCCAATCTTTAACGTAAGGAACAGACCAATTTGTGTCACCAGAATCTTTGCTCCACTTGAACTCAGCACCTGTAAAGACAGCCGCCTCATCTGGTCCAAAGCTGATCCAGAATGATGGTACGGATTCTCCACCGTAATACGTAGCCCGTGCGGACTGAATTGCTCCTTCGATGATGGCATCCATATCACCATGAGCACGATCGTAATAATTGCTACCTCTGCCTCCACTGACACCTTCTCGTGGAGAGGTGACACATACTATAGGACGGTCAATTATATCACCTGCATAAAAAGCTTCCCATCTTTTATTTGTTTCTTCTATATCCAGTTTGAATTCAAGTGGTGCAGGTTTCTTTTTTTCGTTCATGAATTACTATTTCCTTCCTAATTGCAAATTAGTGGTAAATTTTTAATCACGAATTCCACAAATATGAAGAAAAGTCTATAGGTCTATAGGTTTCAACCCCATAGACTTATAGACCCATTGACCTGATTTCATTCGTGAAATTCATGATAAAATTGTGGTTGAATAACTATATTACCCGGTTACAGTCCAATAACGTGGGTGTTTGTCAAGATACGTTATGTTTAATTGAGAGAACGTTTTTCCCAAATAGCGTGCCAGATTCTCGATCCCCCACATTTCAGACGTGCCGTGAGAAACCATGATCACACCGACACCCATCTCGTAAAATCTCTCACCTCGATGCCAATAGCTGAAACCATCATCACAGACGATTACAACGTCAGAGCCTTCTTTAATCATTTCAAGTCCCGGTGTTCCGCAACCAGTACCAACAGAGGGACGAGAAATAGTCCATTCCGGGTTTCCTAGAACCCATACGCTGTCCTGTCCTAATGGGCGTACTTTTTCAGCAACGTATTTTGCAAAATTCCCTAGTGTTGTTTCTGGAAAATCGTAGACAGCTACAAATTTACTGCTGTCTTCTGCAAGCCTGTGCTTTAATCCTAACCCATAAGCCCACGAATCACGTATACCAATTTCGGGCCATGGGTCCCATATATCATGAACTCTAAGTATCACAAGACCAGTTTCCTCAAGAAACTTCTGCTTTTCGATACCCGGGGCTTCTTCACGAGTTGGCTTCTCGTCTTGGGAATGATGCCAGAAAGTAGGTTCGTGTGTAATGAACAGATCATATCCCATCTCATGAGCAAGACGCAAATTCTCTATGGTGCTCATCCATGCTACTGCGACGGAAGAAATTTCTTTTGTGGGATCACCTGATTTGACCGTATCAACAGTCGTCTCACGGTTGACCCATGGCGATTTTGACAACAGATGCTCCCTGATGTCATTAGTATTCATAAGATATACCGCCTTTCAAGACTTATTGCACGATCAAATCAATTGTGTTTGATTCAAGTTTGAATTGAGTACCTCTTGTATCCGCTTCTATATATCTCTTGGCTTTCTTTTTCTGTGATTGCTGTAATTCATCCCTGAGACTTTGTATAAGAGCCGCTTTCTCTGTGGCTGTATAATTAGCTTTTGAGTTAATCTCTCTAATCTGGCTTTCTGTATCTGCTTTTTCGGTTTGCTCTCGGCCTACGAATTTGGTATGCAACTCTAACCATGTACTAAGCTGAATAGTGTAAGTTCCGGGTGTCTTTATCGGATAGTAACTCAGCAAGTCAGCTACATCAACCGTAAGTACCGAGTCCGGAGCAAGAATCTTAGCTTCACGCACATCAACTGGTTTATCTACGAATCTGCGGGGTTTTGGACTCGATAGAGGCGGAGTTGGCTTAATGCTGGCTATGGTTTCTCCTGTCGAACTCTTCACAATAAGCTTGGTGGATAGCACATTGCTACTAACAATTTCATCCAATACTGTCTGTTCTTCTGCGCCGGTCTTAATGTTTATCTTCAAAGGTATAGGTCCTGCTAGTGGGAAAGTCTTTTGAGTTATCTCAAGTGTTGCAGTAGCCGCAGGTCCTTTTGGAACTTCAACTGTTTTACTTACAGTTGTAGAAGAAGTAGAAGATGTAACGGTAGAAGTTGAAGAAGTACCAGAAGATACGACTGTCCCGGCAGGTTGTTCCGTTGGTGCAGAGGGTTCCTGAACCATGCCATAGATTTCGATCTCTTTTATCTTCGCTGGAGCACGTTTTAACCGTGCCTGACTACCACGTCCACCCGGAGTTGTAGTGTCATCTGACGTTCTGTCAATTTTTATCTTGATCCTATCTGTTGTTACAGAAATAGGTATTTCTATCTTGTTACCTTCAGTATTCTTGATTTCTTTCAGAGACTTCCAGTCGTCAGGTCTATCGCCACCAGAATAGATTGTAAACGATTGCAGGTTAGGGCTATTGATAACGACTTTTCGTATTGACTTCGGTTCTGGAAGTTTTACAAAGGCTTCGGTGTACCTTGTAGAACCTGCATTGGAATCAGTCGGTAATTGTGAGTCTGCAACAGTGCCTTGATCACCATCCACCATAAGCGGTGACGTGGCTTCTACTCCTTTTGCTTTTGCATAATTTTCACTCCATATCTGTTTTGCCATTATAGATTTGCTAGCAGAACTACATCCAGCAAGTATGACTGCCAGTAAAACGATACAAACTATACCAAAATTTCGTAACATTGACTACACCTCCAGTTAAATAAGTACCCTAATAAGTAGTTTACAGTTATCAGTTTTAAGTTTTAAGTTTTTAGTTATCAGAGTCGTTTATTCATAAGGTTTTTTGAACTGAAAACTAAAAACTGCTTACACTTATGCTTTAATTATTGTATTCCAACCTTTAGGTTCGGTCAATAGTAAAAGCTATAATGTTGTTAAAAAATGATGTAAATTATACTCCAAATCCAAAAATTCACAATATACTTTTTTTGCTTTTCAAATTTTCTTAGTGGTTTACCCGCTAGATAATTATTGACGTTATAAACGCTAATGGCTATAATTCAAATAGAATATTTCACGATGAAAAATTTATAACAAGTAATCGTTAAAAAATGCCATTTTGGCACAATTGTAGGATGAGTAAATGGTTTTGATTTATTGTTTTTACAAGATTCATCAGCTATTAATTATTGTAAATGTAAATAACAAGCAAAAACCATTTACCCATCCTACTGTAAACCCATTTTTTAACGATTACTAACAAGGAGATTAATTTTAGTTACGAATGGAGAATAAAATGCAAGAATTAACCAGTATTGAACGAATAGACAATATACTAAGAAGAAAACCTGTTGACCGTGTTGGCTTAAATGAAAGCTTTTGGGGTGAAACAATAGGTCGTTGGCGCAATGATGGATACCTTAAAGAAAATGAATCACTTGAGACTCACTTCAATTATGACTACCGACAGGGCGGATGGCCCAATATGGCATCAGTAGTTGATTATGCAGAACAGGTTCTTGAGGAAACAGACGAATGGCGATTGGTTCGCAACGCAAATGGCGCTCACCTGAAATGGTGGAAACATAAGGCTGGAACACCTGAACACGTATTCTTTGAAGTTCAGGATCGTGCCGGCTGGGATGAACATATCCGTCCTAATCTGCTAGATGACAGTGTTCTACGAAAACGCATAAACGTTGAAGGTTATCGCAACGCTTTGCAGGATTCACATGCAAATAATAAGTTCTTTTTCCTAAATGGTGTAAACGTATTTGAATGTATACATCCAGTCTGCGGGCATGAAAATATGCTTGCTGGTATGGCACTTGATCCTGATTGGGTTTGGGATATGTGTAACGTCTACGCTGATCTGATTATAAAATGCAACGAGATACTTATATCAGAGGGTGGGAAGCCAGACGGCGTATTTTTCTACGAGGATATGGGATTCAAAGCCAAGCCGTTCATGTCACCGAAGATGTATAAAGAAATAATCTGGCCTGCGCATAAAAAGACCTTTGATCAAGCGCATAGTTATGATCTTCCAGTGGTAATACATTCATGCGGTTACGTGGAGCCATTAGTTCCGGGTCTTATCGAGGCAGGGATGGATTGCTTACAGGCAATGGAAGTCAAGGCTGGCATGGACCTCATTCAATTGAAAAAGACTTATGGTGATCGAATCGCTTTTTGCGGAGGAATGGATATTCGATTACTGGAAACCAATGATCTTTCAAAGGTAGAAGAGGAATTACTGAAAAAGCTACCGATTGCTATGGAAGGCGGTGGCTACATTCTGCACAGCGATCACAGCGTTCCCAATACCGTAGACTACAAGACCTACAAGTATTTCGTTGATCGTGGTCTTGAGATCGGAACGTATAAGTAAGGATGAAGGCGGAATTATGAAGGATGAAAGAAAGCGATTCATCCTTCATAATTGACGAAATGGGGAAAGTCAAATCTTCGGAAAATGTCGCTAACTGAAAAACTCGTGTCTCTAAATTCTAGCTCCAAATTTTCTTGATAGCTTGAACTGCACTCTGTCAAGATATAATCCTAGAATCATAAAGAATATGCCAACGCCCAATATGCTGAGACCCGTCATACGACCACCTAATGGATAATATTCCCGATAAACTTCCAATGAACCTAAATAATGCTTATCTTTTAGCGGGAACATAATCCAGACCAGACCCACTATAATCGCTATTATTGCCAGAGCAAAAATAATATTTACAATAACTCCTAATATAACAACTAAAGTATTCATTTTATCTCCGTGAGCTACTCATATCGCAGGGCTTCAATCGGATTGAGTCGAGCCGCTTTTCTCGCTGGATATATACCAAAGAAGATTCCGACTGCCGCAGAGAATAAAAAGGCAAGCAGTATTGCATCTATAGATATAACAGTTGGCCATCCTGCAAGTTTGGATATTAATCTTGCTCCGGCAACTCCAAGACCTATACCGATCGCTCCGCCTATTATGCTAAGGAACATTGATTCGACAAGGAACTGCGTAAGAATATCACGCCTTCTGGCGCCAACAGCCTTTCTCGTTCCGATCTCACGAGTACGTTCAGTAACTGACACTAACATGATATTCATTATCCCTATACCACCTACTATAAGTGAGACTCCCGCTATTCCCGCAAGCAAGTAGGTAAAGCTCTGACCAGTTTTTTCTAGTGTCTCCAAAAATGACAATTGATTCTGTACATTAAAATCTGCTTCTTTATTTGCTGGCAATTTATGCTGTCTTCTAAGTATTTTCTCAATCTCTGCTTGTGCCGCATCCATATCTTTTGCGTTTTTTACTTCAACACTGATACTGTTCAAATAGTTTCTGCCAAAAAGTCTTTTCATAGCAGTTGTAACCGGGGTTAATATCCTGTTATCCAGATCCCATGGACCCATACTTCCTTTCTCTTTCATTATACCAAGGATTCGGAAATTGATATTGTTTATCCTTATCTCTTTACCTATGGGGTCAACATTCCCGAATAGATCAGTTATTACTGTTTTTCCAATCAGACAAACTCTATTCCTATAAGTCACATCATCTTCAGTAAAGAATGCTCCCTTAACTGGATAATGGTTTTGAACTCGCTGGTACTCAGGAACGGTTCCGATAACCTCAATATTGCTGTTTTTGCTTTCATATTTCACCTGTGTCCGTCCAGATACCTCTGGTTCTATATAAGAGAGGTAAGTCGCCTTTTCCCTCAAAATATCAAGGTCTTCCTCTTTTAGGGTTGTACTCGAACCACGTTCAAATCGGACCATACCGGATCGAGGAGCCCCGGGGCGGATTGTAAGCACATTCGATCCCATAGATTTTATACGATTTGATATGTCAGATTTTGCACCTCTGCCTATTGAAATCATAGCGATAATGGCTCCTACGCCTATTACTATCCCCAGCATCGTCAGGAAAGAGCGCATTTTACTGCTTATAAGGCTTCTTTGAGCGATACGAAGACTCTCTTTTAGTTTCATTTTTTTTCCTCTCCCTCCACCGCACCATCTCTTATATGTATGATCCTCTGACTGTATTCGGCTATGTCTTTTTCGTGTGTTACTAGTATTATTGTAATTCCATCGCTATTCAATTTCTGAAATATATTCATTATTTCTACACCTGTACGAGAATCAAGATTTCCAGTAGGTTCATCTGCCAGAAGGATTGCTGGATTATTTACAAGAGCCCTTGCTATTGCGACTCTCTGCCTCTCTCCTCCTGACATCTCATTTGGTCGGTGCTTTGCTCGCTGTCCTAAGCCGACGGTATCTAACATTCGCAGGGCTATCCCAAGACGTTCTTTCTCCGGAATATCGTTATAGACCATTGGTAATTCTACGTTATGTATTGCATCCTCACGAGCAAGTAGATTGAATGTCTGAAATACGAAACCGATCTTAGTGTTTCGGATTCCAGCCAACTGATCATCGCTTAACCCCTCAACAGGGATATTATCCAATTCATATCTACCGGCAGTTGGAACATCGAGGCATCCGATAATATTCATAAGTGTGGATTTCCCTGACCCCGAAGGTCCCATGATAGATACGAACTCCCCTTTATTTATCTGCATGGATATTCCGTTAAGGGCGGTTACATCAACCTCCCCCATTCGGTACACTTTTTCCACATTTTCCATAACAATCATAATTTATTACCTTCCTTAGAAGATGCTGTCGTTTTCTACGATCGGCTGTTTCTATATTCTTTAGAGACACAATTCTAAGAAATATCTATATTATTCAGGATATAACCATCTACTATCCATAATCGTCCCTCTAGATTGTTCTCCAGAGATTTTGGGTGGATCCAACTTTGGTAACTCCATTTTCTCAAAAACAGCGATTTGATCTTTGACAAGGACAGCCTTAATTTCATCCATGTATTCTTTGATTGATGAGAGATATTCTTCTCTTTTATTAAGGAGTTCTTCTTGCTCGGTGCGTAACTGCTGTATCATCTGTCGGTATTCAGCACGGTCTTCGCTATTACCCGAAGCTAGGTTTTTTCTCCTTATTTTATTTATGATATTGTTAGCGTTTTCATCAAAATCTCTCTTTTCTAATTCGTATTTGTTTGCAATCACCTTGATTGACATCATTTTGGGTTCAACAACATCCTGCTGTTCTTTAGATAGATTTAACTTTGGCAGGCTTTTATTTGTATCAGTAAGATTTATAACACCTACTGCACAGGATGATATAAACAGTGTCAGAGCAAGCAAAACATAATATTCAAAATGGAATACTTTATCAGAATTCCTTATCAATATTATCTCCAATTAATAATTTTCCGTAGGGGCGAAGCATTTGCACCATAAACGCTGATTATATAATAGTTCACAATAGCAAATGCTTCGCCTACAATATTATCTCCGTAAATTACCAAAGAACCAAATTTTTCAAGGTCCTGGAGGCGGTCCGCCTGGTCCGGGTCCTCCTCCGCCACTACCGGATCTTTGCTGTGCTTGTCTTTGCATTTGACCAAACGTTGCCGATGGATTTTTCATAAAGGCAGGTAACCCCTGCTGTCCGGCTTTTCCACTGGCTGAAGACGCTAACATAAGGACGTCTCCCTCTTCAACACCAAATATGATCTCCGTTGTATCCCATCCTCGAACACCGATTTCTACAGGCATTGGATTACCCGGCTTGCCATCTATTACAGGTGTAACCGTCTTTCCGTTTTTAGTGTCCATAATAGCTTCATTCTCAACTATCAGAACGTTACTCACGCTTTCGGCAGTTATTACAACAGATGCGTTCATACCCGGTTTCAATATTTTGCTTGGGTTCTCGATCACTGTTGTCACCTTGAAAGTCGTAACGTTCTGCACAGCCCTGCCCATCGGTGCTATTTTAAGCACCTTTCCCTGAAATTTCTTGTCAGGGTAGGCATCCACTGTTATTGTGACAGGCTGATCAACTTTGAGCTTGCCCATATCAGTTTCATCAACGTCAGTCTGAACATATACATTGTCCAGATCAGCCATTGTAAATAGCAGAGTTCCTGCGGCGGCTGAATTTCCCATACTAGACGTTATAACCTGTCCCTCTACAACATTTCTCTGAAGTACTGTTCCTGATGTTGGTGCTCTGACTATAGTATCTGCATTTTTGTCATTGGCTGATTTCAATGCCGCTTGACTTCTTACGAGAGAAGCCTGCGCCGACTCTTTATCCTTCTCTTTTAATTGAATCTGAGCCTTGTTTGCAATTGCTAATGCCAGTGAATTCTCTGTGTCTTTTACCTGTAGTTTAGAAATTTCGAGATCCTTTTCACGAAGCTTTTCCTGATCTACCTTTTGGTTGGCAGTGGCAATCGCAGATTCTGCTTTGTCAATGCTTTTTTGTGCTAGTTTTATATCATCTTCACTGGATGGGTCTTTTGCTAGCTTTAACTGCTCAACTGCTGATTCATACTGTGTCTTTGATGATTCATAACTTGATTGGGCTGAATCCAATTCAGATCTCGAGACGAATTGCTTATCATATAATGCTTTACGTCTGTCATATTCTAATTTGGCGAGATCCATATTATACTTAGCCTGATCTATAGCAAGTTGCGCCTTTTTAACCGTTTCTGGTCTCGGATTTTGAGCCAGACTTAGCCTGAGTTTTGATATATCTATATCGTTCTGTGCATCTTTCACTACTCGGGCATTTGTTATATGGTCATACTTGATCTGCTCCTCAAGCTGGGCTAGTTTAGCTTTTGCGGATGTAACATTTTCTTGAGCTTGCTTGATCTGTGAGTCACTCTGTTGCGTTTGAAGCTTAATATTCATATCTGCCTGTTGTAGGCGTGCATTAGCGGATCGAAGGTCTGCCTGTGCTGAATCTACATCTACCTGAGTGTAAGTTTTTTCTATTTCAGCCATCAGGTCACCGGCTTTGACTGTATCGCTTTCATCAACGTATAGTTTAGTGATGGCTCCACTAGCTTTGGACCTTACTTCTATGGTGATTAATGGTTGAATTGTACCCGTTGCACTTACTGTCGTAGTTATATCGCCACGTCTTACAGTCACAGTTTGCATCATGGGAGTTTTGGATTTCTTCTTAGTAAATATCTTTCCACGAGCCAGAAAAACCCCTCCTCCGGCGCCTATAACCAAAACTATGATTATTATAATTATAATTAACTTTTTCATAACATTTCACCTACTCCTTATAAAGATAAAAGATGTTTTTCATCCTTCATCCTTTTAATGCCCTGCCACTGTTCCAATAGCCTTTTGTAGTGCTTTCTCTGCAAGCTTATAATCATAAAAAGATTTAACCTGATTCGTCAAAGCTTGAGCATATCTTGATTGCGCAGACAGGACTTCGAGAAATATGGACATATTCTGCTCGTATCTCCCTTGAGTAACATTCAAACTCTCAAATGCGTTTCTGACTTGTTCTCTTGATATATCAAGCCCTTTTTTGGCACGGTCAAGGTTGAGATATGCCTGTTGTACATCAAGCATAATTGACCTTTCTCGATCTCTAATGTTTTCTTTCAATTGTTCAAGAGCTATCTCAGCCTTTTGCTCTCGCCGTTTTGATGTCCCGGCGTCGAAGAGCGGGAAAGATACACGGGCTTGAACATCCCAACTACGATAATTCTTGAGTGCTCCCTTATCTCGCAGATAATCACTAACCATAACATTATAACCAGCATCTGCGGTTACTGTTGGGTATCTCTCTATTTGTGTTAATCTCAAAGACCATTCCTGAGAAATCAATCTGTCCTTTAATTGAACTAACTCAGGACGGGTCTGCAATGCTTTTTTAATGGATTCTTCCAATGATACGTTGCTTAAAGCCAATACTGATTCTGCGCTTTGTGATTCCAATTTTATGTAAGTCTCATAATCGGGATCATCCTCAATCTCGATATATAACCCAGGATTTAATCCCATTATAGATGCCAGATTAGAACGAGAAATTTCAACGCTGTTTTTATCTCTTAAAAGGGTTAGCTCATCACTCGATTGTTGTGCTTTAGATGCGGCTACGTCAGCAGGTATTGAGCGCCCCGCTTCCTGAAAAGCTTTAACTTTCTCTGTGCTAGTTCTTGAAATTTCAAGTAGCTTTTCGTCCACCAAAACAATTTTTTCTGCTTGCAAAAGGTCATAGTAAGATTGGGTTAGATTATATATCAAATTCTGTATTGTTCCATCATAACCTGCTTTAGTCACATTTTCGCTAGCTTTTGCTTGTTCTAACCCGGTTTTTCGGCGACCACTATCCCATATATTGTAACTAGCATTAAGTTGCGCATTATAGTTATTCTTGTCCCATCCGAAATCTACCTTGTCAGAGAATTGATATTGTCCATTTACACCAACTGATGGAAGATACCCGGCACGGGCATCTTCTAAGTTAAGTTTTGCCGATTTCAGATCAAGGTTTGCTAATTTCATATTAGATGATTGTTCAAGACCAATCTTGATGCACTGATCCAAATTCAAAGGCTTTGATGTATCTACATCCTGTGACCACGTGGTACCATAAGATATAAGAGTCAATAACGTTACAATAATTAAGAGTGCTTTCCACATATTTTTATCCTTCGACATGAAGATTAGTGGTTCCCCTGATAATTTCTATATTGTAATCAAAAAAAAATCAGGTCATAATCTAATTAAGAATATCCCGCTATTGTATAAAAAGGCGAATAATAGGCAGGATAGAATCATCCTGCCTATTATTAGTCACCGATCAATTACCACGCCTCTGTTGTGCTCCACCGGCTCCGGGTTGTCCGCCACCGCCTGCTCTCTGCTGCATTCTGGCACGAGACTCTTTCTCCCACGTAGCGATTTTTGCTATCTGTTCAGGAGTCAGAATAGCTTTCAACTTCCCATCAAGAGTAGATTTAATCGTATCTGACTCAGTTTTTAATGCCCTCATTTTATCTGTGTCACCACTAGCTTCACCCATCTTAGTTCTCATAGCTAGACCCTTGGTGTGAGCATCCTGAAAGGTTGGTCTGCATTTGATCAGTACATCATCCTTGACTCCAAGTTCAAAGGATATATAAGCCCATTCATTATCGGCAGAAAACATCTGCATCATCATTGCCCTGTTCCCACCGCCAGCCCCTCCTGGTCCTCCGGGACCACCCGGTGCTTGAGCTTGTATTGAATGTTGAGAGACAAAAATCACCATAGCCGCAATTGCCAGAAACACCAATGGTATCAAAACTCTTTTTTTCATTTTTTTACTCCTTTTAAGTAATAAATTTGTGTTTATAGATATACAAACAGGGGAAAATAACCCCTCTCACTAACATACTATTTAATAAACGAACCTGCGATATTTACCATTTCCGACAGGTTCTGTTCACCAATTAATGTTATGTTTACATTGTCATACTTCCATCTAAAAATAAACATAATCCAATCCGATATAACTTCTGTTTCCACCCCCTTAATATTCATATTCCCAACTTTGCCGCGTTCCCTACCTCGATCTTCTCTAGGTCTTTCGTCATTTAGTGGCGATTGAAAAACCGATAAGATCATCAGACCATCACTGTATATTAAATGAATACTTTTGTGTTCGTCAAACTTCATAAGATGAATGCTCTGCATGTCAAATCCCATTGGCAAATGCTCAGGAACCATCACATTCATCTGTGTTGCCTTTTTGATTGCACTTATATCTAATTTCCCTTTATTGAAACTCCAGAGTTCTTTATACTCTCTGTTCATGCGTGGTTCTTTATTTGGAGGATGTGGATTTTGATGCTTAAAAATAGCATCATTGATTTTGGGATTGAAGTTTATCTCACTATAGGTAAATATAGAGCGTAACTTCTTTTGTCGATCATATTGTTCCATTTTCAAAGGAACACCTGTTATTGTATCCATCCAAACTTTTCTGGCAGGTTTATTATAAATTTTTGGCTCTATTTCTAATAGATACGTTGTTCGCCGTGCTACGTGCCCCCCATATAAAACAACAACATTGTAATTCCTGAGCAAAGCTTGTTCATTTTTAATTGGTAACTCGTCTACATCAAAAAATGGTGGTGGAGGGAATGGAGGTTGTCTTTCCATTTTACGATCCCTATTACGCTTAACAGGTCGTCTATCATCTTTTCTATTGAATACCATACCTCTGCCCGGCTCATTTCCGTTAACCACCATAACCAAATCTTTCATCTCTGCTGGTGAAAGAATCTCGATGCGTTTTTTGTCTGGAGCTTTTCGGGTTATCAATTCTTCACGCATCATAACGCCATTGGGAGCATAAGAAATTATCACTCGTTTTCCAGTAAAATTTACCGTATCAGAAGATCGGATCAGCTTTTGAAGGGCATCTTCCGCATTTGGAATTTCAGCCCGAGCAAATCCCGAGTAACAAAGCAAACATGCAAATATCAATATAAATATTAAACTTTTACGAACCATCCGTTCAGATTCCACCATAATGTGCCTCCATAAAAATGTCTAATTCTGACGACGGTACGTTTGATTCGGATTTTTCCGTAGTTAAACTTACTTTAGTATATGTTTGCTCAAACCACGAATCCAACAATGATGCTTGCTCAGAATAGACATTTTTGTGTTCTTGAATATATACTGCAACGGGAATCTGTGGATTTTCTTGCTTTATAAAGAATGATTGACTAATTAATATATACATCAAAAATGTAAATGCTACCGCCCCAACAGGTATAAAACTCCATTTCGGTATCCTGAACCCAATTTTTTCTGGGAGTGTAAGCTTTTCTCTAGTTGCTTCCCGGAGATAAGAAGGCACTTCAGGACGTTCTATTCTACTGACAAGATTAATCGTATGCTTTAGCTTTTCAATCTCTTCACGACATTCGGCGCACTCTAAAATATGCCATTCGACTTGTTTACGGTCATCAGTATTTAACTCATTATCTAAGAAGGCTGATAGATTTTTGCGCACTTTTTTGCATTTCAACTTCCTTCTCCTCCAATCCACAATTCAGTGTTAGCTTCAAGGATATCCCTGAGTTTCTGACGGGCTTCGTGTAAGCGTGACTTTACACGTCCTAACGAGCATTTGAGTACATCCGAAATTTCCTCGTAAGACAAACCTTCCATATCTCTCAAGATTATTACCGCTCGATCTTTATCCTTCAGAGAGTTTATAGCATCCCATACCAGCTTTTCTTGTTCTTTTGATATAGCATTATCCTCTGGTGTATTTTCATCAACTTGAATTATCGCTATTACATCTTCTTTTGAACTTAAATCGTTTACTGATATTTCTGTCTTCTTTCTGGATTTTTGCTTTCTAAGCTCATCAGTACACAGATTTAACGCCAATCTATATAACCATGTAGAAAACGCTGATTTGAAATTAAAATCTTTGATTTTCTGATATGCCCTGATAAATATCTCTTGAGTCACATCAAAAGCATCTTCTCTGTTATTCATCATTCTGTAAGCCAAACCATAAATCCGATCTTGATGTTTGTGGAATAATTGTTCAAAAGCAGTCATATCTCCATTCTGACAAAGATGTACAAGATCGGTATCTTCCATATAGTATCCCCTGTATCTAACCTATGATATACATTTTACTTTTAATCCCTTAGACGTAAATGGAACTAAAAAAGTTCAGATATAGTAAAATTTTTTGAATAGGTTAAAGTGAACCATATACCAAAAACAGCGTTGACAAACATAATCAAAGAGAGTATCATAAAAGTCAAATAAGTGCCTTATTTGTGAACTATAGCAAAACTTTAAGCATTTTCTTTAGATATAAAAGGAGTGACAGGTTGTGCAAAAAAAATATCTCGTTATTATTTTACTGCTAATTACCTGCCTTGCATTTTCTTTTCCTAAAATCAGTATATCATTGGATGATGCAAGCCAGAAGTCAAAGCAATTGCAGGACATGAAAAAATCCGTAGAAAAAATAAAGAAGGAGAAAAAAGTTGTAATACAGAAAGAGCGAAGTATCCTGACTGAACTGAAGAAAATTGACATGCAACTTAATAACAAGGAAAAGGAACTGAACGTGCAACAACGCAACCTTGAACAAAGCGAAAAGGATCTTAAGGTTGTTGTAAACAATCTCACGACCGCACAACGTAACCTTGAAAGAACTCAGATGATGTTAAATAAACGCTTAAGAGCTATGTATATGCTTGGTTATCAGGATCAACGCTTGAACTATTTAAAACTCTTACTATCCTCTGACAATGTTTCTGGCATAACGCATAGATATAGGTATGTAGCTTCAATCGCAACCGCAGACAAAAATCTTCTGGATAGGGCAATTGCACAAAAAGAAGAATACACGTATCGTAAAAAGCTTGTTGAAAATAAGAAACAAGAGATATTTACAACTAAAATCAATACAGAAAAAGCAAAAGATGAAATCATAAATAAAAAGCAAACACGTAGTGAGATATTGGCTAAAGTACAACGCTCTAAAAAAGAGCTTACAAAGGCACAAGTTGAGCTAGAATCTTCAATTAACAAACTTGAAAGGCTGATCGCTCAACTCAAGAGCAATCAAGATAAAAATGATAAGAAAACAGCAAAAAATCTTAACAAACAGCCATATCAAGATCCATCAGGTGGTCTTGGAGGTAGTCTGCCATGGCCTGTATCAGGTGATATTGTAGAAAATGCCGCACCATCCATGAAAGGCGTAACAATTAAAGCCAATAAAGGTACTGATATTAAGTGTGTTGACGATGGAATAGTTGATTACGCAAGATGGTTTGATGGAGTTGGATATGGACAGATGGTGATAATAAATCATGGAAACGGTTTTCGTACTTTATATGCACATGCTTCTGATATACTTGTAAAAGAAGGTCAGAAGGTTATCAAAGGTCAAACAATAGCTAAAGTTGGTGAGACTGGTTCACTCAAAGGACCTGAATTATACTTTGAAGTATGGAGAGGTTCCGAAGCCCAGCCGACAAGAAGATGGTTAAAGTGACATGATTTCTATTTTATGAAAAAGGAGATAATCTTTGAGCAAGAAAATTCTTTATACCGTCATTATTATGCAGGCATTATTTCTGGTTTCTGCTGTTATGATCGGTCATACTATCGGAAAGGCTCAAGCCTTGAGCAACAACTCTAAGAATTTTGATAGTCTAATTACCAATGCCTTACAGTGTATATCGTTAAATTATAGAGATAAAGAAAGCATTGATCAAGAAAAACTTATGTACGGCGCAGTTAAGGGAATGACAGAATCGCTGAATGATCCATACAGCCAATTCTTGTCGCCTGATATGTATAAAGAAACTCTGGATGATACGACAGGCAAGTTCGGTGGTCTGGGAATAGAGATAGGAATGACGAAGGTGAATGAACAAGATCAGCTAACTGTTATCTCTGTTTTCGAGAATAATCCTGCACACAAAGTCGGGGTTTTAGCCGGTGATTACATAATTGAAATTGATGGAAAATCAACAGCAGGTACCAGTCTATACGAAGCTAAACGTAAACTTAGAGGAGATCCTCAAACAAAGGTTGAAATTAAAGTAGAAAGAGAACACGAAGAGGAACCGATTAAGTTCGTTATTGTTCGTGATATAATAAAAGTCAATACTGTTAAATATAAGATAATTGATGAAGTTGGATATATAAGACTGACACAATTCTCAGATACAACCCCAAAAGATTTTGACAAAGTGATAAAAAACATTGAATCAGCCAAAGTCAAAGGTATAATACTTGATCTGAGATCAAATCCGGGTGGAACATTAACTGCCGCGGTAGACGTAGCAAGCGTTTTTCTCAAACCGGGGCAAATTATCGTTTCTACGAAGGGGCGTATTCAAGAAGAGAACAAAGAGTTTAAATCTAAAAAAGATGAACAACACACCGATCTTCCATTGATCGTGCTTATTGATCGCTGGAGTGCCAGCGGTTCCGAGATAGTAGTAGGGGCGATTAAAGATCACAAGCGAGGACTCATAATCGGCGCTAATGATTCTACTTATGGAAAAGGCTCTGTCCAGACTATTTTTCCGATGTTAGATGGTAAAAGCGGTTTGAAACTCACAATTGCATATTATTATACACCAAACGGAGAGAATATAAACAAAGTTGGTATAAAACCCGATATTAAACGCCCCGGATTTACAACGGAAGAGATGAAGATGTATCAAAGCCTGATTTCTAGCAAAAATATTGCGAAATTCGTTTCGGAATCTGGAGATAATGTTCTGGATAAGATTGATAAGTCAAAGGCTGACAAAGATAAGTTTGCTGAACTTATCAAGCAATTATCCAATGAGAATATAAAAGTTAGTGAATCTTTGGTAAAGCTTGTCATCGCCCAAAAAACTAAAAACGATACTGATGAATACAAATACGACCCGCTTATTAAATTCGCTATGGATCGCTTGAAATCTGGCTCAACACATTTATAAAGGTTTTTATGCTGATATTAGGAATAGAAACATCTTGTGACGAAACAGCCTCAGCAGTAGTTGAGGATGGCAAAAGAATACTCTCAAACGTCGTCGCATCACAGATGGAAGTCCACTCCAAGTATGGCGGTGTTGTGCCTGAGTTAGCTTCGAGAAAGCACATTCAAAATATCATACCAGTAATTATCGAATCACTTGAGACAGCAGGAGTGACTCTGGATGACATAGACGGGATCGCTGTGACACAGGGACCGGGACTCGTAGGCTCACTGCTCATGGGCATTTCAACCGCAAAAGCGCTATCTTATGCCAGAAATATCCCTATTGTAGGTGTGAACCATCTGGAAGGTCACATCTACTCAAATTTTTTGGAACATGAGGAACTCCAACCTCCATTTGTAAGCCTTGTCGTTTCAGGAGGACATACCGATCTAGTATACGTTGGAACAGGCAAACGTGAATATGAAAAGCTAGGGCAGACGATGGATGATGCGGCAGGCGAGGCTTTTGATAAAGTTTCTAAGCTACTTGATCTTGGCTATCCCGGTGGACCAATAATTGACAGAATATCAAAAGAAGGCAATCCGAAGGCTATACCGTTTCCACGTCCTTACGTGTGGAATCATGGCTTGAATTTTAGCTTCAGCGGACTCAAGACTTCGGTGTTAAATTATCTTCTAAAAGAAAAGGCAGAGGGTCACGAGATAAACGTAGCTAACGTTGCCGCAAGTTTTCAATCGGTAGTTGTAGACGTATTAGTCGAAAAAACCTTGCGTGCCGCAGAGATTAAAGGGGTTAATACAGTCACCATTGCAGGTGGAGTCGCCGCAAATAGTGCTTTACGAAAGCGATTCACTGAGCGATGTCAGGAAGTCGGTTATAAGCTCTATTATCCAAGATTGATACTTTGCACAGACAACGCAGCTATGATTGCAGGTACCGGTTATCATCTGCTGAATGACTCAAAGCCAACGAATAATTCCAGTGTGATGATGCTTGATTCTGATGCGGTAAAGGAATTTGAATTTGACAGATTTGTTAAACAATCTTTAGTTAGCAATGATCAAGATTTTAATAATGAAGAACGACCAAAGACAGGACGTTTTTCTATTCAAGGAATGTTCAAAGGTGGCGAACCAATAACAAAGGAAGCTATTGACGAGGTAATAAAAGAACGGGATTGAGAATAACAGCGATATATACGGATACTGATCTTGTTAGCTCAGGCGAGGATGTGACTGCGATCTATGGTCGGGTTATATGGTAAACAGAATGCTTTGGCAAACGTAATTTAATGCTTAGTTTAGGTCTCGTTCCTTGAACCCAAACTGCGGACTAAAAAGGAGGCAAGTATGGGTGAAGCATTATCAGAGGCTATCCAAAATTTTAGATCTAATAAAGATAAAATTCTTGAATATAATGAGGCTAGAACCATAAATGGAGTGATTTTAAAGATACTTGATTTATTAGGCTGGGATAGCCGCGATGTTGATGAGGTATATCCAGAATATCCTGTTGGTTCTGGTAAAGTAGATTATTCATTGCGTATAAATAATGTTAATAAAGTTTTTGGCTCATATAGGTTTTAAGGTGAAAAGATAATACAAATATGATACACTCTCCATAACTAATAAACAACGAATAAACAACGAAAAAAGGAG
>Ga0315279_10003328_pt1 | contig 22563 bp, 11 predicted proteins | sample YL17G06_20_MG_FD_203694 | JGI IMG/M metagenome (GOLD analysis project Ga0315279, IMG submission 203694) | Sediment microbial communities from Yellowstone Lake, YNP, Wyoming, USA - YL17G06_20 | ecosystem: Environmental > Aquatic > Freshwater > Lake > Sediment | place: USA: Wyoming | collected... | reverse complement strand
TACTTTTCCGAGACGGGGCGGGGATTCTACCGGGCGCGCGAGGTGCGCGACGTGCTCGCCTTTCTGCGCGCGCTGGACAATTCGCGCGACGAGGTGGCGGTGGCCGCGGTGCTGCGCTCGCCCATGTTCGGCGTCAGCGACGACGCCCTGTATCTGCTGGCGGATTACGCCCATACCAACCAGGGAGTGATCGGCGAGGTGCTCGAGGCGGCCGGCGCCATCCCCGGCATTCCGGCGGCCGACGCCGCCCGGATTGCCGCCTTCGGTGCCCTCTTTGACCGGCTGCGCGTCGAGCGCCCCTGGCGCCCGCTCCGCGACCTGGTGCGCGAGATCGTCCGTGCCACCGGCTATGAAACGGCCTTGCTCATCCAGTTCAATGGCCGGCGCAGAGCGGCCAATCTGCACAAGCTGGCGGAGCTGGCGGGCTCGCTGGAGGCCGGGGGCTTCGGTTCCCTCAAGGACGTCATCACCGCCATGGAAGAGTTCCGCTACCTGGAGGTGCGCGAAGGCGAGGCCCAACTGGATACGGCGTCGGAGGGGGCCGTCCGCCTGATGACCATGCACGCCGCCAAGGGCCTGGAGTTTCCCCTGGTGGTGCTTCCCGACCTGTCGCGGGGCGCACGCCCGGACACGGACATGCTCAAATACCATCCCCGGTACGGCATCGCGGCCAAGTTCGACTTCGCCGGTAAGCCCCAGGCAACCGCGCTGTTCGAGGCCGTGCGCGCGGAGGAAAAACGGGAAGAGGTGGCCGAACGTTTGCGTGTCCTGTTCGTGGCCATGACGCGCGCCGAAGAGCACCTGATCCTTAGCGGATGCCTGAAAGAAAGCAAAAAGGGCTTCTCCGCGCCGCTGGCGCTGGGCGAGATCTGCAAAACCTGCGGCATCCCCTCTCCAGTGGAACTCGGTGGGCAACCGAGGATCATCACGGTTGGCCGGAGGGAACAAGCAGCCGAGATCTTCCAACTCTCGCTGCTGGCCACCTCGACAGACCCCGGCGAACCGCCGCAGTATGCCTTTGGCCCGGTGGCGCGCCGCGAGCAACTGGCGCTGGAAGCCGGCGCTTCCCTGTCGATCCCCGTTCCGCCGGCCGCGCAGGCGCAAGCCGGCATCATCCTTGCGCAGGCGCGGAAACCGGCGCCGGAGTGCGATTCCAGCGAGTTTCTGGCCACGGTCACCGATGTGCTGAAGTTTCATCACTGCCCGCGGCGCTATTACCTGGGCTACTACCTCGGCTACCCCGAAGGCGACAGGAAGCCTTTTCGCACGCAGGCCGGCGGGCTGGAGGAACGCGAGGAAGACGGCGCGCCGGGCGAGGACGAAGATTATGAGCGCTGGGAACTGGGCCGCGCCGTTCACGACTTGCTGGCCCGGGGCCGGGAAGCGCTGAGCGAACTTCCTGAACCGATGCGGGAGGAAGCTCAGCGCCTGGCCGAAGGCTTCTGGCGGAGCGAGTGGGCGCGGCGGGTCAATGACGGCGGCGACGTTCGCCGTGAATTATCCCTGGTGGCCTCGCTCGATGACCGCTTTCTGCGCGGCACCCTCGACGTGCTCACCTTTGAGAATGGGCGCCCGGCCCTGCTGCTCGATTACAAGGCAAATGATATCGGCGCCGCCGAAGTCGATCGCGAGACGGCCCACTATCGCATTCAGATGCTGCTGTACGCCCTGCTGGTCCAGGCGGCGTTCGGCCAACCGCCGGCCCGGGCCGTGCTGTATTTCCTGGCGCCCGGCATCGCCCGCAGCATCGACCTGGCGCCGGCGGCCCTGGAGGAAGCGCGCGGCCTGCTCTGCTCGTTCTTCGAGGCCCAGAAGCGGCTGTCGTTTCCGCAGGTCGTGGCCGATCACTGTTACAGGTGTCCGTATCAGGGCAAACTCTGCCGGGTGTAATAGGGAGACCTGGGACTTGGGACCTGAGACCTGAGGAGCCAACTTCAGCCGCAGGTCTCAGGTCCCAGGTCCCAGGTCTCAGGTCCCAGGTCCCAGGTCTCAGGTCCCAGGTCCCAGGTCTGAGGTCCCAGGTCCCAGGTCTGAGGTCTCAGGTCACTTCTTGAACTCTATCCAGCCGAAGCGGTCGGGAACGTGGAAGTTGCGCTGGTGGGTTGCCTGCCAGACGACGGAGCGCTTGGGCGGGCCCTGCTCCCAGCGGAAGAAATTCAAGCGCCAGCGCGCGCCGGGCGTGGGTGTGGGAACGCCGAAGGCCTTCAGCGGAATGGCCATCAGGGCGTACCAGATATGCTTGCCCTGGTCGATGCGCGCCCCGCTGCGGAAGCCGGAATCCCAGCTTGGGTCGTGGTTCTTGGTGGTCCAGTTGATGTCCAGATCGACCCATTGGCCCGCCGGGCTCACCTGGAATTCCTTGTAGCGCGTAATGTCGTCCGGATTCGGGGCGATGAAAGCCTCGGCCACGTCGGAGACCTCCCAGAGCTTGTTGGTCTCCTTTGCGCTTTGAGCATCGGGACCGATGGTGAGCTTGTCGTCGTAGCCGCAGGCGAACAGCAGCCAGAGCGTATCGGAAGTCCAGAGCGCGCGAACCGTCGTTCTGTGATCGACCAGCGGATCGCCATTCACGTCGTGCTGAAAGGTGACCGAGCCCGCCTTTTTCCACATGGGGTGCTCGGGCCTGGGTTCGTACAACGTTGGGCCGCTATAGAACGTCGCCTGGATGACGTCGGTTTGTTTCGGGTCTCTTTGGGCGGACGACACAGACGGCAGGAGCATGAACGCAATCAGACAGCACAGAGCCAGAGTGCGCATGCGCCCGAGTCTAACAGAATCTACGGCCCGGCGGTCGATTCAGAGCTGCAACATTTCCGGGTGGGTGTGAGGAAGGAAAGAGGCTCCGACAAATTCATCCATGTAACCAGGCAGGTCGGCGAGGTCCACGTAAGTGATCCTGCGGAGGTAGGCGCTGATCTCCGCAAAGAATTCCTTGGAAAGCAGGGCCAGCGCCGCGCCTTCCAGGGCGCCATTGTCCACGTAGCGGTAAGCGCGGAGCGGCATGGAGGGCAACAGACCGATGCCCAGCGCCGCCGGGAGGTTGAGGAAGCGGCCGAAATTGCCCGAGACAACTACCTCCTGGATGCGCGGAAAGCCGGGGCCCAGGCTGCGGAGCAGCGAACGGATGCCGGCGAAAACCGCCGCTTTGGCGCGAATCAGGCTGGCCAGATCCCGTTCCCATAACGCCACCTTGCCGTCCTGAGAAAGCCGCACGCCGACTCCCCACGTACCTTCAACTCGCTGCTGGGCGGGGAGACGATCGGTGAACCGGCCGCCACGATCGATCCAGCCCGCGTGGAACAGCGCATGGGCCACGGCGATCAGCCCGGAACCGCACAGGCCTCGGGGGCGAACGGGATGTGTGGCCGGCGAGAGGCCGGCGGCGCCCTGGCCGCTGATAACGGACAGCTTCAGAGCCTCTTTCCCCTCATCGACGCACGCGCCATCCACGGCGCCGCGGTCGGCCCGCATGCCGCAGCGGATGCCTCCCCCTTCAAACGCCGGCCCCGCGCTACAGGCGCAGGCTAGTGCGAAGTCGGCGCCTCCCAAAACAATTTCGCCATTGGTGCCCAGGTCAACGTAAAGCGCGATGGCCTCCGTGGCACGAGAGAAACCGGCGCGGACCGCGCCGGCAACGATGTCGCCGCCCACCCATCCGCCGGCCGCAGGCACGGTGTAGACCGGGGCGTCCTGCCAGCCCGGCCATCCCAGCGAGGCTGCTTTAACTGGGGCGAAAGCCAAGGCCTGCGGCTGGGAAGGCACCCGGCGAATGCCAGAGGGATCGGCCGCCAGCAAGAGGTGAATCATGGTGACGTTGCCCGCCACCACATAGCCTCGGATCCCGGCCGGGTCGGCCGCCGCCATCTCCGCCGCTTCCCGAATCATCGAGGCTATCGATTTGCGGACGGAGCAAGCCATTTCCTCCAGCAGGCCTTTCCCAGCAGCCATAATTCGGGAGATGACATCGGCTCCTCGCGGAATCTGGGGATTGTAGGCGCCCGCTTCGCCGAGGACGACGCCGTCGGAAAGCCGGATGAGCAGCAGCCGCAGCGTGGTGGTCCCGATGTCCACCGCAACGCCGAGGTCGCCCCGGGAGCGCGGCCGTCTCGGCCGCCCGGCGTGGCTGGCGCCCGCTGGAGTCGCGGGGCGGCCGCGACGGCCGCGCTCAAAGGCTTTTCCCGCATCGCCGGACGAGGCCACGATGGGTTCCAGCTTCAGAGGCCAGGGCGCCCAGGCATCGATGGGCGCGAGGCCGGTGTTTTGCTGGCGCGAGACCAGCTTGGGCAGCTCCACCTCGGCCAGAGCAGCGACGGTGAGCGGACCGTGGACCGCTGTGAGGCAGGCAAGCACCACGGGGACGCCAGCTTCGCGGCGGAGGATGCGGTACTCGGGTGCTTGCCCTTCAAGAATGCGCACCAGGCACCGGCCGCACGCGCCTCGGCCCCCACACTCGGCGCGCAGCGGCTCGCGCGCCTGCTCGGCCGCCTCCAGGACGGCAGCGCCGTCGGCCACCAGCGTGGATCTTCCCGATGGGGAAAACGTAACCCGATGAACCGGCATTTCAGTTCAGCTCTGGATTGCGCGCCAATGGGGCCGGCTTTTCACCACCCAAACGAGTGTTGTGTCTCTGAAATAGGTTTACAACGATGAAGGCGGAAGGCAGAACGCGGAAGGCGGCAAACGCAGATGCTTGCTGCCTTCTGCCTTCCGCTTTCTGCCTTCGCCATTGTCGGGCTATTCATGAGACAGCACACCAGCAGAGTATGGCATGGCTAGGCGAAACCTGTCGACTTTTGAGCGATTGCAGCATGGGGGACTGCGTCGCAGCGACTCGACGCTGTGTCTGAGTGGCACATGCCAGGTCATCCTGGGAGCCGCGGCGCATTCATTCTAAAGGCTTTGTTTAATCGCTTGGAGGGCATGTGAGTTGCTCTTAGTTCCAGCGCGCTGGTACCGGGATTCCTATGGGGTCTATACTTGCCGCTCTGATCCTCGCCGTTTTGCTGGCGACTTCCGCCTTGGCACAGGCTCCGCGCGCCTCCCCCCCTGCCACCATTCCCGAGGAGGCCGTAGGGAGGGCGCTGGACCAGAAGCGGGCCTTGGCTCTCCAATCTTCGGCACTAAGAGGCTCCAACGCCAGGGGCCTCAACGCTTGGAACCTACTGGGCCCCGCCGGCGCCAGTGGATCAGAAGGCATAGAGAGCGGCCATGTGTCCGCCATCGTTACCGATTCACGGAATCCGGAGTCGATTGTTATCGCTGCCGGCGGGGGCGGAGTCTGGCGCTCCAGGGACGGTGGCGGCACGTGGCAGTCGCTGGGCGACAATCTTCTCAGCCTGGCGGGTAGCTCACTGGCCCTGGATGAGCGCACCGGTGTTCTTTATTATGGAACGGGCGATCAATGCTGCGATTCCTACGGTGCGGGAATTTTCAGTTCTCCTGACGGGGGCGTCACCTGGATCAACTCCAACGGATGGGATCATGACCGCAATAAACCCCAGTTCGTCGGCGGTATCACGCCGCGCATCCTTCTGCACCCTGTCGATTCGCGAATCCTGTTCGTAGCTCGAAACTCCGGGCTCTGGCTCTCCGCCGACGGCGGTGGGATTTGGGTTCGCGTGATCCCCGGCTTCACTTCCGACGCGGCCCTCGATGCGACCAACCCCAGCCGCATCTACGCGGCGATGGGGGCAGCTTTGGGTGACGCCTGGAACGGCCTGTACCGCTCGAATAATGGCGGAACGACCTGGGAGCACGTTCCCGGACTCCCCTCTGGTTCGGGAATCGGCCGCATTAGCTTGGCGCTGGCCCCCTCGAATCCGCTGGTCATTTACGCCGCCCTGGTCCGCTCCTCCGATCAGCAGTTGTCTGGTGTCTACCGCAGTCCCGACGGCGGCAATTCCTGGACCCGCTTGCCGGCTCCCGCTACCCTATTCGATTCCGCAGGCCAGGGACAAGGCTATTTTGACAATTGCCTGGCCGTGGACCCCCGCGATCCAAACGTCGTCTATCTGGGCGGCGTCGAGCTCTGGAAGAGCACCGACGGCGGCGCCACCTGGAGAGTGCTGAGCCTGAGTGCCGACGGCCGTACGCGTGTCATTCATGAGGACCAGTTCTCAATCGCCTTCAAACCTGGCAACCCCGACACCCTATATGTCGGCAATGAGGGCGGCATCTACAAGAGCCCCGACGGGGGCAACTCCTGGCAAAGTTTGAACATCGGCTTGCCCATCACCCAATTCAACTTCGTCGCGGTTCATCCCCAAAACCCGCTCATTGTGTTGGGGGGCACCCAGGGGCAGGGTCTGGTGCGCTTCAGCGGCAGCAGCGTTTGGGCGCAATTGATCCGCGGCGACGCCGGCCAGATCGTGTTCGATCCCTCCAACCCCGACGTGGTTTTCGTCGCCAAGCAGCGCTTCCGCCTCATGCGCTCCGGCCCGGGCGACCTCTTTACGCAGGTGAGCACCGGCATCAGCAGCGCCGACCGCGTCAGTTTCTACCCGCCCATCGCCATTCAGCCGGGAAATACCCCGGTGCTGTATTTCGGCACCTACCGTCTGTGGGCTTCCTGGAACAGAGGAGACACTTGGGCTGCGGTTAGCGGAGACCTGACCAACGGGGGCACGCTGACCGCCATCGCCGTCTCCCCGGACGGCAGCATTTACAGCGGCAGCAGCGACGGGAGGGTCTCGGCTTCCAACGGGTCTGGATCATGGCGCACCGCCAGCGGCCTGCCCAACCGCACGGTGACATCCATGGCCATCGACCCGCGACTTTCCAGCACCGCGTATCTTTCGGTCTGGGGCTTTGGCACCGGGCACGTTTTCCGGACTGCCGACGCTGGATACACCTGGACGGATATCAGCGGAAACCTGCCGGACGCTCCGGCCAACGCGGTGGCAGTGGATCCCAGCGGCCCCATCTACGTGGCCACCGACATGGGTGTGTACCGCAGCGACGATGGCGTTTCATGGACCGCGTTCAACGTGGGCTTGCCGAACACCATTGTCACTTCCCTGGCTCTGGATGCGCCGTCGCAGACGCTGACCGCCGGCTTGTATGGGCGCGGCGTGCACCGGATCAGCCTGCAGGCCGCGCAGGCCGGGCCGAATGTGCTGGCCCAAGGCGTGGTCAATGCCGTGAACTTCCAGGCGGTGATGGCCCCCGGCGCCATTGTGTCCCTGTTTGGAACCCGATTGGCCGCTGCCCAGGCGGCGGCCCCTGGTCTGCCGCTGCCCACCACGCTGGCCGGCACCTCCATTACCGTAAACGGGCAGCCCGCGCCTTTGTTCTTTGTGTCGCCCACTCAGATCAATTTTCAATTTCCGTTTGAGGTCAGCGGCTCTCAAGCCGTGGTCGAGGTGACGACCTTGGATGGCGCCACAAGCCTCCTGGTTCCTGTTATGCCCGTGGCGCCCGCAATTATCGCCGGCAGCGTTATCCATAGTGCGACGGGCGCGCCGGTGAACGGAGACAATCCTGCCACGGCGGGCGAGGTTCTGACCCTGTTTGCCACCGGCTTGGGGGCCACCAACCCGGCCGTGCCCTCCGGGGCCCCCGCACCTTCCGCTCCCCTCGCTGTTACCGCAGTTCCAGTCACGGTCGTTATGCGCGACTGGAGCGCCAACGTCCTCTTAGTGGCCTGGCGCCTGGCTCTGTCGGCCTTTATCAGGTGAGTTTTGTGGTGCCGGACGGAATGTCGGGGACATTGCAGCTCACGATTTCGGCGGCCGAAAGACTCAGTAGTGCCGTGGCGGTTCCGACCAGGTAGCATCTTTCAGAAGTACTTCCCCCAATAAGGCCGCGCCCGCGACTGCCTGCAGCACGCCGGCTCCAAGGCTCCGGCGCGGCGTGATTTTTCCGCTCCCTTTCACGGCAGCCCTCATGCCCCTTCGGAGCACCCGGAAACCATGAAAAGGCAGGCGCCGACAGCCGACAGCCGAAAGCCGCTTTTTCAGAGCAGCGGCGCTGGCTTTCGGTCGGTTAGTGGCCCCGGACGGCCATTCCGGCCCTTCGCGACCCGCGGAGTTCCGGTCGCCCCGCTTCATGGCCGCTCAAGTCGCTGCCTGAAAACAGCTACTTCTGCCACGGGCTGCTAAGGCCAGCCAAAAGAGGACCGCAAGCCGCTTACCGGCCACGCGGACTTAACTGCTGGCTGCATTCTTGGCCCGTTTCGGGCGCTCGGGTCTATTCACAACAATAGTAACCGACCTCCTCGGCAGGGGGCTGGTGGGCACCCGGTGCGAAGAACTTCCTGACTTCACCAGGTTCGCGTACAATACTCACCGAATGAAGATCGAAATCTACTGCGATGAGAGCAGGCCTGAGCGACTCGCCTCAAAGCCATCTCGGGAGGGCCTCGTCTTGATTGGGGGGTTGTGGCTGCCGGCCCATGTGCGAGAGCAGTCCAAAACGCTCATTGCCGAAGCGCGTGCCGCGTACAATACCATGGGAGAGGCGAAGTGGAATCGTGTGTGCCGCAGCCGTCTTGGCTTTTATCTGCGCCTGGTAGAGATCTTCTTTGCGGTTGAGGCCCGTTTCCGGTGTGTTGCGATAGGAAGCGCCGATGTTGACCTAGACAGGTATCATCAATCTGACCAAGAACTGGGGTTTTATAAGTTCTACTACCAATTGCTCCACCACTGGATAAGGGATTTCAACGAGTATTGGGCTTTTCTCGACTTCAAAAAGAACCATTCGCGCGATAGATTGCATGTTCTCGGTCACGTGCTTTCTCGCGCGCACCCAAACGCGAAAATCGCCTGCGTGCAAGCTGTGCCGTCCAGAGAATCCGCCTTGATCCAGATGACAGACGTTTTGATTGGCGCCGCTGGATATGCGCTGGAGAGGCGTGAGACAAGCGAAGCGAAAGTGGCAGTGGTTCACGAGATTGAGAGGCGGCTCGGGCGAACCATCCGAGCTACGGGGCCATACGAGCGGAAGTTCAATATTTTCCGAATGAAGCTGCAGGGGGGCTGGTGATGCCCTATCCCCCTCTGGTGGTACTGGCTGGCGAAGCCGAATATCGCGATAAGTTTTTAGCCGACTATTGTGCGTCGGGTGTCCTATGCATTTTTGATGGAGTACCCGTAGCATTCCGGCCCTGGCATTTTTCACACGCCTTCTATCAAGCGGCCGGTCGCGTCCCGGGCGACAAGAGCTTGTTTTCACGGGAGCGGGCGGAAAGGATGGACTGGATCAAGACGGCGCTTTGTGATCGCGCCGCCAAACTGTTTTTCGGCCACGACAAGGAAAGGAAGGCGATCAACCGAAGCCGTAGCGTATCGGTGTCGAATGGCAACTATGTCGTGGTCATTCAGTTTGAGAAGTCGGGGCGGGCTGCCGTCTTCGTGAGCGCTTTCTGCGCTACCCCAGAAACGTTGAAAAAGATCGAGGGCGGGCCTGCCTGGAAATGAAAAGGCCGCTGATTGTGGTTCAGCGGCCGAAACCTCTGTAGGTCTCCTACTTTAAGTAGAAGGCAGTTCCTAGTATGGTTCTTTTGGTGGTCATGTCAAGCCCTGCATATGGTAGTTGTCTTGTTTATAACCACAATTAGTAGCGCTTTCCCCCAGGGCACCCCGCCTCGCGCACCCCTGGCTCTCTGGCGGTTATTGAAGAGCCATCCAGCAGACCAGGCGGATATCGGCCAGCTCGATTGGCGGCAGCGGCTCGGGTGCGCGGTACGGCTGTAATCCCAGCTTCTTCACCGTGTCGGCAATCGCCGCCGACCCCCGGTGTTCATGTCCTATTCCGAGCCCAATGAGCCGCTGCCGCCCGACGCCAAGCCCGGCGCCGGCATCCATCATCCGCGCTTCGGCTTCTTCCTGAAAGAGCGCATGGACAAGCTGGGAATCGAGTGCCAGGTGCACCTGCGCGAGGAATACAGCGGCGACCGCACGCCGCAAATGCTCCGCGACATGGTCGCCTTCTTCCAGAAACACTTCCCCCAATAAGGCCGCGCCCACGGCTGCCTGCAGTGCGGCGGCCCGGCGCCGTCCCGCCGCCTGTCTGTAGCCAAAGCCTCATAACGGTTTGGAATGAGCGACTTGCGGTCCGTAGCCGTTGGCCTGCCGAGGCGGCGGTTCGGCATGTTACAACCATGCGTTCATGGTCGAATTCAGGCGACCGTGATTTCATGCACCCGCCTGGGTGGTCTCCATCACCGCTACTGCTGGCGCGCCGCCTGAGCGCCGCAAGCTGAAGGCCCTGAAGTCGAAGTCGGTTCGCGAGGCAGCGCGATCTGTCCACAAGCACGCCGAGGACCCCATTCCGAGCGTCTTTGGGTCCGACGGCCATGCTGCACAACGCTTCGATCCTGCAGTTTCACACTGGCAACTTCGACGCCAGGCATCACCCGCGAGATCCAAAGGAACATGACTTCGTCTCCCATCGGCTGCACATCCTCCGCGATACACTTCTGGCTACACACAGGGATCTGCGATAGGGACAATATCCGGCGCTAGTTCGGCATCCAGTTCGAACAGCAACGGCGATTCGGTCGGCGACCGCCTCTCGATCTCGCACAGCCCGAAAGTCGCTCCTCCCGGGTGAGGTTTCCTCCGGCAAATCGACTTTCGCCGTTGTTGGTTTGACTCGAGTCAACCGGTCGGGAAAGAGTTGCTACTCACCCGGCGCCTTGGCGCCCTCACCGTTATCAACGGATCGCGGTGTGAAGAAATCGCTTGACAGGCATGGACGGGGTGCGATAAATTTGGCCAGACCTATTAGAGAATTGGTATGATCAGTCCTGCCACCCGCACGGCCCGCGTTCCAGCCAAGGCGACGTCCGCGAAGCGCAGCCCGAAGGCCCAAGCACCTGGCCAGGCGTTGAAGCGACTGCGCCAGTACATCAAGGATTCGAAGTTCCAGTCGGGCATGAGGTTGCCCTCCGAGCGCAAACTCGCGGAGATGTTCAGCATTAGCCGGCCGGCGCTGCGAGAAGCGGTCCAGGCGCTTGCTGTCCTGGAAGTGCTCGCCAGCCGCCGGGGCGACGGCACTTATGTGAAGTCCCTCGCGAACCTTGAGGGCGGCTGGCCGGTGGATCCCCGGCTCGACGAAATGGACTTCGACTTGATCGAGCTGCTCGAGGTCCGGAAAATGATCGAGCCTCGGGCGGCGGCGCTGGCGGCGGCGCGAGCCACCGAGCAGGATTTGCGCGCGCTGAAGCAGCACCTGCTGGAAATGGCCGCGAACATCAAGAACGTCGCGGTGCGCGAGCACCAGGATTTTCTTTTTCACGATGCCGTAATTCGGGCGGCCGGCAACAAGGTGCTCCGCAAGCTTGCCGACTCGCTGACTCCGATACTGGTCAAGAGCCGAAAGATCACGGGGCCGGCACACGTGGACATGCAGCGGCTGGTTAACCAGCACAAGGCCATTTATGGGGCAATTCGGATCGGAAACGCCGAACTGGCCGAAGAAGCCATGCGGCAACACCTGCTCGGTGTCGGCATGGACTTGATTTCAAGGAGCACGACATGAAGCGCACTGATGCTGTCTTGCTCCTCGTTTACCTGTTCTATTTCTTGGCCGGTGTCTCGAAGGCCGACATTCAAAATGAGGCCGAATCTGGTGATTCTCGCCAGGCTGGATTCCAGCAGGAGATGAACCCATGAGCAAGCTGCTTCGCTTTTCGAATGCTACGATATTACTGATTCTCGCGGCGGCCAGCCACTTGCCGGCCCAGGTGACCACCGGCAGAATTGTGGGATCCGTTGCAGACCCCACAGGGGCGGTCATGCCGAATGCCGAGATCACGGTTGTCCATCAGGGAACCAGTGAGAGCCGCCGGGTCCGCACCAACGAGCGTGGCGAGTTCATGGTCCCCTACGTGCGCATCGGCGAGTACTCGATCACCGCTGAAACGAGTGGCTTCCGGCCGGAGACGCAAACCGGAATCACGGTTCAAGTGGACCAAACGGTGAAGATTGCATTCACTTTGCAGGTGGGCGCATTAGCCGAGAAGGTGGAGGTTTCCGCCGCGGCTCAGCTGATCGACGCCGCCACGTCTTCGCTGGGCCAGGTAATCGGAAATAGAAAAATTCTCGATCTACCCCTGAACGGGCGCAATACATTCGCGCTCGGGCTCCTGGCCGGGAACACGATACCGATGCAGGGCATGGGCACGAATCTTCCTTTCGTCACCGGCGGGGGGCGGTTCGCTTTGAACGATGTCCTCCTGGACGGAGTGGACAACAACACAAGTGTCACCGGCACCGCTCAGGGGCGGAACGGCATCGCCTACACGCCCTCGGTTGACGCGGTAGAGGAATTCAAGGTCAAGACCAACAACTTCAGCGCCGAGTTCGGCCGCTCGGCCGGCGGCGTCATTAGCGCCACCATAAAATCCGGCACCAACGACCTGCACGGCAGCGCCTGGGAGTTCGTGCGGAACGAGAAGTTCGACGCGAACAATTTCTTCTCGAACGCCGGCGGCGTGCAGCGCCAGCCTTTCAAGCAGAACCAATTCGGCTTCACCCTGGGTGGGCCGGTTGACATTCCAAAGCTCTACAACGGCAGGAATCACACGTTCTTCTTCGGCGATTTCGAAGGCATGCGGCGGCGCACCAGCGCCTCCTCGAACGTATTCGATATTCCGCCCATGGATTTTCGCAGCGGAGATTTCTCCGCTTACCGGCCCGGCCTCTTCGACCCGCGCGCACGGCGCATCGGTCCAAACGGGTCGGTGATCAGTACACCTCTTCCGCAGAACAAAATTCCGGCCAGCCTGCTCAATCCCTCCTCGGTTGCGGTCCTGGGCCTGCTACCTCCGCCGAATTTCGGCGCCCCCGGCGCTCAGTCGCGTAACTACCTGCGCATCGCCCCCGTTCCCTATAACAACAGTCAGTTCGACGCGAAGATCGATCACCGGCTGAACGACAGGGACACACTGTCCGCCCGTTTCTCTCAGGCCGATCCATTGACGCGCGGCGCCGGCTCCTTCGACGGCTTTATCGGCGGCGGGAGCAGCACAACCCGCAACGTTCGCAGCCTGGCTTTCAGCGAAATTCACATCTTCAGCCCGAGCGTGGTCAATGAGTTTCGCGCCGGCTACTCGCGCCACAACTCGAGCATCCTGGATAACAACACGGCCTCCGGGATCGCGTTTGCGACCAAGAACAACATCGCGATGTTCCCGTTTCCGCTATTGAGCTTCCCAGGCATATCGTTTAACTACTCAGGTCAGGTCAGTGGCTCGGCCCAGTTCTCGGGTCTCGGTGGAGCAGTTCCGGATCTCGAGATCGAAAACACGTTTCAGTTGGTGGATACCGTGAGCATCACGCGCGGCAACCATACGTTCAAGACTGGCGCGGACGTGCGCCGTTTCCGGTTTGACAGCATTAGCGGGGGCGGAACGGCCGTGTACGGGTCGACTTTCAGTTCCTCGAGCGACACCGCAGGCTCCGGTGCGCCTCTTGCCGATTTCCTGTTCGGATACCCTTCCAGCCTCGATGGCAAGCAGTTGCTCGATTGGGCCCGCCAACGCGATCTGTACGCAGGCTTCTTTTTCCAGGACGACTGGAAAATATCACCGCGTCTGACCATAAACGCCGGCCTCCGATACGACCTCTACACGCAGCCTGTGGACGCCCGCGACCGTGGCGGCGTCTTCGATACGGCGACCGGCCGCATCGTGGTTCCGGGAAAGGACGGCTTTCCCCGCGCCCTCGTGCGCGCAGATCACAACAACTTTGCACCGCGCCTCGGTTTTGCTTACGGCGCGTCTCCGAAATTCACGATCCGTTCCGGCGCGGGAATATTTTTCGCCCGGCGCGAGCAGAACGCCGGCGTGAGCCTGATCGGTTCGAATATTCCGAACACCCCCGTCGCCGTCTTTCCCGCGGTCAGCGCCGGTTCAACTGTATCCCCTCCGGCGACCATCAATACGCCGATCCAGCTAGATCAAATCGATGCGAGGCTGAAGGGCGTCACGCCCGCCAATCCGGTCAGCTTTCAGATCCGCACGCCGGATCTTCTGAACTCGCCGGACCCTTACGTGGCGCAATGGAATTTCAGCCTGCAGTACGCGCTCCAACGAGATCTGATGATCGAAACCTCATACTCGGGCACGAAAGGCACGAAGCTGATGTCGCGGCGGAACGTAAACCAGATCCGCCTGGAGGACGCTTTGGCCGGACGCACCACGCAGGCGGATCGGCCCTTTCCGCTCATTAACAATCCCATCGCCGTGGATGGGGGGGCGTCCAACAACATTTACAACTCCTTGAACGTGCGGCTGGAAAAGCGCTTCAGCGCCGGATTCGCTTTCCTGATGAACTACACATGGTCCAAAAACATCGAATCGAACGGAAACGGCGACAGCTCCTATAGCCAGAACGGGGGCACGGCTTATCCTCTGGACAGTTACAACCTCACGAAAGAGCGGAGCTACGCGCCGCTCGACGTTCCCCACGTCTTCAACTTCAACTACGGCTACGAGTTCCCCTTTGGCCGAGGCAAGCGCTGGATCAACGGGAAAGGCCCGTTAAACTGGGTGCTGGGAGGATGGCAGATCAATGGCATTCTTACAAAGCGCAGCGGCTTCGTAACCGACATCCGGAGCTCTCTGATTGCCGCTGGCAACCAGTTGTTCGCCACGTTCAACGTTCCGGATCGTGTCCCCGGCGTTTCCATGTACCTGCCGAATCCGGGGGTGGACGGCTTCTTCAACCCGGCCGCATTCACCAACCCGCAGCAGGTCCGCAATGCCAAGGGGACTCTGATTACGCTGTTCGGGAACGCGGCGCGGCGTGTGGGGCGGGGACCTGGATCGACCAACCTGGATTTCTCGCTTTTCAAGAATTTTCGTGTTCGCGAACGCTTCAACGTGCAGTTTCGGGCCGAAGCCTTCAACCTGACCAACACTCCCACATTCTCCCTGCCCAGCGCCAGCAACGCAGCGCTCACCATCGGCACCCCGAATTTCGGCAAGCTCGGCAGTTCGTCGGCGACCGGCCGCCAGATGCAATTCGCACTGAAGCTGAACTTCTAAGAAGCCCATGCGCAAACTCCTTCTCCTTCTCCTTCTCCTTCTCGTTGTGGCCGCCGCGCTGCTGCCGGCCGAAGATCCGCCTTTCTGGTACGGGGCGGTATATTTCCGCAAATCCAATCCACTGGAAAAGGATTGGGCCCGCGACCACAAGACCGCCGCCGAAGCCGGCATGAACATCATGCGCCACTGGTTCCTGTGGTCGGCCATCGAGGTGGCGCCCGGCAAGTACGACTGGCGCGATTACGATCGCATGGTGGAACTGGAGCGCCAGAACGGCATCCGCACCGTGATCGCGGAAATGACCAGTTCCGCCCCCGAGTGGGCTTACAACGCCTATCCGAAGGCTCGCATTGAATCGCAGGATGGCCATGCGAGCCCCTCCGCGATGTCGGGAAGCAGCGCCACGGGAGGGCCTCGGCTCTGCCTCGACAACGACGAATTTCGCGCCAAGACCGGCGAATTCCTCAAAGCGCTCGCCTCCCGCTACAAAGACAACCCCGCAGTCTACGGGTACGACTTGTGGAACGAGTGTAACATGAGGGCCTGCTATTGCCCCGCCACCGTTGCGAGATTCCGCGTGTGGCTCAAGAAGAAGTACGGAACCATCGAGGCCCTCGGCAAGGCGTGGCGGCGCTACAGCTTCGCCGATTGGAACAACATCGATGCTCCGCGCGCCGCCGGGCCATATCCGGATTGGATCGACTGGGCCGAATTCCGCGAAGACAACGCGTACGAGTTACTCCGCTGGCGCCGCGACGTCATCCGCTCCGTGGATTCCAAGAACCGCATCACCGCCCACGGCATCGCCGCCACCCTCCGTTCGCTGCCAACCACCGTCGCCAATGACTGGCGCGCCGCCGCCGAGGTCGAAACTTACGGCTTCACCTGGGTCGTCGCGCGCCACGGCAACGATCCCTGGCAGCAGTTCCAAGCCGTGGACCTGGTCCGCGGCGCCGCTCGCGGCAAGCCGTTCTGGCATGCCGAGCACCAGGGTGGCCCGCTCTGGATGCAGCCTCAGGTGATCGGCCACCCCATCGAAGGCGGCCGCAAGCCCGACGCGAAGGATATCCGCATCTGGAACATGACTTCCTTCGCCACCGGCGTCTCTGGCCTGCTCTATCTGCGCTGGCGCCCGCTGCTCGATGGCCCGCTGTTCGGGGCGTTCGGCGTCTTCGGTATGGACGGCGGACCCACGCCACGTTCCGACATGGCCGGCCGCATCGCCAAATGGACCAACGCCAACCCCAACGTCTGGAAATCCAAGCCGGTCAAGGGCGATATCGGCATCGTCTTCGTGCCCGAATCGGAGCGCTTCAATTACGCGCAACAGGGGGATACGAAGTTCTACAACGAATCCGCCAGCGGCGCCTATATCGCGTTTTTCGATTCCAACATCCAGGCCGACTACGTCCACATCGATGACATTTCCGAATACCCGGTGGTGTACCTGCCTTACCCCGTGTCTCTCTCCGCTGCGACCGTCGCCAGGTTGCGCCGCTACGTCGAGCAGGGAGGCTACCTGGTCAGCGAAGGCGCCCCTGGTTACTTCGACGAACATGGCCATGCCGGGGAGAAGCAGCCAAACGCTGGTCTGGACGAGGTCTTCGGCGCCCGTGAGAGCGATATCGAATTCACTCCCGACCTGCTGCAGAACCTCACGTTTCGATCGGCAAACGGTCAGGTCCGCGGCAGTATCTTCCGGCAGATGTACCAGCCCGTGGATGGCAAAGCCGTGGCTACCTACGACAACGGCGCCGTGGCCGCCGTGGAGCACGCTTTCGGTAAGGGCCGCACCTACCTGATTGGAACCTTCCCGGGGGCGGCGTATTTCCGCAAGCACGACGAGGGGACCCGCGAATTCTTCCGCGGCTTCCTCGACTGGGCCAAGCGGCCGCAGCAGGTCAGCATAAGCGACAACACGCTGAAGGCCCGCCTCCACCAGGGGCCGGGCGGCACTTACCTCTGGGTGGTGAACCCCAACCGCGCCGGGAAGACGGTCACCATAACGCTTGAGGCAGGCACGTGGAAGAACGTGCGTCGCTTGTGGGGCGAAGGTGCGGCCACCCTCGAGAAACGGACCGTCAAGGTCCGCCTGGACGAGCGCGACGCCGCCGTGCTGCGGTTGGACCCTTTCTGAATCTGACTATGATTGAACCATAGATCGTCACTAAGGAGCGTCTTATGACAAGGTTGCCTTTCCGTTTTGCGGGAATTGCTTTGGTGTCCTTCGCGTCGATATTGGCCCTCACCGTCGCGCCGCTGGTCGCGCAGCAGGCTGGCGGGACCATCGTCGGAACCGTGGAAGATGCGAGTGGGGCGGTAGTGCCGAACGCCGGGATCTCCCTGCTCCACGTAGCTACTGGCGACACCCGCCAGGTGCGGGCGAATGAGAGGGGAGAGTTCACCTCGACCTTCATGCGCATCGGCGAATACACCGTCACCGCGGAGTCGCAAGGATTCAAGAAGCGGGTGGCCACCGGCATCGTCGTGCAAGTGGACCAAACCGTCACCCTGCGCCTGACCCTGGAAGTCGGCGCTGTCACCGAGGCAGTTGAGGTAACGGCGGCAGCCGCCCTGGTGGATGCGGCCACCTCGTCGCTCGGCCAGGTGGTCGAGAACCGGAAGATCGTCGACCTGCCGCTGAACGGCCGCAATGCGTTTGCGCTCGGCTTGCTGGCAGGCAACACCATCCCGATGAGCGGGATGGGCTCGAACCTGCCGTTTGTCGCCGGCGGCGGACGCTTCTCCCTCAACGACGTGATGCTCGACGGCATCGACAACAATACCTCTGTCAACAGCAACAGCATCGGACGCAACGGCATCAACTTCACGCCCAGTGTGGATGCGGTGGCCGAGTTCAAGGTCAAGACCAACAACTACGCCGCCGAATTCGGGCGCTCGACGGGCGCCATCATCTCCGCCTCCCTGAAGAGCGGCGGCAACGTGTTCCACGGCAGCGCCTTCGACTTCCTGCGGAATGAGAAACTGGACGCCAATAACTTCTTCTCCAACGCCGGCAGGGTCGCCCGCCAACCCTTCAAGCAGAACCAGTTTGGATTTACGCTGGGCGGACCGGTGATCGTGCCGAAACTGTATAACGGCAGGAATAGGACTTTCTTCTTCACCGATTACGAAGGCCTGCGTCGCCACACGTCCGCCAGTTCGAACGTTTTCGACATCCCGCCGCCCGACTACCGTGTCGGCGATTTTTCCCGCTACCGCTATGCCATCTTCGACCCCCGCACGCGCCGCCTCGGGGCCAACGGGCAGGTGGTCTCGACCCCCCTGCCGGGCAACCGCATTCCGGCGTCGTTATTGAACCCGGGCTCAGTGGAAGTGCTCAAACTGCTGCCGGAGCCGAATTTCGGAGCCGCCGGCGCCGACTCCCGCAACTTTCTGCGCGTCGCCTCGAATCCTTTCTCGAACAATCAATACGACATCAAGATCGACCAGCGCATCGGCGACAAGAACAACCTGTTTGGCCGTTTCTCCCGCAGCCTCGTGAACGATCCCAACCCGGGGAGTTTCGACGGCTTCATCGGCGGCGGCGGAGCCAACATCCGCAACGCCATCAACTCGGCACTGGGCGACACGCACATCATCTCCAACTCGGTGGTGAACGAGTTCCGTGCCGGCTATACCCGCCAGAACGGCAGCTTCGCCGGGCTCGGACCCACCGGCGCCGACTTCGCACGGCAGAACAAAATCGCGCTCTTCCCCTTCCCCGTACAAAGCTTCCCCAGCCTCGCGTTTAACTACTCGGGCGCCGTCAATACGCAGAGCCAGTTCAGCGGACTCGGCGGCGGCGATCCGAATATCAATATCGAAAACACGTTCCAATTGTCCGACACCGTCTCCATCACGCACGGCGCGCACAACCTGAAATTGGGCGTGGACGCGCGCAACTACCGCTATGACGTGGTCCGTGGCGGCGGCCAGTACATCTTCGGGTCGATCTTCAGCTCGTCCACCGACTCGCCCAATTCCGGCGCGCCCCTGGCCGATTTCCTCTTCGGCTACCCCTCCGGCACGCAGGGAACGCAGTTGCTGGATTGGTCCCGGCAGCGCGACACCTATGTCGGCATGTTTGTCCAGGACGACTGGAAAGTGACGCGGCGCCTGACTTTAAACTACGGATTACGCTACGAACTGTATACCCAACCCATCGACTTGCGCGACCGCGGAGGATTGTTCAACGTCCTCACGGGCCGCATGACGTTGCCCGGCAAGGACGGCTTCACCCGCGCCATTGTCGATGGGCACCATAAGAATTGGGCGCCCCGTCTGGGGCTGGCCTACAGCGTCTCCCCCAAGCTGACGGTCCGCGCCGGCTCGGGCATTTTCTTTGCCCGCCGCGAAATGAACCAGGAAGTCACGCAGTTCGGCGGAAACATTCCGAATACGCCCAGCATCGTTTTTCCCAATGTCAGCGCCAGCGCCACCATCAACCCTCCCGTCACGTTGAGCACCCCGCTGGTGGCGCAGCCAACCGACGCCACGCTCTCCAACTTCACGCCCACCAGTCCGCTGAGCGTACTGGTGCGCACGGCGGACTTCGAGAACAATCCCAATCCCTTTTCGGTGCAATGGAATTTCAGCGTGCAGTATGAGCTCATCCCGAACTCGGTTTTCGAGGCCGCATACTCCGGTTTGCGCGGCCGGCGCCTGGTCAGCCGCGTCAATCTCAATCAGATTCCCTGGGACAATGCCGTTGCCGGCAGGACCCGGCAGACGGACCGCAAATTCACCAACATCAACAACGCGGTGGGGATGGATTCGGCAACCGGCCGGTCGTCTTACGATTCCCTGCTGCTGCGCTTTGAGAAGCGCATGAGCAACGGGCTGAACTTCCTGACCAACTACACCTGGTCGAAGAATTTCGAAATCAACGGCACCGGCGGATCGAGTTCCTACAACCAGAACGGCGGCACCACGTTCCCGGTGGACTCCTGGAATCTGCACAACGAAAAAGCCATTGGCCCCTTGGATGTGCCGCATGTTTTCGTGGCCAGCGCGGGCTACGAACTGCCTTTCGGACCGGGCAAACCGATGCTGGCCAAGAAGGGCCCGGCCGCCTACGTTTTCGGGGGCTGGCAGTTCAACGGCATTTTCTATCGCCGCAGCGGCTTCACCACCGACATCCGCACCAGTCGCGTCCCCGCCGGCAATCAACTCTACGCCACCATCAACGTACCCGACGTAGTCACCGGCCAGCCGGTCACGCTGCCGAACCCCACCGTGGATGGCTGGTTCAACCCGGCGGCCTTCACGCAACCCAGCACGTTTACCAATCCAAGCGGCGTCGCCCTTACTCGCTTCGGCAATGCCCAGCGCCGCATTGGCCGCGGACCCGGATCGAAGAACCTGGACTTCTCGCTATTCAAGAATTTCAAAATGACGGAACGCGTTAATCTGCAGTTCCGAGCCGAGGCGTTCAACTTCACCAACTCGCCGACCTTCAACCTGCCGAGCGCTTCCAATTCGGCGCTCACCATCGGCAATACCAACTTCGGCAAGCTGACCAGTTCGTCGGCCACCGGCAGGCAGATTCAGTTTGGCTTAAAGCTCCTTTTCTAACCCATGAGATCGATATCCCCATTTCTACTAGCTGCGTGCTCCTGTCTGTTGCTTCAGGCGCAGCCGGCCGCGTTGTTCTCTGACCGCGGTGTACCCCAGATCTCGTTCGCGGCATCGGAGATTCGCCGCGCCCTGGCGGCGCAGGGCGCGTCGCTGGCCGAAACCGGCATGGAGAACCTGGCGGCCAACAAGAGCCCGCTGCGCTTCGTCATTGCGGGCAGTTCGGGCGAGTCCCAGCGCATGGCGCAGGCCCTGGGTGTGGCGCTCCTCAAAGCCTCCTCCCCCCAGGCATACTCCATCCGGCGCCAGTCGCGGAACGGCAGCACTACCATCGTCGTGATGGGCGCCGACGCCGCCGGAGCGATGTATGGCGGGCTCGACCTCGCCGAAGCCATCCGGCTCGGCAACCTTCGTCCCGGCGCAGCCACCGTCATCGCCGATTCCGATCACGCCCCGCATGTCGAACGCCGCGGCCTCAAATTCAATATTCCCCTTGATGTGCGCACCCCCAGCTACTCCGACAACAGCGACTCCGCGCAGCAGAACATTCCTGAGATGTGGAGCCTGGATTTCTGGCATGAGTTCATCGATGACATGGCGCGTCATCGCTACAACGTCCTGTCCCTATGGAATCTGCATCCGTTCCCTTCCATCGTTAAGGTGCCCGAGTACCCCGACGTCGCGCTCGACGACGTGCAGCGCAGCCTGGTCCCCTTCGATGACACCTTCTCACTCAGCGGCAGCGACATGCTTCGCCCCGCCCATTTGGCGAGGGTAGAAACCGTCCGGAAGATGCCGATAGGCGCCAAAATCGCCTTCTGGCGTGAGGTGATGGAGTACGCGCGCAGCCGCGGCGTGGAAGTCTACTGGTTCACCTGGAACATCTTCACCTTCGGCGCCGAGGGTAAATACGGCATCACCTCCGACCAGAACAACCGGAAGACCATAGACTACTTTCGCGCGTCGGTCCGCGAGACCATCCTGACCTACCCCCTGCTGGCGGGAATCGGAATCACCGCGGGCGAACACATGCAGGTCCGCACGGATGAATTCTCCAAGGAGAAGTGGCTCTGGAAGACCTATGGCCAGGGCATCCTCGACGCCCGCAAGCTACAGCCGGGCCGCAGCGTGCGCCTGATCCACCGCTATCATCAGACCGGCCAGGATGAAATCATGCAGGAGTTCAAGGACTACCCGGATCCCTTCGAGCTCAGCTTCAAGTACGCCATCGCTCATATGTATTCGATCCCGAATCCATCGTTCCTCAAGCCCGCGTTGCCGCATATCACGGCCGAGCACCGCACCTGGCTCACCGTCCGCGATGACGATATTTACAGCTTCCGCTGGGGCAATCCCGAATTCGCCCGGTCCTTCATTCGCAACATGCCGCCGAAAGACAAGATGGCCGGATTCTACATGGGGCCGGACGGCAATATCTGGGGACGTGAATCGCTCAGCACGGAGCCGGAGAAGCCGCGCGAACTGGTGATCGCCAAGCGCTGGTACTCGTTCATGCTCTGGGGCCGGCTCAGCTACGAGCCCGATCTCCCGGATGCGCTGTTCGAGCAGACCATCGCCGCCCGCTTCCCTCAGGTTCCGGCCGCGAAGATGATGCAGGCATGGGCCGCGGCCTCCATGGTCTTCCCGCAGATCACCCGATTCTTCTGGGGCGATATCGACCTGCGCTGGTTCCCCGAAGCCTGCTTGAGCCATCCGCGCTCAGCCAAGGGTTTCTACACCGTGCAGCATTTTGTGGAAGGGCGGACCATGCCGGGAGCCGGAGTCCTCGACATCGTCGAATGGCGGCAGCACAAGCTCGCGGGCCGCGAGATGGACGGCGTGACGCCGCTCGAGATCGCGGCAACACTGACCCAAAATGCGTCCGAGGCCCTGAAACTGATAACGGAACTCCGGCGCGTCCGAAGCGATAGCAAGGAACTCCGCCTGTCTCTGGGAGACATGGAAGCAATGGCGCACCTGGGCAACTACTACGC
>Ga0315279_10003327_pt1 | contig 22566 bp, 29 predicted proteins | sample YL17G06_20_MG_FD_203694 | JGI IMG/M metagenome (GOLD analysis project Ga0315279, IMG submission 203694) | Sediment microbial communities from Yellowstone Lake, YNP, Wyoming, USA - YL17G06_20 | ecosystem: Environmental > Aquatic > Freshwater > Lake > Sediment | place: USA: Wyoming | collected... | reverse complement strand
CTGCTCGATAACGCCGCTACATTCTTGAATCCGGGCGGGTGTCTGATTTATTCAACCTGCAGTATATTGCCGGCGGAGAACGAGGAAGTTATCGAACAGTTTCTGAAGTATCACCCGGAATTTCTCGTGGAACCGGCCTCAGAATTCACGTCCATCAATAACGTTTACCTGAAGGTTCTGCCCGGCGAATATAATACCGATGGGGTTTTCGCCGCGCGCCTCAAAAAAAGCGCGTAAACGGTCCGGATCCGGTCCGAGCCCAGGGTGAGTCAAGCACCGCCGGTTTTGGACTGGCACCGTTCCAATTTAACTTGACTTTTCATTTTTTTTCAATTATAATAGTTTGTGAAAGAACGATCGGCAACGATCTCAGTAAGCAAGGAAAAAGCCGATGAACTGGAAGGGCTTTTGGCCACTTTCTGTGCGCAGTCGCATACGGTCTGGGCGCTTCTGCTCTCGACGACCGGTCATCTCGTTATCCAAAAGGGTTTCCTTTATTCCTTCGATGTATTAACGATCAGCGCGCTGGCTTGCGGTATTTTTAATTCGACCATGGAGCTTGCCCGCATCGTCGGCGAAAAGAAGTTCAACGAATTCCTCCAGGAAGGGAGAGCGATCAGCCTTTATTATATAAACGTTTCCGACGACTATATCCTGGTATCGATGTTCGACGACCGGACCATTCCCGGGGTAGTCAAGGTCGCTTCTGAAGATTTTTCCCGCAGCGCGCTCAAGGTTTTAAAATGATGAAAGCCAAGCGCGGTTTTACCTTCGATAATTTTTTCGTTTATGACGGCAACCGGGTCGCATACCTGGCGGGGCAGAAGATCATCCAATTCCCGGGCGAATTATTCAACCCCTTCTACGTTTACAGCGGAACCGGAATGGGGAAGACCCATCTTCTCTGGGCCATCCACGCGGAGCTTAACAAACGCTCGACCGTGCTTTTTTTTACCGGAAAGGAATTTGAAAAATACCTGGACGAGACCCGGGATTACACGAGCTCGCTGGTCGTCGACGACCTGCATGTGGTTTCGGATAAATACCACGAAATAATCCTGGAAATAATCGATCGGGCGGTGGCCGACAACAACCAGGTATGTTTTGCCGGCAACGCAGCACCGCGCGAAGTGAAAAATTTCAGCGCCAAGCTTGCCTCCCGCCTGGAAGGCGGTCTGGCCTGCGATATCCAGCCACCCAAAGAAATGTTCCTAGTCGAAATGATCAAGAAAAAATCCGAGGAATCCGGTATAATTCTCCCCGACGATATCGCTCTGGAACTAGCCCAAATTTCTATCGGTTCGATCCGGACCATCGAGGGTATGATCAATCGCCTGGTCGCGTACTCCTCCCTGGGCCAAATCTCCCTCGACTTGAGCACGATCCGGCTGATCTTAAAGGAATTCTATCCCCGGGGTATCTATAGCCCGGTTTCTTCTCTGCTCGAAGAACTGAAAAAGAACGCCACGGACGTCTTGCAAGACGTGGCGGAACAGGCGAATCCACGCGACGAATACAAGGAAAAAATATACATTTGGGAAATGAAGGGTTTTGATACTTCGACGCTCAAACCGTTGGTCGACGGCGACATCGATGTCCTGGTCCGGGAATACGATGATTTCATCAAAAAAGTCGAGACCCTGGTCGAGCTGCAAAAGGAGTTCGGTACCCTCGACGTCAGCCGGGCGCCCGACGAGGCGATGAAAGTCGAGACCATGTTTTTCTCTCCAGACAAGATCCATGAAATTAAAACATTAATCAAGAAGATCAAAGTGAAGAGCCGTCCGGCGTTCAAAACTTTTGAGGATTTTTTCGTCGGCGAATGCAATAAAAACGCCGTCGAGATCTACCGGAATACGATCCTGCCGAGTCTGGGTAAGAAATTCAACCCCTTTGTGATCATCGGCCATAAAGGCACTGGTAAATCCCATTTTCTGCAGGCTATTTGGAGCGATCTGGTTGCGCAAGGTAAATGCCCCATTTTCTGCGATCTCAACCAAGCGGAAATCCTGAACAACGAGGATGCCGCCGACAGCGACGTAATCATCATCGACAATTTTTCTGGAATATTTAAACGACCTGAGGAGGAAAGGAAGAAATGCTTCGATTTGATTTTTGATTTCGTTAAAAAAGACAGCGAGGTCATTCTATCCACGGATTCTTTTCCGGGCGAACTGGCCTTTGCGCCGGAGGAAAAAGCTGCTTTCGAACTGGGGATCGAAGTCGAGCTCGAACCGCCCAGCCCGGATGTTATCGTCCCGTACATACGAAACCATGCCTCGCCGCAATCGGCGGAATCAATGATTGATGGCGAATTGCCGAAACCGGCTTCTTTCTACGATATCGATGCTTTTATTAAAAACTATATTTTGCCGGTCGCCACCGTCGTCCATGCCGAGACCGTCGAACCGGTCACCGAAATCCCCTCGGAAATAGTATCCCTCGGCCTACCCGGCGACGCAGAGCCGGTAGTTGAGGAAAGAATTAATGAGACAACTGCAGCCCCACCGGAAACGGAAACCGTGAAGGTAACGGAAGAACCCTTGAAAACCGAAACTCCGGTGGCCGTCCCAACCGATAACCAGCCGTCGGCGGACGATATATTTTCACTTGACGGGGATCGTAATCAAGCCGAAGCGGCGGTCGAAACATTGCCCGTAGAGAAACCTCAAACTCCGGCGGAGGCGGTTACTCCCGTCCTTTCCATGGCACTACCGGAACGATCCGAAAAGGTTGAAGAACCGATAAAAAAGCTCGAAAAATCGTTTAAACCTTTAAAAGAAGAACGTCTGATCTTTCCCGAGATACTCGGGGAACTAGTCGAGGAAAATTTCTGATGCCCGGACTAACGGTGATAAATGATCGACGTCGATTGATCGAATCGGGTGGCTCATGGCGATAAAGGGATCGCTGACCGAAGCGACGCTATCCGATGTCATCCAGTTGCTGAGTTTTTCCCTGAAGTCGGGCTGTTTATCGGTGACCGACGGCAAGAATTTCGGCAATATTTTTATTCGTGACGGCCGGATCATATACGCGACCCTCCTGAACCGCAAGCTCCGCCTGGGTGACATCCTGCTCAATAAAAAGGCGATCGACCAGGCGACCCTGGACACCGCCCTGGAGATGCAAAAGAAGAGCAAGCGGAGGCTGGGGGAGATCCTGATCGAAATGAACGCGGTTACCAACGATGTTATCGCCCGGGAATTGAAGGAGATGGTCAACGAAACGATATTCACCATGCTCACCTGGGACACCGGATATTTTAATTTTGAAGCCGATCTCCTTCCCGGATCCGATGAGTTCACGGTTCAATTATCGCCCCAGGAGATTCTGCTTGAAGGCGCCCGTCGGATCGACGAGTGGCACAAGATCGAGCACAAAATCCCGCCCTTTGAAACCGTACTGCAAATCAAAGGCGATATCGCGCAGGTCCCCCTGACCGATCAGGAAAAGAAGGTTATCGGGCTCATCGATGGCAGCCGGACCATCGACGATATCCTCAAACTGTCGGAATTCGATTTTTTCGAGACCTGCCGGATAATATACGGATTGCTTTCCGCCGGTTTGCTTGAAAAACCCGATAAACCGATTGCGTCCAAGAAAACGACCGGCAATATCACCGAGTACAAAAATTTAGGGTTTGCTTTTTATAAGACAGAAATGTTCGACGAGGCGGATCGCGAATATAAAAAAGTTTTGGAGATCGAGTCCGAGGACCCGGAAGCGCTTCTCTACCTGGCTCTTATCGCCTTCCGGCGCGGCGATATTGCCGAATCCAAGAAACTGCTTTTCCGGGCGCGGGATATCGAAAAGAAACCATCGATCCTTATCAACCTCGGTTTTTTGCTTAATAAACAGCACCAGTATGGGGAAGCGGTACAGTACCTGAATGAGGCTAAAGTATCGGTCCCCGATGATCCCAAAGTCGCCTGCAACCTGGGTATCGCGCATTACGGGAACGGAGATTACGAGCTTTCAAAAGACCATTTTGAAACAGCGCTGGCCAAACATCCCGATCTGATGACCCCTTACCATTATCTTTCCATCATATTTTATAAAAAAGGCAACGTGGAAAAAGCGGTGATTTTGATGAAGGAAGCGATCGATAAGTTCCCCCGCCTGGGCTCGTTGAAAAACAATCTTGCACTTTTGTATGAAAGCATGGACCGCCCGGAAGAAGCGGAGCGCCTCTACCGTCAGGCCGCGGAGGAGAACCCGCGCGACCCGGTTCTGATCCGGAGTTTGGCGGATTTTTATTACGAGGCCCAGATCCTGGGCGCCGCCCGCGAGCTTTACGAGAAAATACCAGAAGAGTCCAAGAACTGGGAGGTATGGTTCAAATTAGGAAATATCATTTTGCGGCAGGGCGACGTGGAATCCGCCCTGAATTATTGGGAAAAAGCCCGGCAGTTGAATCCTCAGGAAGAAATAATCGGTAAAAATATCGAGATCCTGCAAAAAGCCCGTGGAAGATAGTCTGCTCGAGCTCCTCAAATACATCGAGACGAATACCGCCTTTAAGTGCCAGAATTATAAGGAAAAACCTTTAATCCGGCGTCTGCGCGTGCGGATGCGGGCTCTGGATCTCGCCGATTTCTTCCAATATCGGGAATATCTTAAGAAAAATCCCGACGAATTCAAGCGGCTTTTGGAAGTATTGACCATCAACCTTTCCTATTTTTTCCGAAATCCCGAAACCTTTGATTACCTCCGGGATGAAGTGGTCCCCAAGCTGAAGAACCGTCCTCGTCTCGTCTTCTGGAGCGCGGGGTGCGCGCACGGCGAGGAAGCTTATTCCCTAGCGATCATGGCCACCGAATCCGGTCTCCTGGACAAAACCATAGTGTACGGCACGGACATCGATGAGCTCGCGATTGAAAAAGCCACGGCCGGGGTTTATTCACCGATCGCATTCCAGTACACGACCCCGGACGTCAAATCCCGGTATTTTCGCACCGTCGGCGGTAACCATGAGGTTGTGGATAAACTGAAAAAGTCGGTCCGGTTCTTACACCATGACATCTTTTTTCCTCCCGACTTTGAGACCTGTGATTTGATCCTTTGCCGTAATGTGCTCATCTACCTTGACCGTTCAGCTCAATCGACCGTCCTAAAAAATTTTTTCGATCACCTCAATCCCCAAAGCTACCTGGCAATCGGCAAGGTCGAACTTCTGCTCGGGATTCCCGAAGTCCAGCTTTTCCAGATCGTCAACCGAACCGAACATATCTATTGCAAGACATCATGACTCAAGAGAAGAGGGTCGGGATCGGGGAAGTCATGGTCTCGCAGTCCGAAATGATTCTTTCCGCCTACGGGGTCGGTTCCTGCGTAGTGATAATTCTTTACGAGCCGATGAAAAAAGTCGGCGGACTGGCCCATATCCTGCTACCGGTCGGTCCGGACAACCAAACAAAATACCCGCGGGGAGCGATTTACGAGTTACTTAAGCGGTTCGAACGACTGGGTGTGATCGTGGAAAACGTCGTCGCCAAGATCGTCGGCGGCGCGACGATGTTCGAAGGGTTTCAGCAGCACGCCATCGGCAACCGGAATGTGAGCCAAACCCGCGAGGAATTGGGCCGGTTGGGGATCCGGATCGTCGCCGAGGACGTTTTCGGAAACTGGGGGCGGACCGTCATGTTCGACGTATCCGACGGTAAAGTGTTAGTAAAATCCTTTAAACACGGGGAAAAAATATTATGAAAAAGAAAGTCCTGGTGGTCGAAGACTCGATTCTCATGCAGCGCGTTATCGGCGACATCATCGCCCTCGGCGAGGAATTCGAGGTTTGCGGATTCGCCCGGGATGTGGTCGAAGGCTGGGCCAAGTTCAATAAATACAACCCGGATTTGGTCACTTTGGATTTCGAACTGCCGGGTGAGAACGGCTTGGCGCTTTTGAAAAAAATAATGGATTCGAAACCGACTCCGGTCCTCATGCTTTCCGCCCATACGAAGGAAGGCGCGGAGCTGACCATGCGTTCCCTGGAAATGGGGGCGGTGGATTTCTTCACCAAACCAGCCGGGCCGATATCGATTGATCTTTTTGAATATAAATACGAGCTCCTCAACAAACTGAAGGCCGTCGCGCAAGCGAAATTTTCGGAATTGGAGTCAAAAAGGATTTCCCGAAGATTGGAGAGGCTGACCGAATACTACGTCGGCATCGCTTCGTCGACGGGCGGAGTGCACGCCCTGAATTATTTAATTCCATCCTTTCCGCCCCGAAGCGGCATGAGGACGATCATCGTTCAGCACATGCCCAAGTTTTTTACCGGGACCCTGGCCCAGCACCTTAACGATCGGTCGAGCGTGGTGGTTAAAGAGGCGCAGGACGGGGATCCGATTTCTCCCGGTGAAGTTTTGATCGCGCCGGGCGGATACCATATCAAAGTTCACTCTTCGGGTCAAAAAGTCATCCTTACTGATGATCCGCCCCGGCACGGGGTTAAGCCATCGGCCGATATCCTCTTCGAGTCGATGGCCGAAGCTTATCACAAGAAAACGATCGGCATTGTCCTGACCGGCATGGGCCACGACGGCGGCTTAGGTTTGAAGCGGATCAAGGAATGCGGGGGACTGGTCATCGTCCAGGACCCCAACGAGGCGACCATCGCCAGCATGCCCCAGACCGCGATCGACATGGGGCTGGCCGATTTTATCCTGCCGCTCAACCTTTTGCTGCAGAAAATTTGGGAACTGATCACCCATGAATGACGATTTGAAGGGACGCATCGCAGCTCTGAAAAAATTGATCACCGAATACAAACCGGAACAGGAAAACCAGATCAAGGATGATCTTAAAAAATTATACATCGATATATCCAACGCCTTAAAGACGCTGACCCTGGCCCAGGAAGAGATTCGCCAGCTCGCTCAAAATTTCAAAAAACGGAAATCGTCCCAGGTCGACGTAGAGAAATTTTATTCCTTTGTCCGTTCCCGGACTTCGGCCGAATTGGATATCGCGACCCTGCTCGATCGCGCCTGGAACTTGATCGCGGTCGAAGATTATGACGAGGCGATAAAGGTCGTTAACCAGGTCCTGGAGATCGAACCGAAAAACGTGAAAGGCCTGGGTCTGATGGGCCTGACGCTGATGAACAAGGGGCTCTATGACCAGGCCCTGATGTCCTTCCAGCAGGTGATCCTGGAGGACCCGGAAAATCCTTTTGCTTTGAACAACCTCGGTTACATCTGCTATAAAAAGGGTATCTGGGGCGAGGCGATCGAGCATTTAACCAAAGCGGCGAAGCAGCAGAAGGACCGGATGGCGATGCTTTACGCGAATTTCTATCTGGGGTTGGTCTATTACGAGCGGGCGATGCTGGTCGATGCCATAAAATTCTTTGAGAAAGCCCTCAAGCTCGGTCCCAATTTGCAGGAGGCGTACTATTATATGGGCCTGGCGGAAACAAAACGCTACGAGTTCAAGAAAGCCCTGGAATATTTCGAAAAATGCCGCAAGGTCGATCCCGAATCCAGATATGCACGTCTTTCGGATGAAGAGATGACGGTGATCAAACACCTCGTCAACCCCAAATCGCTGAACGAGCGCGAACGTCAGGATCCGGACGGGCACCAGAAAAAGTAACTCACCTGCGATGGATTTAAATCCCATCCTCGTATACGTCAGCCGGTTGGTCCGGGCCGTCGGTGATCAAATCGGACGCGATTCCATCCGCACTAAAAGGATAACTCATAAGGGGGCGATCGACCTGGTCACCCAGTATGACCGGCGATCCCAGACCCGGATCGTTAGCGCGTTGAGGAAGAAATTCCCCGATTTCGGGATATTGAGCGAAGAGAATTATCAAAGAGCCGCCGCGGTTGACGCGAAATGGATCATCGATCCGCTCGACGGCACGACCAATTTCGCCCATAACCTGCCGCTCTGGTCGATATCCGTCGCCCTGGAAATCGACTCGTCGATAAGCCTGGGCGTAGTCTACGATCCTAACCGCCGGGAACTCTTTACGGCGATCAAGGGCCAAGGCGCTTTTTTAAACCGCCGGAGGGTCCGCGTTTCCCGGACAAAAACAATCGGCCAAAGCCTGTTGGTGACCGGGTTTCCCTACGATATCCGCCGGAGCCGCCGGAATAACATCGGTTATTTCCGGGAGTTCTCCATGTCCGCGCAGGCCGTGCGCCGGTTGGGATCGGCTGCGCTGGACCTTTGCTATACCGCCTGCGGTCGGTTCGACGGCTACTGGGAGATAAAACTATCTCCCTGGGACCAGGCGGCCGGTTCGCTGATCGTGCGCGAAGCCGGAGGAAAGGTCACCGATTTCCGGGGGCGGGATTTCAATGTTTATGGGGACGAAGTCATCGCGACGAACGGTCATATTCATCGGGCGATGATGATAATACTGAAGGCAAGAAGATAGCCGATTACAATTTCAAGCCGATCCCGCCGACCACTTGGCGGAAACCCGGGTAATACCCCTCAAATATTTCCTCACGGCCGTTACCCAGATTGAAAACCGCGCAGAAAATTTCGAACGTTTTGCTGCGGATGCCGATCCGTGAATTGAACAGGATGATCCGGGGTAACGTCCGACTGGTCCCTTCCCGGGTGTGTAGATATTTTACCTCCAGCGACACGTAAGCCGGCCCGTAATTGATCGCCAGGGTATCGAGCAGATCGTATTTTGGTAAGTCGGGTATCCTTTTGCTGATTTTTTCATAACGGAGATACAGGGCGTTCCGGAGTTCAACCCGGGATATATTCTCTGTGGCGGCAATGAAAAAATTCACGCGCAATTCATCGAGATCGTGGATCAGGCTTAAATAAAGGCTGTTGTCGGGCGCCAACCGGTTCTGCCATTCAAAGAGAGCCGCGTCGCCGCCCAGTTGGACTGGGCCGAAGGCCAGGCGACCCTTACCGTCGATACCAAACTTGAGTTCTTCCGAGGGCAGCGGGACCGGATATCGGTAAGGTTTATCGCGGTCATAATATGAGGCCAGGGTATTGTTGATCTTACCTTTTTGAATGCCGATCCCCGCGGTGATCCTCGGCGTAAGGTATTCGAGGTCAAGGCGCGGTGCGGGAAAGTCGCGGGCGACATTCGAGCCGAGACCAAAATGAAAAACTCCGGCATGGAGGCGGGCCGTAACGGATGGTTCCCAACCACCCGCCCGGTAGATCGCGTTCAACTCCGCCTGGGGCATGATTTTAAAACGGTCTCCGTAAATGGATAAATATCCAACCACTTCGTGGTCGATGCCGGGTATTTGCCAGCGATCGAAACGGAACCCGGATACTAACACGAACCAAGGTAAATCGGACGTGGCATCGATCCCGGCTCCAATTTGCCGGTGATTGGCGGTTCGTTTTACCCACTGACCGTCGAAAAACGGCCGGAACCAGAGGGATTTGAAAGGCAAAACGACGGCGGCCATTACTCGGCCGTCCGTACCGGCGAGCCACTTTTCGTCGTGCGCGTAAGCCGCTTCCATGAAAAAACCGGACCACGCGCAAGTTATTCCGCCGCCGTAATACCGGCCGAAATATGTTTCCGCCCTTAAAAAATCACGGTCCATATCGAACTGGATCGCCGGTTCCGGTAAGCGGAGATTGGCCGGCGCCGGGAGCGGCGGCAGAGAGTCCAAGGCGATCAGGAAGAATATCGGGACCATGTCAAAAACCAGGCGATAGGGAATGGGCGATCAACCGGGAGATACTCTTTTCGAAAGGGGGGCGCAATATGAGTTTCTCGGTTATGATGCCGCTCAGAAGGCGGCCGGGCGTGACATCGAAAGCGGGATTTAAGATACCCGCGCCTTCGGCGACGATCCGCCGACGGTTAAACCGCTTCATTTCGCAATCCGGACGCACTTCGATGGGTATGTCCGCTCCGGTCCGGAGCCTCGGGTCGAAACTGGAGACCGGTGCGCAGACGTAAAGGGGTACCCCATTGTATCGGGCGATTATCGCCAGACCCAGAGTGCCGATCTTATTAGCCGTGTCGCCGTTGGCGGCGATCCGGTCCGCACCCACCAGGATCAAATTTATTTCCGGCATAAAATAAGCCGCCATGCTATCGCAAATGGTGTAAGTACTGATGCCGCACCGGGTCAGTTCCCAGGTCGTCAGCCGCGCGCCCTGGAGCAGTGGGCGGGTCTCCCCGGCGTAGACCGTAAATTTTTTCCCCGCGGCACGGGCGGTGTAAAGGACACCCAAGGCGGTCCCGATACCGGTTGTGGCCAAGGCGCCGGCGTTGCAGTGGACGAGGATATTCATGCCGCTCCGGATCAGGCGGTTGCCGTAAGTCCCGATCCGGCGGCAGGCTGAAACATCCTCGCTTTCGATCGCGCGTGCTTCGCGGTAGAGATCGAAGAAAGAATTCTGCGGCGAGCGCAGTTTGCGTTTCATGCGTTCGACCGACCAGGAGAGATTGACCGCCGTCGGCCGGGCTCGGGCCAGGTAATCGGCCGCCCGGTCGGTCGGCCGGATTCCGTGGTTCTTACGGACCAGGACGATCCCGTAAGCTGCCGCGACGCCGATCAGGGGCGCACCCCGTAAGTTTAAATTGCGGATCGCCCGGTGCAAGTCGGCCGCGGATTTGAGCCGGAGGTACGATTCTCTTCCCGGCAAACGGGTTTGGTCGAGGATGGTTATGACATTCTTGTCCGGATCGTAGTGGATCGTTTTAAACCGTAATTTCGCCGGCGGCATATTTACGGTAAGCGGTTCATCACGGCGCTATTCCCACCGGGCAAGACCCGCGTGAATTTTCGCGGATTTTATCGTGTTATACATGAGCATGGTGATGGTCATCGGACCGACCCCGCCGGGGACGGGAGTTATCGCCCCGGCTTTGTGGCTCACTTCTTCAAAGTCGACGTCGCCGATGAAACGGTAGCCGCTCTTTTTCGTTTTATCTTCGATTCGGTTGTTACCCACGTCGATGACCACGGCGCCTTCCTTGATCATATCCGCGGTCACCGTGTGCGGACGACCCGCGGCGACGATCAGGATGTCGGCCTGCCGGGTGTACTCGGCCACGTTTTTAGTGCCCGTGTGGCAGACGGTAACGGTCGCGTTGGCGTCTTTCTTTTTTTGGATCAGGATCATGGCCATGGGTTTGCCGACGATGTTGCTCCGACCCAGGATCACGACGTGGCTTTTTTCGATCACGATATCGTTGCGGATCATCAACTGCTGGATACCATAAGGCGTGCAAGGCAGAAAACCCGGGTCGCCGATCATCATCCGACCGACATTGACCGGATGAAAGCCGTCGACGTCTTTGTCGGGATCGATGGCGTACAACACCTTTTCCTCGGCGATATGATCGGGAAGGGGGACCTGCACCAGAATACCATGGATCGCCGGATCGCGGTTGAGCTCGGCGATGAGTTTCAAAAGGTCGGCTTCCGGATAGTCGGCGTCGAATTTATATTTCCGGGAAAGGATCCCCAGTTCGGCGCAGGTTTTTTCCTTCATGTTGACATAACTGACCGAAGAAGGGTTGTCGCCGACCAGAACGACGGCCAGACCTGGTATCAATTTGTGCTGATCTTTCAGCAGGGCGATCTCTTTCTTCATTTCTTCCCGCATTTGCTGGGCGCATTCCGTACCGTTTATTAATTTCGCCATTAAACCTCCCTTTAAGAGCATAGGGCGAAGCAAAAAATATTATATTTCAAATTCACTAAAAATCAAGGTCGGCATCGTGCTTCCCGGAAGGGGAATTTTTTGCTTGATTTCGTATGGAGTTTGGTTAAAATGGGTTATGATTACGCTGGGCATTGAGACTTCGTGCGATGAAACCGGTGTCGGTATTATCGATCACCGCCGGATCCTGGCCAACCTGACCGCTTCGCAGATCGTCCATTCCCGATACGGCGGTGTGGTGCCGGAACTGGCAGCCCGCAACCACGTCAAGGCGATCATACCTCTGGTCCGGATCGGCCTCGAAGTCGCCGGAAAAAAATTGTCGGATATCGATTTGATCGCGGCGACGAACGGGCCCGGGTTGATCGGCGCCCTGCTGGTCGGCCTGTCCTTTGCCAAATCGCTGGCCATCGCTCTCAAAAAGCCTTTTATCGCCGTCAACCACCTGGAGGGGCATGTTTACGCCCTTCGTTTCGGCGCCCGCCGGTTCCGTTATCCATTTTTGGTGCTGCTGGTATCGGGCGGACACACCGAGATCATGCTGGTCAAGAAGGAATTTATTTACGAAACTTTGGCCCAGACCGCGGACGACGCCTGCGGCGAAGCCTTTGACAAGGTCGCGAAATTGATCGGATTGCCCTACCCGGGCGGGCCGTACATCGAAAAAGCAGCCCATGTCGGTCGGGTCGGAGCCATAAGGTTCCCAATACCCCGACCCAAGAGCATGGGGTTCAGCTATTCCGGTCTTAAAACCGCAGTTTTATATTATATCCGGGATAATCCCGGATACGATAAAAACGACATCGCGGCTAATTTCCAAGAAGCGGCTCTCGATCATTTAGTCGAGGTTAGCCGGCGCGCGCTCGAAAAAACCGGAGTTCGGTTCATGGGGATCGTGGGCGGCGTTTCCGCTAATACCCGGCTGCACGAAAAATTTAAAGAACTGACCCGGGATTCCGGCGTAACGCTGCTCGTCCCCGGTCCGCAGTACTGCACCGACAACGGTGCCATGATCGCCCGGGCCGGTTTGGCCCGATATGAAAAATACGGGGCATCGAACATCAATACCGATGCCTTTGCCCGCCAGTCCCTGGAGGAAATCGGTCCATAGGGTAGATCCGGTAAATAGTTAAATTTTTCAAAAAAAAGACCGCCGATATTTTAAGCGGCGGTCTTTCGATTCTGCGGCAAGGTGGGATCTTACTTTTTCTTCCCGTGGTTCTTTTCTTCCTTGGTTTCTTCTTTTTTCGACTTTTCTTCCTTCCTCGACTTTTCTTCCTTCTTCGTTTTTTCTTCCTTCTTCGATTTTTCCTTCTTTGATTTTTCTTTCTTGGACTTCTTGGTATCGTCCCCGACCAGTTGGCGCCGTTCGATGAGCTTACGCCTTTTCTCGATCTCTTCCGGTTTGCTGAGTTCGGTCAATTCCAGAAACGCCATTTCCGCCCCGTCGCCAAGCCGGGGGCCGATCCGGATGATCCGGGTATATCCCCCTTCGCGCTTGGCGAATTTGGGTCCGATGTCATCGCAAATGATCTTTACCAGTTTGTGATCGGGTACGAACCGGTAGATAAGCCGTTTGGCCGCCAGGTCGTTATGCTTGGCAAATTGGAGAAGACGCTCCGCAAGTTTCCGAGCTTCCTTAGCTTTGGGCAAAGTGGTTTTGATCTTTTCGAAGATGAAGAGGGCGCGGCACAGATTCTTCATCAGCGCGTGCCGGTGTTCGCTCTTGCGTCCCAATTTTCGGTTCTTGTTGCCATGTCTCATAGATCTATCCCTTTCCGCTTATCGGCGCCGTAACGTGCAGCGACGGCTATGTGATTATATATCCTCTTTAAGGAATTTATCGACGTCCATTTCCAGTTTCAAACCCATTTTATCGAGAATCTTTTCGAGTTCTTTAAGCGATTTGCGGCCGAAATTATCGTAGGTCAGGAGTTCCTTTCCACTTTTCTTGACCAGGTCGCCGATCGTCTGGATGTTCTGGCTTTTCAGGCAGTTGGAGGTTCGGACCGAGATTTCTAGTTCGTCGATGCTTCGCTTCAGGACTTCCCGGATCCGCCGGTGGTCCGCGTCGAGCTGCTCTTTTGAGGAGAACTGGGGCTCAACGCCGAGACCGGTAACAAAGGAAAGGTGGTATTTTATCAGGCTCGCGGCCTCGACCATCACCTCAATCGGAGTGATCGTGCCGTCGGTTTTCACCTCCATCACCAGCTGGTCATAATCGGTCCGGGTGCCGACCCGGGTATTCTGGATGTTGAAGTTAACCGAGAGAACGGGGGAGAAGATCGCGTCCAAAAAGATCGTGCCCACCGGCGCTTCGGTCCGTTTCAGCATTTCGGACGGGACATAACCACGCCCGGCCTCGATCGTCATTTCGACCGTGAAATTCACCTTGGATTCGGTAACGGTAAGGATTTTTTGCTTGGGATTGGCGATGATAACCAGGGGATTCTTCTCGATGTCTTCCGCGAAATAGTCCTTCTTTCCCTTGACTTTCATGGTCAGGGTGGTCGGGCCATCGCCCAGGATTTTAGCCCGGACTCGTTTCAGGTTCAGGATGATCTCCACCACGTCTTCGTAAACGCCGGGGATGGTTGAAAATTCCTGCAGGACATCGCTAATCCTAACCCGGGTGATCGCCGCGCCTTGGATCGATGAAAGCAGGACGCGCCGAATGGAATTGCCGATCGTCACCCCGAAACCGCGCTCCAGGGGGGCGAGGATGAAGCGACCGAAAGTTTCCGTGCTGATTTCCTTATCGACTTCTATGCCTTTGGGCATGACCAGCGGTTTAAGAGCCATTGCACTCCTTACTTGGAATATAACTCAACGATCAGGTTTTCCTGGATCGGGAAGGTGATGTCTTCACGCTTGGGCAGGCGGACGATCGTTCCCGTCAGGTTATTTTTATCGAATTTGATCCAACCGACGATCTTTTCCGGGTCCCGTTCATCCAGCGATTTCTTAACGATGTTGTTCTTTTTCAGGTTGTCGGTGATGGTGATCACTTCGTTGGGCTTGACGATGTAAGACGGGATGTCGACTTTCTTACCGTTGATCAGGATATGGCCATGCCGGACATACTGGCGGGATTGAGTGCGGGAGGAAGCGATACCCATCTGATAAACGACATTGTCGATACGGCGTTCGAGAGAGCTGAGAAGGTTTTCCCCCGGCGAACCGGATTTTTTGACGGCGTCGGCGAAAATTTTCCGGAATTGAGCCTCCAAAATCCCATAAACAGCCTTCACTTTCTGTTTTTCACGGAGCTGGGTGGCGTAGGAACTGATCTTGCGCCGTCCCGTCTTGCCGTGGGTTCCGGGCGGATAACCGCGCCGGGTAAAGGCGCATTTATCGGAAAAACACCGGCTGCCGCGGAGAAACAGTTTTTCGCTTTCCCGGCGGCATATTTTGCATTTGGGTCCGATATACCTAGCCACTTTACACTCTCCTTCTTCGGGGCGGACGGCAACCGTTGTGGGGGAGCGGGGTCATGTCCCTAATCATGCTGATCGAAAGACCGACGGCCTGCAGTGTGCGGATGGCGGCTTCGCGGCCTGGTCCGGGACCCTTGATATGGACTTCGATCTTTTTCATACCCATGCTCAGGGCTTCCCGGCCGACCGCGTCCGCGCATTGCTGCGCCGCGTAAGCCGTACCCTTTTTGGTACCTTTGAAACCGATCCGACCGGCCGAAGACCAGCAGAGGACGTTGCCTTTAAGGTCGGTGATCGAAACGATCGTATTGTTGAAACTGGCGAATATTTTCGCGAGACCCGCTTGGTCGACGCGGATGTTTTTTTTCTTGCGGATGATTTTCTTCACTTTTTCTCTCCTCCGGGTGGAGCTTTGATCACGGCTACGGTCTTGCGCTTACCCTTGCGCGTTCGGGCGTTGGTCCGGGTCCGTTGGCCGCGAACCGGTAAACCGACCTTATGCCGGTGCCCGCGATAACAGCCGATATCGATCAGCCGTTTGATGTCCGCGGCGCGGTCGGCGCGAAGCGCGCCTTCGACTTTGTAATCCAATTCGATCGCCTTGCGGATCTTGGCGACTTCGTCTTCGGTCAGGTCCTTGATCTTCTTGCCCGGATCCAAACCGCAGGCCGATACGATCTTCTGGGCGGTCGACAGGCCGATGCCGTAGATCGCCGTTAAACCGTATTCCAATCTTTTGTTTAAAGGCAAATCAATACCTGAGATTCTGGGCATAATCCTCCTTGTAATTGATTGATCATCCCTGCCGCTGCTTGTGGCGCGGGTTTTTGCAAATGACCATGACCACGCCTTTCCGCTTTATGATCCGGCAAGAGATACACCTTTTCTTGATCGATGCCTTGACTTTCATAATATCCTCGCTTTATCCGTAAACCATTATTATATATAAATTTATCAAAAAATCAAGACTTATTTGCATAGTTCCGATTTTAACCGGTTCTATTTATAGCGCCAGATTATCCGACCGCGCGAAAGGTCATAAGGGGAGAGCTCGAGCAGGACCCGGTCGCCGGGCAGGATTTTTATATAGCTCATCCGCATTTTACCCGAGACATGGGCCAGGACTTTATGCCCGTTGTCCAGCTCGACGCGGAACATCGCGTTGGGTAAGGTTTCGGTAATGGTTCCCTCGGTCTGGATCAGATCTTTATGGGCCATGCTATGCTTCCATTACCCGGGTTAGGTTAAGATTACCGCGCTCCAGGATCGCGATTGTGTCTTCAAAATGGCAGGAAAGCGAATTATCCCGGGATTTTATTGTCCAGCCGTTGGAGCCGGTTACGACATCATAAGTGCCGATGTTTACCATGGGTTCGATCGCCAGGACCATTCCGGCTTTGAGCTCGGGGTTCGGGCCGTCGAAAATGAAATTGGGGATCATCGGATCTTCATGAAGGGTGCGGCCGACGCCGTGACCGGTTAACTCCCGGACGACGCTGAAACCGTTGCGCTCGACGGTATTCTGGACCGCGCGGGATATATCCGAAACCCGGTTGCCGGCCTTAGCCTGTTCGATCCCTTTTTTTAGCGCTTCCTTCGTTACGGCCATTAGGGTCCGGGCTTGGTCGGAAACCTGTCCGGCGGGGAAAGTCCGGGCCGCGTCCGCGATGTATCCGTTATATTTGACGCCGACATCGATCTTGATCAAATCGCCGTTCCGGATCACCCGGTTGTCGGGGATGCCGTGCACGACTTCTTCGTTAAGGGAAATGCAGGCGCTTTTCGGGAAACCGCGGTATTTGAGAAATGCCGGATAACCGTTGCGGCTGCGGATCATCGAATCGATCTTATCGTTCAACTCGATGGTTTTCATGCCCGCGAGCTCCAGTTTTCCGATTTGCTTAAAAATTTCGAAGATGATGTTACCGGCGACGGCGATGTCCCGGATCCCTTCCTCATTTACGATTGCCATTCAAGCACAAAGCGATTCTTTGGAAGACTTCCTCCTGAGACCCCCGGGCGTCGATCGGCCGGTACAGGTTCAGCGATTTATAATAGTCGGTCAGCGGTTTGGTTTCGTCGCGGTAGATCTGAAGGCGTTTGCGGATCGTCGTTTCGTTGTCGTCGGGCCTCTGGAGAAGCCGTTCCGGGCACTTGTCGCAATGGTCGGTTTTCTTCGGGGGATTGGTGACAAGATTGTAGATCGCGCCGCACCCGGGACAATACCGGCGGTTGACCAGCCTCTGGATCACGTATTCTTCCGGGATCGACATTTCGATGGCATGGTCGATGGCCAGGTTCAGCTGGGCCGTGGTTTTTTCCAGATTCAGCGCCTGGTTGATATTCCGGGGAAATCCGTCGAAAAGGATAGGCGCGGGTTTGTTCTCCAGGAGAAAATCGCTGACGATCTCGAAAATAATGTTGTCCGGCGCGAGCACGCCTTGTTTCATGAATTTTTCGACTTCCTTCCCGACCGGGCTGCCCAGGGCGACTTCTTCGCGGAGCACGTCGCCCATGGAAAATTTAACGTAGTTGAAACGCTGGGTGATGAGATCCGCCTGGGTTCCTTTTCCGACGCCGGGCGGGCCGAAAAGGAGAACGATCATCTACGGCCCCGGATCTTACCCCGCTTCATGAAACCCTCGTAGTGGTACATCATAAGTTGGGCTTCAATCTGCTGGATGGTGTCCAGGGCGACGCCCACGATAATGAGCAGGGTCGTGCCACCAAAATAAAACGGTACCTTGAGAAAACTGATCAGGTACCAGGGTACAAGGGCGATAAAACCGAGGAACAGCGCGCCGGGCATGGTGATTTTGGAAAGGATGTCGTCCACGAAATCCGCGGTTTTCCCCCCGGGCCTGATGCCCGGAACGAATCCGCCGTAACGCTTCATGTTGTCCGCGAGTTCCGTGGGATTAAATACGATCGACGTGTAAAAATAAGTGAAGAAAACGATCAGCAAGAAATAAGCCAGGTCGTAAGCCCAGAACCCGTTGTGAAAAACCGCCACGATCGGCTTCAAGGCGGGTACATATGACGCGACCGTTGCCGGGAAGACGACCAAGGATTGGGCAAAAATGATCGGAATAACGCCTGCGGTATTGACACGTAGGGGAAGGAATGTCGATTGGCCGCCGTACATGCGGCGGCCTACGACTCGTTTCGGGTACTGGACTGGTATGCGCCTCGTGGCCTGGGTCATGACGATGACTGCGGCAACGATCAAGACCATGATAATTATAATCAGGATCAGGTTAATGATCGAGAGCCCCTGGGTTATGACCAGCTGGACCGTGCGGAAGAAGTATCCCGGGTATTCCTCAAGGCAGCCGATGAAGATAATGAACGAGATGCCGTTGCCGATTCCCTTTTCCGTGATCTGTTCGCCGATCCACATCGCGAATATCGAACCGCAGGTCAGGGTCAGCATGGTGGACATCCGGAACATCCATCCGGGGTCGGTGACGATCCTGAGGACCACACCGCCGGAGCTGAATTGCTGCATTTCGAGATAGATGGCGATGCTGACCGCCTGGAAAGCGGCCAGGGCCACGGTCAGGTACCGGGTATACTGGGTGATCTTGCGGCGTCCGGCCTGGTCGCGCTGAAGTTTTTCGATCTGGGGGATGACCGAGCCCAGCAGCTGGAAAATGATCGAGGACGAAATATAGGGCATGACGCCGAGCGCGAGAATGGCCGCGCGGGACAGCGCCCCGCCGACGAATATGTCGTAGATGCCGAAAAGCGATCCCTGCTGCTTGAGTTGCCCCATGAGCATTCCCAGGGCGTGGGCGTCGACACCCGGCAAAGGGAGATGACCGCCCAGACGGTACATGGCCACGGCCAGGAGCGTGAAGCCCAGTTTTTTCTTGAGGTCGGGAACGCGGAAGATGTTCTGGATCGAATCCATCATACGATTTTCTCGACTTTTCCTTTGGCGTTCACGATCTTTTCTTCGGCTTTTTTGGAAAAATGGTGCGCTTTAACGGTCAGGGGCACGGTCAGTTCGCCCATGCTCAGGATCTTGACGGGCGATTTGCCTTTGACGATGCCCTTTTCCTTGAGCAGTTCGGGCGTGACGACGGTGTTGGCCGCGAATTTGTTCAAGTGGTCAAGGTTGACCAGTTCGTATTCTTTCTTGAAAATGTTCACGAAACCCCGCTTGGGTAGCCGACGGGCGAGGGGCATCTGACCGCCTTCAAACCCGATCTTCACGCGGTACCCGGAACGGGCTTTATGGCCTTTGTGGCCCCGGGTCGATGTCTTGCCATGCCCGGAACCTGTGCCGCAGCCGACGCGTTTCGGTTTTTTCGTCGCGCCCCGGGCCGGTTTCAGTTCATTTAGCCGCATCTTTGATCTCCTCGATTTTGAGCATGTAGGCAAGCTGGTTGATCATGCCCCGCATCGCTTTGTTGTCGGGCAAGATGACGGTCTTGCCGATCTTCTTAAGGCCCAGGGCCTTGAGCGTCAATTTATGTTTCTTGACCTTGTCAATTGGGCTTTTCGCCAGTGTCACTTTTAATTTCTTCATGTTTTTTCCTGGAGAAATATTCAACCGGCTTGTTGCGCATCTCGGCGACAACGCTGATCGATCGGATCGATTTCAGTCCTTCGACCGTCGCCAAAGCCATGTTCGTGGGATTGCGTGCCCCGATCGATTTGGAGAGAATGTCCTTGATCCCGACCGCCTGGCAGACGGCCCGCACCGAGTTGGCGGCGATGATGCCTGTACCGGGCGAGGCCGGACGGAGGAGGATCTTGCTGGCGGAATATTTGCCGTTGACCAGGTGAAGGATCGTGCCTTCGTAGGTTTCCACCTTGATCATGCTCTTCTTGGCGATCTCGGTCGCCTTTTTGATGGCATGGGCGACTTCCGCGGATTTCGAGTGGCCGATACCGACCCGGCCCGCGCCGTCACCGACGACCATGCAGGCGTACAGCTTCATGCGCTTGCCGCCCTTGACGACCTTGGAAACCCGCTTCAGCTCGACCAATTTCTCGATGAATTCGCTTGCGCTGTCCGAAATATGTCCTCTTAAAATTTTAAACCTCCTTCGCGTGCGCCATCGGCCAAGGCTTTGACCCGGCCGTGATATCGGTAGCCGCCGCGGTCAAAAGCGATCTCCTTGACACCCTTTTCCAGGGCCATTTTCGCGATCTGCTTGCCGACCTCTTTAGCGGATGCCATCTTTTTCATGCTGGATAAGTTTTTGTCGTTCAGCGAGGAAAAACCCAAAATAACTTTGCCCTGGGTATCGTCGATGAGCTGAGCGTAAATATAGCGATTGCTGCGAAAAACGTAAAGCCGGGGCTTGCCGGCAGTACCGGACAGTTTTTTCCTGATCCGTTTATGCCTTCTGATCCGTCCTTTAAGTTTCATGGTTGATCCTTTATGCCTGGACTACGGCGCGTTTGCCGATCTTCTTCCTCAAAATCTCGTCCGAGTAACGAACACCCTTGTGTTTGTACGGATCGGGCAAGCGGGTGGCGCGCATGGTCGCGGCCAGGTCGCCGATCAGCTGTTTGTCGATGCCTTTGAGCGTGATGTAAGTGAGGTCGCCCTTGTCCGCGCTCTTGACCGTGTTCAATTCGGCGGTGACGCCTTTGGGCAGGGCGATCGTCACGGGCTTGGAGTAACCCAGGAAAAGCTGGACGCCGCCGGCGCCGAGCTGGGCCCGGTAACCGGTGCCCTGAATGACGAGGATCTTGGAAAAACCTTTCTGCACACCGTCCATCATGTTAGTGATCAAGGTGCGCATCGTTCCCTGCTGGGCCGCGGATTCCATGGTATCGTCGATATTGAGCGAAAAGATCTGGTTATCCTTGATCTCGATCTTGACCTTGGGGCAGATGGGAGTTTCCAAACTGCCCAAAGGTCCCTGGACCTTGACCTTATCCGAAGTGAGCGCGACTTTAATTTCTTTGGGAATGACGATCGGACGAAAACGTTTTTTAGCCACGAATCCTCCTAATAAACGTAGGCGATGACCTCGCCGCCTACTTTTTGGCGCCGGGCTTCGCGGTCACTCAAGATTCCCCGGGACGTGGTCAGTATCGCCGTGCCCAGACCGGCCAGAACTTTGGGCACTTCGTCCTTGTTAACGTAGACTCTCCGGGAACTTTTAGAGACGCGCTTGAGGTTGCGGATTACCGACTCGCCGTCTTTGGCGTATTTAAGCATGACCGTTATCAACCGGGGTTTTTTCTCGGAATCGACGGTAAAATTGTTGATAAAACCCTCTTCCAGTAAAATTCTTAAAATTTCGGTTTTAAGCCGTGAATAGGGAACCTTTACCTCTAACTTAGCCGAGCGGCAACCATTCCGGATGATGGTCAGCATGTTAGCAATTGGATCCATTAATCCTCCGTTTGCATTTATGGATGTCAGAAATAAATAACATAGACTGTTATTATAATTATTTTCCGGGAAAAGTCAAGGGGTAAGATGCACTTGTCATTAGTCCGTAATTCCGAGCCAAAAAAGCCGTTCTATGATATGCAAATTCGCCTGGCAAACCTTAATATATATTATCTCAATAAACGACGATTTTCTTGGTGTTTTTGTAACTGCTAATAAAATAGATGCCGGACGCGGGTGCTGACCAGTAGAAATTATCTTTTTTGGATGATAAAACCACGCGTCCCAGGATATCATAGATTCGGATCTTGGAGTTTGACGAACGATCTTCAATATAAAATAGCCGGGAATTCATCTGCCGGACGATCAGGGATTCGTTTATTTCCCCGGAAAATTCCTCTTCCTGGCCGAGTATTCGCAGGGTGACTTGCTTAAGGGCTTCGATGCTGTCGCCGGTCAGGTCTTTTAATATCAAGCGCACGTCGTACGGTCCTTCGGCCAGGCCGACCGTGTTCCAAAAGCCCAGGGTCGCGTGACGCGTCTCGGTGAACTGTGAATCTCCGATCGGTATCCATGTCGAATCGCCCGTCGGCCGGTAAAAGAGCTGATAAAAGGAGAAATCCTGCGGGTTATAATACCCTTTGTCGATCCAGGCTGAGCCGGATATCGGGAAGGTGTCGTTCACCCGGCCGCTTGACGGTCCGGTGACACATGCGACGAATACGATCGCCGTATCGGAAGGTACGGGGTCTTCCGGGAACTGGGAATTGACAATGATCATGATCGACGCGCCGGTCGTCCAGATGTTGCCCATTGTCATCGCGGTGTAGCCCATTGGCGATCACGTCGCAGGAAAGGCTGGACAGAAAGCAGAAATTCGTCGCGTTCCCGCTGGCCTCGATGTGGCCGCCCGAGCCGTCGCAGAACGAGTTCTGGATCGTCGCGAGGCTGTATTCATAAGCGCACAGCTCCCCGAAAATCGAACTCTTCACTTCGACAAAGGCCGAGTCGGTGGGGTAGAGATTCCAGGTTTGGATCGTCGTATTGCGCAGGCGGAACACCCGGTCGCCTACAGGCAAAGTCCAGTCCTGGTAATGGAGGTTATTGACCAGTCCGGTGATGCTGTCCCGCTGGCTGAACATG
>Ga0315279_10003326_pt1 | contig 22571 bp, 23 predicted proteins | sample YL17G06_20_MG_FD_203694 | JGI IMG/M metagenome (GOLD analysis project Ga0315279, IMG submission 203694) | Sediment microbial communities from Yellowstone Lake, YNP, Wyoming, USA - YL17G06_20 | ecosystem: Environmental > Aquatic > Freshwater > Lake > Sediment | place: USA: Wyoming | collected... | reverse complement strand
TATTACTTCAAACATTCTGTGAGTATTCTGCGGGGTCACCAGAGATCCATCTTTATTGGAAAAGTGGAACTGCGTCCCTATCGCCGCCTTTGCAATTCCTAGTAGCCAATGATCAAGATTCCTTTTAGGGGTAATTTGAGTCTCCCACTAGCATAGAGCGTGTCAAAATGAGTGATTACTTTTTCAAAGTCAGCCTTCTCTCTATAGGTCTTGCGAACGCCTATGACCAAATAGGTCACATCATGCATCATACAGGCTTCAAACAGGTCCTTGAGGAACTGATAGTTGGTCACAGCCCTTCCTGCTTCAACTTCAAGGACGGTGCCTGTTTCTTCCTGAAAGGCATCCACTTGAAATGACTTCTCGAGTCGACCATCTCGCCCAAACAGGACAGGGACTTTGATCTTATCTTCAACCCTATTCCCTTTTTCCACCTTGAAGCCCATGTTTAGCATACTCTTGTTCAAAACCAGAAGCACTTCGTTGCTGGTCAATTTGTGTTTTGATGAGTCTATTGCCTCATCATATTGCTTGAAAATGCTGACTACCCTGAGCAAGTGTTCAGGTATAGCATCCGACTTTGGATAATACTGCCAGCTTGTCATTATACCTGCCCGCGCGCGCATTTCGGAACATAGGTCCCTAGCGGATAATTATTGCTTTCTGATACTCAGGCTCTACGATGGGTGCTTTGGTGATTTTCGTGAAGATCTCGCTCTTTTCCGTATGAACTGGAACCACTCGTCGTGGGTTGATCTCTTCTATTAGCCAGTGTAGATCGTCTTGGGAGCAATGCCCAGAGGCGTGGGCTTGATGGAATCTCAGGTTGAAATGGTCCAGCCATCTTTGCATAACCACTGATTCTATCTGGTCCATCCCGCCTTCGGAGAAGGGTTCAGACATGCTATGAATGAACTCTCCGCCTCTTGGTTTGATGTCAACTAGCTCGGCGAAATTGTATAGGTCAAGGTTCAGCAAGCATTTTTTGCAGTTCTCCTGTATGTGCTTAAAGCCCACTGAATTTTCAAGGTATGGCCTCTCCCATTTGTAGTAGTCCTTTTCTTGGTATTCGCCGCTCATTTTCCTCCTTGCGTATATGGTTATGTGTTTGTCTTTGAGAGGGTTCGGCAGCTTCAGAACTTTGTCATCTTTCAGCTTGTAGAGCAGATGCGCGGTTCTCATGGAAACGACAAATTGCCTGTCAGACTCTTTTGCCACTTCGTAGAAGGTTCTTATTCTATCCACGTCTCGTCCGTAGAAAGTTGCTATGGCAAGCTCCTTGCTCTTTGAAACTATAGTAGAGGCGAGTCTTTTGACACCGTTTTCGCCAAGATTCTCTCCCTTCTCCTTTCTTCCCAGCCTTGTTCCTTCGCATATCAGCGCAACTGGGTCTGAATTGGATGCTTTTCGGGCGAATTCTTCGGTCATGAAGCGTGCAGGGCCATGTCTTCTCAGATCACCTGTGTAGGCTATCGTGCCATTAGACGTGTGGATCAGGTAGCCATAAGCCCCAGGCACAGAGTGGTCCACATGTATTGGCTCAACCGTGACATCGCCGACTTGAATCTTCTCTCCTGTTCTGAATGTCTTGTAGATGTGTTTGCCGAACGCTTCAGGAACATCTTTGGCAGGGTCGAAAGACTCTATTATCTTCAGGGTGCATTCGCCAACGTGGACAGGTATGGATTCGTCTAGGTATTGCAGGTGGGAGCAATGATCCGTGTGTGCATGAGATAGAAATAATGCATCAAACTTTGGCTGTTCGTACTTGAGGTCTGTGAACTTGAGCATTTCTTTTGAGTAGAGTCCTTTGATTCTTGGAAGTATTCCGAGCTCCAAGTCATCTGCAGCACCGGCAACCCTTCTCGGGGCTAGAAAACCCGAATAGTATTCTTGACCTTTCGCAAATGACAAGCCGAAGTCAAAGAATACTCTACTCCTCTTGTCTTCCACGAGAATCTTGTTTCCACCAATCTCATCCATACCCCCGAAGAAAGTCAGCTTAGTCATGGTTTCAGATAAGAGACGAGGATGGAATTTAAAACCATGCCTGAGCGCTTGGCGCCGGGCGCGAATGACAGATTCGTTCTGAGGAGAGATTTCGATTGAAAACTGCGTCCAACAACTGAGTACTAAGCCATGAAAGAAGCAGGATACGGGATTGAAACACGCGTACGCTAGGCGCTTTGGGAACTGTTGAGTAAGCCTTTTAGGTCAAAGAGACATAGGTGACACCATGTCCGCCAGAGAACTAATGACAACCGCTTTGAGCAAAGAACTCCTAGGCCCAAGAAACGGTTGTTTTGAGGAAATCAACACTGATCCTAGAGGAGAATATCTTGTCGGTGTGCTCGAACCCAAAGAATATTCTCGAGGAGAACTGGCTTTCTACGGTCGCTCTGACTTACAGACTGTTGAGGCTGGTGAGGGCGAAGACGATGATATTGATGAAGAGACAGAATTTGGCGAGTTTGGACTTCAGCTTGACCCTAGGGCGTTGGCAAAATCTTTAGGTATTTCTTTTGTGTTGTCGGGCAACAGACCGCGAATTATAGGCCTGTGTGCGACTTGGGCAAGATACGAAGAAAAAAACAAGAAAGTCTGGCAAAGAAAACCTGCCAAGTTCATAAGCCATAAGCTAGAAGTGAGCAACGATCGTGAGCTGTACAATGGTAAAGAAACGAGAATAACGATACGAACAAGAAAGACCTCTCAAGGCGACTATCATGTTTCCATTTTTCTCGTTAACGAGACTTCACTCAAAGATAAAGAGTATCCTGAGAGTGGAGACCTCATCTTTCAACCGCAACTTAGAATCGTGTGCGAAGAAGGGGCAATGCTTGTCCCGATAATCGGTGAATTGCATGATGAGCCTGAAGAAGCTGGTCTGTCGCTTTTGTATAGGGATCGCAAGGCATTTGCAAGGGGGCATCTGTGCAGTGCTACATGGAAAGATGTCGATCCCGAGAGGCCATACGGAGAAAGCAAAAGCCCATCCCCTCAGAATGGACCCAAGACTCACCCTTTCGCGTGGATAGACTCCGAAAGTGTAGAGGAACCGGACAGGACTCTTTTTGCTAATCCCGATGTTCGCACTGAATACCTGCCATCCTACACGATACCGCAGGTCATCATGGAACCTAGGCTTGGAGAGGATGAACTAAGGAAAATGGATGCAGGCTTTCTGGCTGACATTTGGGGCCCGACTGATCTGGCAGCACTTCTAGGACCTATTGCTCGAGCATACGATGTTTGGATTCAAGAACGAGAGAAAGAAATCCCGAAATTGCCAGATCACTTTAAGGAAACTGCTCGAAGGCACATCGAATCTTGTAGAGAATCCTCGAAACGTATCAAAGAAGGCATAAACACTGTCGGAAGAAACGATGACGCACGTTTGGCTTTTTGCTTTATGAACAAAGTCATGCATCTTCAGTCTGTCTGGAATGTCCGAACGCGGAAGACTGGAAAACCGCTGGTTTGGCGACTATTCCAGATTGCTTTTATTCTTCAGTGTATACCGAGCCTCTACAAGCTAGATCATGTCGACCGCCAAGTCTGCGACTTGCTTTGGTTTCCAACAGCCGGCGGAAAAACCGAAGCATATCTTGGACTTAGTATGTTTGTCCTAGGTTTAAGAAGAAGACGCGACTACGGAAAGACTGGTGGTGGTACCTGTGTGCTTTCAAGGTACACACTACGCATGCTGACCATTCAGCAGTTCCGAAGAGCGTTGGTTGCTATAACAGCTTGCGAATACCTTCGCACAATTGATTGGCGACCGAAGGGCTACAAGGAACCGGAAAAGAATCTGTGGGGCACTAATCGTTTCTCTATTGGCCTTTGGGTCGGACAAGAAGTAACCCCAAACAGACTTGTCGATCACAAGGGCTATAGCCAACTCGACCACCGTCAGGTGCGCTATCCCGGAGCCGTTAGTATCTTGATCGGTCTGGACGTGTATTCTGGAACCAAATTCAGGGTCAAAAAGCTTACCGAAAGCGAACCTGCACAGGTAACAAATTGTCCAGTCTGTAACGCGATTCTAGCGGTCCCTACCGAGACAGTTTTGCCTCCAGGCGAGTATGAGATACACTTCATAGTTTCCTCGCCCGTGCCTCCGAAGCCGAGAAGAGATGCAATGAATGCCCCCGGGTTCAACGTTAGAGAATGCACCATAGGAAACCTCCCAGACCCGGAATTCCATGTCATGTCCATCAAGTTCTGTTCAAGTCAGAATTTTGGATCAGAGAGTCTCGACAAATGGTGGAGAAACTTCATTGCTAAGGCCATTGGCACCGATTGCAGAGGTGAATTCGCAAGAGCAAGTCGCCCTGGCTATTTTGTAAGAAGATGGGGTGTAGAACAGGAGGCCGTGGACTTCGAGATCCACTGCCCTAACCCGAAATGTGAATTGAACAAAACTTCATGGTCAGAGAAGATTCTTGCGGCATCAGAGTTGACTGATGCTAGCTCAATTCTCAGACCGTTCAGAATGCCAAACGACAACCGAATAGCCCATGGGATACCCATTCCAGCCTATGTTGTTGACGATCAACTCTATCACCGATGTCCTTCGCTAATCATCTCCACAGTGGACAAGTTTGCGAGACTATCCTATGAACCAAGAGCCGCAGCACTTTTCGGAAATGTGACCAAGTTCGACAAATGCTGGGGGTTTTATCGTGACGAGGCTCAGCCAGACACTGGAGGCCTTCCAACAGGAGAAGAGCGCAGCGTGCCGAAATTTGATCCACCCGAACTCATTATCCAAGACGAGCTTCATCTCATAGAAGGCCCCCTTGGCTCAATGGTCGGAATCTATGAATCAGCTATCGAGGCTCTTTCAAGCGGTTATCACAAAGGAATTCTCGTGAGGCCAAAATATGTCGCTTCGAGTGCAACCATTCGCCATGTTGCTTCACAAGTTCTTGCTACTTTTGATCGAAGAGTATCTATTTTTCCTCCTCCGGGGATTTCTGTAAACGACAATTTCTTCTCCAGTACAAAAGAAACCCACCAACTCGACAGTACTCCCGCCGGAAGACTCTATGTGGGAGTTTGCGCTCCTGGACACGGACCACATACCCCAACAATAAGAATGTGGTCATCGCTTCTCAAACAAGCTTATGAACTCAGGCTATTACGAGGGTCAAACGATGCAGAGGTCGACCAGTTCTGGACCGTAGTCGGCTATTTCAATGCGGTGCGAGAGCTTGCCATGGCAGAAGGGCTTTTCAGGGCTGATGTCAAAGAACGCCTAAGACAAGTAGGAGGAAGGGTGAGGACACTGGAAGTCGACTTGGAATTATCGAGTAGAATGCGAGCATCCGAGATTCCTGCAGCCTTGGCGAAATTATCCAAATTCCCAGGAAACGATGTGGACGCTGTTTTCTCAACATCAATGTTCGGAACTGGTATAGACATTGACCGGCTTGGTCTGATGATCGTTCATGGACAACCAAAAACGACCGCAAACTACATACAAGCGACTGGTCGTGTTGGCAGAGAAAAAGGAGGCCTCGTCGTTTCATTTTTGCGTTCAACTAGGCCGCGCGATCTTGACCATTACGAGTTTTTTGTAGGGTATCATCGATGCCTGTCCAGATATGTGGAGCCGATAACCGTTCATCCCTTTTCACCACGAGCACGAGAAAGGGCATTGGGTCCCATTGCTGTTGCCCTTCTAAGAAATGGGGTCATGATATCGGGCATACCGGTGAACAAAGATTGGGCTCCAGAGGATCTGTACGCGAAATCAGGAGGGATGGTCACGACGAGTGGATCGAGAAAAATGAAGACAGAGAGAAATTCTCAAGAGGTGAATGCAGTAATCGACTTGATCGAGCGGAGGAGCCAGATCCAACCTCTAGGATGTAGACCACAAGCTGGCCTGTGCAAAATGGAAATTGCGTCTGATTTGGACAAATGGAACGCTGCAGCAAGAACACTAGACGCATTAGTATATTACGAACCCACGATGATCCGAGGACCGGAGAATCCGGTGGTTTTGGGTGATCCGCAGCATGAAGCGAGGGGGCTTGTGACAGTTTTCAAGAATGCGCCCCAGTCACTCAGAGATGTTGAGTCGACAACTACTTTCGAGGGATAGAATGAGTAGCGGACAACCTGTTAGGCCATCTCAGTTTGTTCTCACATATGGAGTTGGCAGCATTCTAGAGGCACCGAATGGGCCCCGCATGATTCTCGACTTCAAATACTGGGGACGGATTTTCGGTAGGTCTAGTACTTGCCTTGAACTGAGTACAAAGTACCAGATAAGAGATGACAACGTCAGCGCTCTTCTCAATGGCGGCAAAATCTTTCGACTTCCCTCCAACGCCGAACTGCAACTGCCTGACGAGCAGGTGCTCTTCAAGACTGACCCGTTCCCACACTGGGCTCTCTGCCAAGATCACAGAATACTCTACGAAATAGCAGCGGGCGGCTCAACCCGATGCCCGCATTGCAGACTAGGAAAAATGGCTCAGCGTGAGGCTATTAGATTTGTCCGGGCATGTCCCCGAGGGCATCTTGATGATGTTGACTGGAAGGGTATCGTACACAGAAGGAATACAACATGTGACGGTGCTCTCTTTGACTGGATAGAAACCGGAAGTACGCTGTATGACATAGCGATAGAATGTCGAAAATGCGGAGCCAAGGTCACGCTGCGAGATATCTACAACGGAACGTGGGGCTGCTCAGGGTATTTCCCTGAAAGCCGAATTCGTGAGATTTGCAGTGAAAGAGCCTCCATCATTCTGAGGAACGCAAGCAATCTCAGGGTCTCTGAAATTGTCTCCGCGTTAACGATACCTCCAAGAACTTCGCAGCTTCATAGACTGCTGGAAGATCCTCAGATTCTTCCGATCATCGCTTCTGAAGGATCTTGGACCAAAGACAAACTTATTTCTAGACTCAGGAACGCCGCAAGGGTGATTCCTAGTATCAATCCAACACTAATCGCAGAGGTCGAGCGAAAAGATGAGAACGACATCATCTCGGCGATCAATGAAGTATCCGAACCGCCAAAAAAGAGCCTTACTTCCAAGGAAGTGAAGGAAAAGGAATTGAAGGCTCTTCAGGATGCAGCAGTCAATGGCGCACCTCCTCGGCCCTACTCGGAGCCTCAAGACTTTGAGGTGGACAAGAGGGCGGTTATGTCATTTCAGCTCTCCAAGAACCTACTTTTAAGAATCACTCCGGTTAAACGTTTGAGAGTAGTCATGGCCCAGAAAGGATACAGGAGACTAGTGAGAGGGCCAACCCCAATAACAGTACCTGCATGTTACCGAGACAACAACGATAATTGGTATGCAGGAGTCGAAGTTCGGGGTGAAGGGGTCTTCGTCGATCTTGCACCGCAACACGAACTTCATCTTGGTGAAACGGAAGCAGGATCGGTTTGGACTGCTGAGTTCAAGAAAAACAGGAATTACCTTTTCCACCCAACTTTCGTTTGGTGGCACACCTTATCCCATCGTCTGATCAATGCATTGTCAATAGATTCGGGATATTCGGCAGCGTCGATAAGGGAAAGAGTGTACTTGTCAGTTGATGAAGGCGGAAATCGGCAGATTGGGGGTGTGCTATTATATACTTCTCAACAAGGTGGAGAAGGAAGTCTAGGCGGTTTGATAGCGTTAGTTTCTGAGTTCAACAATGTAATTTCAGCAGCAATACGCAACGTTGATTCATGCTCAAATGATCCACTTTGCTCGGAACAGCGACCAACCAGCAGTAGAGTTAGTGGTGCAGCTTGCTATGCCTGTTTATTGATCTCTGAAACTTCTTGCGAGTACAGCAATGCGTATTTAGACAGAAATCTTCTCAGCGAGAGCATTTCATGATCAGCAAGAGTGTTGACAAAGTAACGATTGCAGTCACTGGATTAGCTTGGATGGGACATGGAATCGGATCGATTTACACGACGATCGAACAACTATTGACTAGTGCCTCTGATGAAGTTCAGATAGCGGCCTATGGTATTACTGCAGGAGCTAGCGAATTCATAGAACTCTTGGCTGGCTGTTTGAGTAGAGGTCTAATCGTAACGCTCATAGTGAACAAATTCGGAAATCAGCCCAAGGAAATACAGACAAGAGTGGGCAAACTGGCGCAGCGATATGCGTACTTTACGCTGCTAGAGTTTCAGCCGAAGGAAAAGATCGAGGACCTCCATGCAAAGGTGATTGTCGTGGATCGATCAAGAGCACTTATCGGATCGCCAAACCTAACTTGGAAGGGACTAGTGTCTAACCATGAGCTTGCGGTAGTTGTAGAAGGTCCTTCGGCAGCAACGGTAGCAGGCTTATTGGATCTTCTTGCGAAGGATTCGAGAACAAGACCTGTCTCGGTCTCCAAGAATAGAGAGAATCGCCCTGCTTTGAGATAATGTTCCCGTGACTGCGGTCCTTTCGGACTACTGGCTGTCTCTTTCCTCTTCCTTGAGTCTTCGGTTTTCCTCTCTGAGTTGCCTGAATAAATCCTCTTGATCGCCATTGACTACGTCTATAGAAGAGTAATGATCCGGGTGTTTACTCGCAACTGGTTCTTCGCTTTCTGGACGAAGACTCTCACGAGCAGGTTCAGCTTGAATTGTGGACGATGTGGAAACCTGTTCTCGCTGTCTTTCGAGAACACGAACCAGAGAAATCTGCGCGACTGCTGGTTTTAGAGCCTGAACAATCATTTCTGGAAAATAGCCCTTGTCTCTGAAATATCTTGCTTCTTTTGACCGATAAATATCGGCACTGGTCATCCTCGGAATTAGGTCAATCAGCTTGAGAACACTTACAACATCTTCCTCACGATCCACAATGCGGTCAAGTCCGTTTTCAATGAGTGCAATCAAGATGGACGGGTGCATGTACAGGACTTTTCCTCCGTCTGTAACCAGAATTGGCCTCAAATACTCCAATGCTAAAGCAAATTGATCGGCGAAACTGTCAGCGATTGTTTTGTCCAGAAACGCCTTTGGCAACAGTAGTTGCAGAATCTTCTCGGTCTCTCCCCGTATCTCTTCAACGGTCCCGACGGTCGACGCGAAGTTGCCGTTTCGGGATCTTTCATGAACAATCAATCCGATTATGGATTCGAATAGCTCAAAGTTTGATATTTCATATAAATCCACAGCAGTGAGTGTTGGAAACCAAGTCGACCTTCTAATGAACTCGCAAACTATGCCGTTTATTAGAACCGTACCGCGGCGTTGCTCTGCATCTAGAGATGCAGCAACATCCTTTGTAAGGACAACATCTTTGAAAGTCTGCAGTTGATAACCTGATTTTCCTTTCACAATTCCGAGGAGAGTAAGCACCCTTACGTCGACTTGCTTCTCGCGACCCAAATCCATTTGCACGAAATATGGTCGACTCGATATGAAAAGAGTCTTTGAAGACTTGAGCACCAGTCTGACAGCTTCGTCATTGTTGATGACAACTGACGAATTGGAGAAACCTTTCTCAGGAAGAGACCAGAAGCCAAACGTGAAGTACCGGTGCAACAACTCACAATGTTTCCCTTGGTAATCACAGTATTCGCCATTCTGCTTTAGCACGAAATTCAAGCTCGACAATTCAGGAGGTCTACCTGTTTTTGAAACCAACTTCCAGTATACGTATCCTCTCTCCGGAATGGGCTTCGCCGTTGGGGAAAAGACTCTCCGGGCCATTTCTCCCCAGAGTTTCAGGAGCGTAAATCTATTGAGATTCATGTCGAATGCGGGGACCATGCCAAGTTTTGCACAGAACTCCGCATCTTCGCCACCAACATAGTAGTCCTCTTGGCGCATGAATCTAGATAGAGGATGAGAGAGAGCAAAGTAAGTGGTCCCCGTGAGCTGTATCCTGTATCCGATCGGCTGTCCAGTTTCTCGGCTGTTTATCCAGCGAAACTCATGAAGTTCTTCCGCTTGGGGACACTGACTGCATTCATTGACTCTACTGACACAATCGTTAGCCAGACCCTTGCGGAACTCGTAAAGCATATAGAGAAGCCGATGTTCCTCATCAGACGAGTATTTCACTTTCTCTTCCACGCCACTGTCTTCTCTTTAGAAGCACAGGATTTCAACAATTAAATGTGTAGTCACACCCAAGTAAAAGGATTTGCCCAGCGCGTGCGCTCTTCATGATTGGAGCAAGCACGCCCGTTATGTATCCACTGAGCGGGCTTTAATTTAGAACCTCATAGATTCCTTCGCGCGGACCAAGTACTTCTTTCACTAATTCTGCAACTAGGATTGTCTGACCATTTTTCAACTCTTCCTGACTTTCCATAAACACACATTTCCACTATTGGGCACGATTTACACAATGGATCTCTCGGAACACACACCAGAGCCCCAAGATCGATCATGGCATAATTGAATCCCTGCGCATGTCTGTTATCAATGACGGACTCATACAGTTCACTGAAACGCGTACTTCGTCGCGATCCATCCGTCACTTTCACGCCAAAAACTCGTCCAAGTATCCTGACAGTGTTCGTATCAAGCAGAACTTCAGAATAACCAAACGCAAAGCATCTGACAGCCGAAGCAATGTAGTCGCTTACCCCAGGCAAGGACTCAAGCTGTTCTCTTTCAGATGGTATTTCGCCATTATTATTTAGCATAATCTCCTTAGCCATCACGTGTAGTCTCCTCGTTCTCCAGTTCAGTCCAAGCGAGCAGATTGTTTTTTTCACTTCATCAAATCGGGCATTTGACAAACGCTCAACTGTAGGGAACCTTTGAATGAACTCGCTATATACAGGGAGAACTTGATTTGCTCTCGTTCTGTGAAGCAGAACCTCGCTTACAAGGATGTAATAAGGATTGGTCGTTTCTCTCCATGGAAACCCGCGCCGATTCTTCTTGAACCAAAGCAGAAGGGCACGTCCGAATTCCTCGCGATTAGATATATCGGGCAATTTCGTTCGTCTCAGGAGGCAAAATCTCTCACTACTCTGGCTGCAACATAGGAGAATATGGGACTCACGGCATCGACAACCATCTGGTATCTCAGTCCAAGACCAAATTCTGGCGGAAATCTGAATCTGGAGTCAAAACCCATTATCAGCAAAGCCTCTCTGACAGAAATCACTCGTGCGGGCTCGCCATTGAATGCATCCGGATGCAGTATGTAGGTTTTCATTATGTTGCCAAAAGACGGAGCGGGCTCATCCCACTTCAGAACATACCACCCGAATTTTCCAGTCTCATAGTAGCTTCGATACTTACGTATTGTTTTCAGATCTGGCCACACATGGTCTGGGACTTCGCCTCTTTCCTTGTCTTTCAGCTCCCAGATCGCATCTCTGACCGTTTGAGGAGACCTTCTGTGCTCATTGAGCTTTTTGAAGAAAACCTTTGCATCCCCTTTTTTCGTGCCAAACAGAATGAACCGGTGACGACTCGTCGGCGCTCCGTAGTCGCTGTATTTCACTATATCGCTTTCGATAGAAAAGCCTTGGGATCTTAGTCTCTCCACGTAACTCTTGAGAGTTTTGTCATTGGCAAGGAGGGGCACATTTTCAAGGACAAAAACTTGGGGCGAATTGTGTACAACGTGCTCAAAGAATCTGGAGAGTAGAAGAAAGTCTCTGTGCCGTTTACCTCGTCTTGTCCTCTTTGTGTTTATGGCAGACCAAGGTTTGCATGGAGGCCCACCGATGACAATGTCGTAGGAACCGTTTTCTATCAGCACATCTGAAAGGTCCGCTTTTATGAATTGACTCTTGTTGTTTAGCTGAAATGTTCTGCCAGCAGATTCCGATACGTCAACACCTGTCACTTCGAAGCCAGCCTTATTGAATCCTTGGCTTAAACCACCGAGACCGCAGAACAGATCAAGCACTTTCATATTGTCTGATCTCCCAAACACCTGAGTGCTTGAATTTTCTGCTTCAATATTTCTACTCCGTACAGGCTTTTGTCTGAATATAGCTTGTTGAAAGGTAATTAAAGTTTGGTCGATAAGACACGCCGAGCGCACGCTAGCCTTCGCATGTGGAAGGCTTTTTAAAGCCTCTAAGTTACGTTCAGAATTAGAGAACGGCATTGCCCGAACACTCAATCCACGACTTCACATGCAATGTTGTCTTTGGACGTACATTCAAGCAAGTTGACAGTAGCCTTGACTGGTGGATCCGGATCCTAGGCAGGAAACATCGAACCATTTTCCACGACTTCGTGAGTGCTCCTATAGTGGGCGCGCGCGAACCGTCAGATAATGACTGATTTCAGACTTCTTCGACCTCAACGATGAATTTGAAACGGAATCTCTTGTTAGGATTCCTTAGCAGCTTCCTGTAAACCTCTTTCGGCAAAAGGCCGTCAAGTTCCACGATGCTGGATTCCTCTTCTGGTTCCTTTAGATTTAGCTCAAGGCGGTCCATGAAGAATTTCCGCAAGCGTTCGTACGTTTTGCCCCTGCGAGCGTACTGCGGCTCCTTCTCGAGCCATGAACACTCATAGTATGCAGTGTAGTAGCCTTCGAAAATCGTTTCCTTGCAGAACCTACTCAGCCTTCATGTCCTCCTCGGAAGCGATCCAAACGCCCAGGTCGTTCGCACCAATTATCACTGAGCCCCTGTCAGTTGATATCTTTATGTAACTGTCACCCGAGTCGGAATGGCTGCATTCAACATCCTTGACCTTCTTGCCAACCAGACACTTTCTCAGATTAACCGTCTCCTCCTCCAAAATCCTTGTCACCAAGAACTTCCACACTTCCACGTTTTGATAGCCCCCTAAGGCCTGCGCTCGAACTCGGAGGTTCCAAAGAACTGCTTCAACTTCTGCCTCAGAAGCTGCCTCAGTTCTGGGTCGTTCCTGCAGTAGATGTCCTGTATTCCGAGAACCCTTATTTTCCGTTCTGAAGAAGAGTCAATCTCCAGCATTGCCTGTTTTTCTCTATCTTCCATAGCGAATATGACGTCAGCCCGCTCCATCAGTTCCTTGGTAACAGGCACGGTGGCTGCTGTGGAAGTGCCGGCTGATTTGACTTCGAACCCCTCGACACCCTTGTACATGCCCTCCGCTGTGGGGCTCCTGTCAACGTTGCATCTGCAGACAAACAGCACTCTTCTTACCAAGCACTTCACCTCTTCGGGTTAGCGGCCTTCGATCGTTCATGCTTCCCAAGAAGGGGAAGATCACTTGAGAAAAAAGTGTAGGTCACGCCCCTCTCAACGCAATGCCTTGTCCATTCCAGAGTCAAGTGGAGCTTGTCATCTTCCTTATGTCTCGACCACATGATAGTTAGCCACGGGCCATGGGGGAATGAAAGCCAACCATCCACCTTCTTGAGAAGGATCTTCAGAAAGCATTCCCACTCGTGCGGCTCAAAGCGCATAGCCCTTCGCGCTTCCTCCAGAGCTGCAAAGCGATTCTCTGGAACGTTCGACAGCTGCTCAATCATGTCAAACCCCTCTCTATCAGCCATCATCTCACGGCGCGTGGGCTTCCTTGCCGAAAAGTCTATCATCGCCTCATGTCCATCTCCACGAGCCTGGCCTCGTCCAAGTTCCACTTGTTCTTGTTATGCGTGGTCAGTATCGCCTGGGCAAAGTGCTTCCTTACAAAGGCGAGAAACTCTGCTGTATCTTTCGCGGTCACAGCGTCGACTGGTTCATCGAGGAGAGCGCAGCGTTTCGCGTCACGTGTCACAGCGCCATCAGCCGAGCGAATCTCAGCGTATACAAACGTCGTTTGAGGCCGATATGGAATGACAGTGACTCTTCCCTCAACGCTTCTGTGGGTCAATCCGTGCCTCAATTCGCCCCTTTCTGACAAGAAGAAATCATGCAATGTCTGAATGAGCACCGTTTTTCCGCAGCCATTCGGTCCGTAGACGATGTTCACTCCCTTTGAGAACTGTGCACTGAATTCTCTGATGGGGCCTATGTTCTCAATTCTCACAGACTTGACCATCATAGGCAGCACGCTGAACTTGCCCTCTGTCCTTAACTCATCTAAGTGCGCGTAGAAGTTCATCTGCCGCTCCCTTGCTGACAACGGTGAGAATGGCTTGGTTTGGTCTGGCATTGCCTTTCGCCCTTGATGCTAGTAGGAGGATATGCCTAAGAGGATTGACCTGCTTCGGTTCTGTTCGTTTTATACTCAAAATCAGCGAAAAGCCACGAAGAATAATTATCCAGCAGGAATTTAGTCCTTTAAGGCAAGAATCTGCAAAATCCTCTTCACCCTCTTGAGGATTCTAGTCAGTCCCTAAGCAAAAGTTCACCTATGCTCTTTCATCGAGCCCCTCAGAAACCTTCTCACAACGGTAGCGCGTGCTGTGACAACGTGCTTACTGAATCGAGCATACGCCTTGTTGCGGAAAGCGCGCGCCAATGTGTTCTGAAGGAGCAGCGCCCTGTTCGCGGTAGACGAAGAGCGCGTACAGGTGTTCTAAGATGCTAAAACTGGTAAACTGGTAAACGCTATCCAGTCATACATTTTGTACATCGGAACCGTTTGGCGGTTGCTACAAGTCCATCTTCAACTATTCTAGATTGAAGAATCTTCTGGCTTCTCGGTTTGTCCAATACGCTTCCTTCGCCTTCGTGAAAGTAGCATCCGCAGTCTTGACATTGATATAGGTGAAGAGATTCCGCTAGAAATCGGGATTTTTCCAATGCGTCGGGGTCTTGTCGCGTAGGTTGCAGAACCATCTTCGTTTCTTTTCTTTGTCCGCTTTCGATAAAATACTCAACAATGCCTAATCCTAGGCGCCTTGCTTCTTCCTTATATTTCTTGTACTTCTCTTTGTCACGAATTTTTTCCTTACCTAGAGCTATATAGCAGAAATCGGCGAATCTGGAATATCTGAAAGCTTCTGACAAATCATGAGAATCTGGTTGTGCCGCTTTCACTTCAACTGCATGGACATCAATTCTATCCAGGTATCCTGCAAAGTATTTTACGCCTGCTACATCTGGAACAGCTCGCAAATCTTTGGGTCTTTTCTTTCCCTTTTCTGGTATTGGTTCGCCATAATCCCATTCCTTTCGGTCTGTCATCCACTTTCTTATCCGTTCGTAAAACTCCTTTTCCCTTCGTCGCCGTCGTCGCGGCGGCTGTGTTTGCGGAGTCGTTTGAGCCTGTGGAGTTGGTTGAGCTGACGCCAGATTCACTCCTGCTCTTGGTCGGCGAGTTACTTCTCCAGCAGTTATCAGTCTCTTGAGAGTGTTTTTCACATCATCAATATCAAGTGTGTTGGAAGCGGCGACTTCCGAGGCACACGTTCCGAAGGGCTGATTTTGATGTGTCCCCAAGTATGCTAGTATTGCTTGAGCTATAGGATTTGACTCACTCAAATTCTAGGCGCTCCGAAATACTGTTTCAATTGTTCTTCATATAAGGATATCTTTCACAACCCTGGACGCGCGCGCTCGACGCAAAAGACAGAAATAGCCCATGGGTCACACTCTAGTAAGCAGGCTCTTTATCGAACTGTTGCTAGAGCGGTAGGGATACCTTTGCGCGCGCTGCCTTGTCCCAAAATTGGTCTAAAATGGCCATAATTCTTATTTTCGGGTTTTGGGACAGTTTTGAGGTGTGCATGTGTTTTTGGCTCTCTTGCGTGCCTTGAAGTTCCAAACGGGCTAGGTTTAGCCTCAACGGTTTATAGGAAAACTCTACTTCCTTCAGGATTTGTTGGAACCCCGTGATTTGCCATCTTAACGCGCGGCCAGGATTTGCCCAAGAAACAAGCTCATATCAAACGCGAAAAGACAAAAGAGGAATTAAAACCATTTTTAACCATTTTAGGGACAAGCCAGCGCGTGTAAAGAAAAAGGCAGAAAGCCTAAAGAATGGGCCATGATCAACTTCTTTTCGAGCGGAAGTGAGAAAGATTGGGCGAAATCACAATCCAAGATGTAATAGAAGGAATGAACCTTAGCGAACCCGTCACGGTTACCCCAGAGACTAGATTGCGGGATGCTTTGCAGATAATGTCGAGCAACGGTTTTTCGCAGTTGCCAGTCGTGAAAGAAGACAAGCTAAAAGGAATGCTGTCATACAAATCCATAGTCAAGCAAATGGAATTGAATCAGGATTTCGAGCGAAAAAAGGGTTCAATAGCTTTATTGGAGTTGGCGGTCAGACATTTCACTGATCCCGATGCAAAGGCCCTTTCTCTCGACGATAGTGTCTTCGAATTGTTCAAGGTCACAAAAGCGGAGGACGCCGTTGTGATTGGAGAGACTGGTGGCAAGCCCAGGTACGTCATTACGAATTTTGATGCAGTCAATATTCTGGAAAGATTGTCTGAGGTATTCTTGTTAATCGAGCAAATCGAGGATATGCTCAGGTCTATCCTTAAGAAGCAGTTGGAAACGCAGGGGTTGGATCTTAGCGAAATCGTTCAGAAAATAAATCAAAACCTCGGGCCTGCCCAGCAAAGCTACCATTTGCCGAGAACAATCGAAAAAATGAGTTGGGACAACTACATTACTTTCATAACCAACAAAGAAAGTTGGACCCCACTCTTTTCCAAGATGTTTGAAACCATTACTTCGGTCAAGAACTACTTTTCATTCGTAAGAGACCTTAGAAACGATGTTTTTCATTTCAGAAAGCTCAGTCATACGTTAGGCGATTCCGAAATCAACAAACTCGGAAGAATTAAGGCATGGCTGAAGAACTTTCAGTAAAAAATACACGTTCTTGTCTTCCATAGCGAATATGACGTCAGCCCATTCTATCAGTTCCTTCGTAACAGGCACCGTCGCTCGCAGGCGCTATATGCACAAAAGACAAAAATAGCTCGTGACCTAAATCTAGTGAGCGAAACTTGAATCAGGCCTGCAAAAAATGTAGTAGGGATACCTTTGCGGGGTTGCCCTAGCATTGTAGCCCGCGCGGGTTAGAAAGGTTTTTTTGAGAAATATGTCTCTCCCCTCACATCTTTGCGGATCCTCAGATTAAGCTCCTTCCCAACCGCGTAAGCCGTCTCCTCGATGAGCCCCCAGGGCTTTCCCACGCTTTCAGCCAGTTCCTGAGAAGTCACCTCAAGCTTGGTTCCGCTGGGCGCGCTCTCCGCCCTCCACACCTCAGTCCCATCCGGCAAACGTTCATGTGAGGAAATCGTTGACGGCTTAATCTGCCTGAGAATCTTGAGGATGTGTTCCCTATCAGAATTTGAGGCTTTCAGAGAGTACCATGACCGGGGAGGCCTATGCGAATTATCAAGAGCTCTCCTCACGGTTCCTTCCCTCTCCAAGTCCTTCAAGTGGCTCGAAAGAGTAGCCGAACCCATCCTGCCCGACCTGACAAGCTCACGCTCCAAGTCACACCACTGCTTCCTGCCGTCCTGCAGACTCCTCAATATCAAGTCCCTTCTCGAGGTCTCCATAAACTGAAGCTCCTTCAAAGGTCCTTCAGTTAAAGCAGTTCTTAAATGGTTTCTACACGAAGGATTCAAAATGGGTGAAATCTACAACCAGAGAATAATGGCGTTCCTCAATAACGCTGAGGAGCCCCTAGACGTGGCAAAGATCCGCGTCGCCTGCGGCATCGGCAACTGGAACACAGCCACGAAGCACTGCCTCGAACTGTTGGTTGACAGAAGGATCAACGGGCAGAGAACGTCGAAGGGCTGGATCTCCTGGCCCAAACGGGAGGCGAGGGCAAATGAGTGAAGAGGACACTGCAACCACCGCACTGCTTGAATTCCTTAACGCCTGCGAAGCCGGCATAACCGCTGCCAAACGACTAATCGCGGACAACAAGGGAGTCTTCCAAGAAGAGGAAAGCTGGGACTCCGTGAAGATTCATTGGATCATGACGGAAGGCAGCCGTGGCGTCTACGAGCGCAGCGAAGACTTCGCCAGTTCGGATTTCAAATCACTAGTCAAAGACTTAGACCAACATGGTAGAAAGTTGGCGCGAGACGGTTACTTCTACTGGCTTTTCAGCAACGGCTCAACCGTGGGACGCAAGAAACGATGAACATGGCAAAGTCTGGAACCTGTGACTCTACATTGCCTGGCTGCGTGGGGATTGGCGAGCCTTGTTGTTTCAACAGATGCAAAACCTGTGAGGTGAAAGGCCTGTGTCAGAAAACCTAGAAGGCGCTGCGAAGCTCTACTTTGATCAGAAGATACCAGTTGTGGCGGTTAGACAGAAGAAACCTCTTGTCGAATGGGCGCCTTGGGAGACGCGTGACCAGAACAGGGAAGAGTTTGAAGCCTTACCGTGGAATGAGGCTGACGGTTTCGCAGTCATCTGCGGCACAAAACTAGGCAATGACCTCTACGTGGGCGCCGTAGATTTTGACGTTAAGAACGTGAGTGAAGAAGCAAGAGAGAAAGGCCGCCAAATCCTGAAACACCTGCTCATCACACAGATCGAACAGACACCTAGCGGCGGCCAACACTGGATATACTACTGCAACAACAAACCAAGGACCCTCAGCGTTTACCACAACGAGTGCGGCTTAGAACTACTTGGCGAAGGCAAGCTTTGCATCATGGCTTCCAGCCTAGGCTACAAGCGGCTCAATGACAACAATCCAACGATAGTCCGCGACCTTGAAGACTCACTACTGGAAGCCATGTTCAAGGCCGGCTTCAAACCGAAAGAGCACAAAGCAGACGCATGGTTCGAGCGAGCGGATCTGGTGGGCAAACGGTTTACAGGTAAGACTCCACCGTGCATCGAAGCCCTTTACAGAGGGGCAAAGGAAGGCGAAAGAAACGAGCAAGCCATACGTCTTGCCTCTTTCCTGACCAACTTCCGAAAGATGCGAGCAGACCGCGTTCTCGACACAATGCGCAAACTCAACAAACTCGATGACCCACCCTTAGAAGAAAACGAGCTACAGGCAATAGTGAAGAGTGCTGTAGGCGGAGGCTACGTCTACGGATGCACAGACCCGATACTCAAGAAAAACTGCCAGAGAGACGAGTGCCCAATAGCACCGGCAAACACTGCTAAGGTGCTGAGTGCCGAAGAGACCGAGAAAGCGGGGAAGCTGCTTGAGGAAGGCAAGCTTCTGGATTATGCCTTGACTTATGGCAAGAGGAGACTTGTCGGCGAAGACAACGCGATACTTGCCAACTTCATAATGTTCTGCAGCGGGCAAACGCGCTATCCGATTTCAGGCGTAATCAGCGGTTACAGTGGCAGCGGCAAAAACGAAAGCATACGCGCCATAAAACCGCTCTTGCCAAAGGAATGGCTCTTCGAGTTCACCACTTCAACGCCCGAAGCCATAAAATACCTTCCAGAAGAGTTCGCGGGAACACTGGTCATCTACGAGGCCGCAGGAGTCAAGGGCGACAGCGGAAGCCTAAGCCTACGAGCCATCGGCGAAGGCGAAAGCATCGAAACCATCTACCCAATGCGAAACGAGCTCACGGGCAAGATGGAGATGGGACGCGCAAAAACAAACGCAAAGAACTTCGTCACGACAAGCAGCGACATCGACATCAACCCAGACCTGTACAGGCGAGTCTTGAAGTACACGATGAACCATTCGACGCAGCTCACGAAGAGGGTTATGGCCAAGAAGATAAGGGACGCAGCCTATCCCGATTCGCTCAAAAGCACTCTAGGCCTTCAGAGAAGCCTGCCATTCAGCGAACAGGACTTCCAGAACGCGCTCAGACTCTTAGACTGGAACCTTGAAGCGGTAGCCTTCACACCAACACAACTCCTCCAAATACTGGACTTGGCAGTCAAGAGGGAGCAGGAAGTAGCCCTCAGAACGCATGTTGAGAAAATCATCAACTTCGCCAAAGTCCTAGCCTTGCTGAACCAGAAGAAGCGCCTTCACGCCAAAGTCGACAAACAAGAATACGTAATCGTTGAGCCTGAAGACTTTCTGAAAGCTTTCAGCATACTGCAAGCATCCATAACTGAAACGGTTTCGCGAATCGAGAAGCGCCAGGAGGAAGCCTTGAAGCTCTTCGAAGACTCAGCTGTTTCCTTAACCAAACATGACGTCGCATCGAAGCTTAGAGTGTCAACCAAAACCGCCACTCGTGTCTTGAAAACGCTCGCTCAAGCCGGCTACCTGAAGGAAGACACAAGCAACAAGACATACCGTTATGAGCTGCTGCAAAAGGAGCCGAATCATCTGGACCTTCTCGAAAATATCCGATCATTCAGCCGCTTCCACCGAAAGAGCCTGCGGAAATGGCTGAACACCATCGAGACAACTGGACACGCGAGACACACCCCTGTGGCGTTCTTGAACCCCAATGATGGTTCATGGTCACAAATACTGCAATCAGGAAATGATGAAGACCTAGACAAGGATGAAAACTTGGATGAAGACTCAGATCCAGCGCTAAACCCCGTCCTTCCGCCACCCTCTACCTTCACGTGTCCAGATGTCCCGATGCCATCCACGCCAGAATCAAGCTTGAACCTAGGAACGGAACCATGCAATCTGGACAACTGTGAAAGGTCCACATGCCCTGAGGCTAAACCTGAAAACAAGGAGAATCCGAGCAGAAACTCTCAACAATTTTAAAGCGGTGTACTGGAGCGACGGCTCGTACGGCTGGCACGACTGCACAGCCTGTAACCGGACCATGCTGACGAGTTGGCAGGCTGAAACCTTCAAAGGCGAGAAGCTGTGGCTCTGCGACGACTGCAAGACTGCATGGGAAAAGCAACACCTGGAGACATCTTCGTGAGAAAAGATGGAGCAGCAGAAACTTTCGCTATTGGAGGTTTGCACCGCAGCGATTTTGAGTGGGCTCCCAAAGAGTACGAGGAACTCGGCTTCGTGATGGCGGCTTTCAAGCTGGATTCTGACGGTTACCATTGGATTGCCGTGTACGTGAAATCTGCTTGTCTCAAAGAGAAGTTGGAAGGTGGCATATTTGGATCCAAATATCCATGATACATTGAAACCTAGGAGGGGTAGCGTCCGCCCACTCTCCTCAACCGTTTTCTTGAGAAGAATCGCCAGAATACAGGACAGGTTCAACCTTGACACCCAGAAAGTCCGCTTCGAACTGATTCTCCAACTCAAAGCCTTAGCCGAGCTAGCCCAGCAGAATGCCATAGACACACACCACGCCTCCGTCGATGCCAAGCAGAACTGGGCTCGCATAGCCGCGTACACCAGCCAAGTGATTAATAGCATCAGCAAAACATTCGACGAAGTCCAGGTAGATGAACACCTCCATGAACTCGAAAGAATGATAGCTGAAATGAGACAAAGAGAGCAGAACGCTCGTTGAACGACACAAACGAAAGCCTCCACTGCCCCGAGTGCGGTTCAAATAGACTCTACAAAGACGGATTCCGCCACACTGGGACCGAACCCGTCCAAAGATGGCTGTGCCGAGCCTGTGGCTACCGCTTCAGCGAACGAAAACCGTTACAAGAAAAGCGAAACTGGCACATAAATACCGCAAACACCATAGTCTCTAGCATTCAAGTGTGCGACCTCTTGACAGAAGAGTCGAAAAACTTGACAGAAACAACCCGACGAGAAATGGCCCAGCGGGAGGGCACAGAGCTAGACTTAGCCTCTCAGAAAGGCAAAATCGTTGAATTCGCATGGAAATTCAAAAACGAGGGCCGCAAACCTACGACAATCAGCGAATACGTTACTGAACTGCAAACTCTAGTCAGAAAAGGAGCAAACCTCTTTGACCCTGAAAGCGTCAAAGAAACCATTGCAAACCAGAGAATAGAAGAAACAACCAAAAGAAACTATGCAAACTCTTACGACGCCTTCGCGAAAACACTCGGGATCAACTGGAAAAAACCGAGGTATAGACCCCCGGACCGTTTTCCCTTCATTCCACTTGAAACCGACATTGACCAGCTTATCACGGGCTCAGGCAAGAAAATGAGCACAGCCCTACAAGTAGCCAAAGAAACAGGCATGCGCGTCGGCGAAATACTGAGACTGCAATGGAGAGACGTTCAACCTGAACAAAACCTCATAACGATTAACAGCCCCGAAAAGGGCAGCATGGCAGGAGCATACAAGGTTTCAAGCCAACTGATTTCGCGGGTAATGGCTTTACCGAAAAAGTCTGAAAGAATCTTCCCGGCAACAGTGAATTCTATTACTGCTCGGCTGCGGTACACGAGGAAAAGCTTGGCGGAAAAACTGGGCAACCCAACATTGCTTAAGATAACCTTCCACACTCTGCGCCACTGGAAAGGCACAATGCTCTACCACCAGACAAGAGACCCGCTTTACGTTCAACAATTCCTGAGGCATAAAAGCATCAAGAACACAATGATATACATCAACGTTGAACGAACGCTTTTCGCCAGCAGCGCCAACGACGAATTCCACGTTAAAGTCGCCAAAACACTGGACGAGGCATGCGAGCTCCTCAAAGTAGGCTTTGAATACGTTACAGACATGGAAGCCATCAAGATATTCAGAAAGCGGAAATGATGTATAAACAGCCAAAACAACGTATAAATAGGCAACTTTAAATCTAAAATCAAGTATAGACTGCAAAGGCGCTGAAACGAAGATGAAACCTCTGGAGAAGGTCTATTGGCTGAGGCTCCTGTTGGGCATCATCGCTGCACTCGTGTGTGCAGGCTACGTCGTAGTGACCCATGAGATTCCACAAGCCTTAGACCA
>Ga0315279_10003325_pt1 | contig 22573 bp, 18 predicted proteins | sample YL17G06_20_MG_FD_203694 | JGI IMG/M metagenome (GOLD analysis project Ga0315279, IMG submission 203694) | Sediment microbial communities from Yellowstone Lake, YNP, Wyoming, USA - YL17G06_20 | ecosystem: Environmental > Aquatic > Freshwater > Lake > Sediment | place: USA: Wyoming | collected... | reverse complement strand
TCCATATGCAGGCGGCCGCCAAGGAATGGAGCGCCCTGGCGTCCTGTGCATTTTACAAGCCGTTCACCGAGCGGTTGCGGATGCACACGAACGCCTATCACTGGTCGCTGGAACTGCCCAAGGTCAGGGCCGAGGCGGAGAAACTGGCCAAGATCGCCCCGCCCATCGCCGATCCGCCGAAACCGTGGACGGCGGAAGCGCGGGTGCCGGTCCCGGGCCTGGAGATCGGAGCGTCGACGGTCCGCCTCGTTGTGTCAGCCGCCGGCCTGACCCGGGCCTGGGCCCTGGTCAAGCCGCTCCCCAGCAGCACATTCTTCCATAAATATCCCATGGTCAAGCGCGGCGATCGCTTCGTCTACGAATTCAAGCGCGAGCCCTGGGGCCATGCCCTGGCCGCCGAGATCGAAGCGGGCGGCCGCATCCGGCGCATTCCCGGCTGGGACGACGACGCGCCCTATCTCGTCGTGCCCTCGCTTCCCGTCCCGACACCGCTTATTTATTCGAGCGAGGAGGCCCTGACCTTTCTCGATCCGGCCATTCTTTCGCCCTCGGCCCACGGCCTCCTGCTCGTGGCGACGCGGGCCTCGAATTTCCATCGCGCCTTCAATATCCCCCTCCAGCGCAAAATCCTCGACCCCGTTTACCAGGGCCTGACGCTCGTCGTCCTGGCTCAGGATTACGCGAACGGCCGCTATTCTCTTGATTGGCTGCCCCAACCGCTTCGGTGGGAAGCCGGAAACGACAAGGTCTTCGACCCGGCCGACGCCCTCGGCCTGGCCCGGATCGAGCATGCGGACATCCTTCGCCGGCGGTTCCTGCCCAGCCCGGGCTGGGACGTCCCCGGCAACGGCGGCCTGGCCGTCCTGAAATGGGGCGAGGGCCGCATCGTACTTCTCAACGCCCGCCTCATCGAGAACATCCATATTGCCGATTGCGCCTCCTCGCTCGCGGCCGTCCTGTCCCTGGGCGGCCGGGAGAAGCCGGTCGTGATCGTCGAGGCGGGGACGGAGGGCGGGGAGAAAGTCTCGTCCATCGTCGTCGACTTCATGAACGCCCGGGAGATCCCCTTCCAACTGCTGGGCGAGGTGATCGCCGGGACGCAGGGATTGAAGGCGAACGTCCCGATTCCCGGGAAAATCGACGACGACGATCTCCTGAGCTCGCAGAACATCCGGGCCACGCCGATGGTCAACGCCTTCATCGAGAACAAAGTCAAGGCGGCGGCCGCCCTGCCGGCCCCGGCGTCCCGCGAGAAGTTCGAGAAGAGAAGAGAGCAGCAGCGGCACGAAATCAGGCGCGACCTGGGGCTCGACCCCCTGCCGCCCCGGACGCCGCTCAAGGCCCGCATCACCGGGAGCCTGCAGCGGCACGGCTATCGCATCGAGAAGCTGGCCTTCGAGAGCCGCCCCGGTTTCCTGGTCACCGCCCACCTGTACGTCCCCGACGGCGCCGCGGGCCGGAAGCTTCCCGTCATCGTCAACCCGCACGGCCATTGGAGCTACAAAAAGAACGAGCCGACCGTCCAGTCCCGCCTTATCGGGCAGGTCCTGAACGGATATCTGGCCATCGTCGTCGATTCGCCCGGCTTCAGCTTCGAAGGGGACCGCCCCATCGAGCGCCGTTTCGCCGGGACGCACGACGACCTCCGCCTGATCCTGGGTTCACAGAACGCGACTTGCGTCTACGTCTGGGACCTGATTCGGACGCTCGATTACATGGCTACGCGGCCGGAGGCCGACATGACCCGGATCGGCCTGACCGGCGCCTCCGGCGGCGGCCTGGTCACGATGTGGGCTTTCGCCGCCGAGCCGCGCTTCACCTGCGCGGCGAGCGTCGTCTATGCCAGCAGCCTCGAGATCAACCCGGAGAACGGGTGCCTCTGCAATCACGTCCCCGGCTCGGTCCAGCTCGGCGACCGCTCGGACGTCCTCGGCCTAAGGGCCCCGGCGCCCATCCTGATCATCGGGGCCGAGGAGGACGTCGAGTTCCCGGCCAAGGGCATGCGCCTCACGGAGGAGAAGCTTCGCGGCCTGTGGGGCCTCTTCGGCAAATCCGAGGACGCCTGGCTGCGCATGTTTCCCGGCGGACACGACTACAGCCGGCCTATGCGCGAAACGGCCATGGGTTTCTTCGACAAATATCTGAAGGGCGTCGGAGACGGCTCGCCGGTGCCCGAGCCGGCCTTCGAGACCGAGTCGCTGGAATCCCCCGAGCTCTTCGTGGTGCCCGATCCCCCGACCGGTCTTCTGACCATGCGCGGGATCGCCCGTTCGATGTTCGACCGGCCCGCGCCGGCCGCTTCGGCCGCCGACTACATCCGCCTCAACGGCGGGCTTCCCGCCGCCGTCCCGGCGGATCTCAAGCGCCTGGACGAAACCGACGGCAAGGTCCGGTTGACGTTCGTTTCCGAGCCCGGACTGACCATCCCCGCCGTGTACTCGCCGGCCGTGGGAGCAGCCCGAGCCCTGGCCGTCCTTGTCACGGAAAAAGGAAAAGCGGCGGCCGCGGAGGAATTCGGCGTAGACAGGCTGCGCCAAGCCGGGATCGCCTGCCTGGCCGTCGATCCGCGCGGCATCGGAGAGCTCAAGGGGATGGAGTTGCGCTTCACCACCTACCTCGGGCAGGCCCCCGCCTTCGGCATGGGCTGGGACATCGTCCGGGCCGCCGCCGCGCTGGGCGCAGAAGCGGCGAAAATCGCCGTGATTGGGCGAGGCCCCGCCGCAGGACAGGCCGCCCTAACCGCCGCGCTCCTTGAACCGCGGATCGGCTTCGTCGCCGGCTTATCCACATTGGATAAATTCGAGGACGCCTTCAACGACGATATTCCGCTTCTCGCCATCCAGTCCCGGGCCAATTACGCTCCGCCTCTGGCCGGCCTGCGCGGCTTGGTCAAAGCCGAAAAATACTGGAGCTTCGGAGCCGCCCCGGAGCCGGATTGGGCCGGCGCGTTAATCCGCTGGGCTGGAAAATAAGGCCGGCGTAAGGCCTCGGCGCCTTACTCCAAGTACTTGCGGCACCATTCGTAACTGATGAGATTGGAAATAAAGTAGTAAATGAAATTCGCCGGTGTGATCACGCCGATCGCAAAGGCCTTGGCCAGACCGGCGATAAACATTCCTTGGCAGTAGGTGTAAGGATCCTCCTCGGCCCGGGCCGCCCGGCCGGCTCCGGCTGCCGCCGCCAAGAGGATGACGAGTACGATCGACGCGGCCATTCGGCGCGCCGTAGGCCCTAAAATTGCTTTGGACATGATGTCCTCCTTTCGCCTGCAATTAAGCAAAAGTCATGCCAGAGTGCGGGACGCGCTACTGGATAAATATTGGGCTTTTTCAGGGAATCGGCGCCGGACGACGGAGCGGCAAAACATTCCGTTGACGATCGGGACATTCGATCGTCGCCGTTCGTGGACGCGCCGAGATTGTACCCGGGCCGGTCAAGGGACGAGCCTTCACGGCGGATATTGATCCACTCGTCCGCGGTTCTTATCCGCGAACGATTGCTGCGGAATCTGATCCCCAGGTAAGACCTGGGGCCCCTGCCGCTGCCCGGCCGCCGTTGACCCGACCCCCCTTTCACCCATACAATTCCTGCGCCATGAACAGCCACCCTGCGAAATCCCCGTCCCACGGCCTCTTGCCCGTCGAGATTGTCTTTCACCCCTCCTGGTGGCGCCGGCACGCCGGTCTGACCTTCGACGAGGATTTCTTCTACCATCCCGCGCGCCGCGTCGAGGCCGAGCGCCGCATGGAACAGATCTTATACGATCGCTTCGGCGATTTGGGGTTGGGCGAAGACAAGGATCGCGATCTTCCCGTTATCGGTGCGATCCATAACGCCGCGGGGTTCCTGCTTTCGGAAATGTTGGGCTGCCGGGTCGATTACCTTGAGAACGCCCCTCCCCAGGTCGTCTGCGCCAACCGCCCCGACCTCGAGCTCGACATTGAAGCGCCCTTCAAGAGCCGGGCGGCTCATCGCCTCCATGACCTGATCGACGCCCTGAAAACGAAATATGGGTATGTCGCCGGCGACGTCAATTGGGCCGGTGTCCTCAACCTGGCCCTGGACTTGAGGGGCCAGGCCATCTTTCTAGATATGGGCGACCACCCGGACGCGGTCCGGGCTTATTTCCGACGGATCGCCGATGTCATCGAGCGGTTCACGGCCGGCATCGCCCGGGAAACGGACACCACGTCGATCTCGGTCAATCGTTTGGTCCGGCACATCGCGGAGCCGGTTTTTCTCCATTCCGAATGCGCCCTGACCATGATCTCCACGGCGCACTACGACGACTTCATCCGTCCGATCGATGAGGACTGGAGCCGCCGCCATCGCCCTTTCGGAGTCCATTACTGCGGCGCCGACCCGCATCGCTACGTCGACGCCCTGGCCGGGTTGTCCCATCTGGATTTCCTCGACGTCGGCTGGGGTGGGGATTTGAGCGCCCTCCGCGCCAGCCTCCCGCGGACGTTTTTGAACATCCGGCTGAGTCCCGTCGAGATCGTCGATTGGAGCCCCGACCGCATCCGCGAAATCGTCACCGATCTCGTCCGGGCCGCGGGCGATCCTCGACGGACCGGCGTCTGCTGCATCAACATGGACGACCGGGTGAGCGACGATCGGATCCGGGCGGTCTTCGAGACCGTCTTCGATCTGCGGAAGCGTCCGGACCTCTCGTCTTGATGAAAGGACGGGCTACTCGTCGCCCTCGGATTCCGCGGGACCCGCTTCCCCGACCCCGGTTGTGATCTTGATGCCGTATTGTTCCAGTTTTTTATAAAGGTTGGAGCGGGGCGTGTCGATGTCCCGGGCGGTTTGGGAAATGTTCCAGGCGTTGGACTCGAGCTTGGCCAGGATGAATTCCTTTTCGGCCAGGTCGCGGAAATCCTTGAGCGTCCTGACCTTGGCGGCATCGGGCATGAAAAGGGCATGCTCGCCGCGGATGTTCTCGGGCAAGTCGAGCTTCTCGATCGTCTCGCGGTCGGTCATGATCAGCAGACGCTCGACGACGTTGCGCAGCTCGCGGACGTTGCCCTTCCACGAATACTTGACCATGGCCTCGATCGCCTCGGGGCCGAAGGCCTTGACCTTGAAGTTGTTCTCCTCGGCGAAGAGCCGGCAGAAATAGTCGATGAGGAGGGGGATATCCTCCCTTTTCTCGCGCAGCGCCGGCGAGTAGAGGGGCACGACGTTGAGGCGGAAGAAGAGGTCGTCGCGGAAATTCTTGGCCTCGATCTCCTTTTTGAGGTCCTTGTTGGTCGCGGCGATGACCCGGACGTCGACCTTGCCGATCCTGCTCGACCCGACTTTTTGGACCTCGCCCTCCTCCAGCACGCGCAGGACCTTGGATTGGGTCCTCAAGCTCATGTCGCCGATTTCATCGAGAAAAATCGTGCCCCCGTCGGCCTGCTCGAACTTGCCCGTTTTGCGCTCGGTGGCCCCGGTGAATGAGCCCTTCTCATGCCCGAACAGCTCGCTTTCAATGAGCTCCTCGGGAATGGCGGCGCAGTTGACCTGGACGAAGGGTTCCTTGGCCCGCAGACTGAAGGCGTGGACGGCCCGGGCGATCAGCTCCTTGCCCGTTCCGCTTTCGCCGTAGATCAGGACCGTGGCGTTGGTCGGGGCGGCCGCCTGGATGTCCTTCCAGAGCTTCTTCATGAGGAGATGGGCGCCGATCAGCTCGTAGCGCTTCTCGGCCTTCCGCCGCAGGTCGACGTTCTCGCGGGCCAGCTTGTTCTGGTTCAGGGCGTTGCGGATGGAGAGGAGGACGCGGTCGCGGTGGAGGGGTTTTTCCAGGAACTCGAAAGCCCCCAGCTTGGTCGCTTCGACCGCGGTGTGGATGGTGCCCTGCCCGGAGATCATGATAACCTCGGGCGAATAGGGCTTGGCCTTGATCTCCTTGAGGATATCCAGGCCGTCGCGGCCGGGCATCTTGATATCGAGCAGGACGATGTCGATGCCGGCGCTTTCCTCGAGCTTCTGCAAGCCGGACTCGCCGTCGCCCGCCTCCAGAAAGCCGAAGCCCTCGTATTCGAGGATCATCTTCAGGGATTTACGGATGTTTTCCTCGTCGTCGATGACGAGAATACGGGCCTTGCGTTCGGACTTCATAGGCGCCTACCTCGATGGGCCATTCTATCACAAGTCCGCGGTCCGCATGGAACGAACCCGCTTCGCCCGGTTCGGCCCGGCTGTCAAGAAATCGAGCCGGCCGTCAAAAAACTTGACCTTCCGGCCGTCCGCCGCTGCTCCGCCCGCCTGGGGCCGGGGACGGCACATTTTTTGCTTCATTCGAAACGGATGTCGCTTTACAATAGGGAACGGCATCATGATGAAGAAGGCTTGGTTTCGTCTTCTCCTCCTGGGACTCGGATTGGCCGCCGCCCGGGGCATCGATGCGCGTTCGTCCGCCCCGCCCGGGCCCTCATCCGCCCCCGTCGTTCAATCGTTCACCCTCCCCAACGGCCTGCGCGTCATTCTTCTCGAGCGGCACAACCTCCCCCTGATCAACGTCGTGGCCGCGGTCGACGCCGGAACCAAGAACGAAACGGACGCCACGAGCGGGATCACGCATTTCTTGGAACATTACGTCCTCTTCCGCGGGACGGAGCTTCGAAGCGGCAACCAGATCGCCCAAGACATCCGGCGCCACGGCGCCTACTTCAACGCCCGGACCGGGCAGGACCTGGCCATGTTCGAGATTTCGCTCCCGGCCGAACACGCCGATTTCGCCCTGCGCAACCAAAAGGACATTCTCTTCAACCTCAAGCTGACGCCGGCCGAGCTGGAGGCGGAGAAAGAGGTCATCCTGGAGGAGATCCGCCAGATCGAAGACGACCCCTTCCGCTTCGGCACGGCGCTCGTCTTTCAGAATCTTTTTCCCGGCCATCCCTATCAGCGGCCGGTTTACGGACGGGTACAAGCCGTGCGGTCCTTGACGGTCGACGACGTCGATCGTTTTTACCGGGCCCGCTTCGTCCCCTCCGCCATGGCCCTGGCCGTGGTCGGCGATTTTAAGATCGCCGAAATGGAAGCCCGGGTCAAGGACGTCTTCGGGCCGGTCCCGGGCGTCCCCCCCCTGGCCGCACCCCTGCCCAAACCCGCGCCGTTGCCCAAGACCGTCGAGATCGAGCTCGAGCGCGACGTTGAAGAAGCGTACCTCGTCATCGGCGCCGCCGGGCCCGATTACAATGATCCCGACCAATACGCCGCCGATGTCCTGATCCAAGCCCTGGGCCAGGGCCTCAATCCCATGCTCAATATCGCCCTCCGCGGAGGCCGCCGCGACCTGATCCACTCCGTGCAGATGAGCTACACCGCCTTGAAGAAAGCCGGGGTTTTCATCGTCTACCTGACGCTCGATCCCAAAAACCTGGCCGCGGCCCGGAAAGAGACCGTCGCCACCCTGAGGCACGTCCGCAACGCCAATTTTTCCAAGGAGGAGGTCTTCGGTGAAGAGCGCCGGTACGCCTATGAACACCTGGAAAGCGCCAAGAACGAGCTCCGCATGGCCGTCCAACAGGCCTGGGAAAGCGGTCTCGGCCTGGGTTATTCCCTGGCCATGCACGCCCTGCTGAACGAATCGGCGGCGGGCATCGATTATCTCGAACGCATCGCCGGGACTACCGCTCAGGACTTGCGCAAGATTGGGGCCAAGTACCTGAGCCGCAACGAATTCGTGATCGTCACGGTCAAGCCGAAGAAAAAATGAGACGCCGCCGTTCGCTCCTCGCAGCAGCCGCCGCCGTTCTGGCGGTATGGGCAGGCGCCCGGCCGGCTCCCCTGCGGGCCGAAGAGCTGAAAAGAAGCGCTCTCGACAACGGCCTGGCCGTCATCTCGCAGCGCGATACGGCCTCGACGCTGACCGTGCTCGAGATCTTGATTAGGGGCGGGCAGACCGCCGAGCCGGCGGGCAAAGCCGGACTGTCCTATCTGACCACCCGCCTGGCGGTCGACATCCCCGACCAGGACAAGGTCCAGGATTTTATGGCCAAGGCCCTCCACTATTCGGTCTCGGCCAAGGCCGATTATTCGGTCATCCATCTGGAATGCCTATCGGAATTCTTCGACGACGCCGCGGCGACGTTCGTCGAGATCCTCTCCGACCCGCTCTTCACCGGCGTCCGCATCGACCGGCTCAAGGAATTCATGGACAACCAGCGGCGGCTGACCGCGGACGACGCGGACAACGCCGGCCACGCGGCCCATTTGGAGGCGTTCTTCGGGAATTCCGCGTACGGCCATTCGGTCTTCGGCACGGACGACTCGCTCAAGGCGATTAAGGCGGTCGACATTAAGGATTTCTACGGCCGTTATTTCGTCCCCGGCAACATGACCCTGGTCGCCGTCTCGGACCTGGACGAAAGCCGGCTGGCGGCCGTGTTGAGAAAACGTTTCGGCGGATTCCGCAAAGGCGCGCCGCCGGCTCCGCTCCCGCCGCCGGTTTCGGCCCCGGCAAACGTTTTCTCCGGCGCGCGGGACATCGCCAAGGACTCCCTGCAAACACTCGTCTCCGCCGCTTTCGCCCTCCCGCCACTCTCATCGCGGACGTTCATCCTGAACGCCGTCGTCGAAAACACCCTGGGCCGGGGCCCCGGCACGCGCCTCTGGAGCCTGCGGGCCGAGTTGAAGCTGGCCTACGCCGTGGCCGCCCGGGCGACCCAGATGAAATCCGGCGGGATCCTGGAATCGACGCTGGAGACCGAACCGGCCAAGGGGGAGGAGGCCCGAATCGCCCTGGACCAGGCCCTGCGCGATTTCGCCGCCCGGGGACTCACACCCGACGAGCTGGAGGCCGCCCGGGCCGAGGTCAAAGCCCAGCTCCTGCGGGGCAACGAGAGGAAAGACGCCCGCGCCGCGACCCTGGGCACGCTGGAGATGCTGGGCCTGGGCGCGGCATTCTTCGAGGCCTTCCCCGCCGAGCTCGGCGGCGTCACACTCGAAGAGATCAACGCCTATATCAAGGATATCCTGGCTCCCGACCGGGCCTCATGGGTCCGCATCGGGCCGAAACGCTGACCCCGCCCGCCCCGCTTGACATCTTTGCGACTGGGGCGATAATGGGGAGCATGTCGGACACCATTCTTAACGACGATCACTTTTGTTTCGTCTGCGGGTCGCGCAATCCCGACGGCCTGCGGATCCGTTTCGAGTATCCCGAGAAGGGATTCTGCCGGACCGTCTTCACGCCGCCTGGGAAGTATCAAGGCTGGCACGGGATCCTCCACGGGGGGATCATTTCGACGCTTCTCGATGAAGCCTTTGCCCATGCCGCCGGCGGCGCCGAGCGGAGTGTCGACGGGGGCGGCGCGGTGACCGCGGAGATGACGGTCCGGTTCAAAAAGCCGGTCAAGATCGGCGAGCCGGCCTTCCTGGAGGGCCGCGTCCTCGCCGCGAAGGGCCGGGTGATCGAATGCGAATCGGTGCTCCGGGACGCCGGCGGCCAAGAGTTGGCCTCGGCGACGGGGAAGCTGATCAAGCTGAAAAAAAACCACGCCGCAGGAGGCGCGACATGAGCAAGATGATTTCCGTCTGCGGGCTGGATTGTTCGGTGTGCCCGGCCCATATCGCGTATCTGACCGACGACCAGGCCCTGCGGGAGAAGACCGCCGCCGAATGGTCCAAGGCCTACCAGGCCGAGCTCACCGCTGCTATGATCAACTGCGTCGGATGTATGGCCGTCGAGGGAGCTCACATCGGGCATTGCTACGAATGCACGATGCGAAAATGCGGGCTGAACCGCCATGTCGAGAACTGCGGCGTATGCGCGGATTATGGATGCGACATCATCGCCGGCTTCCTGGCCAAGGTCCCGCCGGCCAAGGCCAACCTGGAAGAAATCCGGGCCGCCAGCAAGGCCTAGCTCGACTCGGCAACCAGAACGTCATCTTCGATCCGGCAGCCCATGGTTTTGTACTTCTTGTAGATCGGACCGACTTTGGCGGCGAAGGCCAACCCATCCTCTTCGGAGACCATCGATTTCATCTCCGCCGGATATTGATCCAGGCGGCCGGCGGAAAAAAAAACAGGTCCTAAGAGAAGCCTCCCGGCTTCTCTTAGGACCGGGTTCGGGCGTGAGCGGAGCGACGATTTACTTGATGTCGATCGCGCCGCGCGTGCGGGCCTTGCGATCCTCGTCCATTTTGTCCCATTTCTTCATGCAGCGGTCATTCTCCCCCTTGGTCAGGGAGCATTCGAGATAATCGGCCAGATAGATAACGCAGCCCCGGATGGCCTTGCCGGCCGGGGTCTTTTCGAACCCGCCTCCGTGAAGCGAAACTCCGCCGATGGACACCGAACCGCCCAGTCCGACGCCGCTGGATTCAGCTTCGATCGTCCGCGTGTCGACAACCTCGCCCGTCTCGGTGTCGACGACTTTCAAGTCGCAGGCAATGTAGGTTTTTTCCTTCTTGCCGCCGAGGCTGATGCCGCCGACGCTGATGCCGCCCCCGCCGCCTTTGGTGCTTTCCTCGTAGGAAGACACGCTGGCCGCGACGATGTATTTGGCGCCCTTGATATTGCCCATCTTGGCCCTCGTCGCCGCGCTGACCCGGCCGGAATTGCCCAGGTCCTGTTCGCTCAGGACCGCGTCCAGGTCCTTGCGGTCCAGGACCTGAAAGGCCTTGGTGCTGGCGAGCTCGGAGACGAGCATGTCGGAGAGTTCGTTGCCGACCGAGGCGCTCCACCAACCGGCGCTGGTGTGGTTGGTGAACCGCAGGACGCCGATGCGCGGCTTTTCGCCGCCGGACGGGGCCGCGGCCAGGACCGTTCCCAAAGCCAACAATAGAGCCATCAGGAAAATTGTCTTTTTCATCTTTTCTCCTTTCGAACTATTTTAATAATATAAGCGGATCTCCGGCGGATTGCAATGCCCCCCCGGCCTCCGCCGGACCCGGCGCGCTTTGAAATCGGGGCGCTCTCGGGTAGAATCGGACCGCCCGGGGTAGCCGGCCGCCGCAGGGAGGAAATCATGATCCATCGAAACCCTTTCGCCTCCGCCGGGACCGTGATCCTGATCGCGTTCCTGGCCGCCTGGCCGGCCTTTTCGTCCGGCGCCGAAAAGCCCGAAAACGTTCCCAACCCGCTCTCTTTCTCCGGCCGCTACGTCGGGGACGGGGCGAACATCCTCGGGCCGGAATACATCGCCCTGATCGACGGCGTCTGCCGGGCCCTGAAAACGGCGACCTCGGCGGAGATGGCGGTCATCACCGTCCGGGACCTGGGCGGAACGACCATCGAGGATTTCGCCGAGAAGCTCTTCAAGCGGCTCGGCATCGGCGAAAAAGGCAAGGACAACGGCATCCTCATTTTATGCGCCCTGGCCGAGCGGGACGTCCGCGTGGAAGTCGGCTACGGCCTCGAACCGGACATCACGGACGCCAAGTCCAAGCGCCTCATGAACGATTTCGCCATTCCCCTGCTCCGCCGCAATGATTTCGGGCAGGGCCTGTTCGCCCTGGCCAAAGCGACGGCCGAGGAGATCGCCAAAGCCCAACACGCGTCCCTCAAAGTGTCGGACCCGGCCGCCTGGCCGGCCCAAGTCGCGCTCCCCAAAATCGAATCCGGCGCCAAAGGCCGGCCCGCGGCGGACCGCGGCGGGGATTCTTTGGGCCCGCTTCTCTTCGCCGCGTTCACCCTCGCTTGGGGAATCGCGGGCATGCTTCTCGTCTTCCTGCGGGTCAGGTCCCGGCGGGCCAGGGCCGCCAGGCGAAAAGCCATCGGCAGCGGTCTGGCCGCCGTCCAGACGGTTCTTTGGCTGGGGGCCGTGGGCGGCTTCGTCGCCCTGTTGGCGACGGGAACGGGATTCCTGACCGTTTTATTGGCCGGCTTGGCCCCGGTCGCAGCCACGGTCGGTCAAGCCAAGATGTCCAAGCGGCTCCGCCTCGGCCTGGACGACTATCACCTGTCCTGCACCAAGTGCAGCCATCCGATGGATCTCCTGCCGGAGGACAAGGACGATGCCTTTCTGACCGTTGAAGAGGCGGCCGAGGAGAAGGCGGGCGGCATGGATTACGAGATCTGGAACTGCCCGTCCTGCGGGGCCAGCGAGCGCTTGTCCGTCCTGATGAACAAGGCTTCGGCCTGTCCACAATGCCGGCGCCGGACTCTGACCGAGACGCGCGCGACCCTGGTCGCGGCGACGACCAGCCACGGCGGCCGGGTTCGGGTGGACCAAAAATGCCTCAACCCCAAATGCGGGTACGGCCATTCGGCCGAGCACGGCACGCCGCAATTGTCCTCGTCCTCCTCGTCGGGGAGCGGCTCGAGGGGCTCCTCGCATTCATCGTTCGGCGGCGGGCGGTCGGGCGGCGGCGGTTCGACCGGGCATTTCTAAGAATCGCGAAAAAATACGTTATAATAAGCCGCCGGGACCGAGAAGGAGCAAAGCCGTGGCTTTTCCCGATTCGATACTGTCTCAAACCACCCGCTCGATGGGTGTCTCGTTCATTCGCGAGATGCTGAAGGCGACCAAGGGCGTCGAGGGCATGATCTCCCTGGCCGGAGGCCTGCCCAGCCCCGAATCATTCCCCATTGACCGCCTGGCCGGGCTGTTCAAGGAAGTCGTCGAGAACGAGGGGACGGACGTCCTTCAATACGGCCCCAGCGAGGGCGACGACATTTTAAAGGACCAGATCCTCGTCCATGAGGTCGAGCCGAAAGTGGGGCACGACGAGATCCTCATCACCGACGGCACGACCAACGCCATCTATCTGTTCACCCGTTCGGTCGTCGATGCCGGCGATGTCGTCCTCTGCGAAGCCCCCTCATTCAACGGTTCGCTGGTGGCCATCGCGGCCTGCGGGGCGGAGATGGCGGGCGTGCCCATGGACGAAGAAGGCTTGATCGTCGAACGAGTTCGGGACAAGATCGCCGCTCTGCGCCGCCGGGGCCGGACGGTCAAGTTCGTCTACGCCATTCCCGAATTCCAGAACCCCAGCGGCCGGACCATGAGCCTGGCCCGGAGGCGGGACCTCATCCGCACCGCCCGCGAAGCGGGGATCTTGATCCTGGAAGACCAGCCCTACCGGGACCTCCGTTTTTACGGCCAACGCCTGCCCAGCCTGTGGAACCTGGCCCGGGCCGAATTCAACGACGAATACACCGTGACGATCTGCAAGTCGTTTTCCAAGATCCTGGGCCCGGGATTGCGTCTCGGCTTCGCCGTCGGTCCGGCGCCGCTCATCGCGGCCATGACCAAATGGGTCCAGAAAGTCATCGTCTCGCCGGAGGGCGTGGTTCAGCGGGTGACGGCGCGGTTTCTGGAACGGGGATATATGAAGCCGCATATCGCGCGCATCCTGGAGCTTTATCGGATCAAGCGCGACGTCATGATCTCCGCCTTGAAGGAGACCATGCCGGTCGGCGTGCGCTGGACCGAGCCCGAAGGCGGCCTGTTCTGCTGGGTCACCTGCCCGGACGGAGTCGATACGGACGAGCTCTTCCATCGCGCGGCCCAAGCAGGCGTGGCCTACATTCCCGGAAGCAAATTCTATCCGCCTGGAACGGAGCGGACGACCGAGATACGCCTTAATTTCTCCTACGCCCCGCCCGCCGATCTCCGCGAGGGCGTCACCCGCCTGGCCCGCCTGCTGTCCTGAGCGCGCGGACGAGGATTCTCACCGATTCATCAGGGCTTTTCCTCGAGACGATTGAGGATCTTGAGGATCAGTTCGTTCTGATTCTCCAGCGGCGGCGAAGGCCGCCCCGGATTTCTTCGGGGCGGCCGCGGTGGCGATTCTCGAAGCGGCGCTTACTCCGCCATCTTCTTGTAGGACACGTAGCGCTTCTTGGCTTCCTCGGCCGCCTGGGCGAAGAGCACTTTGGCAATCTCCGGGTACTGCTGGACGAGCGTCCGGTAGCGGATCTCATTCTTCAGGAAGGCGTCGTATTCCAGCTTGGGCTCCCTGGAATCCAGAACGAGCGGATTCTTCCCTTCCCGGGCCAGCAGCGGATTATGCCGGTAGAGCAGCCAATAGCCCGAGTCCACGGCCAGCTTTTCCTCGGCCATGGCCTTGCTCATGTCGATCCCGTGGTTTATGCACGGCGAATAGGCGATGATGATCGACGGGCCTTCGTAGGCCTCGGCCTCGGTAAAGGCCTTGAGGCATTGGTTCATGTTGGCGCCCATGGCCACGGACGCGACGTAGACGTAGCTGTAACACATGGCCATCCGGCCGAGGTCTTTTTTGGTCGTCTTCTTGCCCGAGGCGGCGAACTTGGCCACCGACCCCATCGGCGTCGACTTGGAGGCCTGGCCGCCGGTGTTGGAATAGACCTCGGTGTCGAGGACGAGCAGGTTGACGTTGCGGTTCATGGCCAGGACGTGGTCCAGTCCGCCGTAGCCGATGTCGTAGGCCCAGCCGTCGCCGCCGATGCACCAGACGCTTTTTTCGACCAGGAAATCCTGGAGCTCGGCGATCTTGGCCAGGTGGGGCTTGGCCCCCTCGGCCTTAACCAGGGCCGCGGGGAGGGCGGCGCGGACGGCCTTGGCCGCCGCCTTACCTTCCTCTCCCACATTCTTCCAGGCCGCTTTCATCTTGGCCAGGGCGTCCGTCAGTTCGGGCGTCGTTCCGGCCGCCAGGGCGGCCTCGATCGACGCGGCCAGCAAGCGCCGATTGACGTCCACGGCCAGCCGCATGCCGAATCCGTACTCGGCGTTGTCCTCGAACAGGGAGTTGCCCCAGGCCGGTCCCTTCCCTTCCGCCGTGACGCAGTAGGGGGATGTCGGGAACGTGCCGCCGTAGATCGAGGAGCAGCCTGTGGCGTTGGCGATGATCATGCGGTCACCGAAGAGCTGGGTGGCCAGCTTGACGTAGGGCGTCTCACCGCAGCCGGCGCAGGCCCCGCTGAACTCGAAGAGCGGCCGCATGAACTGGCTGCCCTTGAGCTGGTCCGGGCGGACCCCGTCCAGGATGTTATCGGGGAGCTTGTCGAAGAATTCGGCCTTGACGGCCTCGCCGGCCGCCCGCTGTTCCTCGATCGGGGTCATGACCAGGGCCTTGGTTTTGGCCGGGCAGACCTCGGCGCACGAGCCGCAGCCGACGCAGTCCTCGATGTAGACCTGCAGGCGATACTGGAGGTTCCGGTCGTTCTTGGTATTGGATTTGACGACATCGAACCCGGCCGGGGCCTTGGCCAAGTCGGCCGGCGCGATCTGCTTGGGCCGGATGGTGGCGTGCGGGCAGACGTACGAGCACTGGTTGCACTGCGTGCAGTTCGCGGGGATCCACTTCGGGACGTCAATGGCGATGCCGCGCTTCTCCAGGCGGGCCGTGGCCGTCGGAATGGCCCCGTCAAAGGGCATCTTGGAAACGGGCAGGAGATCGCCCTTGAACCGGATGACCGGCTCAATGACCGTCCTGGCGAACTCATCGGCGTCGTCCGGCACGACTTTAATCAGGGGGGCCGACTTGGTGATCTTGGCCGGGATGGGCACTTCCTCAAGACCCGCCGCCGCGCGGTCGACGGCGTCCCAGTTCATCTGGACGACTTCCTTGCCCTTGCGGCCGTAGGTCTTCTCGATGGCCTTCTTGATCAGGGCGATGGCCTCCTTCTCGGGCAGCACGCCCGAGATCTTGAAGAAGCAGGCCTGCATGATGGAGTTGATGCGGTTGCCCAATCCAAGCTCGCCGGCGATCTTGACCGCATCGATGTTATAGACCTTGATCTTCTTGTGGATGATCGTCTTCTGCATTTCTTCGGTCAGGTTCTCGAAGACCTCGCCGGTCTTCCAGTTGGAGTTAATCAGAAAAGTCCCGCCCTCGCGGATGCCTTCGAGGATGTCCAGGCGGCCGATGTAGGAGGGCTTATGCAGGGCGACGAAGTCAACGGTGTTGAGGAAGTACTGGGACTGGATAGGGTGCTTTCCGAAGCGCAGGTGGCTGATCGTGACCCCGCCGGACTTTTTCGAGTCGTACTGGAAGTAGCCCTGGCCGTACATATCGGTGTTGTCGGCGATGATCTTGATGGAGTTTTTGTTGGCCCCGACCGTGCCGTCCGAGCCGTAGCCCCAGAACTTGCAGCGGATCGTGCCCTCGGGCTCGGTATCGAGGACCGGGCCGATGGGGAGCGATGTGTGGGTGACGTCGTCGTCGATGCCCACGGTGAAGCCGTGAGTGGCCCTGCCGTCGAGGTGGTCGTAGACGGCCTTGACCTGGGCGGGCGTGAATTCCTTGGAGGACAGGCCGTAGCGGCCGCCGATGACCTTGACCGGCTTGCCGGACAGGGCGACGGCCACGTCCAGATAGAGCGGCTCGCCGATGGAGCCGGGTTCCTTCGTCCGGTCGAGGACCGCGATCGTCTTGGCCGTGGCCGGGATAGCGGCGGCCAGGGCGGCCGTGTCGAACGGCCGATAGAGGCGGACCTTGATCAGGCCGACCTTGGCGCCGCGCTTGTTCAGGTAATTGATCGTTTCCTCGGCCGTCTCCGCGCCCGAGCCCATCATGACGATGACTTTATCGGCATCGGGGGCGCCGACGTAATCGAAGAGGTGGTATTGACGGCCGATGGCCTTGGCCACCTTGTCCATATAGTGCTGGACGAGCGCCGGGGCCTCGGCGTAGTACTTGTTGATCGTTTCCCGGCCCTGGAAGTAGACGTCCGGATTCTGCTGACCGACCTTGAGCATGGGCCGCTCGGGGTTGAGGGACCGCTTGCGGAAGGCGTCGAGGTACTGGTGCTCGAAGAGCCCGGCCAGCGTCTCGTAGGAAACGAGCTCGACTTTCTCGACCACGTTCGAGGTCCGAAACCCGTCGAAGAAATGGAGGAACGGGATCTGCGTCCGCAGGGTGGCCAGGTTGGCCACGATGGCCAGGTCCTGGGCCTCCTGGACCGATCCGGCGCAGGTCATGGCGAAGCCCGTGTTGCGGGCGGCCATGACGTCGGTGTGGTCGCCGAAGATGGACAGGGATTGGGCGGCCAGCGACCGGGCCGAAACCAGGAAGAGCGTCGGCAGCATCTCGCCGGCTATCTTATGCATGTTGGGCAGCATGAGCATGAGGCCCTGCGAGGCCGTGAACGTCGTGGTCAGGGCGCCGGCCGAGAGCGAGCCGTGGACCGCACCGGACGCGCCGCCCTCGGACTGCATCTCGATGACGTCGACCGTCTGGCCCCAGATGTTCTTCCGGCCGTGGGCCGACCATTCGTCGGCCAACTCGCCCATCGTCGAGGAGGGCGTGATCGGATAGATGGCCGCGACTTCGGAATACGCGTAGGCGACGTGCGTCGCCGCCGTGTTTCCGTCGATCGTTTCCAAATTTTTCTTCATCGATGACTCCTTATGGTGCCGCGGGGCAGAGATATATATGTATTAATCCTTGAACTCCGTTCTCCCCTCCAGGGCCTTGCGCACGGTGACCTGGTCGGCGAAATCGAGATCCGAGCCGACCGGCAGGCCCATGGCCAGCCGGGTCAATTTGAGGTCGAAATCCTTCAGCACTTTGGCCAGGAAGTGGGCCGTCGCCTCGCCGTCCGCGGTGGGGTTGGTGGCGATGATGACTTCCTTGACCAATCCACCCTGTAGGCGCTTCTGCAGCTTGTCCAGCTTGAGATCCTCGGGGCCGACGCCCTTGAGCGGGGCCAGCGTTCCGAGCAGGACGTGATAGCGGCCGTGGAACACACCCGTCTTCTCGATGGTCGTGATGTTGTACGGCTCCTCGACGACGCACAAGGCGTCATCGAGGCGGTTGGTGTCCGCGCAGTAGGCGCAGGGATCGACCTGGGTGATGTTGTTGCAGACCGAACAGGTGAAGAGATTCTTCTTGACGTCGCGGATGGCCTCGGCCAGATCGTCCGCCGCGCTTTGCGGGGCGCCGAGGATATGGAAAGCGATACGCTGGGCGCTCTTGGCCCCGATGCTGGGAATTTTGCGCAACTCCTCGATGAGGCGGCTGATCGGCTGGGCGTAATCGGCCATCGTCACATCCCCGGGATCTTCAGGCCCGCCCCCAAAGCGCCCAGTTTCTGGGCCAGGTGCTCGTCGACCTTGGCCGCGGCGTCATTAAAGGCGGCTACGATGAGATCCTGGAGCATGTCGACGTCGTCCTTGTTGACGACCTCGGGATCGAGCTTGAGGGAGATGAGGTTCTTCTGTCCATCGACGACGAGCGCGACCATGCCGCCGCCGCTCGATCCCTCCAGGCGCAGCCCGGCCAGTTCCTGCTGCATTCGTTCCTGCATGTCCTTGGCCGATTGGAGCATTTTATTGAGATCGCCGAAGCCTTTCATCATCTCACTCCTCCTCGTCCTTGCCCGAGGACGGCGGCTCGACCGCCTGCATCCGGGCCTTGAACTTTTTCATAAACAGGTTGACCGAAGGGTCCTTGAGGGCCAGCTCGCGTTGGGGCTCGCGCCGGGGCGCCCCGTTTTCGGTGGGCGCCTGGGGGTCGGCGGGCGGGGCCGCCGGAGCGGCCGGCTCCGTCGTCACGGTCGGCTTGGGCCCGCCGAGGGGCAGGCGGTCCGCTTTGTCCGGGGGCCGCATGGCGGGCGGGGGCGGAGGGATGATCCGCCGGGGCTCCCTGGCGTCGCCTTCGCCCTTTCTCAACTCTTCGACTTCCTGCAGGAGGTCGCGGATGGGGACGATCTTCTTGAAGTGGCACAACCGGACGAGGATGGTTTCGAAATAGATTTGGGGATGGGAGGCGAATTTGAGCCCGCCCTCGGCATTCTGCAGGGCCTGAAGCCAGCGGAGCCATTCCTCTCCCGTCGCCTTAGCCGATTCGGCCTTGAGCCGGGCCATGTCTTCGGGCCCGAAAACGAGCAGATCCTTGGGGTTTTCGACCGTCCGGACGAGGAGCAGGTTGCGGAAGTGCCGGACCAGTTCTTTATAGAAATGGCGCAGCTCGTGGCCCGCCTCGATAACCTGATCGGTGAGAGCGAAGATGACGTCGGCTTTTTCCTCGACCACGGCGGTCGAGAATTCGAAGAAAAACGAGCGGTTGATGACGCCGAGGATCTCCTGCAGCTCGGCGTCGCCGATGGCGTCGCCGCAGAAGGAAACGGCCTGGTCGAGCAGGCTCTGGGCGTCGCGGATGCTTCCGTCGGAGGCTTCGGCGATCAGGCCCAGTCCGTACTCGGTGATGGTCAGGTTTTCTTTCCCGGCGATCGCATTCAAGTGGTTGGCGATCTCCCGGTGGGAGACCCGCTTGAACTCGAAGTGCTGGCAGCGCGAGACGATCGTGGCCGGGACCTTGTGGAATTCGGTCGTGGCAAAAATGAAGACCGTGTCCGGCGGCGGCTCCTCGAGCGTCTTAAGCAGGGCGTTGAATCCGTCCTTGGTAATCTGGTGGACTTCGTCGATATAGATGATCTTCTTGCGGCTGTGCAGGGCCTTGTACTTGACCGATTCGCGCAGCGAGCGGATGTCGTCGATGCCGCGGTTGGAGGCGCCGTCGATCTCCAGGACGTCGATGGAACGGTCCTCGTCGATTTCCCGACACGACTCGCAGACGTTGCAGGGCGTCGGCGTCGGGCCCTGGACGCAGTTGAGGGCCTTGGCCAGGATCCGGGCGGCCGTGGTCTTGCCCACGCCGCGCATCCCGGAGAAGAGATAGGCCTGGGCCACGCGGTTGTTCTTGATGGCGTTCTGAAGGGTCTGGACGACCGCCTTCTGGCCGATCATCTCCTCGAACGTTTTCGGCCGGTACTTGCGGGCGTAGACCAGATATTCCATGGGCGTGATTTTCCCTCGGAGAAGGGCTCGTATCCTTCAGAAGAACGGTATAGATTAGCATAAACGGGGCGGAGTTTCCAAAGGATTTTTGCGTTTGGAGAATCCGGGGAAGACCCGCTATAATCCACCCGTACCATTGACCTGAACGCGAAAAAAATGGCCTTTAAAAATAGGCGGTCCGGCGGACGCGTGTTGGTCTCCTCGCGCATCTGGGAAATCGATTTCCTCCGCGGGTTGTCCGTCCTCCTCATGCTCCTTTACCATGGCGGGTTCGACATCACGGAGCTGGCCGGGAAACACACCGTCTTCGGCATCCGCTGGAACCTCGGCAGTCCGGGATTCGAGGCCGCCGTGGCCCTTTTCGCCGGCCTGTTTATCCTGATCTGCGGGATCAGCAGCACGCTGACCAGGAGCAACGTCCGGCGGGGATGGAAGCTTTTGGCCGTCGCAGCGCTGGTGACCGCGGCCAGCTATTTTTTCAATCGAGAGGAGACGATTTATTTCGGCATCCTCCATTGCCTGGGCGCCTGCATTTTGATCTACGGTTGGACGCTGGAAAAAGCCAAGCCGTGGTTTTCAGCGGCGGCTGCTCTCGGAGTTTTCGGTTTGAGTCTTGTCCTGCCGGCCGCTTTGGGCCACACGCTCATCCGGTCCGATTGGCTGGCGCCGTTCGGGATCATTAGTGACACCTTCTCCTCGTACGATTATTTCCCTCTAGTGCCTTGGTTCGGCGTATTTTTGGCCGGGGCGGCCTTCGGGAAACGGTTTTATTCCGAAAGGCGGAGCCTCATCGGCAAAGAGGCTGCGGGCGGCGTTATCAACTTCGCCGGCCGGCACACGCTCCTGATCTACGTCGTTCATCAGCCGATTTTTCTGGGGATCCTCTATATTTTGGGATGGATCCGATGACCAAGACCGCGGGCCGCGTCGAAAGCCTCCTGGAAATCCACGGGGCGGTGGTCCTCTTCGGCCTGGCCGGCCTGTTCGGCAAATGGCTGGCCCTGTCGCCCTTGATCATCGTCCTTGGGCGCGTCGTTTTCGCCAGTTTGGCCTTGGGATTGCTGATCCTGGCTGCGAAGCGCTCGCTTCGCGTGGCCAAGCCCTCCGATCGGCTCCTCTTCCTGTGTCTCGGCGTCCTTTTGGCCGCCCATTGGACGGTGTTTTTTCTCTCGGTCCAGGTCTCGACCGTCGCCGTCGGGCTTCTGTCCTACTCCAGCTTCCCCGTCTTCACCGCCTTTCTCGAACCGGTCATTTTCCGCAAAAGGTTCGATCCCTTCAACGTCCTCTTCGCCGGCATCTGCCTGCTGGGCGTTTTCCTGATCGTTCCCCGTTTCACCTGGACGGACGCCGTCTTCCGGGGCGTTCTCTTCGGCCTGGCCGCGGGGTTGACGTTTGCCGTTCTCAGCATCGTCAACCGCCTGTTGACGGCGCGTCACGACAGCGTCAAGATCGTTTTCTGGCAGGATTCCGTCGCGGCGCTGGTTCTTCTCCCCTTCCTGTTCATTCTCCGCCCGGTTCTGACGGGAAGGGACATCGGGCTTCTGCTCTTTCTGGGGATTGTCTGCACGGCCGGCTCGCACACGTTGTTCATCGAGGCGATGCGCCGGCAGACGGCCCAGACGGCCAGCATCATCAGCTCGCTCGAGCCGGTTTACGGGATCGCCCTGGCCTATCTTTTTCTGCGCGAGATACCCGCGCCGCGGACGCTGCTCGGCGGAGCCGTCATTCTCGCCGCCGTGATCGTCATTTCCCTGCGGGCGTTGAGGCCGATTCCCTCCGGAAAAACGCCTGATTGATCCCCGTCTCTTTGGCTATTGGTGGAACTGGCCTTTCGCTCCTAAGCCTTCAGCGAAGGGCCGACATTTTGAACCGGATGTCCAGGACGTTTCCGGCGAGTACCACCGTTCCGTATTTTTTCTGAAAATCGATAAAAGTGAATGCGGCCGGACTCGTCTCGACGACTTTCAGGTAAGGGTCCAAATTCAAGCGCAGGAATTCTAGTGCCGCCGAAGCGGTAGCCGGATCGGGATAAGGGACGATCAGGTGATTGTATTTCGAACCGTCGGCCGCCTTGTATTCGGCTAAGGCCGCATAGGTTTTTCCGTTCAACTGAAGGATGTCCCCCTCGCCGAAGGTGAAATACGGCTGGAGCCCGTACGGTCCGCGGATCAGACGCTCGCTTCCGGGAACGCGATTATCGGTGGGCAGTCGATCAAGGATCGGCCCGGGCTTTTCATCGGGAAGGCCCGCCAGAAGGGCGTTGGCCAGAGCGACGGCCGTGCCGCGCGGCGCCGGCTTGTCGCCGAAATTGTCGATCTGGATGAAAGAGCGCCCTTTCAGGATTGTCAACTGGGCATCCTCGCTGGAGTTGCGGGCCGCGATCTCGGGGAACGGTGTCTCCTTGCCCATTTTCATGAGATAGATGCCGAGCGCGGCCGAGGCGCTTTCCATCTCGTAGACGGCGGCCGTCAGTTCGGACGATCCGTCCCCATAGGCCTGGACGAGGAGCCTGACAAAACCGAATTCGAGGAAGAGCTCGGCCCCACCGTCGATATGGTTGAAGAGGTCTTGACTGATGAACGTCCGCGCCGGCCCAGTTTTCTTCCAGCCTGCCGAGAAACCGTCGCCGGGCAGGATCTGGGCACCGGTACTCGTCCGTGGTTCTAAGCCACGGCCGAGTACGGTGGAACAAGATCCCCAGCCGAAGGCTGGGGCCCCTGCCACCGCGGCCGCTAACAGAATTATACCAACTAGCCCAAACAGTTCTACGCGGTCAGACACGGACATGCTGGATCTTTTGAAGATCGGCGACACCCAGGCCGAGCTTTTCGGCGTAGCGCAGGTATTCCGTGAAGCGCGGATTCTCGTTGACGGCGACGCCCATCTCTTTGCGCTTGGCCGTGATCC
>Ga0315279_10003324_pt1 | contig 22586 bp, 23 predicted proteins | sample YL17G06_20_MG_FD_203694 | JGI IMG/M metagenome (GOLD analysis project Ga0315279, IMG submission 203694) | Sediment microbial communities from Yellowstone Lake, YNP, Wyoming, USA - YL17G06_20 | ecosystem: Environmental > Aquatic > Freshwater > Lake > Sediment | place: USA: Wyoming | collected... | reverse complement strand
AGACCTGACACTGCCGGAGGATCGGGACCTGTTCGAGAGTCAGCAATTGTAGTGACTAAAACCCCCCGCTCGGAGCGGTAACTCCTTGAAAAAACGACGAGACCATTTTGAAACTGGGGAAAATGGGTTAGCCTGGATTGCCGATTGCCTGGACCAACCCTCCTCTTCGGCGCCGGGAGTGGCGTCGCCCCCGGTGCAGTACGAAATTCCTCCTCAGCATCTCGAGATCATCCGCTGGGTGCTCGAATTCATCGAGCGCTGCTACCAGGAGGGGACCCCTCTCTCGAAGATCGCCGAGTCGGCCGGCGTCAGCCGATCGCACCTCTGCCGGCTCTTCAAACGGGTCACCGGCCTCTCGCTGAAGCGGTTTCTGACGCGGCGTCGCCTCCAGGCCGCCAAGGAATTGATCCTGGAACCAGGGGCAACGATCGATCAGGTGGCGCGCCGGGTTGGATACCGCGATGCCGGCCACTTCGACCGCGTGTTCAGGCAGTGGGAGGGACGGACTCCTTCGGGCTACCGGCGGCAGATAATCCTCCGAGCATTTCAAAACGGAGTGGCGGCCACGAGCATTAACCAGGATTCATCTTATCCTCCTTCACATCTATGACCTCTCGGCTCCTCGCCCAGATTCCCCTGCATCGGTAATGGGTTTTGCGAAATCTTGGCGTTTGATCCTACGCCGAGAACTTTTCGCTTGACAGGAATCAAAAGATGTTTTAGTTCCCGGCACATTTTTTCCATCTTATTCGCCGGCGCCTCCTGGCGACTTCGGCAATTCGCTCTAATCAAGTTCCTGCCGCTCAGGAAGACCATTCGAGTCCCACCTTGGGGAGGGGGGCCTCGAATACACACCAGCAGAACGAAGTTTTGAAAGCGAGGTGGTGCGGAGGCGCATTTGTGTTGGGCGATCCGCCTCATCGCCCGCTGAGTGGCCTCATTGGGCTGTGACTTTTCACGCCGTATCGGTGCTAGCCTCCTTTGGGGTCGAGGGCGAGATCCACGAGGGACTCACGCCTTCGGGGAGGGGGCGCGAGGATTGGCAAAGGAGGAGGGGATGAGCGCAGAGGGTTATATCAATCGGTGGTGGCGCGTGGTAGGCGCCCTGTTGATGAACTTGTCGCTGGGATCGCTGTACGCCTGGAGCATCTTCGTCGCGCCCCTGGAGAAGGAGTTCCACTGGAACCGGGCGGACACCTCGTGGATCTTCACCATCGCGGTGTTCGTGTTCGGAATGTCCTTCGTCGTCGCGGGGCGCCTCCAGGACAAGCTGGGGCCGTTCAAGATCTCGGTGATCGGGTCCATTGGGCTCAGCCTGGGGTTCATCATGGCCAGCTTCACGGACAGCTTGCCGTGGATCTTCTTCACCTTCGGGGGCATCATGGGGTTCGGGAACGGTTTCGGCTATGCGACCCCCATCCCGGTGCTCTCCAAGTGGTTCCCCGATCGGCGCGGCCTGGCAGTAGGCCTGGCGGTCGCCGGCTACGGCGGCGGCTCGGCCATCCTGGCCTTCATCGGCCCGCCCATGCTGGCCGGCTTGGGATGGCGGGGAACCTTCCTCTGGCTGGGGGTCGGGTTCTTCGTGGCCACCATGATCGGGGCATTCCTGCTCCAGAACCCGCCGGCCGGGTGGAAGCCGGCAGGCTGGGTTCCGCCCCCGCCGACGGCCAAGGTGTCCGCCACGACCTATGACTATCCTCCATCGGAGATGGTCAAGACCCCCCAGTTCCCGCTGATGTGGATCGGCTACTGCCTGGGCGCATCGGCCGGCCTGATGACCATCAGCCAGCTCATTCCCTTCGGCCGAAGCGTCGGAATGCCGGCCACGGCGGCCACGTTGAGCCTCTTGATCGGGGCCATCGGCAATGCAGGCGGCCGCATTTTCTCGGGATGGTTGTCCGATGCGATGGGCCGCCTGCAGACCCTTCGCCTCATGATCCTGGTGTCGGCAGCCGGCATGTTCGTCCTGGGCAACAGCGCCAACGTCGGGATCATCTACGTGCTGCTGTTCGTGATTTACTACTGCTACGGGACGTGCCTCTCGGTGTTCCCGTCCACCGTGGCTGATTTCTTCGGGACGAAGAACCTGGGGATCAATTATGGCTGGGTCTTCACGGCGTGGGGCGTGGCCGGGATCGTGGGCCCCATCATCGCCGGGTACATGTTCAAGGCCTACCAGAGCTACACCGGCGCGTTCTACACCGCCGGCATTCTGGCGGTCATCTCCTTGATCGCCATGTTGCTGGCCAAGCGACTCGAACCGGTCGCAGCCAAGGCCATGGCGTAGCGCAGGTCATTCCTCGCGCCTCGCAACCAGAACGGCGAGGTCGGCTCGTTGCGGGACGGGCCGGCCTCGGCGTTCGTCTTGGTGGGGGTGCGGCGTCGTTTTCTCTTGCCGGCGGCTGTCCAGTCGCATAGATTCTCGTCGCCATGGCGCCATCCGACCGGAAGAGGGCCCCGGGACGCGCGGAAACCGTCAAGACCTTCTGCCAGAACCGCAAGGCCCGGTACGACTATCACATCGAAGAAGCGTACGAGACAGGCATCGCCTTGCTCGGCAGCGAGGTGAAATCCATCCGGCAGGGGCGGGCCAACCTGCGAGACAGCTACGCGGCGTTCGAGCGCGGCGAGTTGTTCCTCCACAACTGCCACATCAGTCCGTACGCGCAAGCCAGCCGGTTCAACCCGGACCCGCTGCGCACCCGCAAGCTCCTGATGCGCCGCGAGGAACTCAAGCGCCTAGTGGGCAAAGTGGAGGAAAAGGGCCTGACCCTCGTGCCGCTCAGCCTGTATCTCAAAGGGCGGCACGTGAAGGTGGAGTTGGCCTTGGCTCGAGGCAAGAAGGAGTATGACCGGCGGGAGGACATCAAGCGGCGCGAGGCCGACCGCGAGGTGGCGCAGGCATCCCGGGGGCGGGCCGATCGGCGCTGATGGGCCCCGATCTCGCCGCCTCGACGATTGACTTTCGCCCCGGTTGGCCGTACACTTATCCTGTGGCATGATGTCTGATGGCTCACGCCTCAGGTTCCCGATCAGCAAGGGGGTGCACCGGTTTCGACGGGGACACGGGGGCAAGGGTGGCATGCCGAGTCCCCACCGGCTCGTAAAAAGGTGGGAAAAACACAACTGCCGACGCAGAGTTGGCACTCGCTGCCTAACTAGCAGCGACGTCCTCCTCACCCCGCCTGCCGGGTGAGACCAGGGCGTCAGACAGGTAGGCTAAGCCGGCCGGTCCTGGCCCGGGATCGGCAGGACGAAAATCAACGGGCTGGCCGTCGAGAGCCCTGCCGACGGGGTGCCTTGGCGGCGAGATCAAAACGTCGGCTACGCATGTAGAGGCCCTTGCTGACAGGTTCTCGGACGGGGGTTCGACTCCCCCCACCTCCACCAGATATATCACGGGCGCCCGTCGGGGCCCGCGCCTGTTCTCGTTGTCCTTATTGCCTGCCAGTCACAACGGTTCAGTGGCACTCGCTCACCGCCTGAGCATTTCCACGGCGGAGACGGACCAGTGCGAACGGGTCCGTGATGGCGGCGTGACTCCCCGGGCTATCGGGGGACAAGCATCGTGACGGGGCAAGGAGGTTGACCGGCATGGGGACTCTCACACCAGGGGCCATCGAAGCCATCGTTCAGGGTAAGCACGGCGATCCCTTCGCGATCCTCGGCCCCCATGTCCTGCCGCAGAAGGAGGGATCCGGCGTCATCGTCCGCGCGTTCCTCCCCGAAGCGGAGAAGGTCACGGTCCTCCCCCTGGAGTCCGGCCTGCCGGCGCAGCCGATGGCCAGGATCCATCCCGACGGCCTGTTCGAGGCCGCCCTTCCCGGCCGGCACGCGATCTTCCCCTACCGGCTGCGCTGGACCAAGGCCTCAGGCCCGGAAATCGAGATCGAGGATCCCTACCGGTTTGCTCCCACGCTGACCGACTACGACCTGTACCTTCTGGGGGAGGGCGCCCACTTCCGGGTCTACGAGAAGCTGGGGGCGCAACTGCTCACGCTCGAGGGAGTGCCGGGGGTGCGATTCGGCGTCTGGGCCCCCAACGCCCTTCGCGTCAGCGTGGTGGGCGAATTCAATGGCTGGGACGGCCGGGTCCACCCGATGCGGCTCCACCCCGGGAACGGGATCTGGGAAATTTTCATCCCGGGGCTGGGCGAAGGGACGCTCTATAAGTTCGAGGTGCTGGCCAAGAATGACCAGCCGATGGCGCTGAAGGCGGACCCCTATGCCTTCGCCTTCGAGCTGGCCCCCTACCCGGCCTCGGTCGTGACCGACCTGGCCTACCGGTGGGGGGACGAGGCCTGGATGGCGGAGCGAGGCACGAAGCAGGCCGTGGACGCGCCGCTCAGCATCTACGAGGTGCACGCGGGCTCGTGGCGTCGTGTGCCCGAGGAAGGGCACCGGGCCATGAATTACCGGGAGCTGGCCCAGGAGCTGGCCGTGTACGTGAAGGCCATGGGATACACCCACGTGGAGCTGCTCCCCATCACGGAGCATCCCTATTATCCCTCCTGGGGATATCAGGCCCTGGGCTACTACGCCCCCTCCTGCCGCTACGGCAGCCCCCAGGACTTCATGTACTTCGTGGAGACGATGCACCAGCACGGGATCGGCGTCCTCCTGGACTGGGTGCCGGCGCATTTCCCCCAGGATCCCCACGGCCTGGTCTACTTCGACGGGACCCACCTGTACGAGCATGAGGATCCCCGCCTGCGGGAGCACCCGGACTGGGGGACGCGGATCTTCAACTACGGCCGGAACGAGGTGTCGAACTTCCTCGTCGGCAGCGCCCTCTTCTGGCTGGACAAATACCACATTGACGGCCTCCGCCTGGACGCCGTGGCCTCGATGCTCTACCTGGACTACTCCCGCGAGCCGGGGGAGTGGGTCCCCAACAAGTACGGCGGAAACGAGAACCTGGAGGCCATCGCCTTCATCAAGCGGTTCAACGAGGTGGTGTACCGGCACCATCCGGACGTGATGACCATCGCGGAGGAGTCCACCGCGTGGCCCCTGGTCTCGCGGCCGACCTACCTGGGCGGGCTCGGCTTCGGCTTCAAGTGGAACATGGGCTGGATGCACGACCTGCTCACCTACATGACCAAGGACCCGATCCACCGGAAGTACCACCACCACAACCTGACCTTCGGCCTGCTCTACGCCTGGCACGAGAACTTCATCCTGCCCCTGTCCCACGATGAGGTGGTGCACGGCAAGGGGTCGCTCCACGGCAAGATGCCGGGGGACGACTGGCAGAAGTTCGCCAACCTGCGCGTCTTCTTCACCTTCATGTATGGGCACCCCGGGAAGAAGCTCCTCTTCATGGGGGGCGAGTTCGGCCAGACCAACGAGTGGAACCACGATACCAGCCTGGACTGGCACCTCCTGGAGATGGGGCCCTATCACCGGGGCTTGCAGCAGCTGGTCCAGGATCTCAACGCCCTCTACCGGACGGAGCCGGCATTGTACCAGGTGGACTTCGAGCCCGCGGGATTCCGGTGGATCGACTGCAACGACTGGGAGGGCAGCGTGATCTCTTTCCTCCGGCGGGCGCGCAGTCCGGAGAACTTCCTGGTGTTCGTCTGCAACTTCACGCCGGTGGTCCGGCACGGCTACCGGATCGGGGTCCCCCGTGGCGGCTTCTACCGCGAGCGGCTCAACACGGACCTGTACCCGTATGGCGGGAGCAATGTGGGCAACGGCGAGGGCGTGTGGGCCGAGGACATTGCCCAGCACGGCTTCGCCCATTCCATCTCGCTCACCTTGCCGCCCCTGGCCGCCCTGGTCCTCCAGCCGGAGGGCTGAGGGCGAGGCTGCCGGTCGGCAGTTTTTCCCATCGAGCGGTGGCAAGACGGGTGCGCCGTTGACGCAGCTCGTCGGCGGAGACGGGACGCGGCGGAAGATGCTCGACGAGGCCGTCGCCCCCGGCGCCACGGTGCGGACTGTTCTCGTGGGACTGAGCGATCGGTATCCCGCGCTCCGGGAAGTCCTCTGGGTCCCAGCTGCCGGCCATGACCTGGCGGAACACATCGAGATTTTGGTGAACGACGCCATCCTGGGCATCACCCACAGCCTCGACAGTCCCGTTCGGGATGGGGATCGGATCACACTCCTCGGACAGTACACGGGCGGTTAGCGCCGCATCCGGCTGCAGATTCCCTCCCGACGCACTCGCCTCGCGCTGCGTTCGTCCTCAACTCTTCCGCGGGAATCCCGCCAGCCGTCATTCCGCCCTGCGACGGCAATCCCCACGAGCCGCCCCCGGGCCTGCCCGGGTTGCAATCGCCAGCCGGAAAGTGATATGGATGGACGTGGGTGGCAGGGGGGGCGGTCCCTACGCGAAAAAGAGGGTTGGGGGCGTCCGGAAGGCGCCGGCCGACTTGTCGTGAATCGTCGGGGGGGATGAAAGGAGGGAGCATGAGCACAACAGGGAAACGCCCGAGCCCGCCCAAGATTCGCCGCATCGGGATCTCCACCGGGGGAGGAGATGCGCCCGGCCTCAACGCTGTCATCCGGGCCGCGGTGAAGACGGCGCTCAATCTCGGCTGGGAGGTGGTGGGGATCCGCCGGGGATTCGACGGCCTGTTCCTCCCGGGGATGGCCAAGAAGCTTTCGGCGCGCGACGTGGCCGGCATCCTCACCATGGGGGGGACGATCCTGGGCACGACGAACCGGGGCAACCCCTTCGAGTACCGGGTGAGGGAAGGCAACAGGACCGTTGTCAAAGACATGTCCGGCACCATCCTCCAACGCGTCCGGGCCCTCGGCCTGGACGCCATCGTGGTCATCGGTGGGGATGGCACGCTCGCCATCGCAAAGCGGCTGGCCGACATGGGCGTGCCGGTGGTCGGCGTCCCCAAAACCATTGACAACGACATGCCCGGCACGGTGGTCACGTTCGGCTACGACACGGCCGTGAGCACGGCGACCGACGCGCTGGACAAGCTTCACTCCACGGCGGCGAGCCACCAGCGGATCATGGTGGTGGAGGTCATGGGACGCTACGCCGGCTGGATCGCCCTGAACGCGGGCGTGGCCGGGGGGGCCGATATCATCCTGATCCCGGAGATTCCCTTCGACCTCGACATCATCTGCCGCAAAGTGGAGGAGCGCTATCGCAGGAAGCGGAACTTCGCCATCGTGGTCGCCGCGGAGGGGGCCGCCCCCGTGGGCGGGCACATGTTCACCAAGGAACACCGTGACGCGGGCCGCCAGGAGGTGCTCCTCGGGGGGATCGCGCAGTTCGTCGCGGATGAGATCGCCAAGCGCACTGGCCGGGAAACGCGCGGCCTGGTCCTGGGCCACCTCCAGCGGGGAGGCCACCCGACGACCTTCGACCGGTTGCTGGGCACGCGCTTCGGGGCGGCCGCCATCCGGCTGGTGGCGGAAGGTGGCTTTGGCCGCATGGTGTGCCTCCGGCCGCCGAACATCGACTCCGTGCCGCTGGCCGAGGTCGCAATAGGGAAGCCGCGGAAGGTGCCTCTGGACTCGGACACCATCCTCTCGGCCCGGGGCATGGGGATTTGCTTTGGCGACAAGGCATGAGGTCCGGGGCCCCCGTCACCCGGCCGGTCGCGCCCGTCACGAATTAGGGGGGAGGAGGGGATTGCCCAGGAATTCTGCCGAGCGGTGGCGTGACGGAGAAACCCTGTCGCCGCGCCCGGACGGGGTGCCTGATCGGAGAGTCCGAGATGCCCGATGAAAGTGGAGGGGGCCGGCCGCGGGCGCCCGCCGACGGGGGGCCGCCCAGGGCCATGAGCGCCTCGGCGCAACTGGCTTTCGTCCGCTCCGCCTATGGAGCCGCCGAGGGAGCGATCCGTCTGGCCGACGAGAAGGTCGGCTATCTCCTCTTGTTCCTCGGGATCCTGGTCGCCACGGTCAGCGTTCGTGCGGACGCCGTGCTGAGCCTGCTGACAACCCCGCAATACAACCTGCTCGTGCGGGGCTCGTTTCTCGCCGGATGCGTTGTGTTCCTGGGCGCCGCCGGGATGTCGCTCGCCTATGCGGCGCGAAGCCGGGCGCTGGCGCTGGAGCCGCCGGCGGATGTCGCGCAGGCTCTCGCCCGTCTCGCCGCATTGGAGACCGCCGGCCTTGTGGGGGAGCTGGCTCGGGCACTGCACCAGGCAGCCGGCATCGCTGATCGAAAGTTCACGCTGCTCCGCATCTGCTTGGGGTGGGCGGCCATGGCTTTCGTCGGCTGGGCGCTGGTGCTGACCATGAGCGTGGCGTTTTAGTCCCGTACCAGTGGAAGATGTCGGAGCAGCGCAGCCACAAATCGGATTCGCGACCTGGGCGTCGAGCGGAGCGGATGGAGCCGTGCCGCCGGCTGTGACCGTGCTCCGGGTGGCAGTGGCCCATGAGGCTACTGCGCCCACGGAGGAATAAGAAAGGGAAGCTGCCGTCTCTCATCGTTTTGGAGAATCAGCCTCACATCGATCCCATATAGTCGTCTGCTTATGTTGACATTTGCTGCATTCAACTCACAACACCGTTGAATATTTCGGCACCCCTGATGCAGCATGAAGGCCTGGAACGGCATCGAGTGGCCTAAGATGGGCTGATATGTCCCATCTCATGCCTGTGCCGGGACATCCGGCGTCCAGTCCATCCACCTGGGAGATTCGGAGATCGGATGAACTGGCTGGAAGGTCTGGAAACCAAACTGCTGGCCGCCGTCTGCGGTGTGGCCCTGGTATCCATCGGGTTCTTTGCCTGGGTGAACATCCACTACGAGCAAACAGAGCGGGTGGACCTCATGATCCGAGGGGCCAGCCAGTTCAGCGACACCGTCAAGCGGAGCACCCACTACGCCATGCTCCAGAACCGGTGGGGGGACGCCTTCCACATCATGGACACCATCGGAAAGCAGGAAGGGGTGACTCGGGTCCGGGTGTTCAGCAAAGAGGGGGTGATTCTCTTCTCGACGGACCAGACGGAAGTCGGGCACGCGGTGGACAAGCGAGCCGAGTCCTGCTACGCCTGCCACGCCGCCGAGCGCCCCCTGGAGCGCCTCATGCTCCCGGACCGCGCCCGGATCTTCCGGGGCGCGGACGGCCAGCGCCTCCTGGGAATGATCACCCCGCTCTACAACGAGCCGGGGTGCTCCGACGGCTGTCACGTCCATCCCAAGAATAAGTCCGTTCTGGGCGTGCTGGACATCACGCTGTCCCTGGCACGGGTGGATGAAGAGATCGCGGCCATCACCCGACGCACGGCCGCCTTCGCCGGGACCACCATCGTGCTCCTGGCGTTGATCCTGGCCGGGATCGTCCGGCGGGGCGTCGTGCGTCCGGTGCGCGAACTCGTGGAGGGGACGCGCCGGGTGGCGCAGGGTGATCTATCGCATCGGATCCCGGTGCGAACCATCGACGAAGTCGGGGTCCTGGCCGCGTCTTTCAATCGCATGACCGAGGCCCTGGGAAAGGCCCACGCGGAACTGGACGCCCTGGTGGCGACGCTGGAACAACGGGTGGAGGAGCGGACCCGCGAGCTGCAGGAGGCGCAGGCTCAGCTCGTCCAGGCGGAGAAGCTGGCCTCCCTCGGCAAGCTCTCCGCCTCCATCGCCCACGAGATCAACAATCCGCTCTCGGGGATCCTGACTTACGCCAAGCTCCTCAGCCGGAAGCTGCGCGCGGGGCTGCCCGACATCGAGGGGGTCCATGCCGCCCTCCAGCAACTCGCGCTGGTGGAGCGGGAAACGCAGCGTTGCGTCACCATCGTCCGGAACCTGCTGGACTTCGCCCGGCAGCGGGAGCCGTCGTTCCAGGTCGTGGAGGTCTCGAGGGTCATCGACGAGGCGCTCTCTCTGCTGGAGCACCGCATGGCGATTCAGGACGTGCAGGTCACGCGCGAGTTCGCTCCTGTCCCCGCGGTGCGGGCGGACTTCGGCCAGCTCCGCCAAGCGTTCGTCAACGTCCTGATAAACGCCTGTGAGGCCATGCCGGGGGGCGGAACATTGCGCGTTCTCACGCGCGAGGTCGCTCTGCCCGAGACGGGGAAGGGCGGGCCGCTGTCCGCGACGGGCAAGCCGGGACCGCCCACCCGCTTCGCCGAAGTGGTCATCACGGACACCGGGCAAGGAATCCCCCCGGAGCATCTCTCCAACATCTTCGACCCGTTCTTCAGCACGAAGGAGAAGGGAACCGGCCTGGGGCTGTCCGTGGTGTACGGGATCGTGGAGAAGCACGGCGGCAGGATCGCCGTGGAGAGTCAGGTGGGCCGCGGCACCACGGTCACCCTGCGCTTCCCGGCGGCGGCCTCCGGGGCTTCGGGCACGGCGTGATCGCCCATGGCCGGGCGGGGAACAATCCTGCTCCAGTGGATGGGCGTGGCGCCGATGGACGGCGACATGCTGGAGCGGGTGAGGCAGGAGGTGGAGACGACATTCGCGCTCCCCACGCGTCTGGCAGCCGTCAACGGCCCGCCTGCGGACAGCCTGGAGCCCAGGCGGGGCCAGCACTCTTCGACCAAGATCCTCCGCTGGATCCTCACCGGCGTGCCGCCTGGGGCGGCCAAGGTGCTGGGAATCACGGACGTGGATCTGTTCATCCCGGTCCTGACCTTCGTGTTCGGTGAGGCCCAGGTGAACGGGCTCGCCGCGGTGGTGAGCACGGCGCGCCTCCGCCTCACGTACAACGAGCGGCCTGGCCCTCCGACCTTGCTGGAGGCCCGCCTGCTCAAGGAGTGCCTGCACGAGCTTGGACACACGTTCGGCCTGGTGCACTGTCCCGACGGGACGTGCCTGATGTCACGATCCAATTCGATCCTGGAGGTCGATCAGAAGCGGGCGGCCTTCTGCCGCGACTGCCGACAGCGCCTGCGGAAGCTGCTGGAGGAAAGGAACGGATCATGAAAGCCAAGGGATCCATCCTGGTGGTGGATGACGAGGAGATTGTCCGCGACTCGCTGGCAAGCTGGTTGGAAGAGGACGGCTATGACGTGGATACCGCGCCGAACGGCCCGACCGCCCTGACCAAGGTGGCCCAGCACGCCTATGCCGTCCTCCTGGTCGACCTGAAAATGCCCGGGATGGACGGCCTGGAGGTCCTGGCACAGGCCCGCAGCCTGCAGCCGGACGTGCCCGTGATCATCATGACCGCCTATGCGACTGTGGACACCGCAGTGCAGGCCATGAAGCAGGGGGCGTATGATTACCTCGTCAAACCCTTCGAGCCGGAGGAGTTGTCCCTGATGGTCGGCAAGTTGACCAATGCTCAGGCCCTCCGGCGGGAGAACGTCCTGCTGCGCAAGGCGCTGAAGCGCCAGTTCGAGTTCAAGGACCTGGTCAGCAAGAGCCCCAAGATGGAGGCGGTCTTTGACCTGGCCAGGACGGCGGCCAAGAGCAATTCCACCGTGCTGATCTTGGGGGAGAGCGGAACAGGAAAAGAGCTCCTGGCCCGGGCCATCCACGCGGGGAGCCCGCGCCAGGCTGGTCCGTTCGTAGGCGTCTCCTGTGCCGCTCTGACCGAGAGCCTGCTGGAGAGCGAGCTTTTCGGGCACGAGAAGGGGGCGTTCAGCGGCGCGGCCGCCAGCGCGCGCGGTAAGTTCGAGATCGCCGCCGGCGGGAGCCTGTTCCTGGACGAGATCGGGGACATCAGCCCCAAGCTCCAATTGGACCTCTTGCGGGTTCTGGACGCGCGGGAATTCCGGCGGGTGGGCGGGTCGCAAGTGATCAAGACCGACGTCCGAATCCTCGCCGCCACCAACCGGGACCTGAAGAAGCTGGTCGAGTCCGGTGCATTCCGCGAGGACCTGTACTACCGCCTCAACGTGATCCCCGTAACCCTGCCCCCCCTCCGGGAACGGAAAGAAGATATCCCGCTCTTGGTGGAGCATTTCCTGGCTCAGTTCCAGACTGAAATGCGAAAGCCACTGGAGGGGGTTTCTGCCGAGGTGCTGGAAATGCTCATGGCCCACGACTGGCCGGGAAATGTCCGGGAACTCAGAAATGTCCTGGAGCGGGGAGCCGTCATGGCGCGGGGGCCAATCATTACCCCGCTGGAACTGGAGCTGACACCGCCAGGGCTCCCCACGGGGGCGATGCCGACCGAGGGGTCCGACTCCTTGCGCGACGTCGAGCGGAAGCACATCCTGGCCATGCTCAAGCAACACAACTGGAACATTACGCGATCGGCCAAGGCCCTCGGGATTGATCGCGTGACTTTGTACAATAAAATCAAGCGCTACCAGATTCATGAGGATGAATGATCAACACTGTTGAGGAGCGCAACGCCACCATTGTCTTTCTCAACAATCTCGCTGAGTGCTTTGAAATCAGTCGCTTCCGAAAGAAACCAAGCTCCCGCGTAGAATTTATCAACGTCACCCCGCCTCAGTTGTCTCCCATCGTATTCCTCCTTTGTGGATGAAGGTCCAAAAAAACAGCGACTTGGCGCGTTGGTGGCTGACCAGTAGAACATGGCACCCGTCTTGATATCTATGAAGGGTGAGAGTCGGTCTTACAAGGAGGGTCGGCAAATGAGATGCCCGTTCTTCGAAGAGGTTCTGGTGGCCTTCTGCCGGGCCTACCCGGTGAAGAAGATGGTACCGAGCGACCGGCTGCAGGCCAACTGCGTCTGCACCTGCGAGGGATTCGAGGACTGCCCGCTGTTTCGTGAGGTCATGGCCAAACTCGAGAATGTGGAGGCCCCTGGCCCCGGCGCGGGTCGGAAGGATCCACAGGAGAAGAAAGACGGAAAGGGGGTGTGAATCATGGTTGCCATCCTGGTGGGATTCACGATCATCCTGTTCATCGCCGCCGACCTGGTCGTGCAGTGGGTGCGAGCGCGCCGCGCCAAGGCAGCCTTGGCGTCCCAGCCAAAGGCGGCCAGTCTGACGGACCTCCTAGTGCCCAGTCTGCAGCCGGAGCGATTCGGCCTCCCGGGCGGGCTCTTCTTTCACCGGGGGCACACCTGGGTCAACCTGCTCTTCTCGGGGCAGGTGAAGGTGGGGGTGGATGATTTCGCCCAGAAGCTCCTCGGCAGCATTGACGCCATCACGCTGCCGCCGGTCGGCGTGGAGGTGAAGCAGGGGCAGCCCTTCGCGGCCATCCGGCAGGGTGGACGGACTGCCCTGCTCCCGGCGCCGGTGGACGGTGTCGTATGCGCGGTGAACAGCGAGCTGGCCAAGATCCCCGGGCTGATCAAGCGCGATCCTTACACCCGGGGCTGGCTGGTCGCGGTGCGGCCGACCGACCTGGCCGGGAACCTCTCGCGGCTCACCGTCGGCGAGGGCGCGCTCATGTGGCTCAAGGCGGAGTTGGCCCGGCTGCAAGAGTTCCTGCACGTGACCCTCACCCTGGAGCGGGATGCCCTGGTCGGGGCCACGGCGGCGGATGGGGGCCTGATGGCGGATGGCCTCCTGGAGCACCTGGGCAACAACACCTGGGCGGAGTTCCAGTCGAGATTCCTGGGCGCCTGAGCCGCAGCGTTTACGCGAATCGTGCTCCCGCGCTGTGCAGGCACGTCTGGGGGAAGCGATGCAAGGACGCGGATGGACAACGATGGCCGTCTGGCTGGCCGGGGCAGTCCTCATCGTGGCAGGGCACGCAGCCGCCCAGTAACTTCGGCTGCCGCCGGATCTCACGTACTCCAAGGCTGAGGGAAGCCCTGGGAAGGTCGTCTTCAGCCACCAGTTTCACACGGCGGTGGCGGACAAGTGCACGGCTTGTCACGTCAAGCTCTACCGGATGCTCCGTCCGGCACGCCAGGTAACCCATACCGACATGGAGGCGGGGAAATCCTGCGGCGCCTGCCACAACGGCCAGATGGCCTTCGGTCCCATGGACCCGGCCGGCTGCCCCCGGTGCCACGTGGGTGAGGGGAAACCGTCATGAAGGGCGCGATCCTCTTTGACAGCACCAAGTGCATCGGATGCGAGGCCTGTGTCGCTGCCTGCAAGGAGAAGAACAACCTCCCGGCGGCCATCGATCCCAAGCTGACCGCCTATACCTGGACGGTGGTGGAGCAACGCGATAAGGCCTTCGTCCGTCGGATGTGCATGCACTGCGAATCGCCCACCTGCGCCTCGGTCTGCCCGGTGGGTGCGTTCCAGAAGTAGCCCAACGGGCCGGTCCTCTACGATGCCAGCCGGTGCATCGGCTGCCGGTATTGCATCATGGCCTGCCCCTTCGGCGTGCCGAAGTACCAGTGGGACCGGACGGTCCCCATCGTCCAGAAGTGCATCATGTGTCCCGACCGGATCGCCAACGGACAGGCGCCGGCGTGCGCCAGCGTGTGTCCCACCGGCGCCACGACCTTCGGGGACCGCGACCAGTTGATCGGGGAAGCCCGCGCGCGCCTCGCGGCCGCCCCCAAGAACTACGTCCCGCGGATCTACGGCCTGGAAGAGGTCGGGGGTACCTCAGTCCTCATCCTGTCGGGCGTCCCCTTCGCCAGCCTGGGCCTGCGGACCGAATGGAGCGTGCGGCGGGAGTGAGGTACTTCCCGTCGTGGATGGAGGTGGCCGTCTCCCTGGCCCTGGTGGCCGCAGGCTTCGCCATCTTCGGATGGGCCGTCCGGTACCTCCCGATCTTCCACGAGGTGGCACACCGGCCCCGCACGGTCGAGGCTCCCGCGTGGCTTCTGGCGAGGACAGCCCCACCCCTCGCCGGGGGCGCACCGGAATCGGCGAGCCGGCCGGGCGGGCCCGGCCACGCGGATTGAGGGCGGGACGTTCTCACTCGCCCGGGCGCGGAGCGTCACACCCCCCTCCCCCCGATGCTGCCGGCCTCTCGTTGACGCGGGGGGCCGGCGGCGCCCCCCTCCTCACCGCGCCACCAGCCGCATGCTGATGTCGCATGAAGAGATCCGCTGCATGCGACATCCTCCATGCTGTTTTCGCCGCATGTGGCACCCGTGATCCATCCTGAGTCCGCCCGCCGGGTCCGGCAGACCTGTTTCCTGCAAAACCAAGAACCCGGGATTCGTTGCCGAGACCGATCTGGCGGGCACAAGTCCCTTGACAAACGCGCCAGCCTGCGAGAGCGTTGACCCCGCCTCGCGTGAGGCCGGATGTCGTGTTCATCGTCGTTCGGAAGTCGAGAAAGACTCTTGTGCCGATGGAAGGAGGGTGGGTATGCGCCTTGTGACCTTTGAGTTTCAGGGAAGGAATCGACTGGGGGCGGAGCAGGATGGGCAGGTGGTGGACCTGAACCGTGGGTACGCGCTCCTGCTCGCGACCCGCGGGGTGCTGGATTTTCAGGGACAGGCGGATCGGGAGTTGCCGCCGGACATGCTCGGATTCCTGGACCGCTGGGACCAGAGCCTGTCCAGGGCAAAGGACGTGCTCGCCTTCGCCCGCGGGATCCGGGCGACCGGGGGGCCGGTTGGCCAGGCGGTCGCGCAGCCGCTCCAGGCCGTGCGGCTGCGGGCGCCCATCCTGAACCCGCGCAAGATCATCTGCCTCGGTTTGAACTACCGGGACCATGCCCAGGAAACCAAGGCGGACATCCCCACGGACCCCATTCTCTTCTCGAAATATGCCACCGCCATCATCGGGCCGGATGATCCGATCCTGCTCCCGGTGGTCTCGAAGGAGGTGGACTACGAGGCCGAGATGGCCTTCATCATGGCGCGCCGGGGCCGCCACGTTCCCAAGGCTCAGGCCCTGGAGTACGTGGCGGGCTACACGATCATGCACGACGTGAGCGCCCGCGACTACCAGATCCGGGAGCCCGGCGGGCAGTGGATGTCCGGCAAGACCTTCGACACGTTCGCGCCCCTGGGCCCGGCCCTCGTGACCAGGGAGGACATTCCCGATCCGCACGTCCTGGACATCACCTGCACGGTGAGCGGCGAGCGGCTGCAATCCTCCAATACCAAGCACCTGATCTTCTCCGTCCCGGATATCGTTGCCTACTGCTCCCACATCTTCACGTTGGAGCCCGGAGACGTCATCGCCACCGGAACGCCCGGGGGCGTCGGCTTCGCCCGAAAGCCGCCCCGGTTCCTGAAGGACGGGGATGTCGTGATCGTGGAGGTCCAGGGGATCGGCCAGCTACGGAACCCGGTGCGCAATGACAGCCGGTGATTCCGTGGGGGAAGGGCGGTGCCCCCGCTGGAATCGTGCGGGCGGCCGGTTGCGATCTTGACGTCGCGAGCGATGCTCTCGGTCGGCGTCCCGGCGGGCGATCCGGACACTGGCCGCGTCCCGCTGACGCGCAGGGCGAGGCCGCGGCGGCGAATCGGGACATGCGCATCGCCGGGCTTTCGCGTTGACAAGTGGCGAGGCGTTCGTTAGAGTCGCGCGGAACCAGGCGGTGCCCGGCAGGTGAAGGCGGGCCCCGGCGATTCCAGGGCGGGCCGCGGGAGAGTTCCGGCAGTCCTCGCGTGCCGTCAGCCGACTGGATGCGTCCGGATCAGAGGCGGGGGTCCAACCGACAACCCCAGGTGATCATCCCTTGAGGTCCCGCGAGAGAAACAGCATGCTCCCAGATTACCCCGTCCGCCGCAAGCATGCGCGCCTCACGTTCAGCGAGCCGGTGTCCGGCGCCATGACGTCCAGTCACGAGGTGCACATCCTGGACCTGAGCCGGGGTGGCGCGCGGGTCGAGCACACGATCATCCTTCGCCCCGGGAGCAGTTGCTATCTCCGCCTGTCCCTGGACGAGCGCGTCCTGACGGTCAACTGTGTCATCATCTGGTCGCGGGCGGTTGACCGGGTGCCTGGAGAACAGAGCGGGACGGGCCTTTTGTTCCAGAGCGGCGTGCAGTTCGGCAGCCTCTCCAGCGAGGCCCAGGCGGTGCTCCAAGCGTACCTGGACGCCCAGGGCCGGTGAGCCCCGCCGCCGGCGGGGCCTGCGCACATCACTCCTGAGACTTCTCCCCGCCGGCAACTGGGACCTGCAATCCTCATCTCTCCACGATTTCCTGGCGGGAGAACCTCCAGGTCGTTTCGGGGAACTTCCGCGCCGGGATATGGTCTAACCCGGCGAGAAGAGGCGATCCTTTTCCCGATCGTGGGAAGAGATCCCGCCGGGCCTCCTCGATGAGACAGCGCAAGGCGCCTTCGCCGGATCCGTCTGGCCCCGCGGCGGCGGCCGGGACGTGTAGCTGTACCGTCGGCGCAGGGGGACCGGTCGGTCCGCCTTCCGGCGTGTTTCGCTTGACGTCCGTTTCAGCCATTTGCTATAAGACACTCATGGGTTCCTCCAAATGAATGCCGTCGATCTGATCCTCCAGGCCGGTGTCGTCGCCAAGGGCGTCCTCCTCGTCCTGTTGTTCTTCTCTGTGGCCTGCTGGACGATCATCTTCCTGAAACTTCGGACATTTGGCCGCGTGGACAGACAGGACGAGCGGTTCCTGCGACTTTTCCGGGAGACCAAGAACCTTCACGGCGCCTATGAGGACTGCAAGCGTTTCCCCCAGAGTCCCCTCGCCGCCCTGTACCGGGAGGGCTACCGGGAACTGAGCTACGCCCTCAAGGGGAACCCCAACTCCGCTGGGTCCCCCACTTCTCCTGAAGCCGCCGCCAAGGGCGGGGACGTCCCGGCCGAGGAGTTCCTGTCGCGGGTCTCGCGCAGCCTTCGCCATGCCAGCCTGCGGGAGATCTCCGGGCTGGAGCGCATGCTGATCTTCCTCGCGACGACGGGAAATGTCACACCCTTCATCGGGCTCTTCGGGACGGTCTGGGGGATCATGGACGCCTTCCACAGCATCGGCCTCACCGGCTCCGCCAACCTGGGGGCTGTGGCCCCCGGCATCGCCGAGGCGCTGATCACCACGGCGGCCGGCCTGGCCACGGCGATTCCCGGTGTCATCGCGTACAATTACTTCCTCAACCGGATCAAGGGGACGGCGACCCGGATGGATCTCTTTGCGCTGGAATTCACGGGGATGGCCGAACGGGTCATTGCCAAGGCGGGGGGCAGCAAGTAGGATGGGCGCAGGGCGCGGATCAGAGCCGCGCCGGCGCAGGGCGGAGCGATCGTGGCATTGAAGAGCGCCGACCTTGGAGGAGAAACGCGCCTGGGGCCCGCCCTGGCGGAGATCAACGTCACGCCGTTCGTGGATGTGGTGCTGGTGTTGCTCATCATCTTCCTGATCACGGCGCCCATGCTGCTGGGCGGGATCGATGTCCGGGTGCCCAAGACGGCGGCGCGAAACATCCAGCCCGAGGAGCGGCTTGTCCTCAGCGTCACCCGCGACCGGGGCGTGTTCCTGGACAACCAGCCGATCAGCCTGGATCGGCTGTCCAGGGTGTTGAGCGGCATGGTGCAGCGCAACCCCAAGGCCGCGGTGTTCCTGAAGGCCGATGAGGCCGTGGCCTACGGCACCGTCATGAAGGTGATGGACGTCATCAAGAAGGCCGGGGTTGACCGGGTGGGGATGATCACCGAGCCGATCGGCCCCGGGGGGAGTTGAGGCGTGGTGGCGGCGGCTGACCGGTTCTTCACGCCGGGGCCGAAGCCCCGCGAAGTGTGGCTCACCTTTGGCCTCTCGGTCCTGGTCCACGGACTGCTGACGGCGGCGGTCGTGATGATCCCGCACTTCCAGGTGGGCACCTACATCACGATGCCGGTGACCTATACGGTCAGCCTGGTCAGCGCACCGCCGGGCGGGCAGGGAGGTGGCAGCCCGGCGCCCCCGCCGGCCACGCTGAGGCCTCCGGCGCCCGTCCAGGTCGCGCCCGCACCAGCTCCACGAGCGGCCCCGGCGCCGAGGGCGGCGCCGACGGAAGAGCTGACCCTCCCCGGGCGGCGGCCCGCCACGAAGCCTGCACCGGAACGCGAGCCTTTCCTGCGGCCGCCGCCGGTGACCGGCAAGGAGACGGCGCGGCCGGCTCCCCCCACCCCCGTGCCGTTGACGCCCGCGGCGCCCGCTGTGCCTCAACCGGCCGCACCCGTGGCCTCGACCGGCGCAGGGGCGGGGACTGGGAAGGCGAGCGGCGTGGAGGTGGCCGGTACCGCAGGCGGTGCGGGGAGTGGCGCCGGGGGCGGCAGCCCCCTGGCCTCATACCTCACCCTCGTGGATTGGAAGATCCAGCAGAACTGGGTCCCCCTGGGGGCGCCGGCATCGCCCGAAACGGTGGTGGTGGTCCGCTTCCGCGTCCTGCGATCGGGCCAGGTGCGTGATGTGGCACTGGAGACGACCTCGGGGAATGCCAGCCTGGACACTTCGGCCTTGCGGGCGGTGCGGCAGAGCTTACCTCTGCCCCCGTTCCCGAACCTCCTCACCGAACCCTGGCTGGATCTCCGATATCGTTTTGTCATGGAGCGCGGATGATGCGCAGGCTGCAGTGGGTGGCTGTTGGCCTGATCCTTGTTAGCCTAGGAGTCTTGCCGTCGAACGCCCGGGCGCAGGTGATCGAGCGCGAACTCCGGGAGCGCGTTGTCCCCAGGATCACCATCGCCGTGGCTGGCTTCGCGCCCTTCGCCATGAATGGCGAGGACCTGGGGAAGCTGGGGGCGTCGGTGCTGACGGCCGACCTGCACTTCACGACGATCTTCGACGTGATGGACCCCGCCACGCTGCCATTCGATTCCAAGAGCGTGCAGCTGGATCAGGAGCGGCCACTTTTCCCGGGCCTGAACTCCCTCAAGGTGCAGCACTTGGCGGTGGGGCAGGTCTCGAGCCGGGGGCGCGAGGCGGTGGTCGAGGGGCGGCTGTTCGACGTGGCCACAGGGAACATGGTCTTCGGCAAACGGTACGTCGGGGACCCGAAGTTCCACCGCCTGATCATCCACCGCTTCGCCGACGATATCGTGTTCCATCTCACCGGCGAGAAGGGCGTGGCCCAGACGCGGATCGCCTACGTGTCCGGCGTCAGCCGGACGGCGAAGGAGATCTTCGTCATGGACTATGACGGGGCGAACCCGGTGGCGGTCACGGGGAACCAGTCCATCAACCTGTCACCCCGCTGGTCCCCGGATGGCCGGATGATCGCCTACACCTCGTACCGGAACGGCAACCCGGACCTCTTCGTCCTCAACTTCGACAGCGGCCGGCGGGACGTGCTGTCGGCCCAGCGGGGGCTGAATGCCACTCCCGGGTGGTCGCCCGACGGACAGTGGCTCGCGTTCGCCATGAGCGCGGGGGGCGGGACCAACCTCTTCCTCATCCCCAAGGGCGGCGCGACCCCGAAGCCCCTCACCTCCGGCCCCGCCATTTCGGTGTCCCCGTCCTTCTCGCCCAACGGCCGCCAGATCGTTTTCAACTCCGATCGGGGAGGCTCCCCGCAGATCTACATCATGGACGTGGATGGGACCAACCTCCACCGGGTGACCTTCCAGGGAAACTACAACTCCTCGCCGCGTTGGTCGCCGCGGGGGGAGAAGATCGTTTTCATGTGCCGGGTGGGGGGAAACCAGATATGTCTCATCAACCCCGACGGCACGGGGCAGCAGCCGCTCACCACCCTGGGCAGCAACGAGGATCCGGCCTGGTCGCCCGACGGACGGCACATCGTTTTCGTCTCGACGCGGACGGGCCGCCGGGATATCTTCGTGATGCACGCCGACGGCACGGAGCAGACCCGGCTTACGCAGAGCGGGCAGGAGAACTATCTTCCCGACTGGTCGCCGTGAGCCTTCGCTCCCGCAGGGTCGCATGCATGGCGGGGAATGTGGGTGACGCCTCGACTCACGAGACGTCCGACCGTCCTTTGACTTTCCTCCCGGATGGCGGGGGGATCGCGCCGGTTGGCGCAAGGAGAGCAGATTGTCTCGGAGCATGAAAGCGACAGTACGGAGCGGCGGACTGGCAGGGGCGACGCTCCTGGGCGTCGCCCTGTTGGCGGGGGGCTGTGTCACCACGGAGGACCTGGATGCGGTGCGCCGCGACGTGAATGCCATTCGCCAGGAGGTGGCGGGGCTGGCCAAGGCCACTGAGGGGGCCCGGGGCTTCACCGAGGAGCGGCTGGGCAAGTTGGAGAACGACCTGCGCAACCGCTTCGAGTCCACCCTGAAAGAGAGCGAAGGATCCCGTGCGGCATTGAGCACGCGGCTCGAGGAGCTGGCGACGGAAACGCGCCTGGTCCAGGGGAAGTTGGAGGAAAACGCCTTCGTTCTGAGCAACCTGAACAGCCGGCTGGACGAGATCGACCAGCAGGCCCGCCTGACGGCCAGTCGGGTGGACGGGGTGGATCAGCAGGCGAAGACGATGGCCCAGCAGGCGCGAGCGCTGGAACAGCAGGTCCGGGCGCTGGAACAGCAGGTGCGGGCCGTCACCACGCCCCCGCCAGCCGCGCCTCCCGTTGTCCAGCCGCCTGCCCAGGCGCCTGAGGGGACCCCATCGCCCGGCCAGCCTCCTCTCGTCGCGCCTCCGGCCGGTCAGGCCCCCGGGGCGCAGCCACCCGTCGCCCAGCCACCTGCAACGCCCCCGCCAGCCGCGCCACCCGTTGTCCAGCCGCCGGCGCCGCCGGCTCCGGTGCCGCCCACGGCGGTGGTGCCGCCCACAGCCCGGCCGTCGCAGGTGCTCCTTCCTCCCGAAGAGATCTATAAGAACGCGCTGAACGATTACACCAAGGGGAACTACGATCTGGCTATCGCCGGGTTTCGGGCCTACATCCAGAACTACCCAAAGACCAGCCTGGTCGCCAACGCCCAGTACTGGCTGGGAGAGTCGTATTACAGCCAGAGGAACTACGCCCAGGCGGTGGAGGAGTTCGACGTCGTGATCCGGGATTACCCGGACAGTCCCAAGGTCCCCAGCGCCCTGTTCAAACAGGGGGATGCCTATGTGCAGATCAACGACACCAAGCGGGCAACCACGGTGCTCTGCGAACTGATCGGCAAGTACCCCAAGACACGCGAGGCTCGCCTGGCGCGCGAGCGGAACATCCGCTGCCGCCCGTAAACAGGTCCTCCCTTCAGAAGAAAACGGCGGCGCCCCTCTTCCGGGACGCCGCCGCATTTTTTCCGTTCTCTTCCAGGGAGGTGGGTCAGGCCGAGACCAGGGCGGTGAGGTCGTGGATCTGCTTCCGGAAGGCATCCTCGCTGGCGATCATCCGCTTCACCTTCTCGCAGGAGTGGATCACCGTGGAATGGTCCTTGCCGCCGAAGCCCTCACCGATGTCGGGAAGCGAGGCCTTGACGATCTCGCGGCACAGGTACATGGCCACCTGGCGGGGGAGGACGATGGACTTGTTCCGCCCTCGAGAGCGCAGGTCCTCCACCCGCACCCCGTAGAATTCCGCCACGGCCTTCTGGATGGAAGGGATCGTGGGGATCCGCTGCTGTTCCGCCGTGAGATCCTTCAGGACTTCCTGCGCCAGCTCCAAGCTGACGTCGCGGTTGGTGAAGGATGCATGGGCCACGAGCCGGACCAGGGATCCCTCCAGCTCGCGGATATTGGACTTGGCGTGCTTGGCGATGAAGAGGGAGACCTCGTCGGGCAGGCGCACGCCCTCGGCCTGGGCCTTCTTCCGCAGGATGGCCGCTTTCGTTTCCAGGTCGGGCGGCTGGATGTCGGCGATCAGGCCCCACTCGAACCGCGACCGCAGGCGCTCTTCCAGGGTCGGGATCTCCCGGGGCAGACTGTCCGAGCTGATGATGAGCTGCTTCGAGGAGTCGTAGAGGTCGTTGAACGTGTGGAAGAACTCTTCCTGGGTCCGCTCCTTCCCGGCGATGAACTGGATATCGTCGATCA
>Ga0315279_10003323_pt1 | contig 22591 bp, 20 predicted proteins | sample YL17G06_20_MG_FD_203694 | JGI IMG/M metagenome (GOLD analysis project Ga0315279, IMG submission 203694) | Sediment microbial communities from Yellowstone Lake, YNP, Wyoming, USA - YL17G06_20 | ecosystem: Environmental > Aquatic > Freshwater > Lake > Sediment | place: USA: Wyoming | collected... | reverse complement strand
TCAGCCTTCGTCGGAGGCCTTCCGGCCGAGTTGCTGGCGCGGCGCGCGCGCTGCCTGTTGCTGGAAGAACTGAAGGACTTCGCGAACCTGCGGCGCGAGGCTGCGGCGCTGTACCACGATCTCGACGGCGGCCGCTGGCGGTTGTCGCGCGCCTCTTACCGCTTTTACACTCAGGAGGCGCGGCTGCGGCTGGATTTCGATCCACAGGCGCAGGCGGCCATCGCGGTCCGCGAACAGGAAGGCCTTGCCCTGGCGGCCGGGGTCGAGTCCGCGTGGGACCAGTGGCAGGCCATCCGGCGCGGCGAGGGCGGTCCGGCGGGGCGCAGGAGCGTGCTCGCTTTCGATCGCGTGGTCCTGGTGGCATGGCGGAGCGGCCCGCAGCGCATGGCGGTGCTTGTGGGCGGGCCTCGTTTTCTGGAGCAAGCCTGGCTCCAGGCCTTGGCCCCCCTCCTGGAGAGCTCCGCGGTGCAAGTCACCCTGACCGACGCCGATGGTCGTCCCGTAGTCGGGCGGGCCAGCGGGGCCGCCAGGCTCCACGCCTTGCGCTCACCCGCGGACACCGGGCTGCCCTGGACGCTGCATGCGGCCAGCGTTGACCCCACCGCCGGCCTGGCCGAGCTTGCCGCCCGCCGCCGGCTGCTGATGGCCGGGCTGGCCATGATGGCCGTGGTGGTCCTGGCCGGCAGCTATTTCACGGCCCGCGCCGTGACCCGCGAGTTGCGCCTCGCCCGCCTGCAATCCGACTTCGTCTCCGCCGTCTCCCACGACTTCCTCACCCCTCTCACCTCCATGCGCCAGCTCGCGGATACCTTCGTCCGCGGCCGCATGGCCGGCGAGGAGCAGCGGCAACAGTACTACGAGGTACTGGCGCGGCAGACCGAGCGCCTCTACCGCCTGGTCCAGGGCCTGCTGGACTTCGGCCGCATGGAGGCCGGCGCGCACGAGTACCGCTTCGAACTTCTCGATGCCGCCGCTTTGGTTCGCGATGTCGTCGCGGAATTCCAGCAGGAGGTAGCGGCGCGAGATTTTCGCCTCGAACTCACCGCGCCTGATTCCGAACTCATCGTGCGCGGTGACTCGGAGGCCCTCCGCCGCGCCCTGTGGAATCTGCTGGACAATGCGGTCAAGTACTCGCCGCACTGCCGCACCGTCGGCGTCGAGGTGACCGGCGAGGGCCAGGGCCTGAGCGTTCGGGTGCGTGATCGCGGCCTGGGCATCTCCCCGGAAGAACAGAAGGAGATTTTCAAAAAATTCGTCCGCGGCACCAGCAGCAAGGCCGCCGGCGTCAAGGGCACGGGGCTGGGGCTGGCCATGGTGCATCACATCGTGCGCGCTCACCGCGGCCGAGTCCTGGTCGAAAGCGAGCCTGAACGCGGCAGTACGTTTACAATTACTCTGCCGGGAGTGACGAGTGACAAGTGACAAGTGACGAGTGGCAGGCGGCGGACCCACTTGTCACTTGTCACTCGTCACTTGTGACTTCGAGGTTATGGCAATGGCCCGCATCCTGGTAGTGGAAGACGAAGCCGACATCGCCCTGGTGCTGGAGGGCGATTTGAAGCTGGAAGGCTACGAGACGGAAGTGGTCGCCGATGGGGAAACCGCCGCACGGCGGGCGCACGAGGGGAAGTTCGATCTGATTCTCCTCGATGTGATGCTGCCGCGCAAGGATGGCTTCCAGGTGTGCCGGGAGTTGCGGCACGCCGGCGTGCGCACGCCTATCATCCTGCTGACCGCCAAGGCGCAGGATGCCGAAAAGGTCATGGGACTGGACCTGGGCGCCGACGACTATGTGACCAAGCCTTTCAACCCCTGGGAACTGCGGGCCCGCATCCGGGCGGTGCTCCGGCGCGCGGAGGGCGAGTTGCCCAAGCACTATCGCTTCGGGGACGTGGACGTGGACTTCGGCCGGTGCGAGGTCCGCCGCCAGGGCCGGCCGGCGGGGCTCACTGCACTCGAGTTCAAGCTGCTGTCGGCTTTCATCCGCGCGCGGGGCCGCCTCTTGACGCGCGAGCAACTGCTGGAGCAAGTCTGGGAGCGCGGTATTTCTCTTTCGGACCGTGTCGTGGACAACCACGTCGCCAACTTGCGGAAGAAGATCGAGCCCGACCCCGTCCACCCCCGCTACCTGCTGAGCGTGCGGGCCCTGGGATACCGTTTCGAGGGCTGAGCGAACCCTGTCCGCCCGGCGAGGCGTGATCTTTACACAATCTGGACACTTCCGAGAACGGCGCAAGACACTCGCCCGCTATCCTGTTGCGGCACATGAGAGGTGCACCATGACGAACGCAGCGCGAACAGCCTGGCTGATGGCCGTTCTCTGCGTTCTGGTTCTGACGGGCTTCAGCCAAAAGAACGACCAAAAGAACGACCAGGGAGAGGTGCTCCTACAGACTGCCATCCACAAGGAGTTGGTGGAGGGCAAGCTGGAGGACGCGGTCCAGATCTACAAGAAGATCCTGGCCGGCTACGCGAGCAACCGCCCGGTAGCGGCCAAGGCCTTGGTGCAGATGGGCCAGTGCTTGGAAAAGCTGGGCGATGCGCAGGCGCGGGAAGCGCGCAAGGCTTACGAGCGTGTGCTGCGCGAATATGGGGATCAGCCGGAGTCCAGTAAGGTGGCGCGAGAGCGGCTGAGAGCCCTCACCGGCGGGCCGCGCGGAACCACCGGCCGCACCGAAGTTGCCACGCGCCGGATCTGGGTTGCGGGGAAAGATTTCCCGGTCGGCATCTCCCCAGACGGCCGGTATGTCGTTTTCACTAACCTCGATAGCGGCGATCTTGGGCTTCGCGACCTCCAGTCCGGCGAGCAAAGGCGGATCACCAGGGAGGCTTCGTCGGTGGAATGGTCGTACGCGGCTTGGGCGGCGGCGATCTCACCGGACGGCAAACGGATCGCCTATGCCTGGATGGTCGGGAACTGCGAAGAGCTTCGCGTCTCGGCGCTCGACGGATCGTCCATGCGGGTCCTCCGCCCGTGCCAACTGGGCGAAAAGATGATCGTTCGCGCCTGGATGCCGGACAGCCGCCGAATCCTGGCTGTTTCATACGGTCCCAAGGACCAGACCTACCGGCGGCACATGATTTCTCTGCCTGATGGCGCCATTCGCGATATCGGGCAGCCCGATCGCGGATACATGGATTGGGGATACCCCTCTCCAGACGGGCGGCACGTCGCTTACGGCCTAAAGGGCGACATTTTCGTCTATGATACCGCGACGGAGCAAGACTCGGTTCTCGTTCAGACCGCGGCGGCCGATAACATGGTTGGTTGGACCCCGGACGGGTCTGCCATTGTGTTCGTGAGCGATCGGTCGGGAACCCGCGATCTTTACCTGCTGGGGATCCAGAATGGCCGGCCCCGGGGAGACCCGCAGTCGCTGCGGCGGGACCTCGGCGCCGCCGCGAATCTCTACTTGACTCGCGACGGACGGCTCTTGCGGCGCGAGAACACGGGAACCTGGAATTCGTTCATCGTCCCGGTGGACGAGCAAACCGGGAAGCTGACGGGCTCGCCCTCGCCGGTGGACGCGAACTATCCCGAGGCCTTGTGGCCCGAATGGTCGCCTGACGGGAAGCTGCTCTATTACCAGATCCCCAAAGGGCCGACCAACGACCGGTCCTATTTCTTGTTCATCCGCTCGGAAGAAACCGGCCGGACGCGCGAGGTCACTCCGAAACCAAAACTGAGCTACTGGTACAGGCCAACCCTGTCCCCGGACGGACGGCGGTTCGCGGTCACCGGATCTCACGGCGATAATTGGCGCGATAATTGGGGCATCTTCGCAATCGATGCGGAGAGCGGCGACGTCAGCCAGATTGCGAAGATCCCTATCGAGGGTGTGCAGGTAGACCCAGGTCAGAACTGGTCTCCTGACGGCAAAGCGATCTTCTACAAGGGCCGCTCCCTTGAAAAGAGCGGAGGGTTCGTTATCCGACGCAAAGACCTCACAACCGGCGAGGAGAAAGACGTCCACCGCGGCATCCAGACCCAACGCGCCATTAAGATCTCGCCCGATGGAACCCGGTTTGTCTATACGCGGGCTGACAGATCGACCAAATCACACGTGCTGGGCATCCTGGATATTCAGTCCGACAAAGAACTGGAGTTGTGGCGCGTGCCGGAAGCCGATTCCCCTTCCCTCGAGGATCCCGCATGGACGCCGGACGGAAGGCACGTGCTGGTGGCCAGGAACCTCAAGCAGGGCACCGAGCTTTGGCGGTTCCCGGCGGCGGGCGGGCCGGGCGAAAAACTCCACTTCTTCCCTGACTCGACCTGGGGATTCGTTATGCACCCCAGCGGCAAGCGCATGGTGTTCACGCAAAGCCGGACGAATTACGAGCTCTGGGTGCTGGAGAATTTTCTGCCCCCGCCCAAATCGGCTGCCAAGCAGTGATGACTAATGGTTGACAAGGGGCGGGCTGATCCCGCTGAGAAGTGCGTGATTGATGTTTGGAGGAGCAAATGAAGATCGAGTCGCTCAGTGTCCTTCGCGGCCTTTCCTGTACCTGTATTGCGCTGACGTGCGCCGTGGCTTTGACGACACTCACCGCCTTTGCGGCCGACCCTGTCATTAATCGGGCCGGCTTTCTCGAGGCCGCCGGTTATTCGGTCCGCTTCACGCCCGGTTCTATCCTCTCTCTGTTCGGCGCCAACCTAGCTGGCACAACCTCCGGTGCATCGACGCTGCCGCTGCCTACAAGCCTGGCAGGGACCAGCGTTCTCGTAAACGGCCGAGCGGCGCCCCTTTTCTTCGTCTCACCGACCCAGATCAATTTTCAGTTGCCTTGGGAAACAGCGGGGCAAGCGCAGGCGAGTGTAGCCGTCAATGCGGGCGGCCTTACCAGCTCGCCGCAGAGCATCTCCCTGGTGGCTTCTGCTCCAGGCTTGTTTGCGACGAATTCGGCGGGCACGGGGCAAGGCGTGATTCAAATTGCCAATACGGCACTCTTCGCGGCGCCTGTGGGGTCTATTCCTGGAGCACAAACCCGCCCAGCGACTCGCGGTGAGGACCTCTCCATTTTCTGCACCGGTCTCGGCAGTGTTGCCAATCAACCGCTGAGCGGGGTGCCAGCGCCGATTGCGCCCCCGCTCTCTACAACGACAGCGATGCCTACCGTTACCGTGGGCGGAGTTCAGGCCAATGTGACGTTTTCTGGCCTCGCTCCCGGGCTCGTAGGCCTTTATCAGGTCAACGCGCGTGTTCCGGACAATGCCCCGTCGGGCGACTCGGTTCCGGTGGTCATTACCGTAGGTGGGGCCGCTTCAAATACCGTGACGGTCGCGGTACAGGGGCCGCCAGGGCTCGTGCTGCAAGGGTTAGCGCTTGCCTCTGATTCGGTCGCCGCGGGGACTTCAGTGACCGGAACGGTGACACTAAGCGGAGCGGACCCGAAGGGCGGAACAGCAGTCACGCTGCAAAGCAGCAGCACCGCTGCGCAGTTGCCCGCCGGCGGTAGCGTCACCGTTCCGGCCGGGCAGACCTCAGCCACCTTCACGATCACCACTCAGCCTGTGTCCGCTGCCCAGAACGTGACGATTACCGCCGGTTACGCGGGTGTTTCCAAGACCGCGATGCTGATCGTAAATTCGGTCGGTACCCTCCGACTGAATCCGCAAGATGGGCTGGACTACGTGTGGATTCCGCCCGGGACGTACATGATGGGTTGCTCGCCAGGCGATAGCGAGTGCTGGACCGCGGGCGAGGGGAACGAGACTCCTTCGCATTCAGTGACGATCAGCAAGGGTTTTTGGATGGGGCAGACCGAGGTGACCGTGGGTGCCTACAAACGCTTTGCCCAGGCAACCGGGACGACCATGCCGTCTGGCCCGAGGTGGGACCCTGGCTGGATACAGAACAATCTTCCGATGGTGAAAATGACCTCGGACGAAGCCCGCAGCCACTGCATCTGGGCTGGCGGCAGACTGCCGACCGAGGCGGAGTGGGAATATGCAGCCCGGGCAGGGACCCAAACCAAGTACTACTTCGGGACCGACGCCGCGCTGCTCGGCGACTATGCCTGGTATTGGGAGAACTCCGGAAACGCGGTTCACCCGGTCGGGCAAAAGAAGCCGAACGCGTGGGGGCTCTACGACATGCTGGGGAACGAGTGGGAGTGGGTCCAGGACTGGTACGGCGCCTATTCCTCACAAGCAGTTACAGATCCGCAGGGGCCTTCGTCGGGTAGGTATCGGGTAGTGCGCGGGGGCGCGTGTTTCGCCCTCGCGAGCTACGCACGCGTGTCGCAACGCGTTTACTTCCCCTCTGGCTGCACGGACGGCGATTGCGGCTTCCGGTGTGTGCGGGAAGTTATCCCTTGATGCTTTTGTCGTTTCCCTTGACCGGAAGTCCAGGGCGCGAAGCCCCCCGCGCGGCGGGCGGCCCGGGCGAAAAACTCCATTTCTTCCCCGAGGAGACCTGGTGCAACGGTATGCACCCGAGCGGCAAGCGCATGGCGTTCACGCAGAGCCAGTCCAATTACGAACTGTGGGTGCTGGAGAACTTCCTGCCCATACCCCAAGCTGCCCGCTGAAGGTGTGATTGGCTTGTTTCGCTCAAGGGGGCAAAGCCTGGCCGGGCCCTGGCCTCCCAGCCGGGTGAAGGCGCGCCCAGGTATACCGTTTCGAGGGCTGAGCGAACTCTGTCCGCCCGGCGAGGAGTGATCTTTACACAATCTGGACACTTCCGAGAACGGCGCAAGACACTCGCTTGCTATCCTGTTGCGGCGAAGGAGGTACGGAGCAATGTGCAATCGAACAATAGGAAACTTGGGCGACCGGCGGATCCTCGCTGTCGTGGCCGTCATCGCCCTTCTGTTTGTCTGGGTCGTCCCTGGTTTTGCGGAGCCCCAGCAGAGCGGAGGCGTATACCAGGTAACGATGTCAAATCCCGGAACGATGGGCCTGAAGTCGGATTGCAATACTGAAGGCTATGTGCTCGCCTCGTATAACCATGGCACTCTCGACGCCGATGGTTACCTGCTTGACAACGTTGCCGGCGGCGGTTCGCGTGTCCCGCTTTTCCTGGACCTGCTTACCGACGTGCCGTGGGCGCGCACGTACGATGCCGGAAGGGGAAAGTCCGGCGTCTTCAACGGTTGCTATGGAGAAACCTACGCAAACGTTCCCCCCGGTAGCCCCAACCTCGGCTGTTACGGCCGCCTGTGGATCATGTTCGGAACGACGAAGGGATCCACGGTTACCTTCCTTTGGAACTTCGACTGTTACGAAGCGCAGGGGCTCAAGAAGACTCAAACCATCCGGGAACACTTCAGCATGAGGTCGGACCCGATTCCGTTTCCGGCGTGGACGGGCGGGGACATTTCGGGGCGTGTACAGGGCACATTCGACGTGAGGTACTACCTGAACGGCACGCTCGTCAAGTCACTGACAGGCGGTCTGGGACGCCACTTCGACTTTGATCTCGGCATCAAGAAGCTCCCGCTCCCGTAGAGGAGCGCCGCACAGACCGGGTAGAGGACCGGTGAGGCTTCCTGGACTCCCGGCCGATTTTGCCCTCGGCCCTCTAGCCCGGGTCATTCACGAAGCGCGAAGCGTTCCGCACTGCTGCACCGCGCAGCCCGCTAAGAGCGGGCTAAAGAGGCGTCCGTACTTTTCACATTTATGTCGCGCACCCGGCGTGCGCCGCTCGGTGGCTGCGCGGCGGGACGACGGCGCTACCCGGACCGGCCCCCGTTCCCTCGCGGCCTGTACAGGCTGATGGGCAGCACCCGGGCGTAGTTAAGGAAATCCCTGTCGGTGGTGAAGACGGGCCAGTTGCGGCGCATGGCAATCGCGCAGATGAGGAAATCAATCGCTGAGCCGGCCACGCCCTGTGCCCGGCAACGGTTGTTTGCCTGGGCCGCCTCCTCGTAATCCTCGACCGCCAGTTGCGGGTCGGGGAAAGCGCGAAGGTGCTGCCGCAAGCGCTGGTACTGCGCCTCGGTTCGAATGCCGGACAGCAACTCCTGCCGGACCGGCCCGATCAGCCCGGCGCGCCCCTCCCGAATCAGCTCCGCCAACTCCTCCCGAACTGCCCCTTCCCCCGCGGTTAGCTGCCCCTCTTGCCGGCGGAGCGCAACCGACCAGACCGAAGTGTCCACCAGCACCATCATGTGCGTTTCCGGCCTCGCTGCTGTTTATAGTCGTAGGTCGGGGCATACTCGATGGTCCCAAATCGTTTGATCAGCCGGAGTTGCCTGCGGCGGCTCACGTACTCTTCCAGGGCGGCGGTCACCGCTTCCTTTTTCGTTCTGTGGCCTCCGATGCGGCGTGCCTGCGCGATCAGTTTGTCGTCCAGAGCCAGATTTGTCGCCATTTCTCGCACCCCCAAACGTGATTCTACACACACCAATGTGTGGGAGCAAGTGTCGAGCCCGCATTATTCATGAACGAAGCGGCTTTGCCGCTCTGCTGTGCGGAATGCCTCTGGCTTTCCGGCCTCGGCTTAACCTCTGGTCGAAGGCTGCGCCTTCGACACCCTGTCGAGGCGCAGCCTCGACAAAAAGGAAGAGCGATCAGCGGAAAGGCAAAGCCATTCCGCACAGCAAAGCGGCAAAGCCGCAGCAGGCCACGGATCTCGCGAACAATCCGGGCCATCTGCGACTGTTGGACGGGCTTTTCGCTACTTCGATCAGTCGCAGATTACGCAGGCCAGGCCGCGCTGGTTGCGGCATAATCGGTGGAATCGTCGAAAGGAGAGACCGATGAAACGGACCACAAACCATGCCGGCGTGAATCGCAGGGAATTTCTTTCAGCTACCGCTGCGGTGGCCTGCGTGCCCATTTCCCAAGGCGCCTTCGGCCAGGAGCTGCCCGGCGAGAAGCTCCAGCCGGCGGGGATGCTCGGCAAGCTGCGCAAAGCGGAGGGCGAGGCGCCGATCACGGGCGCAGCCTGGTACGTGGCGGAAAGCGAGGGCGACGGCCTGCGCTATGCCTTCCCCGCCGGCGCGCTGGCCAAAGCCAAATACCTGGCGGCCGACATGCTTCTGGACGGGGCCACGCTGGTGGTTTTCTCGCTGCGCTTGCAGGAGGGCGAAAAGGGCCGTGCCTTGCGCTTCAACTTCGGCGGCCTGAATCAGTGTTCTTTCCGCCTGCGCATGGACCTGGCGCTGGTGGACCAGAACCGCTGGCTGGTGGAGCGCGAGGGCGCGCTGCTGAAGCCGATGTGCGGCGGCGACCGCGTGGACCTGGAGAAAGTGGACCGCATCACGCTGGCGGTGGCCCGCAAGAGCGCGGCGCCGGCCCGTTTTTGCATGACTGCTCTGCACGCCGCGCCCGCCGAAGTTCCCAGGCTCGAGAAGCCCATCCTGCCCAAGGGCCCGCTCATCGACAAGTTCGGCCAGAGCACGCTGCACGATTGGCCGGGCAAGACGCGCACCGAGAACGAGCTGAAACAGCGGATCCAGGAGCAGTTCCAGTCGGCGGCGAAGCAGGAATGGCCCGCCGGCTTCTCGCGCTGGGGCGGATGGAAGGCCAAGAAGATCGGCGAAGCCACCGGCTTCTTCCGCAAGCACCATGACGGCCGGCGCTGGTGGCTGGTGGACTCCGACGGCTATGCTTTCTGGTCGGCCGGCGTGGATTGCGTCCGGGTGGACACCGACGCGCGCTACGACGGGCTGGAGACCGCGCTGGCCTGGCTCCCCGACCCGGCCGGCGAATTTGCCGACATCTACGGCGCGCGCCGCGGCCGCGCCGGCAAATCCATCAACTTTCTTGCCGCCAACATGATTCGCGCCTTCGGCGCCGCCGGCTGGCGCGACAAGTGGGCCGCCGTGGCGCTGGCGGAAATCAAGCGCCTGCGGTTCAACACCGTCGGCAACTGGTCGGAATACGAATACGCGGGCAAGGCGCGCTTTCCCTATGTCCGCCCCATGAGCTTTCGGCCCAGCCGCAGCCGGCTGGTGTACCGCGATTTCCCCGACGTGTATCACCCCGAATTCGAGCGCGACGCCGCCGACTACGCCGGCCAGTTGAAAGACACGGCCGGCGATCCGGCCCTTATCGGCTACTTCCTGATGAACGAGCCCACCTGGGCGTTCTCTTCCGAGCTGCCGGCCGCCGGCATGCTGTACAACACGGAAGAGTGCGCCAGCCGCGGCGAGCTGGCCGGGTTCCTGAAGCGGAAGTACGCGGACGATGCCGCGCTCTCGGCGGCCTGGAAACTCCCGGCGGGCCTTGACAAGGTGGCAAGAGGGAAGTGGAGGGGCATCTTGAGCCCGGAAGCTGTGGCCGACCTGCGCGAATTCAGCGCGCGCATGGTGGAGCGCTACTTTGGCGCGCTTTCGCGGGCCTGCCGCCAGGCTGCCCCCAACCACCTGAACCTGGGCATGCGCTGGGCCGGCATTCCGCCCGCCTGGGCGGTGCAGGGGATGAAATCGTTCGACGTGTTCAGCCTGAACTGCTACCAGCAGAAATTGCCGCTGGAGCAGGCCGAGAAGATCCACGCGGCGCTCGCGATGCCGGTGCTGGTGGGCGAATGGCACTTCGGCGCGCTCGACGTGGGCCTGCCGGCTTCCGGCATCGGCCACGTCAAAACCCAGGCGGACCGCGGCCGCGCCTACCGCACTTACCTGGAAGACGCCGCCGCCGATCCCTATTGCGTCGGCGTCCACTGGTTCACGCTGTACGATCAGTCCGCCTTGGGGCGCTTCGACGGCGAGAACTACAACATCGGCTTTCTTGACATCTGCAATCGGCCGTACGCGGAGATGGCCAAGGCCGCCATCACCAGCCACGAGCGCATGTACTCGATTGCCGACGGCCAGGCCAAGCCCTTCCAGGAGGCCCCGGAATATCTCCCCCGGGTATTTCTTTGACCTGCCCGCGCCGTTTGTCCGGGGAATTCGCCACGGATGAACACGTCCAAGGGAGTGGCTGGAGAGCGGCTCAACGCAGAGGCGCGGAGGGCGCTGAGGTACGCAGAGGACTTCTCTGCGTTTGCTCCGCGTACTCTGCGCCTCTGCGTTGATTCCACCGTTGCGGCGGTGGGCGCTCCGTGGTCATCCGTGGCGGCTTCCGTGTTTTTTGATACAGTGCTGCCCTGATGGAGATTCGTCTTTCCAAATACGGCCAGGCATCGACACGGCCCTCGCCGGCCAGCCGCATGATGTCGGAGTTTGCCGGCGACTTCCGCGACGGCGTGGATATCAACCTCGGTGTCGGCTACGTCAATGAAGACACCATCCCGGTGGCATACCTGGCCGAGGCCATGGAGGCGGTGGCGGGCGACGGCGTCAAGTACCGCCAGGCATTCAACTACGGCAGCCCGGCCGGCTCCGCCAACCTCATCGCTTCGATCCGCCGCTTCCTGGTCGAGATGCGCATCGGCGGCCTGGACCGGGCCGCCATCGAAGACAAGCTGCTGGCCATCGGCGCCTGCGGCGCAACCAGCCTGCTCGACGGCCTGGCCGACGTGATCGAGCGCGGCATCGTGGTCACCTCCGACCCCATGTACTACATCTACTCCGATGCGCTGGAGCGCAAGGGGTTCGAGTTGCTCGCCGTTCCGGAGGACGCGGAAGGAATCAATCTTGAGGCCCTGGACCGCAAGCTGCGGGCACTGGGCGCCGCGGCCGAGCGCATCAGCTTCTTTTACACGGTCACGGTGAACAACCCGTCGTGCACCATCCTATCGAACGCGCGGCGGCGGGCGCTGCTCCAGGTGGCATCGGCGCTGTCGCGGCAGCAGGGACGCCTGATTCCGATTGTCTTCGACCTAGCTTACGAGCTGCTTCTGCACGACCCGCGGGCCGAGCCGTTCGTCTCCGTCCTCCCCGAGGACGAACTGGGCATCGCCTACGAAATTGGCACTCTGTCGAAGGTGCTGGCCCCGGCGCTGCGCATCGGCTACGCGCTGGGGCCCGACGGTTCGCTGATGCGCGCGCTGGTGCAGCGGACCGCCGACCACGGTTTCAGCGCGCCGCTATTCGTTCAGGAAATGTCCGGCTACCTGCTCGACCGCCGGATCGGGGAGCAGTTGCGGGCGGTGAATGCGGGCTATCGCCAGAAGGCGGTGGCGGTGCGCGAGGGGATCGAGCGGGATCTTGGGCCGTTTCTGGAGGAGTGCCGGGGCGGCAGCGCCGGCTTCTACTATTACCTGACGTTCCGCGACATCGAGACCCACCCGAATTCAGCGTTGTTTCGGTTCCTCACCCGGACCACGGGCGATCCGGCGATTGACGGCCCCGATGGCGCGCGCCTACCCCGCGTGATGTACATTCCCGGGGAATACTGCGTGCATCCGGCGGGCGATTTGGCTGCGGTGGGCAGGCGGCAGCTTCGGCTGTCCTACGGCTTCGAGGATGTACCGCAGATTCTGCGCGCCCTGGCCTTGATGCACCAGGCCGCCGTCTTGGCGCTCACCTACCCGCGCCCCGTCTCTGCTGCTCCTTCCCAACGGTGAGCAAGCCAGTTTTCAGGCAGCCGCTCATGGCCGGTTCGGTTGTACTGCCGGCCTTCCGCTCAATGTCACTTGATTACAGGTTGACAGGTTGATTCGTGCACCGGGCCGGGAACGGCCCCGCCGTGCTTCAGGAGGTAAGAGCCACCCGGTTCTACCCGGCGATGATTCTCTTCTGCCAGGTTTTTGGATCGCGATGTTGATGGAGTACTGCGATGATGTCCACCGTCTCGTCACTCACCCGAAAGTACACAGAATAGGGGAACCTGTGGAGCAACGCCCGTCGAACCTCATTTCTGATTTGCGGAAACTGAAATGGACTGTGGGCCACTCGCTCCATCACCGGCCCGATTTCATCGAGAAGCTGGTTACCGAGTCCGGCCCGTTCGTCCTCGTACCACACAACAGCATCGGCCACATCCATTTCGGCCTGTGGCTGGATAACGAGGCGTCTCGTCATGCAGTCGGCCTGTGGCTGCGGAGTTTCGCGCGGAGTTCTTCGCGAACTTCGTCCCAAGTCCTGCCGGCGCCGCGCTCACCCCGACTCCTGGCGAGGCGCTCGTCGATCACCTCGAGATGCCAATCCGGCACGGGGACAGCTTCTGGCTCTGCGGCGATGCGGTCCCAAAGAGATTGAACGTAGTCGAGTTTCTCTTCAACAGATAGTCCGTCAAAACCGGGCGGTGGATTGGGAATCGCGTGTGCCATACGGTTACCAGCGTACATCTCCGGGTCGGGGTTGGCAAGGCAGGGAAAGGGCGGTGTGGAGGCGGCGACCGTCAGGCCACCATCAGCAACCTGGCGAAGCGCCGGCCGAGCGCGTAGCACTTGACGCTCATTTCGCCTGACGAAATCAGCTTTCCAATTCTCGCCTCCTGCTCCAGTTCTTTCAGCTTCGCAGAAAACACCTGGCGCGCCAGGCGCGCCTGGTTGTTGGGTCTGGGGCGCACGCCGAGTGTGGCCCCATGACGGCCCCAGAATTTCGCTGCACGGCGCGGCAACGGACCGCCCGCAATTCCGCGTAAGTGTTTGAAAGGAATGGTGGACGTGAAGGGATTCGAACCCCTGACCTCAGCGTTGGGAACGCTGCGGTTCACGGGGAGCGAGGCGGTGAAAGCCGTTCGCGCAGCGCTTCTATCCGCTGCTTGAGCGCAGGCAAGTCAAGGGCGACGATGTCCCAGATTCGCGCAAGATCCAGGCCCAGATAATCGTGGACCAGCACGTTGCGAAAAGCGGCGAGCGCCCGCCAGTCGATCTCGCGTGAGCTATCTCTGATTTCGGGCGAGATCCGCTTGGCGGACTCCGCCAGAGTTTGGAAATTGCGCACCACGGCGTCGGTCACCATGCTGTCCGAGAAGAACGCTTCCCTGCCAGCCAGCGTGTACTTTTCGATCCTAGCGATGCACTCGAGAATGTGCGTGATGTAGAGCAGATCGTCTTTCACAACGGCACCGCTTCTTTGAGTACACGGTCGCGGATGTAGGGGTGGAGCGCCGGCTCGGTCAGAACCTGCACTCTGCGTCCCAGCAGGTCCTCCAGGTCGGCCAGCAGGCCGCCGGGAAAGAACGGGCTGCGGTTCGGGCCGCAATCGACGAGGAAATCAACGTCGCTGTCCGGTCGGGCCTCCCCTCGCGCCGCAGAGCCGAAGACACGCAGGTTGTGCGCGCCGTGGCGGGCGGCAATGCGCAAAATCTCGTCGCGCTTTCCCTCCAAAACCTGCAGTTCCATGGAACCATCATACGGCAAGTGGTTGGAGGATTGGAAACGGGATTGGTGTCTGTGGGGGAACTCAAGCCCCTGAACTCTGCTGGGGGAAAAGAATGCGTCCCGCCGGCAACCCTGAACCGGGCACCGCACGCCAGAGGCCGCCGGCGAGGTGGCGCCACAAGCAGTGCGTTCATTGCTGTGCGCCGCGCGCCCCCTATTCGTAGAATGCTTACCGCTGAATGCGGGCCGAGCCGCCCTGGGCGAAAGCCTTCACCTGCTCCACCGTGGCCATGGTGGTGTCGCCGGGGAAGGTGGTCAGCAGCGCGCCGTGGGCCCAGCCGAGCTTCACCGCCTCTTGCGGCTCCTCGCCGGTGAGCAAACCGTAGAAGAAACCCGACGCGAATCCGTCGCCGCCGCCCACGCGGTCGTAGACGTCGAGCTCGGCGGTGGGGGCCGTGTAGTTCTTGCCGTCGATCCAGGCCACCGCGCTCCAACTGTGGCGGCTGGTGGAGTGGACTTCGCGCAGCGTGGTGGCTACGATCTTCACCTTCGGATACTTGGCGGTCACGGCGTCGATCATGCCAAAGAAGACGCTGGGGTCGAGCTTCGAGGCGCGGTGCACATCGGGGCCGGCGACGCCCAGGCCCATCTGTAGGTCCTCCTCGTTGCCCACCAGCACATCCGCGTTCTCGACGATGCGCGCAATCACCTCCAGCGCCTTGGCGTGCCCGCCCCAGATATTCCAGAGCTTGGCGCGATAGTTCAGGTCGAAGGAGACGACGGCGCCGGCTTCCTTAGCGGCCTTCATGCCCTCGATGATCACGCCGCCGGTGGTCTCCGACAACGCCGCGAAAATGCCGCCGCTGTGGAACCAGCGCACGCCGCCCGAGAAGATCGACTTCCAGTCGAAGTCGCCCGCCTTTAACAGCGCCCCCGCCTCGTTGGAGCGGTTGTAGAACACCACCGGGCCGCGGGCCCCGAACCCCTGGTCGCTGTACACGGCGGCCATGTTCGGGCCGTTGACTCCGTTGTGCTTGAAGCGCTTGTAGAAGGGCTTCACGCCCATGGCCTTCACCCGCTCGGCGATCAGGTCGCCCACCGGGTAGTCCACCATGGCGGTGACGATGCCGGTGTTGAGGCCAAAGCAGTCGGCCAGGTTGGCGGCGCAGTTGAACTCGCCGCCGCTGACGTGGATCCGGCACTCGCTGGCCTTGCGGAACGGGATGATGCCGGGATCCAGGCGGTGAACCAGCGCGCCCACGGACACGAAATCAAGCGCGCCCTTCTCGGGAATACTCAGGCCGTATTTCATCTCAGCACAATTCTCCTAAAAGATTCAGCCAGTGTACCTATTGAGGGGAGTTGTTGCCAACACTACTTTTGAGCGGCGCTGGGATTCCGCGCAAGTGGTTGCGCGGGGCCCCTCTGGGCGATTCCGGTCGGCGGCAGCCCGATGGCGCCGTGAAGCCAGTGTAGCCGCTGTGGAGCTATGATACAGGGCATGGGCAGACGCAATTCTCCGTGGACCTGCTTTCAACCGGCACTGCTTTGCTGCCTGCTGCTACAGACGGCCTGGGCGCAAAGTCCTTTGAGCGAGGCCCGAATGCGGGCGAACCTCGATTATCTGGCTTCCAACGAATTGCGCGGCCGGCTGTCGATGCAGACCGGCTCCGAGCTGGCTGCCCGGTTCATTGCCGCCGAATTCGAGAAGGCGGGCCTCAGCCCGGGCAGCGGACGCTCGTTTTTTCAAGAGTTCCGTTTGGTCGCGTACCAGCCGGGGAAGGGCGCGCGATTGCGCTTTCAGCATGCCGGGACCACCCAAGAGCTCGGCTTCGGAATCGACTTCTCCGCCAGCTTCCCTCGCCAGGTAAGCGTCAAGGCGCCGCTGGTGTTCGCCGGCTACGGCATCACCGCGCCTGAGTACGCTTACGACGATTACGCGGGCCTGGACGTTCGCGGCAAGATAGTCCTGATCTTCGACCATGAACCGCAGGAGACGGATGCGCGGTCCGTATTCAACGGCACCGGCCATACGCACCACGCCGGGCGATGGCTGAAAATATTCAATGCGCAAAAGCACGGCGCAGCCGGAGTGCTGGTGGCCGGGGAGCCGTTGCGCAAGCATCAAGGCCCGCTCGACGCCGCTGCTCGGGCCGCCACCTCCGCCAAGAGGGCGCTGCCGGGGCGAAGCGGCCAGCCGAGCCAGCGAATCACCGCGCCAACGCAGGCCTTGGAAGACAGCGAAATGCGCATCCCTGCCTTCTCGATCAGCGACGCGGCTGTGTCGAAGCTGCTGGCCTCGTCGGGCAAGGCCCCGGCCGACTTGCAGAAATCAATCGACGCGCAACTGAAGCCCGCTTCATTCCCGTTGCCGGACGTCGTTGTCGAAATGCGGGCAGGCGGCGGGAACCAGACACGGGGGCGCTCCTTCAACGTTGTCGGCGCCATTGCAGGCGCAGACCCGGCCATGGGGGACCAGACGGTGCTGGTGTGCGCCCATTACGATCATCTGGGCACGCGCAATGGAATTGTTTACCCGGGCGCCAACGATAATGGCTCGGGCGCCGCCGCGCTGCTGGAACTGGCCCGGGCATTTCAGCAGGCGGTTCCCCGCCCCAAGCGCGCCATCTTGTTTGTCGCCTTCGGCTCGGAAGAAGAGGGGTTGCTCGGCTCCTATTACTACGTGGCCCATCCGCTGCGTCTGCTGGCCGGAACGGTGGTGGTCAACATGGATATGATCGGCCGGGACGAAGCGCATATTCCGCAAAGCGAGGGAGTCCTGGACATCCCCGCGGACACGTCGAACGAAGTCAACCTGGTGGGCGCGTTTTACAGCCCGGAGTTGCGGCAGGTCATCCGGCAGCAGAACGGCACGGTCGGGCTGACGATCAGCGAGAAGTTCGACCGCGACCACGCGCTCAACGCCCTTTTCCGCTGCGATCACCTGCCCTTCCTGCTACACGACGTGCCGGCGGTCTGGTTATTTGGCGGTTTTCATCCCGGCTATCATGAACCGTCGGATACGGTCGACCGGCTGAATTTCGCGAAGCTGATGAAGATCGCGAAGCTGGCGTACCTGACCGCCGGGGCCTTGGCCGACGCGCCGTCATTGCCGCGCTTCACCGCCAACGGCCGGTGAAACTGGTGGGCAGCAAAGAACACAAACCGCACCACGCCACCCACTGACCGTTGCCGGGCACGTTGGTAACGTTCCGTGGAAGCCGGCGGACGGCATGGGCGGTCGCGAAGCGACCGAGTGAGACCAGCCCGCCGTTTCAACGGCGGGGCCAAGGGCCCCGGGCAGTCGGCGTCGCGAAGCGACAGCATGAGCATGGCTGGCCGGCGACCGGAGGACGATTACCGGCGGGACGCCGGCGCTACATGTTTGCGGCGGGACGCCGCTGCGGGAAGTTTCAGGGCACCCGCCCATGGTTGCCACGGCGACCACCCGGAAACGAAGAAAGTCGCAGATTGTTCGTCGGTCGGCCTGGGAGCGCAGGCGTCTCGCCTGCGGGCCCTGCGTGACGCCGTGCTTCGCCAAAGGAGTGCAGGCGATGGGTGCAGGTTCGTAGAGGGCCCGCAGGCGAGACGCCCGCGCTCCCAGGGCGCTTTTTCAGGGCAGTGGCCCATGCCCGTGCGGGACACCCTGAAACGATGAAAAGCGGCTATGGAGCGCCGGCCTCTGGCCGGCCCCGGGGGCCGCCGGGACGGCGGCGCTCCATATTCTTGAAGCAGACAGCAAGCAGTGCCGCAAGCGCCGGGCGTTCCCGCTGACCCACCGCTTGCGGGGGCATCACGACCTTCGGCGGGTAACCTGGGGATGAACTCCACGGGCACCGCTCAGGGTTTCCAGCGCTTCTCCGGTAGGCCGACTATGCAGGCAGGTGACCTTCAACCGTTGGGGCTTGGGCCAGTTCGATGAGAGGATCGGCGTTCCTGGACCGATCGCTGCACGTCCTGGGCAAGGCTCCGTCTGGCTCAGCTCTTCCCTGGCTCTTCTCCTAGCCGATTTCCCTTAGCCCGCCTATTCGGATTCAGGCGGGCTAGGGGGATTGCTTCCCCACACGGAAACGAACGCGTCTTTCCGCTCCCGCACCTCGTCATCGAGGCCGAGAGTGAAGTACCTGTTCTGCATGAAGAGCAGACGAACCATCAGGTGATGGCCAAGGTGTACCGCGAACCGCGCTTCCTCTTCGGAAACTTCCTTGTAAGTGAATCCGCCGTCTTTCTGAATGAGCCGGCGTTCGATCCCGAACATGTTGGCGTGTGACTGCGCTGTCCCTTCCAGGTAAAACTGAGGATAGAGAACCTCCAGTCCCGGCTCGGCGGCCTTCGCCATCACGTCCAGGCTGATCCGGGTCCACGCCTCTTGGGTGATGGGCTGGCGACACTTGGAACAGATGGACTGCTTCCGCTTTGCTTGTGCCGCCGCGGCATCTTGTTCAATCGTCTGCATGAACTCGTCGCTGAACCGCTCCCTAATGTCAGGACTCGCTTCGAAGGTCCGCTTCAGGTAACTGAGCTTTGTGATGGCGGAAGATTCGGAGAATGCGCGTGCCTCCGCGGGATTCTTCTCCAGGTAGAGCGCGGTGACAACGCGTTCGTACATGCCGCGCACAATCTTGTAGGCGCCGAACCCGTACCCATTGCCCGCAAGCGTCAGGATTTCACCGAAATCATCCACGGCCATCCTGCCGAGGTAGAAGATGACGCGGCCCGCAGTCATCTTGTCCTCGAAGGCCACGACCGCTGGGTCGTCCTCCGGAAGCCGGCGAAGGCGTTCCACTTCCTGCTGATCGGGCAATCTTAGAGCACGCAGAAATACTCTCTTGCTCAGCTCGTAGAGTCGAGGATATTCATGCAGGAACGCCGCGCTCTGTTCGATGAAGCGCTTCTGTGCCTGGTGGTCACCAACTGCAATCGGGAGTTTCGGCATTCCCTTCCTCCTGCGAAACGGGGCGGAGAACCGTGAGTTTATCAGCTCCTTTTTTAGTTCCGAGAGCTGCCCATCTGATGATCTGAGGACGAGTAGACTGCGTCTCCATCATAATACCCCAAAGGCAGGGGCGGGCGGATCGGCGGCCGGAACGTATTCGCCGCACCGATAACGTGATCATCCGCGTGGATTTCCCTCCAACTGGACAAATAACGCGCTGTTCGGAAACTGCCGGCGGCTGTAGACGTGGATTGGCCAGACGCGGATTGGGTGCGCGACATGACGGTGACGGGATGCTCACATCAGCCGGGAATTGACGGAACCTGAGCGTAGTGAGCACCGGCCAACTGCGTGCAATGGCAGCCCGCTAAAGCGCGCAGGGACAACGAGTTAGCCGCCGGATTGATTGCCCGCCGCGCCGGCACGTGGCTCACAGCCGAAAACCTCAAAAATCGCGTCCGAACTCTATTTGGTTTGTTTTCAACCGGGAGCGAGCCGGAAGGCCCGAAAAACTTGACAGCATATGCTATACTGAAATTATAGGAACAGAATGATGATTCCAGAGATTTTTCGGCTCCCGCCAGTATATAACCATTAAAATACTGGCTACGGTGATGTAAGCATAACAAAATAAACGAAGTAGAAATGGACGCGACAGTCCTATAATCCAGTAAAACAGCCAGTTAAACAGCCGAAAACGGGCGACCGGCGCCCAACGCTCGCGGCCAACGGGCAGCGCTTGGTGGAGCAAAGCCCGCGGAGCGGGCCGTAGTTCGCTAGCCCACAGCGCAAGCTGTGGGTGGCAAAAGAGGGGAGAACCAGCCCGCGAAGCGGGCGACAGAAAAGGCCGCGAGATTCCTGGCGCCCGCTTCGCGGGCTGACTGAGCGCTGGCAACCGATACCCACGGCTTGCGCGGTGGGCTTTACTCTTCCGCCCGCTTCGCGGGCTGCGCCTTGCGCCGTTACACTTTTGGGAGAGGAACCCAAAAAGCTGAGGGCGGGCTTTAGAGGCCCGCCGTCGGTGTTTGCGTCGTGGGTTTACTTGCGGATTGCCGCGTTGCCACCGGCTGCGCTATCCTCGTTGTTGAGGCAGGCGGGCGCCGCAGTCACCATGCCGCCGCAAAGGAGGGTTTTGGCGATGAAGGGCAATCCGAAAGTCCTGGACGCGCTCCAGGAGGTGCTAAAAGCGGAATTGACGGCCATCAATCAGTATTTCGTCCACGCCGAAATGTGCGAGAACTGGGGCTACAAGCGGCTGGCGGGATTGATTAAGAAGGAATCGATCGATGAAATGAAGCACGCCGAGAAGCTGATCGAGCACATCCTGTTCCTCGACGGGGCACCCAACATGTCGGATTATTTCAAGATCAACATCGGCGGCACGGTTCCCCACCAACTGGCGAACGACTTGGAGGTCGAGTGCGCCGCCGTGGAGCGCCTGAACCGGCACATCAAGACCTGCGACGAGAACGGCGACGCCGGCTCCCGCGAACTGCTCGAAGACATCCTGGCCGACGAGGAAGAGCACGTCGACTGGCTCGAAGCCCAGCTTCACGCCCTCGGCGAGATGGGCATTGAGAATTACCTGGCCGAGCAGATGAAAGGCTGACCAGAAGTTCTCAGTTTTCAGTTCTCAGTTATCAGTTCCCGGCCGGGCGGCAAACTGAAGACTGAGAACTGACAACTGAAAACCGAGAACGCAAGAACGGACAAACGTTCATGCCTGCCCTGCCTTCCTCCGACGAACTGGCGGCGATGATCGACCACTCGCTGCTGCGCCCGGAACTGACCGAGGCGCAGGTGGAGGAGGGGTGCGACCTGGCGATGCGCTACCGGGTGGCGACGGTATGCGTGCGCCCCGCGGATCTGCCGCTGGCGGCCGCCCGGCTGGCCGGCTCCCCCGTGCGGCCCACTACGGTGATCGGCTTCCCGCACGGCAGCCAGACCACCGAGGCCAAGTTGTTCGAGGCCCGCCAGGCGCTGGAAGCAGGCGCCGCCGAGCTGGACATGGTGCTGAACATCGGCAAGCTGCTCTCCCGCCGCTTCGACTACGTGGAAGGCGAGATTGGTGTCCTGACCGAGACGGCCCACGCGGCCGGCGCGCTCCTGAAAGTCATCTTCGAGAATGCCTATTTGACCGAGGAGCTGAAGATCGAAGCGTGCGCGATCAGCACCCGCGCGGCGGTGGACTTCGTGAAGACCTCCACGGGGTTCGCGCCGGGCGGGGCCACCGACCACGACCTGCGCCTGATGCGCCGCCATTGTCCCCCATCCATCCAAATCAAGGCGGCCGGCGGCGTCCGCACACTGGAGCGGGCGCTGGAGGTGCGCGCGCTGGGCTGCACCCGCTTCGGGGCCACGGCCACGGCCGCGATTCTCGACGAACTGAAATCCCGGCTGCAAAGAATCCACGGTTGAATTTTCTCGCCCCACGGTCCTACGGCGCGGTTCGTACCTCCAGGCCGCAGGCCCGGGCGGCCAGCGCCTGCTGTGCATCGTGGGTGAGGAATGTCAGCGGCTCGTCGCGCTCCTCCATCCAAAGCAGTGCGGTGGCCAGGTGGATGGCATCCAGCGTGCCCAACTCAGTGCGGAATGGGGAGGAAGTGCGAGCCAAGACTGCGGGACCAATGGGCACTACACGGAATCCGGAGGTCACCTTGCCTAACAGGCGCAGCTTATCGGCCAGATAGCTGTCGGTCACTTTCCCCCTCACACGCAACCGGTCCAGCGTGCGCAGCGCTTCCACCCGCAACAACTCGCTCGTGACGGCGACATCCCACTCACCGGAGTAGAGGAACGCGCCTGGTTCGTCGAGCATGATCCGCAAGACGACCGACGAGTCAACGTAAACCATCATAACGGCCCGTTTTCAAAACGGTCGCGGCGTTCCTCCCGCAGAGCTTCCTCCAGATCCTCAAGGCTCACCACCGGCTCCCCCCTTGCCGCAAGGATTATTTCCTGGACCTCTTTCAGCGAGCGGGTCGGCGGGATGACCTCCAGCCGCTCGCGCCGCTCCTTGTAGGGCACCACGCGGGCGATCGGGGTCTCGCGGTCCTTCACCACGATCTCGTGGCCTTTGCGGACCGAGCGCAAGTACCGGCTCAGGTGGTTCTTGAGCTCGGCAATCCTCACTTCCGTAGCCATATAGCCAAGTATAGCCCAATGTGGCCAGGACAGCGACCAAGCCTGGCCCGTGGAAATTCACCTGAGCTGCTCCGGGAGCCTGGAACATTCTGCCGGCGGCTGGTGTCTATTGCGGTGAATGGGCAATCACACAACAGGAGGAGTGATGGCAAGAAGAATAACAATGATCCTGCTGGCGCTCGCGCTGGGCGCAGGTACGCTGCTGTGGGCCGCGGATGCGACCATAAACATCAGCGACGAGAGCAAGCAACCGCTCAAGCTGGTCCGCATGGTCAGGCCGCAATATCCGCCGGAGGCCAAGCAGGCAGGCATCCAGGGTGCGGTTCTGCTTCACGTCAAGGTGGCCACCGACGGGACGGTCAAGGAGATCGTGGTTAAGGAGGGCGATCCGAAGCTGGTGGAGGCC
>Ga0315279_10003322_pt1 | contig 22601 bp, 19 predicted proteins | sample YL17G06_20_MG_FD_203694 | JGI IMG/M metagenome (GOLD analysis project Ga0315279, IMG submission 203694) | Sediment microbial communities from Yellowstone Lake, YNP, Wyoming, USA - YL17G06_20 | ecosystem: Environmental > Aquatic > Freshwater > Lake > Sediment | place: USA: Wyoming | collected... | reverse complement strand
CCCCACAGGAGTGCCGAACTTGTTCGGCTGTCCCCACTCGGGGCTGGAATTGCCCCGACAAGTCGGGGACTCCCGCCACTTGGGCGAGAAAACCTACAGAGTCCCATGGGGCGACGCCACCCCAGAAGGGCCACACCGCCAGCCTAGCCTATCGTTTGCATCTGTTGTTCGTGGACCGCTGGAACCTTTGGCCGTGCTTGACCCGCTACCGCACTTGGCGCGGCCCCAACGGTGAAACGATGGATGGCACCAACAACGCCGGTGAACGCGGCATCGGCTGGTGGATCAAAGAACGCTATCGCTCCATGCGCGGTTACAAACGGGTCACCTCGGCTGTGAATGTCAGCCGCCTGCTCGCTTTCTGCGGCAACTTCTTGGGACGGGGCGGCCTGGATTTGGCGACGCTGGTTGCCTAAACGATTCCGCAACGAACTGGATCAGTGTCGCGACTGATTGTACCAAACTCCGAACGGTCACAATACACGACACCTCATTAAAAAGCCTCCCGCAGGTCTGACCCTTCACTTCGTTCAGGGCAAGCTCTGCGGGAGGTAATATCCTGGTTAGAGGTGTTTCCTCTCCGCCTCCGCCAGCGCATCCTCAAAGATTTCCAGCGCCTCGTCGGCCAGGTTTTGCGGCAGCATGAGCGGCGGCATAAAGCGCGTGGCGCAGCGACCGCAGCCCAGCGTCAACAGACCGCGCTCAAAGCAACCGTGCACCAGCGCGTCGCGCAACGGCTTGGCCGGCTCTTTGGTCTTTTTGTCCTTGACCAGCTCGACGCCGATCATCAAGCCCTTGCCCCGCACATCGCCCATCGAAGGATGGCGCGCCTGCATCTCACACAGCGCGTCCAGGAGGTACTCGCCCATCTTGGCGGCGTTTTCCATCATGCCGTTTTCGACCAGCTCTATCGTCTTGAGCGCGGCCACACAGGCGAGCGGGTTGCCGCCATAGGTGTTGCCGTGCGCTCCGGCAGGCCATTTTTGGATCACACTCTGCCGCGCGACCATCAACCCCAGCGGCATGCCGGAGGCGATCCCCTTGGCGCTGCAGAGAATGTCCGGCTCCACGTCCCAGTGCTGGATGGCCCACCACTTGCCGGTGCGGCCCACGCCTGATTGGACTTCGTCGGCGATGAGCAGGATGCCATGCTCGTCGCACAACTTGCGCAGGCGCGGCAAGAAATGCGGCGGCGGGACGATGTAGCCGCCCTCACCCTGGATCGGTTCGAGCATGATTGCAGCGACCTCTTCCGGCGGCAGCGCGCTGGCGAACAGGACGTGTTCGATATAGTCCACGACCGCGTCGCCCGCGTCGCCGCCGGGTGGGGCGATGAGCACGGGCCGGTACGGATCGGGGAAGGGGACGTGCCACACGCCGGGCATGGTCGGGAAGAAGCGCTCTTGCTGCGTGAACTTGCTGGCCGTGAACGATAGGCTGCCCATCGAGCGCCCGTGGAAGGCGCCGATGAACCCAATGAACCGCATTCGTCCTGTAGCGTAGCGCGCGAGCTTGATGGCGGCCTCGACGCTTTCGGTGCCCGAGTTGGCATAGAAAATGCCCACGTCTTCTTTCATCGGCGCGATCTCGTTGATCTTTTCGCCCAGCGACGCCATCGGGTCGTGGTAATAGTCAGACGAGATGTGAATGAACTTGGCGGCTTGCTGCTGGATGGCTTTGACGACTTCAGGATGCGCGTGGCCGGTGGAAAGCACGGCGATGCCGGCGGCAAAATCAATGTAGCGGTTGCCGTCCACGTCCCAACATTCGGCGCCCTGGCCGTGATCCATGACGAAGGCGTAATCGCGCGGGTAGGAAGGCGACGTGTGCTTCTTGTCGCGCGCCAAGATCGCCTGAGCCTTGGGGCCAGGCACGGCATATTTCTGGATAGACATTTTGGGTCTCCTTGTTCTATTGCGTGTTGCGCGTTTGCGTGCGTAACGAAACACACAACACGGACTCTAGTTGCGGATGGTTGAGCAGCTGTCAAAAAGAGGAAATGCCAAAACGTCTTTCAGCGATCAGCGGTGGATCGCTTGACAAAAGCAGCCCAGCGGATGGCTTGAGAAGTTGTGCGGAGGAAATTGGCGCAGGACATCTTGCACCTCCTGCGTCTATTTTACCACAACTTGAGCCAGAAGGATGCGGTCAGTGTCAGAGTCGGCCAGTTTCAGCCGCCCGCGCGCGTCATACAGCCCAACCTCGATGTTATACGTTCCGGGCGGCGTATCAGGCGGAACGCGCAACGTAAACCTGTTACGGATCAACGTGCCTGTCGTCCAGAGCGACGTGGGATAGTTGTCCGCTCCGGCGATGTGATCGGAGCCGGTCGCGAGGCTGCCGTCAGGCGCGAGGAGATGCGTGAACACCGTATAGTTCCGCGTGATCGGTCCCGCTGCGCGCCAGTAAAGCGCCAGGTCGAGCGATTCGCCGGGCGCGCAAGCCGTGGCGCTCAAATCGTATCCGGCCAGCGTGAGGGGTTCGGCAAAGCGTCGGTCTGTTATATGCTGTGCCCCCTTGCCAAACGGCGCGTGATCTTGGAGGTCGAACAGCATCAGCGCCATGCCCTGAAAATCCCGGCCCACGCCAAGCCGCCGGGTTTTGCCCATCAACTCGCTCATCACCACGTCGGTAGGATCGGCCAGCTCGGGCTGCCACAAGACCAGCCAGAGCCTTGGGGCTCCACGTGAAATGTTTTCCAATTGCTGCGCGGCGCGGTAGTCTAGCGGCGACTGCGCGGGCGGCATGATACCATCCGGCATCGGCGCGGTTCGATTTGTTCCACGGTAGTAATACTCGAACACGGGCGACTGGTGGCCGCTCAACAGCACGATCACATCGCCGGGCCGTTCGTTGGCGGCGATGTAGGCTGCCACGCTGCGCATGTCGGGGCGCTGGCGATTCGGATCAAGATACGTGGCGCGGAGTGAAATCACACTGGCGACTAACCAGATGCCAGCACAGACGAGGGCCATCGCGCGCCGCATGTAAGACAAGATGCCATCTTGTTCTACGAATCTCCACAACGCCGTGAACCCCGCGCCTGTCAACAGATAGAACGCAGGCAATGCTTCGATCAAATACCTCGGCGCGAACTTGGGTTTCTGCCATACGATGACGGCCATCAATGTAACCGGCACGGCCACCCATAGCGCGGCGATCACGCGATTCAGCCGCGTCGTCCCCGGCTGTTCGGCGAACGCGCCGACGACTGCCAGCACTCCCATCACGCCCACCGCCCATGCGGCGACGGTCGTCGGCGCGACATCGCCCGATGCAAAAGCGTACAACGTGTCGGCCACCACCGTCTGCCAGCCGACGCGGCCTGGAAAGTAGGTGACGTTCGTCGCGGCTTGCCGGATCGCCGCGGGCAGCCAAGGAACAAAACCGAGTACAATGATGAGTTGGGAGAGCCAGAAACCACGACCTGTTAACCACCAGGACACCAAGACACCAAGTTTATGAGATTGGATTTCCCTTGTGTCTTTGTGTCTTGGCGGTGAGAAACAACGACAAGCCAGAACTGCAAGAAACGCCAGGTTGAGCGCTAGCAATGTGAAGGCGGCATAATAGTGCGTGTAGAGCGCCGCGATGCTGGAGACCACAAAGGACGTCCATGCCCATCTTCTTCCCCTCAAGGGGCGAGGGAAGCGTCTCCCTTCTCTCTGGTAGGGAGAAGGGCAGGGGATGAGGGTTGATGCAAATGCCCACGCTGCGATCAGCGTGAGCGCCAGCAGCAGCGAATAGCCGCGTGTCTCTTGTGCGTACCACACCGCAAAGGCCGACGCCGCCATCAGCAGCGCTCCGATTGCGCCGATGACATCCATCAACAACACGCGGCCCAGCCGCCAGGTCAACGCCACCGCCAACACGCTCCACCAGGCCGAAAGGAACCGCACGGCAAATTCGCTTCGTCCGGCAGCACGCATCCACGCGCCGAGCATCAGCGCATGAAGCGGCGGGTGATCGGTGACGGCGCTCTCGCTCACGGTGACAGGGAACGGCTGGCTGGCAAGATGGATGCTCAGCCCTTCGTCGTACCACAGGCTTTGCGCGTCCAGGCGGTATACGCGCAGGCCAAATGCCAGCCAGCAAATCATCAGGATTGCTGCAAGGCGACCGCCGACCGCCGACCGCCGACCGCTCAACATCGCCATCACCCTAACCCCATGCGCCGCGCCAAGCCGCTCACCACATCCAGTGGGGAATCCAACCACGGCGCGCGGTTCACGAGCCATGCCCATACACCGCCTAACCATGCACCGACCACCACGTCGGCGGGATAGTGGACACCGCCCACGATGCGAGCGAACGTCATCCCAACAGACAATGCCAGCATCATTATGCCCCAACGCTTCTGACGCAACCACACAGCCACAGCCAGCGCAAAGCTCACCGTCGCCGCATTGCTCGGCAGGGACGAATCCGACGGGTGGTAAAACAGCAGTCGCACACTATCGTCGAAGGTGAACGGGCGCGGGCGAAAGTAGACTTCGTTAATCAGCTTGAGCGTGATGCTCGCCAAAGCCAATGTCAGCATCGCCCGCAGCACGGTGCGTTGAAAAGCCGCACGCTCGTCGGCATCCCGACCGGCGAACCACAGCGCCAACAGCGTCAGCACCAACGCTGTCGGCACGATATAGTCGTTCATCAAGAACTGTACCGGCGCGTCAATCAGCGGCGTGTGGAGCGCCAGGCTGTTCAGCCAATGAAACAATGGCACGTCGAAAATCATGGCAGCCAGGGAGAAGCCACATATCAAATACCAAATTTCGGCACAGTCTGGCTTAAGCCAGACGAGTACGCGAAATTTCAAATGCTGCGTGTCACCCTGAGCTGCATCGCGGCGAAGGGTCTCAGTTTTGTGTGATAGAGATTCTTCGCCGCGGCCCGGCTCAGAATGATGGAGGAACCAGCGTGAGGCGATTCGCGTGACGATGACGGCCAGCAAAGCTATCCCGCCAAAGAGGAACGTCAATTCGCCGCCGGCCGGGCCGGGGGTGAGGAGTTCGGGGGCAAGCGCGTAAAAGCCGAGGAACGCGCCGACGAGGATGGTAAATGCGACAGCGTATCGCGCGCGGCGATGTTCTTGCCCAGCGCGATGCGCCGCTGCCAGTTGCAGCGCGCCCAGGCAGGCGATGAACGCAAACGCCAGATAATTGCAGACGAGATACCATGGGACGTAGGCTCGAATCACGCGAACATTATAACATAGCGCGGCTCGCTTCGCGCCGCAACCGGATCTCTGGACGCAGATTCCTTTTTATCTGCGTGCATCTGCGCAAATCTGTGTCGCAAAAATCTCGCGGGCAACGCAATTGTTGCAGAGCAATTCTATACTCTCCCTGATGGCAGCGGTCGCGGAGAGGCTGAATAACGGGTGAGCATCGAGTCTTGCAAGCCTAGCCCCGCACATCCGGGCGTGCCACGAAAAATCTGACGCGCACCCCGGAGAGCAGGGCTTTCTCATAAAAATCGCCAGGCGGTTGAAACCGCTTCTTGAGGGCGCAACTGCGCCGGTCGTCCGCCTGCGCGGACGATAACCGCGACCGCGTAGGCGGGTCGCCCGGCATGCAGTGCCCCGCAGATGCGATTTCAATCGCTTTTATGAGAAAGCCGTGCTCCGGAGAGGCCGCCAGGAAAGAGGGCAGGGGGGAGAGGTCAGCCGTAAATTGCCTTGACGCTGCTATAGACCCATTTCATCTGGCTCTTGGGGTAATGCTGCGAAAGATGACGCATCAGCTCGACCGTTTGCTTGTGCGGATCGAGGCCTGACTGTTCGACCAATTGCTTCAGCCAATCGCGCTTTTGCAGCTCAATCACGAAATCTACCCATATCCGTTGGATCAGTTCGGCCTGGCCTTCCACCACGGGTGACGGGAAATCCTTTTCCAGTTCCGCGCTCAGGTCGGCCACGTTGCCATTGACAAAATCATAGTTGCGTTCGGCCAACTTGAGGAGCGCCTGGCGGATGATTTCTTTGCCGAGCGCCTGATCGGCAGCGAAATGGATTTCTTCGATGGAGGGCGGTTTGCATTTATAGTACGTCGCCGTGTCGCGCGTGCTCACCATCAGCACCGCGCCTTCTTCGATAAAGATACCCTCACCCGCGGCCTGGTTGCGCGTCTCCATCTGTTGCTGCAAGGCGCGGTAAGCCGATTCGAGCGCCTCCGCGTCAGGCTTTTCCACGCGGATGGACTTGACCAGATCAAAGCCATACCGCCCGGCCAAGTCTTGCAGCGTGCGAAAGCTGGCAAGATGTCCGGCCGAGCGGCGGATGGCGGTGTGGAACGAAAGCGCCAGCGGCGTGTCGTAGCGGACGAGATGCGGGTTGCGGTATCCCCATAACTCAAAGCACAGCACCAGCTTTTGGTCGCGCACTGCGCGCTCGACGCCGCTGCGGTCGGGAAGCACTTGGTTCAGCATCGCGGGCCAATCTCCCCACCGGCTGGCGGTGAGCACCGGGTTCAGTCGTGTGCGCGGAATGATCTCAAGTGGGCTGCCGTCTTCGTCCGGCAGCGCATACCAGATGATGCACGTCCCGTCGAGCTTGGTCGTGAAGCGCACGTCCACGACGTTGATCGGCAGCGGCACGACGACGTGGGCCGCTCCCTCGCGCGGGTCCTCGACGTAAGGGTAGTGAATCTTGGGCATGGAGGGGATGATCTCAAAGCGTTCCCTGCCGCCGATGGCGGTGAGCGCCAGCGCGCCCAGGTAATCGCTTTCTTGCAGGCAGACGTAGCCCGTCATCGGCACGCCGCCCGGCGATTTTTCGTCGAACGGCTGCCAGTGCTTTGGCCCGACGCCGGTGACCTGCGTGATGGTGGAGAGAATGTCTGATTGACTCATAGCTTGGACTCCTTGGTGGAGCCATTTTAACGCAAAGACGCCAAGCAAGTTTGCGTCTTTGCGCTCTTGCGGCTCTGCGTTGAAGAATTCAGGCTGGTTCTGTTTCCGCGCGCACAGCCATCTGGTCCAGGTAAGCTTTGTCTTCCACGCGCAAGAGAGATGGATTGAATAATTGCGCTATGCAGAACAGCGCCTGGAACGCGCCGAGCACGGCAATGACGACACCGGGGTTGAATACGCCGCCGGCCAAGCCAGCCAGCACTGTGCTGAACGGGATCATGACCCACGCGATCAGCCGCCGCACCGCAAAGACGCGCCCTTGCAGCTCGCGCGGCGTCTGGGTTTGCCAGATAGATTGTGAGTGCGCGTTCATGGCGGGCGTCATGCTATCGAGGAGGAATGACATGGCCGCCGTCAGGTACAGCAGGGATGAGAGGCCAAACACGACTTGCACCACGCCGACGACGATCATCGGCACGACGACGCCATAGACGCGCCGGGTCTTGAGCCCGCCCCACGCGCTGACAAAGAAACCGCCCACCACGCCGCCGATGCCGAACGCCGTGGCCAGCAGGGCCAGGGCTGTTTCAAACGTGAACCCGCGCGCCGACCAATCGGCGGCCAGGTTGAATTTGACCAGGAGCGGTTGCAACACGCCGAGGGGAGTAGTGCCGAAATTGATGACCGTGAATGTGCCGAGCAGCCACAGCAGCGGGCGGCGATGCCAGATGTACAGCGCCCCTTCTTTCACGTCGGCCCAGATGCTCTTGTTCAGCTTACCGTCCACGCCAACATCACTGCGCTTGGGCGATGGAATGAACAAAAAGACCAGCGTGGCGGCTGCGATGAAAAAGGTGATCGCGTCCACCGTGATCGCCAGCGCCACGCCGTCGGTAAGGCGGCCCAACGCCGCGCCTACTGCGCCCGGCACCCACCCCTGCCGCGCGAGGGCCGGCACAGAAATGAGAGTAGCCGCAATCATCGGCGAAAGGATGCCGGAGAGCGACCAGATGGTCTGCATCATCCCATTGGCGCGCGGCAACTGTTCCTCGGACACGAGCATGGCATACGACGTGTCGAACGCCGCATTGTGGAACGCGCCAGCGAGAGAATACAGCAGCATGAGGACGAGGAGCATCCACAACTGCATCGTCTGTGTCACGAGCAGCGCCACCATCACCAGGCTCAGGCAGCCGTTCGCAAAATCCATTGCCATCATCGTGCGCTTGCGGTCGTGACGGTCGGCCCAGGCCCCGGCCAGCGGCGCGGCAAACACAGCCGGCAGCCCCCAGGCCAGGCCGACCGCCGAAAGCGCGAATGCCAGCGCCGGTTTCTGTTCAGGCCGAGGGTAAAGCGTCTGTGTTAGCCAGATGGTGGTGACAAAGAATGTGAGCGCAGTGCCGAAGACTGAGATGGACTGCGTGACCCACACGACCAAGAACGTGCGGAATCCGTTTGGAGGCGCTTGATAGGACATTCTTTTCGCATTCCTCCACAAGGCGCACAAAAGACACGAAGGTTATTATAACCCATTCGTGTCCTGTGTGTCCTTTGCGGTAACTGCGCAGCTTCGTGGAGGTTAATCGTTTTCGTGGATGACGAGTGTCATCACCAGGCTGACGATGCTGACGACCAGCGCGCCCCAGAACGCCGGCCAGAAGCCTTCCACCACAAAGCTCAATCCCACCGCGCGGCTCAACGCCGAAGTGAGCAACAGCATCACCGCGTTGATGACCAACGTGAACAGCCCCAACGTCAGGATGATGAGTGGGCAGGTGAGCAGCTTGAGGAGCGGCCCGATGAGCGCGTTGACCAGCCCGAACACCAATGCCACGCCCAGTACCACCAGCCAGTTTTCGCCGACGTGAATCCCCGGCACAATCCGTGCGGCGACGTACAGCCCCAACGCGTTCGCCAGCAGGCGAATCAGCAGCTTGGTCATTTCTTGCCTCCGTTATTTCTTTCCGCGAATTGCGCGAATCTCCACCAATCTCATTCCTTATTCGTGCACATTGGCGTTATTCGCGAAAAAGGCGTGACTACTCGACATAGATTTCCACGCGCTCGCCGTCTTCTTCGTCCACTACGTCCACGATCTTGCCCTGCGAGCCGCTCTTGATTGCCGCCACGATCTCGTCAAAATTGATCCCTTCGATGTCCGGCGCAAATCGTGCGCCCATCTTCAAGCCCACGTTGACCAGGCTCATGGGGATGTTGATGTTCACCTTGTTGCGCCCGCTCGTCAGGTCGGTGACGCGCACGCGGAATTGTTTCGCGCTGCCCCCGGCGGCCTCGCGTCGCGGCGCGTCGGCCTTGCTCCCGGCGGCCAGCGCGGCCAGCAGTTTGGCGCCGTCCTCGGCGCTGATCTTGCCTTCTTCGATCATCTTCAAGATTTGCATTCGCTCTTCGACGGTTGTCATTTTGCCCTCCCTTGTTCATCTCATAATTGATCAGTCACCCTTGCGAAGGTTTCAAGGAGTCGTGTGGCGAATGTCATTACAACCTTCGCAAGGGTGAGCCGCTGCCCTCTCACAACCAGCTTATGGAACCCGAGTCACAAATGGACGCTTGTCGCGCCGGCAGATGTTCCGGATCACGTTGCGACCCGACATAGCCGCCGTCGGCACCCCGCCGCCAGGTTCTACCCATTGCCCGGCCATGTAGAAATTCTGCAAGCCCGGCAGCGTCTTGCTCATCCGCATCGTCATCGTTTTGGTGGTGATCAACCAACCTTCCATCGAGCCTTGCCAGTTGCCGGTATAGTTCTCGTAGGTCATCGGCGTGGCGACGTCCACGACCTCGATCTGATCGGTCAGGCCGGGCAGACGTTTCTCCAACTGGGCCATGACCGTCAGGGCGATTTGCTGCTTTTCGGCCTCGTACCGCTCACGTTCCTCGTGCAAAGGCTTCCAGTATTCATAGTTGGACGTGAACATGACCTCGACCACCGACTTGCCCGCCGGAGCCAGGGTGGGATCATAGCAAAAGTGCTTCACGCCCAATTCCTGGCGCGCCTCACCGGCGATGGTGATCGGCCTATCCAGAGAATAGGTGACCATGTGTGGCTCGTTGGAAAGGTCGCGCGCCACGCCAAGCGAAACCTGGATGACAGGCTGAAAGATGGGCAGCCTCTCATAGTAAGCATGGATTTCGTCGTTGATGTATTTCCCCTCCAGCATGTCAAAGATAGTCGCGTGCCCATCAGCGGCGGAGATGACAACGTCGGCGCGCTGCTCCGAGTTATCGGCCAGGCGCACGCCCACGGCACGGTCGTTCCTTCGGCCCTGCTCAAGGCAAGCTTCGACCAGGATTTTGTTCACGCGCGACTTGTAGTGAATCTCGCCGCCCAAGCCGAGGTAGCGCCGCTCGATGGCCTGCGAAAACTCGAGCGAGCCGCCGATGGGATAGCCGGCGTCATGGTTGTGCATCCATGCCAGCGTCAGGATAAACCCCAACACCGGAAAATCGGGCAAGCCCAGAGAGAATTGAGAAAATGCCTCGCGCAAGAAAGGATCGCTGAAACGGCTCGCAAAATCTTGGAGCGAGGTCTTGCGATATTTCCCCAAGAGCCACAGGAAGGGCAGCATCTTGAAACCAGCCTGGAGCTTGCCGAACAGGCCTCCCGGCATTTCCGCCAACGAACCGAAGGGGGTGGCGAGGCGCACACTATTGCAAAACTCTTTGATCACCTTGGTATCCGCCGGGGCCAATTCTTTCAAATGCTGCTCCAGCCGATCAACGTCGGTATAGAGAACAAAGGTCCTGCCGTCAGCCCCTTCGACGCGCATGAACTCTTCGTGGTCAACAAAGTGCCGCCCCTGCACCGCGCCCAACTCTTCCCAGATGCGATGAAAACCACTGCCAGGGCCGGAGCCAACCAGCCAGTGGATGCACCCGTCAATCGTGTATCCTTTGCGCTTCCAAGACGTGCACAGCCCGCCCGGCTTGTCGTGCAATTCAAAGATCTGGGTGCGGTAGCCGTTCATCTGGCCGTAGCAGCCGGCGGCCAATCCGGCAATGCCTCCCCCGATGATGATAATGGATTTGTCCATCGTTTCTCCCAGCGTTGTTCAACCAATGTAGATTTGTACATGCTCGCCTGTTTCGTCGTCGTCCACGTTCACGTAGATCGGCTGGCCGTCCTTGTCCAGCGTGTCGCCCAAGCCTATGATCACTTCGTCCACGCCGGTGTCTTTGAATTGCGGCACAAAAGGCCGCGCGACCTTGATGACCCACGCCGTCAACTTGATCGGCAGCGGCAGGCTGATCGCCACACGCTCCTTGCCGGTGACGCGCACGTGGACCCAGCGCGCCGTGCGCAGCCACCACGCTGTGGCGGTGACGAGCACGCCCAGCGCGAACACCGGCCAACCGCACAGCGACAGCCAGACCGAAGCCGATGCGCCGTAAACGGCATACAACAAAATCGCGCCGACCACTATCGTCGCCACGCCCACCCAGAGCGGGTACAACCAAAAGTGGGCGAGCCCTTTAGGGACGTCCATTGGCGGCGCAGATGCGGCTTTAGCCGTGTCCGGCTCCGGTTCGGGCCGGATTGTTTCTGGCTCCGGCTCGGCTTGGACTTGTGGCGCTTGCCCTAGCGCGTTGATCTGCCGCACGGCCTCTTCAGCGGAAAGCTCACCTGCTTCGATACGTTTCAAGATTTGCATTCGTTCGTCGTTCATATCGTTAGTCCTTCAGTTCGCTATCGTCTGATCCGGCAGTCTGGTAGAGTATATCGCTTCCGCGAACTCTGTCGCGCGCTCGTCACCCAGTTTGAGGTAGGGATAACCCAGTCGCTCGGCGGTCTCGACCGCCATCCACCGGAACAAGCCCATCGTCGCCAACAACGCGCGCCACACGTCCTCGGCATCATAATGAGCAAATATCCCGCCCAACTCTTTCAGGGCGCGCGGGTCTACCCATTCTTCCAGAAAGCGTCCTCGCATCCAGGTGTCATAGCTCTGGCCCTTCGTCGCGCGAGCGTGCCATTCCATCATCCGGCGCAATCTCAATTTCAGATAATCGTCACAGCACGACTTAGCCCACCAGAGTTCGCCGCGCCGCAGGTGCTTGGCCGTCCAGATGGTGTGATACCAAAAATCATTGACGACTTCAAGGAATTCGGCTTGGGTGGGCGGGCTTACCAGCGGCACGTCGGCCGGCATTTGAAGCAGTTGAGCCGCCAGGCCGTCTTTATCCACGATCACTCGCACTCCGCGCCGAATGATGTCTGCGACATCGGACAGGAGGCCCGTGATAACGGCTTGCTGACACCACTCGACTGGAGTGAGGGCAAAGTCAACATCCAATCCGCCCTCGAACATGACGCGCCGTTCCATTCCTCCATCGGGCGTCTGTTCGATGAAGGTGAGCCAGGGGTTGCCGATGCTTTCCAACCAGTCGGTCAGCGCCAGATAGCGCCGCGGATCGGATGTGATGACAATAATGTCCAGGTCTGACCATTCGTCGGCCGGATGGTCGGCCCGAGCGCGCGACCCGATGATGATGGCTGCTCGAGTCCCGGCATCGGTCTGTGCCCATTGGACATATCTTTTGATGAGTTGTGCGTAGGCTGCTGCAGTTTGATTCATCCTCTGCTTGTCCTTTCGCGCGTGGCCTTTATTCTCCTACCACGTCCGCCACGGCTGGGGCCACCCTCACCTTTTCGAGCTGTGCGGCAGCGTACTCGCCGCGGCCATCTTCCAGGTGCACAATGGCGGGGATAAAGAAAGCGCTCAGGCCCATCAACACACATACCACTCCGCCCATCACAAACCAAACTTGCACCCCGAACGCATCCGCCACCGGCCCTGCAATTGCCATACCCAACGGCGACATGGCCGCCGTGAGGCTCCCAATCACAGTAAAGACGCGCCCTTGCATCTCGGGTGCTACGACGGACTGAATCACGGCAAAGGTTGGGCCATTAGTGATCGGGTTCATAAAACCCGCCAAGAGCATCCCAGCCAGTGCCAGCTCAAAGGCCGTCGCCGGCGATAGCCCGATGACGAGTGTGCCCAGTCCCATGCCGACCAGCCCCACCAACGTGGTGAGGATGCGGCGGCGGAAGCCGCCCCACACACTCAACGTCAGGCCGCCGACGACCACGCCAATGCCCCAGGCTGAATCTATCCAGGCTAACTGCATGGCTTGGCCGCCGAAATGTTTGGTGACCAGGATCGGCATGAGCGAAAAGGCAGGATTGAACAAAAAGTTGATCACCGTGGCCATGACGAGCATCGCCATCACTCCAGGCCAATTCCAGATATAACGCAGCCCCTCGCGCACATCGTCCCACAATGACGGCTTGTTGCCTTCTGCCCACGCGACTGGCGCGGTCCGCTGCGGCTGCGGGATGTGCACGAAAAAGAGCGGCAGGATGGCGAGCGCCGCCGTGGTCACGTCAATCATCATGATGCTGTGCAGCGGCAAAACGCCCAGCAACAAGGCCCCTAGCGGTGGGCACACGATGTTCAACGCGCCTTGCATCGTCTGATTGAGTCCCGCTACCCGTGACAGGTGCTCTTTGGGGACCATCAGCGAGGTCGAAGCTTGCATGGCCGGCCAGTGAAAGCTCCCCCCGATCGCGCGCAGAGCCATGATCACGTAGACGTGCCAGACTTGCATCGCGCCGATGGAATAGAGATACGCCAGCCCCAGCGTCGCCAGCGCGATGAAACCATCGGCTACCATCATCACCATGCGCCGGCTCCAGCGATCCACCAACGCGCCTGCAAACGGCCCCAACAACACACCGGGCAGAATCGCAACGAGTGTGGCCGTCGCCAGTACGGTCGCCGAGCCGGTGGATTGGGTCAGCCACCAGACCAACGCGAACTGAACCAGTCCGCTGCCGATGAGAGAAAACGTCTGCCCTATCCAGATGGTAAAGAATGGAACCGTCCAGTTGGACGGCTGCGGCTTGGCTTGTTCCAGGTTCATATCGCTCCAACGCTGTCGGGCATGGTCGGGGCCGAATGCCATTGGTTCTTGTAAGTAAACGCCGGCTCCCATCGGCGCGTGCCCTCAGCCGGTGGTTTTCTAAAAGTAAGGCAGTATAGCTCGCCAGTCCAAATGTCCTTGACGGCGACATCTTGCATCTCAGCAGGAACCAAATCAACCGGGGCCGAAATCACTTCCTTACGGTTCCCGTAAAACTCGTTCGCACCCGGCACTCTTGCGGCCGACTTGGCCTGTCGTTCGGTCTCGTCAACGATCAATATCTTGGTTCCCGGCTTCGCCACGCGGATCATTTCGTTGATCGCACGGGCCTTATCATTGAAAAAGTTGATGCCGCCCATGTGAAATACAACGTCAAAGACGTGGTCATTGAAGGGGAGAGCTTCTGCCGCGCCCAGGAAAAGCTCAGCTTCCATGCCCCAGGCCTTCAGATTCCGCTGACATCGCTTCAACATTCCCCACGAGATGTCCAATCCAAAGTATCTGGCAGTTCGTGGCAGATACCGAAGGTTGCCCCCCGTGCCGATAGAGACTTCGAGCACCCGGTCGCCGGCTTTGATTGAAAGCTCTTGCAGATACTCTCTACGCCTTCTTTCTTCTCCGCCGCTCTTGAGAAATGCCCCCACCTTCATGGATAAGTCGTAAAAGGGCGCAAAGTGGTTATAAAGTTCTTGGTATCTCTTGTTCGGGCCGGACACATCCGAGTCACGCAAGAAAATGGGGATCCCGTCTCGAATGGGAAATTCCTCCCCGGACTTTACACTGACAAGCTTTTCCTGGCTACTTCCATCCGGGCCTGGCTCGGCCACCAGGCGGAGCGGCTCGCGCGTGACGGGATGGCAAAGAAGAGGCAAAGTATTGGGCCTCATGAATGGCCTCCAAAGAGGTCTGCGACCATCGAGCCAAGTCGCGGCATAAACCTTGGCACGCTATCCTTGTAGCGAAGGTACTCTTCTCCAAACCGCTGCGTCAGTTCCTTTTCCTCTCGCATGCACTGGAACGCTGTCAGCAAGAACCACAGTATTCCGGCCAGAATAATTCCCGGCTGATCTAACACAAGCCCTAATCCGAGTATGGTGTTGCTGATGCCAGAATACATCGGATTCCTGAGATATTGATAGATGCCAGTTGTTCTGAGCGTTGCCGACTGGCCCACTGCTCCTCTTCGGTTGAGAGCAACGATCCCGGAGATAAAGATGGGCAACCATGCCGCGATGTAGATAATGCCCACAGCTACGATCAGAGGACGAGGCCTGAACGGCAAAAGCTCGGATGGGCTTGGTATTTGGAGTTTGCTTGTTACAAACACAGATAGGCTCACAAAAACTGAAATACCAATAGCAACTCCCATTGGTGCCAGGATGAACTTGATGTCTCGCTTATTCATGGTTCCCCCTGTTGGTTCCAGCTTGCGTCACTGCCGCAAATCCAACTTCATGTGCGCCAGGGTCAGCGCCGGCTGGAAGCCATATCGCGCAAAGACCTGCAACACTTCCACGTCTTCTGCCGGATGCGCGATAGATAGGGGCCGCGCTCGCACGTCACACGACGCTATCGCCGCTTCCATCAACGCGGCGTGGAGTTTGTGCTCGGCCTTGATCCACATTCGCAGCCGGCCTTCCTCATCACGATTGCGGAACGTTTCGACCCGAGCGGCCCCGACGATCTGCCGGCCCGATTCGGCCACCCACCACGCCTCGCCCCGGCCCGACAGCCACAAGTCAAAGCGCCGTTCCCAGCCCAGGACAAACTCGCTCTCACGCAACGGCTCGGCCCATTTCATTCCGCCGGGCGTGACCGACTGAGCCAGGGAAAAGAGAGCGGCATCTTCGCTGGAGCGTGGCTTGCGAATCCGCGCGCCATTCAGCTCGCGGCCGTTCGGTACAGGTGTGTTCGCTTTGCGCCGCAAGAGCGCCTCCGCGCCGGTTTGCTGAAAGCCCAGGCTGAGGTACAGGTGGCGTGCGGGCACATTATCGGCGCGGACCTCCAACGCCACCCACTCGCCGCCCTCGTCGCGCGCGCGTTCGATGCAGGCTTGCATCAACCGGCGGCCGATGCCGTGCCCGCGATAGTCCGGCAGCACAGCCACATTGCCCACGATGTGCCCCCGCCCGAAAGCAGGCGCGCGCCGCACAGTGGCATTGCCCACGATGCGCCCATCCTCTACCCAAACGAACCCCGGCGAAAATCCTTCGCCGATCGGCACGAACAGGTCGAGCCACCACGCCAGCGGCCCCAGCCGCCCGATAGCGCGCATCTCAGCCACGGCGCGTCTCCCCGCGGAATCCATTTCGCCGCGAAACGCTTCGGCGAGCACCTCGGCCACGCCGCCGAGGTCCTGTGCGCCTTCCAGCGGGCGCACGCCGGTGAAAGCTGTGCTGCGTCGGATGCTTGCTGCGACCATCAGGCTTCACCTTCCAAGGCTGCCAGCAACCGCGAGGCTTCGTCGGCAGTGATCTTTTTGTCTGCCACCATCTTGAGGATTGCCATCCGCTCCGTATCGCTCACCGGCTCGGCGGGCGGCTTGGGTGGCTTGGGCGGTTGCGGCGCCGACCACGACCAACGCATGCCGTGGCCGTGTGCTTCATGTTTGCGGGCGGCGCGTTCTGCGCGTGCCTGCGCTCGCTCGGCGGTTCGTTGGGCCTGGCGGCGCGCTCGCTCGGCGGCTTCTTGCGCGCGGCGGGCGACCTTTTCGCCGTCCACATAGGGGATGCCGGCCAGACGCTCTTCCAGCTTGCGCTGCATGTCGGCCATCTGCGCTTCAAACTGTTGCGACCAGGATCCCATAGCAGATTCCCATTGCCCAGCGCCTTCCCAGTCCCAGGTTTCGCCGCGCTCCGTCACCGAAAGGTCGCCGCTTGCCTGCAACGTCAACTCGGCGCTGCCATCGCCCAGCGTGCCGACGATGCGACCCGCTGTGCGTTCGGTGGTCTGTAGCGGCAGGCGGCAATGGACTTCGCTGCCCTTGAGCGTCAGGCGCGCGCCGCTGCCCACTTCCACTTTCACCGAAATGTCGCCACTCGCCTGGAAGCGATACGCCGCGCCTTTGGCCAGGGCCGTGCTCAACGAAACGTCGCCGCTCACGTGCTCGACCACTGCGCCGCCATCCAGGTCGCGCGCCGCCAGATCACCGCGCACCGATTTTAGCTCGACGGCTCCAGAGACCTGCCGCACTTTGGCGTCACCACTCACCGATTCGACCTTGAGTTCGCCTGCGACGCCCCGAACCTCCAGGTCGCCGCTCGCCTGGCGCAGGGTCGTGGGGCCAATGTCGCGCAATGTCACATCGCCGCTGGCCGATTCGATGGCGAGCGGCCCGCCCAATCCGAGCACACTCAAATCGCCGCTGACTTGCTTGATCGTGACGCTCGTTCCCGGCGGGCAATGAATATCGCAATCGCCATTGGCCGTCACGGTAAACGATTCGCCTTGCCGCTCGACTTTGATCTGATTCTCGTCGCCCAATACCGTCATGCCGCGTGGGTCAGCGCCCGCGATTGAAAGGTTGCCCCCGCACCGGGCCACAGTGATGTGCGGCGCATCGGATGTATCAAAACTCTGTGCCATTCTATCCCCCTTGGATTGTAGGTTGCAGATTGTAGATTGTAGATTGAACCCCCCATTCCAACGTCAATCAGCAACACCTGCACTTGCAGCGCAGGTGCAAGTGTCAACAATCAACAATCTTCAATCAAAAAATCATTCCACATAGACCTCGACGCGCTTGCCCTCTTCCAAATCTTCGACCTCGACGATTCGTCCCGTCGTCTCGTCGTTGAGCGCGTTGGCGATAGTCTGCCAATCCAAGCCGTCAATCTCTGGGGCAAAGCGCGAGCCGATAGACAGTCCCACTTGCACCAGGCTCATCGGCAAGTTGACCGTGACTTGCGGCTGGCCTGTGTCAAGGTTGGTCACCCGCACGTGGAACCAGCGCATTCGCCCTGCCGGCGTGGTCAACTTGAGAGATGGCTTTTTGGGAGCAGACAATTTCGCCATCGCTTCGGTTGCCGAAAGCTGGCCGGACTCGACCATTTTCAAAACTTCTGTGCGATTCATGTCGCCGTTCATTGTGCCTCCTCTGGGGGCGGTATAGGGATACCGCCCTGCATCAATCACTATTCACCGCGCAATCGCTTGACCGCGTCTTCCGACGTGATCTTGCCTTGTGCCAACTGTTCCAGGATCGCCTTGCGTTCTTCGTCGGAAACTGTGGCCGCAGGCTCCTCTTCGCCGACCTCGTAACCCAACGCGCGGATCACATCGGTCAACCGGCTGCGGACGGTGGGGTAGGAGATACCGAGCTCTTCGCCCACGCGGTTGATCTTGCCTTCGCAGCGGACAAACGTCTCGATGAAGGCAAGCTGGTCGGCTGCAAGCTGATACAGGTGACCGAGGGCAAAGTGGCCCTCGATGGTCGTGTCGCAGTTGGGGCAGTACAGCCGCGTCACGTGAAGCGTATCTTTGCAGATGGGGCATTGGCCGATAACCTGGTTCATTTGACCACCTCAAGATTATTCAACTGGCTTTGTGTGACGGTTAGTATAATATCACGATTATTGATATTTGTCAAGTGTTTTGTTTCAGATTATTGATATATACATTGTAAATCCTTATATGTGAGTTGATTCTGTTTTGACGTTATGGAAGGTGTGTGGCGCCTCAGTGGGGTGACTCGGGTTGCGAACTGCAACACTTATCGGTCTGTGTTGTGCCGCGTATGCGGAGGGCAAGTGTAGGCGTCCGAAATCAAGAATCAGAAATCATAAATCTACAATCCAAGATCACCGAACGGAGATGGGACCGAGGATGACGCGGTCGCCAGCCAGACTGCCCGCGTGGTCAAACAGGGGCGCGCGGCGCTTGGAGAACAGATCGTACAGGCCGATCTCGATGGCGTATTCGCCGGGCGCGAGCGTGGAGGGAAGCGTCATGCGATGCGGATCAGAGACGGCTTGCCCTTCGACCCAAACAGGAATCCAGAGCGCCGTGGGGAACGCGCCGCCGAGCGGGGTGTAATAGTCGGCCGGCGGCGCAGCGAGTTGATCGTTTTGAATGAGGTGCACAAAAACTTTGTAGCTCGTTTCGGTCTGTTTGAGCGCGCGCCAGTCCAGCCAGATTTCAACATCCTGTCCGGGACGCGCGACCAGCGGTTGCGTCCAAATCGCGCGTGCGGACTGTGAGCCGACGCGGGCCATCCCACCCATCAACGCGATCTCGCTGTTGAAATTCGCCAGCGCCGAATTGAGCACGGCTCGAGACGGGACAATTCCGCGCGCCGGCTCGACCGTGAGCTTGCCGAGCGAGACCAGCGCGCCGCCGGATGAAAGCGCCAGGTCGCGTCCTCGCGCGGGATCGGCCACGCCCAACTGCACGGAGTACTCGCCCGGCGGCGTGCCGAACGGCATCATCACGTCATAGCGTTCGACGATGACTTCGCCGGGCCTCCACGGCGGGATCGAGCGGCTGTCGGTCGTCCAGCGATATTGGCGATCACCTACCAGCGCAAAAGGCATCACATAGTTCGTCAGTGTGATGGGCGCGCGCATTACCAACGTGAGGTGAGCCGTGTCGCCGGGGCGCAGGCGCGTCGGGTCGAGCGAGTAGGACAAAAACTCGATTTTGTTTTCAGCCGAAATGTTCAGAGGAACTGAAGGAACTGGAGGAACTTGTGTATCGCCGGGGGCGACGACGCGCCAGAGCGGCCAATGCCCTTCGGGTCGAAGGCGAAACAGCCCGCCTTCCCACACATCACGGCGGAAATCCGCCAGGTAGACGGGGCCTTCATTCCAGTGAGCGAACACGCCATCAAGCCAGGGATTGGGCGATGTGGCGGCGATGTAGACGATCTTCACGTCAGTGGGGTCAAGTGTTCTGCCTTGTGTATGTTGCGCCACCCATAGCGGCGTGAGCGCTTCCCACTCGGCCAACAGGACAGCGTGCTGTTGCTTGCCGGAAAATTGGTCGAACACGGCGTTCACCCATTCATCGCCCGTGCGATCATCACGCAAGCTGATGCGCGGCAAATTGTGGACCGCGGTCGAGATCGGCGCAGCCAGAGACAACACGGCCACTGCCATAAAAACCCATTTGCGGGCGTCCTCGCGCCTGAGAGGAATCTGCGCCACGATTTCCAGCAGCACCACCAACCCGATCCCTGCCATCACCGCCACGGCGACAAATGGCGGCATCAGATATGCCGTCACGTCCTGGATGGTGTTGAGCGTAAAACCCAGGTTGACCAGCAAGAACACGCCGAACAGCGCCAGCGGCTTGTATCGGCGGACGGCCAGCCAAACTATGCCCAGCGCCGCCAGCGCGATTGTGACAAGAGGATACTGGAGGCGTAACAGTTCCCAAAAGACGATGAGGCGTGTCGGTTGATCGCGCAGCCCAAACGGGAATAAGTTGACCGTCAGCCCGCGCGCGGTGACGTGGATCAGCATTGAGTCGAGCGTGGTCAGTGGATTGAACGGCGCGCTGGGTCCGCGCAACACGTAATACAGGAACGGCGCCAGCCCCAACGCAAAACAACCCGCCAGCAACGCCAGCTTGCGCGGTTGTGTGACGATGCGTGGCTTGACCAGCAGCACAAAGATCCCGTAAGCCGGGAAGCTGAAGGCCAGGATCGGGTGATGCGTCAGGCTCAATCCGGCGGCGAATGCGGCGGCGGCCAACCATCTGTCGCTATTTGTTCGCCACCAGCACACGAGCAAAAACAGACACAGCGTCGCCAGTGCTGCTGTGACGATGTGCGCGTTCGAGTGAATAGAGTGCTGCCACAAGTCAGCGCTCGCCATGGCAGAACCGGCGGCAAACACAGCGGACCACAGACCAGCAGGGCTTGTCCCTGCCCTGGGCGACCCGCTGCGCGAGGGTTCGCCGCTACAGACATGGGCAATTTGCCAGACGATTCCATACACTAGCGTGACGACCGCTGCCCCTGCGAATGCTGCGAGCAAGTTCGTGCGATAAGCAATCGTCCCCACGCGAACGATGGTCTGCCAAAGCTTGGCTATGAGTGTGTAAAAGGCGTAACCCGGCGGATGCGCGATGCCGAGGATATAGGGGACAAAGATGTACTCGGACGGGTCGCCGGGGACAGGGCCGGGCGCAAGTGTGGCGATGTAAAGTGAGAAGGCAGTCAGAAAAACGATGGCAGCCCCAAGCCAGGTGACAAGGTGATGGGGTGACAAGGTGACAATGGGTTTGTGAGTTGGCAGGTCAGACGATGGGTTCACGAGGCCGATTATAACATACGTTAGCAGGCGCTTGTTAAAAGCTGCCCCCTTCACCGCAACAGGCTGTGAAGGGGACTGTCTCCGCTTTCGGATTTCGCGGCGTCGCTTTGATCAGTTGCGCATGACTACCGGTAGATAGACCTTGTACACGTTGCCCATCAGCGCGAACCGGCTCAGGTGGCAGATGGGCGCCGACAGCCAGTTCTGATCGGGATGCCGGTCATAGGCGCCACACGTGGCATCCTGCCACGCGCCACCGCTATAGGTGTACAGCTTGAGGTTGGCCTCGCTCATCCCCGCCACGTCCGCGTCGGTGTAGCGCAACGTGATTGTGACCGGCGTCGAGAACTCCACGCCCAGCAGCAATGAGCCGTTCTGATAGGCGTCCAGGTCAAAGGCGTAACCGGCAAAGCCCAGGCTTGCAGGCGGCGTGACGATCTGGAGTGGCGTGTAGGTCAGCGTGATGGGCGCGGTCGTCGCGTCGGCCGGGACGGTGATGACGGTTGTCGGCAGCGACAGAGCGCCAGTGTAGACCAGCGTGCCGCCCACCGACGGGTTGATGGCCGTCTCGACGACGTCGTTGCGCCAGATTTCTCCGCTGTTGGCGCTGTTCAACGTGCCGATATAGAGACGATTGTTGAACACAGCCACCGAGTTATACCAACCTGGCCCTGTGTTATTGCTGTCACCGAAACCTGCGAATCCTACCTGGTTCCAGTTTGTCCCGTCGGTTGTCCGCCAGACCTCCATCCCCGTTATGTCGTTGTCAACTCCACAGTAGAGACGGCCATCAAAGACTTCCAGTGTGCTACATCTGTGTGTGCCAACATTGCCGAAGCCGTTGTCTACCACTTTTGTCCAATCGCTATTGTCACAGGCCTGGCAACGCCAGACCTGTGCACCGTTACCAGAAAGGGACCCTGGGCTGGCATAGAGATAGCCATTGAACGATTTGAGGGCAGCGATGAAATTATTGTCGGTTGTGCCAAACCCGCTTGTGCTCACCTGCGTCCAGGTGATCCCATTGTTCGTGCGCCACACCTCGCTGCCGGTGGTCGTCATGGTGGTACGGTTCCAGTTGGCGGTCCCGGCGTACAGGTAGCCATTAAAAGTCTCCAAGGCTCCGACGTAAGAGTTATTTGCGTTGCCAAAGCCATTGGTGGCAGCGCGCGTCCAGTCGCCAGAGTTCCCTGTGCTGCTACACCAGATTTCGGCGCCGTGCGTGGTCGTGTAGCTCTCGGTGCTAGCGCAAATCTGATTATTGAACACGGCGAAGCGGTCTATTTCGCCATTGGTCGGATCACCAAAGCCCTGGGTAACTACAGACGTCCAGTTCAGGCCATTGCTGCTGCGCAAAATCTGGCCGCCGTGGGTATTGTTGAGGGTGTTGTCCCAGTTGTTGGTGCTGGCATACAAGTTGCCATTGAACTCGGTCAAGTGGACGATACTATGATTATTGGGATCACCTAAACCGTTAGCGTAACCGTTGCGCAACCAGGACTCAACTCGTCTCTGGCGGCAAGAAATCCAAACTCTTGAAGAATGGCAACA
>Ga0315279_10003321_pt1 | contig 22601 bp, 22 predicted proteins | sample YL17G06_20_MG_FD_203694 | JGI IMG/M metagenome (GOLD analysis project Ga0315279, IMG submission 203694) | Sediment microbial communities from Yellowstone Lake, YNP, Wyoming, USA - YL17G06_20 | ecosystem: Environmental > Aquatic > Freshwater > Lake > Sediment | place: USA: Wyoming | collected... | reverse complement strand
GCCGGACCTCATCCGCCTCCTGGCCGAGTCGCCCCGGTTCTGCCGCCACCTGCACCTGCCGCTCCAGAGCGGCGACGAAGGGATCCTCCGCCGGATGCGCCGCGGCCATACCGCCGCCCAGTTCCGGCAGTTGGTCGAGCGCCTGGCCGCCGAGGTTCCGGGGATCGCGGTGAGCGGCGATGTCATCGTGGGGTTCCCGGGAGAGGATGACGAGGCGTTCCGGCGGACGTACGACCTCCTCGAGGCGCTGCCCATCGCCGGATTACACGTCTTCAGCTACTCCCGTCGGCCGGGGACCGACGCGGCGGAGCATCCGAACCAGGTGCCCAAGGCGGTGAAGGCGGAGCGGAGCCGGGCGTTGCGCGCCTTGGCCGTACGGAAGGCCCAGGCGTTCCGGGGCCGCTTCCTCGGCGAGACCCTCACGGTCGTGGTCCTGGATCGTGAGGGGCCGGACGGGCTGCTGGAAGGTCTCAGCGACAATTATCTTCGGGTCTGGTTCTCTGGAGATCCGGCGCTCAAGGGCGGGGTCGCCAAGGTGCGGGCGGAAGAGATGACGGGCCGCGGGCTCCTCGGGTCTCTTCGCGAGGTCGCCGGCCCGCGACGATCCCCACTCCCCGCCGCTTCATGAACGCTTCCTCCTCCCTGACGTTGTTCTTCCTGGGTGGGCCGTCTTAGCCCGCGAGATAACCGACACCTTCTTAGCCCCCCCCCTCGGGGCCGCCGGCTGCAGGGTTCGCAGCATGGCGGCCAGGCCGCGCACGTCTTCGAGGCGCTCGATGCGCCGAACGGCGTCGGCGATCCGCTCCGCGTGCGCCGCCGACGTCACCGTGGTGGCCAGCTTCAAGTACTTCCGATGAATCTCCTCGGGGGTCAAGGGATTTTCCATCGTGCCCTTGGCGTAATCCACGCGCCCGGACAGGCGGCGACCGTCGGTCGTCGCAACCTCGACGATCGAGGAGTAGCGTTCCGGCCATTCCTTGTCCAGCTCCGGGTCGCCGACCATCCGGGTGCGGGCGCGAAGGCGCGCGACCTCGGGATGGCGCATCCGGTCCTGCAGGATGTCGTCAATCATCACCCCGCCAAAGACGAGGCCCACCGGGAGGATGTACTGGGCGCAGTGGGACTTCAGCTCGTTGTTGTCGATCATGTGCGCGCCGGAGGCGGGGAACCGCAGGACGATCTCCTGCACGTCCGCCGGCTTCAGGTTGTGCTCGCGCGCGAGGGAGAGCAGGGCGTCCAGGCCCGGATGGGTGAAGGAGCAGGAGGAGTAGAGCTTGTACGCGAACTCCGGGACGTAGTAGTGCTTCCCCCAGTCCGCGAGCAGGGCGTCGGGGTTCCGCTCGCCCGAGAAGGCCGTGAAGGCGTCGTACCTGCCCTCGAACGGCGTGGGCGGGCCGCCGAAGCCCAGAGAGGCCAGGTACGCGGCGGCGGTCCCGTTGCGCGCGGCGAGGCCGGGATTGAAGGGACGGGAGTTCTCGGTGTGATCGCTGGCCCAGGCGAGGAGACCCGACGCCTGCTGCATGGCGAGGCCGAGGGCGATGGCGAACTTCGGGGCCGACAGGCGGAACAGGTGGCCCGCCGCGGCCGAAGCGCCGAAGGCGCCGCAGATCGCGCTGGGGTGAAAGCCGCGGTTATACAGCGCAACGGGATTCAGGGCGTAACTCACCCGGCAGGCGACCTCGATCCCCAGGATCATGGTCTCGAGGAACCGCCTGCCGCTCGCCCCCGCCTTCTCGCCGACCGCCAGGCTGGTGGGCACCATGACGGCCGGGGCGTGCAGGATCCCGCCCACGTGGTGCGGCTCGATGTCGCAGTAGTATCCCAGCGTGCCGTTGACCAGCGCGGCGTTGACGCAGGAGGTCTTCAGTGGCTGACCCACCAGGCTGGATTCGGGCCGGCCCCCAAGACGGCGGGCGAAGTCCGTGAGGATCCGGGTGGCCGAGTACTTGGGCGAGGAGGCGGCCAGCATCGCGCCCAGTGTGTCCAGGAGGATCAGCTTGGCGTGGCCGACCACCTCGGGTGGGACGTCTTTCAGGCGGAAGGCTGCCAGGCGCTCGGCGAGCCGGGTGGAGCGGGGGACCCCGTCGGCCATGGCAGAAACCTCGCGTCCCGGGAGATGATCATTTCTCTTCCAGCCCCCCGGGTCGTCAAATCTATTCCTGGCCGGGCCGCGCCTCATCCAAGGAAGCCGGTGAGCTCTGCCACCTCGACCGGGCGACCGAGACGCGAGGACTCCACCACCGCGAGCGGGAGCGCCAGGCTCCGGATGTGCTCGGCCACGTGGGTCTCGGGCTGCCGCTTCTCGCGGACGGCGGCCTCGGGGTGGAGCATCTGGGGCAGCGTGATGATGACGCCATCGGCCTTCCCCTGGCTGATCGCCACTTTCCAGTCGGCGAACAGGGTCGCGCCGGAGAGGCCGAAGTTCCGTTGCAGCTCTTCCGCCGGGGTCCGGGTCCGCGAGGCGAGGCCGACCACCTCGCAGTCCTCGCAGGCCTTCAACATCTCCAGCCATTTCCGCGCATAGAATCCCGCTCCCAGGAGCACAAACCGAAAACGCGCCATGGTGTCTTCCTGCCTCCCCCGGGGATCACCCCTTGACGGCGCCGGCACCCCAGCCACGGATGAGATACCGCTGCACGGTCACGAAGAAGATGAGCGCCGGGATCGTGATCATCATCCCGGCAGCCATGATCAGTCCCCAATCGATCAGGGCCGAGTGGAAGAGATCCTGCACCCCCACCGGCAGGGTCTTGAGTTCGTCCGAGGCGATGAGGATCCGGGTGAAGATGTAGTCGTTCCAGGCCAGGATGAAGGTGAAGATGGAGGTCGCGATAATCCCCGGCAGGGCCAGCGGCAGCACCACGTAGATCACCGCCCGCAGGCGGCCGGCGCCATCCACCAGGGCCGCCTCCTCCAGCTCGATGGGGATGGTCTGGAAGAAAGCGCGCATCAGCCAGAGCGTGAAGGGGAGGCAGAAGGAGGTGAAGGCCAGGACCAGGGCGAAGTGGGTGTTCTCGATCCCGACTTTCTTCACGAGGATGAAGAAGGGGATCACCACCATGATGGGAGCGAACATGTACGTGCACAGGATCAGACCGGCGATCTTCTCGCGACCCGGATAACGGTAGCGGGTGAGGCTGTACGCTCCGGCCGCGCTGACCGCCATGGTCAGGAGCACCGCCAGCCCCGAGACGGTCAGGCTGTTCCAGAAGTAGGTGAGGAAGTTGGTGGCGGTGAAGAGCCGCTGGAAGTTCTCCAGCGTGGGGTCCTGCGGGATGAAGGCAGGCGGCTGGGCAAAGACCTCCCTGGGGGGCTTGAACGAGGTGGACACCATCCAGAAGAAGGGGAACGCGGCCTGAAGCACGAGGAACAGTGCCCCCCCGTACAGGAGGGCGCGGGACGAGAGGTACCGCAATCGCCAGCGAGTCATCCGATGTCCGCCTCCTCGCGGAACAGGCCGAAGTAGAGGACCGTGCTCACCACCAGGATGGCGAACATGATCACGGCGATGGCCGCGCCCAGGCCGGCCTGATAATAGGTGAGGGTCCGCATGTAGGCGTACACCGGCAGCGTCCGAATGTACCGTCCGGCCCCCGCACCCTCCCCCATGAGCCAGACGGTGTCGAACTTCGTGAACATCCAGATGCTGCGCAAAAGGATCACCACGAACAGGATCCCCCGGATCTGCGGCAGGGTGACATGGGTGAAGCGCCGGAGGGCCGAGGCCCCGTCCACCTTGGCGGCCTCATACAACTCCTCGGGGATGGTCTGCAACCGGGCCAGGATGGAGAGCAGCACGAAGGGGAAGAACTGCCAGACGCTCATCGCGATGGTGGAGAGCATAATGTGGTCGGTGCCCAGCCAGCTGATCGGGTCCCGCACGATCCCCAGGGCCAGCAGCCAGTAGTTCACGACCCCGTAGGTGTCGTTGAGCAACCACTTCCAGAGGATGACCGCCACGATGGTGGGAATCATATAGGGGAAGAGGACGATCCCGCGCACCAGGCCGCGCCCCGCGAACGACTCGTTCAAGATGAGGGCCGCCGCCACCCCCAGGATCAGTTGGAACAGGATCGTCCAGAACGAGTAAACCACGCCCAGCCAGAGGCTGGTCCAGAATTCCTCATCGCCCCACAGGTAGATGTAGTTCTCCAGGCCGATGAACCGTTGCTGCGGGAAGAACGAGTGCTTCTCCAGCAGGCTCAGCCAGATGGAGTAGGCGACGGGGTAGAGGGTGAGGGACAGGATCAGAAGGAGGGCCGGCGCGATGGTGAGCAAGCCCACGGACTGCTGGTGCCGTCCCGGTCTCGCCCCGCCCCCGCGCTCCGCGCGCGCGGAAAGCCGGTTTCCCGCGAGGGTGCCCCCCTTCCGGGTGGGCGCCCCCGCGGGGATGACCGGTTGCGGCTTTGGATCAGACGGACCGGGCACAGGGGTGGCCTTGGACTTGCCGATAATCTACCAACGCTTGTGGCCGAGCTTTGTGATCAGCTCCTCCGCCCGGGCCTGAGCCCTGGCCGCCGCCTGGGCCGAGGGCATTCCCTTCACGGCGTCCGTCACCATGTCCGGGACAATGCCCGATCCGAGGATCTCCAGACCGAAGGGCAGCCGCAGGTCGTCCCACTCGACGATCAGTGTTGGCTTCGCCTGCGCGGTCTCGAAGTAGCGGTACTGCATGTCCTGCCATTCTTTCCACTTGCGGACCGTCTCGTTGGCCTGGTAGGTGGGATTGACGCGCACCGACTTGAGGGTGGGCAGGAGGTGGATGGGCACCGTGAGCAGGTACTTGATGTAGTTCTCCTCCTTGAAGAAGAACTTCAGGAACTCGGCCGCCTCCTCGGGATGCCTGGCGTTCTTGAAGATCATCCAGGGCTCGGCATCGATCTGGGCGGCCGTCTCCTTCCCGGATGGCCCGTGGGGCTTCACCATCACGCCGAAGTGCTCGGGATCGGCCATCTCCTTCGGGCTGTACTTCTCGATGTACCCCGTGCCCCGACCGTAGCCCTGGTACAGCATGGCCGCCTTCCCCGTCGCCAGATTGGCGAAGGTGTCCAGGTAGCCGTGGCCCAGCCAGCCGGGCGGCAGGACGGTGGCGCTCAGTTTCTTGTAGAAATCCAGGACCTCGACGACCTGCTTCTCGGTGAAGGTGGGTCGCCCGGTCTTGAGATCGAAAAGCCGCCCGCCGTTGGCCTTGGTGAGCTCTCCGACGGCGATGTTGATGAAGAGGCCCACGCCGGGCAGGGACAGGCCGTACCGGGTCACCCGGCCGGACGCGTCCCGCTCCATCATGGCCTCGGCCACCTTGATGAAGTCATCCCAGGTTTCCGGTGGCTTCAACCCCTTCTGCCTGAAGACGTCCTTGCGGTAGATCAAGAGGGATGTGGCCGCCGAGTGGGGAATCCCATAGTACTTCCCGTCGTGCAGGCATTGGCGCCGGACGGCCTCCCAGATGTTGTCTCGCCCAATGGCGGCGGCGATGTCTTCCTGATCCCGGAGGAGGCCCTTGGCGTAGAAGGACGCGCACGTGACGGCCTGTCCATGGCTGGCATCCGGGGGCGCCCCCGCCGCCAGGGCTGCCGTCAGCTTGGCCTCCAAGTCGCCCCAGGCCAGGGCTTCCTGCTTCACCGTGATGTCCGCGTGCAGTTTCTCGAAGTCATTGATGATCTGCTGGAAGGCCGCCACCGACTGCGGCTCGGTCTCCGTGTGCCAGATCCGGACCTCCTTCTTTTCTCCGCCCCAGGCCCATGTCGCCCATGCCAGCAGCATGACCAGAAATGTGATTCCTGCTCCTCGTTTCATTTTTCCGCCTCCGCCCCGTAGGGGGCCTCCCGTCCGTTGACCAATCTCCACCGAATGCTCAGCGCGGATCGCGGTCGGCAAACAGGGTCCCGCCGAGACCCCAGTCTGTCCGAGGAACGTTTTCGAAGATCACGTGGACGCCCTCGAGGGGTGTCTTGGCAATCCGCGAGACTGCCTCGCTGATTACCTTGACCAGCTCCCGTTTCTGCTCCAGCGTCCGCCCCTCCATGAAACGAATCGTGATGACCGGCATGTGGCTACACCTCACCTCCTCTCTTGGGCGATCCGATGGGAAAACCGAGGCGCTGAGAGATATCCTGCGCTGCGGCCCGCACGCTCCCGGCCAGGCTCGAGAGGAGCTGACCGGGCAGCCGCTGGCTGGGACCCGAGACGCTCAATGCGGCCACCACCGAGCCCAGGTGGTTCAGGATCGGCGCCGCCACGCAGCGCAGGCCGAGGCTGCACTCCTCGTCGTCGATGGCGAAGCCCTGCTCCCGGATCCTGGCCAGCGCCGTCCCCAGGGAGCGGCGGTCGCCGATGGTCCGCGAGGTCAGGCGTTCCAGTCGGCGAGCGTGTAGCCGCCGCGCCACCTCGGCCGGCTTCAAGGCGGCGAGGAGGACCTTCCCCAGCGCCGTGGCGTGCGCCGGCGCTCCGCCGCCCAGCTCCAGGTGCATGCGCAGGAGGTGGCGACCCTCCACCTTGTGCAGGTTCACGACCCGCGTCCCGTCCAGCAGCCCCAGGTTCACCGTTTCGCCCGTCTCCCCTGCGAGCCGCTGCATGATAGGGTTGGCGGCCTCCCGGAGGCCGAAGCGGTCGGCGGCGGGGCTCCCCACGGCGAACAATCGGTAGGTGAGCCGGTACCGCTCGCTCTGTGGATCCTTGTCCACGTAGCCGCGCCGGGCAAGCGTCACCAGCAGGCGATAGACCGAACTCTTCCCCACCCCGAGCTTCCGGGCCAGCTCGGTCAGGTTCATCTCGGGGACGCCGCCCAGAGTCTCCAGGATGTAGAGGGCTGCGTCCACCGCCGGCGCGGAGTATCGGTTGCCAGACACCATCAAATGCTCACGCAGCTCCGCTGTCGCTTCCCACGGCGCCGGTGAAGCTGTCTACCCGACGGGAGATCTCCTTGGGCCCGCTACTGCGCGAGGACCTCCTGCCACGTCGTGACGGACCATTCCTTCTGGAACAGGCCCTCCACGGCGGCCTTGGCCTTCACCCGGAAGGACTCGGCGTCCGGGATCACCACCTGCATGCCCTTGCGCTGGAGATCCACCAGGATGGCCGTCTCGCCGGTCTTGATCTTGTTGTTGGCCCAAGCCTCCGCTTCCTTACCCGCCTTGACGATGAGGTCCTGGTCCGCCTTGGACAGCTTGTCGAAGAAGGGCTTGTAGATCAGCATCCCCCCGGTCTGCACGACGTGATTGGTGATGATCAAATGGCTTTGGACCTCGTCCAGCTTGAAGGAGGAGATCTGGGGCAGGTCGCCCTCCGAGGATTCGGCCTTGCCTGTCTTCAGCGAGTTGTAGAGCTCGGGCAGCGGGACGCCAATGGGGTCCGCATCCATGGCCTTCCAGACGACCATCCAAGTGGGGACGTTGGGCAGGCGCAGCTTCAGGCCGTACACGTCCGCCGGTGTGTAGACCGGCTTCTTGGTCGTCATCTGCCGCAGCCCCCGGTAGATGGTCGCCAGGTACTTCAGGTCGTTCTTCTCCAGTTGGGCCCGCGCCGCCTGGCCGAGCCGGCCGTCCCAGACGCGCATGTAGTGTTCGAAGTCCTTCATGACGTAGGGACCGGTGAAGAAGTAGTACGGGGGGGCATAGACCTGCAGGAACATCGTTCCGTTGGACTGCATCTCGATCTTGCCGGTCCTGTTCAAGGTATTGATGTCCTCTTCCGACTTGGTGCCGGCGTCGATCTGCACCTCGATCCGGCCTCCGCTTCCCTGGGTCACCAGCTCCTTGAACTTCTCCGCCGCATCCACCATGATGGAGCCGGCCTTGAAGGGGCTGCCCACCCGGATCACGACCTTGTCCGAGGGGGCGGCGGACTGCATGGTCTCGGCGCAGCCTGCGAAGATGGGGGCAAGACCGATGATCGAGAGACAGAGAGCCCATCGTGCGGTTGTCATGGACTGTTCCCTCCTCTTGATGCGATGAGGTTTCCGCCTCGCTGCACTGTTATTTCTTGATTTCCTCCACCAGTTTCGTGTAGCGCTCGTCATCCTGGGCCATCATCTTCCCGAATTCCGCAGGGCCCAAGTAGGCGAGCTGGACGGTCATGTCCGCGGCATTCTTCACGAAGGCGGGATCCTCCATGCCCTGCTTGAATGCGTCGTGCAGCTTCTTGATGACGTCGGCGGGCGTCCCCTTGGGGGCCGCGAGTCCCCGCCACTGGCTCATGACGAAGTTCACCCCCTGCTCCCGTACGGTCGGCACATTCGGGAAGGCCTCCATCCGCTTCGCGGAGAAGAGGGCGATGATGCGCAGCTTGCCCGCCTTCACGTGGGCGATCCCCTCGGGCGGGGAGACCGAGACGGCGTGGATGTGCCCGCCAAGGAGGGCGGTGACCGACGGGCCGCCGCCTGCGAACGGGATGTGGTTAAACTTCACCCCGGCGGCCCTCTCGAAGGCCAGGGCGATGAGGTGAACGCCGCCGCCCGCGCCCGAGTTGCCCACCGTGACCATTCCGGGATTCTTCCTGGCGTAGTCCAGGAACTCCTGGAGGGTCTTCCATGGGGAATCCGCCCGCACCTGAAACATGGCAGGATCATCGACGACATTGATGATCGGCTCGAAGTCCTTGTAGGTGAACGCGGTCTTGACTTGGTGGGGCAGGATGGTGAGCGGGGTGATCGCCGTCACCACGGTGTAGCCGTCGGGGCGGGCCTGGGCGGCCTCGGTGAAGCCGACGGCTCCGGCCCCGCCGGCCTTGTTCACGACGACCACGGCCTTCCCCAGGTACTTGGAGGTGCTGGCGGCAAGGGCCCGGAACACCAGGTCCGTGGCCCCGCCGGGGGCATACGGGATGATGATCTGCACCTCCTTGGTGGGGAAGTCGGCGGCCAGACTCGGCGCGACGACCCCGAGGGCCAGGACGAGACTCAGGATGACACCGATTGCCCTACACATGATGAGCCTCCTTCCGTGAGATGACGTTGACGCCGGTTACGCTTTGGCGGTCGCCCTCCGATAAACGGACCGGACCGCGTGCTTGATAAGGGGCATGAGCAAAAACCCCAGGGTGGCTAGGAGGAAGACCAGAGACACCGGGCGCGCCAGGAAGATGGCGAAGCCGCCGTGGGAGATCATGAGGCTCTGGCGGAACGCCACCTCCATCTTGGGTCCGAGGATTAGGGCCAGGAGCAGCGGCGCGCCTTCAAAGGCCCACTTCCGCATGAGGTAGCCGAGGGCCCCGCAGCCCAGCATGACCCATAAATCCACAATGAAGTTGTTCACACTGTACATGCCGGTGAGACAGAACAGCATGACCAGGGGCAGCAGGACCTTCTTTGGGATGCGCAGGATGTTGGCGAAGAGGGGCACGAAGGGCAGGTTGAGCACGAGCAGGATGAAGTTGCCGATGTACATGCTGGCCACCACGCCCCAGAAGAGATCCGGATGCTCGCTAATCATGGTGGGGCCGGGATTGATCCCGTGGATGAGGAGCGCCCCCAGGAGGATGGCCGTCGGCGGGGCGAAGGGGATGCCCAGGACGAACAGGGGGATGAAGGCCGACTGGCAGGCCGCGTTGTTGGCCGCCTCGGGGCCGGCCACGCCCTGGATGGCCCCCTGGCCGAACTCCTCAGGGTGATCCGAAATGCGCTTCTCGACCATGTAGGAGGCATAGGTGGCGATCACAGGCGCGGGGCCGGGCACCAGGCCACAGCCGAAGCCGATCCCCGTCCCGCGCAGGATGGCGCCCAGGGAATCTTTCAGGTCTTGCAGGGTCGGGTACAGGTCGCGGAATCGGGGGACCAGCACCTGCTGCTCCATGACCTCGGCGGGTTGATCGACGTTGGCCATCACCTCGGCGATGCCGAACAGACCGATGGCCACAGCGACGAACTCGATGCCGCCCAGGAGGGATACGGTGCCGAAGGTGAAGCGGGCATCGCCGGTTACCGGATCCATGCCGATCGTCCCGATGATGAGGCCGACCACGGCCATCATGAGCGCCTTGACCAGGGAGGCGCCGGTCACGTTGCTCAGGACGACGAAGCCGAAGACCATCAGCGAGAAGAATTCCGGCGGCCCGAAGGCCAGCGCCGCCTCGGCTAGCGGTGGGGCCAGGAACACCATGGTCAAAATGGCCAGGCTTCCAGCCACGAACGAGCCAATGGCGGCGATGGCCAAGGCGGGTCCAGCCCGTCCCTTGCGAGCCATCTGGTAGCCGTCGATGCAGGTTATGACCGAGGCCGTCTCCCCGGGGACGTTGATGAGAATGGAGGTGGTGGACCCCCCGTACATGGCCCCGTAGTAGATGCCGGCTAGCATGATGATCGCAGAGGTCGCGTTGAGGCCGAAGGTGACGGGGATAAGCAGGGCGATGCCCGCGATCGGCCCCAGCCCGGGGAGAATGCCCACCAGCGTGCCCACGATGGCCCCCATCAGGCAATAGAAAAGGTTCTGGGCGGTCATAGCCACGCCGAAGCCGTGGAGCAATTGCTGAATAGACCCTAGGATGTCCATGTCTCGCCCCTCAGAGCCCAAGCCACCCCTTCGGCATGGGGATCTGGAGCCACCGCACGAAAAGGATGTAGGATGCTCCCGCCGTCAGGAAGGCGATGAGCGCCGAGTCGCGCCAGCGCCGGAGGCCCAGGAGTTTGAGGAGGGCGACCATCAGCAGGAAGGCCACCAGAGGGAAGCCCAGAACGTCCAGAAGAGCCGTTGCGAGCGCAATGATCCCCATGAAGATAAGGACCTGGCGGGCCGAACCGCCGGGATCCCGTTGCGCGTCGGGTTCAGTCGTGGGCTTCGATTTCGAGAAATGGAGTTGCAGGATGTGGCAGGCGGCGAGGCCCATCAGGAGCAGGCCGAGCAAAAGGGGGAAGAATCCCGATCCGGGCATATGCAGGGTGCCCAAGGGAAGTTGGAGGGAGAGCAGCAGCGTGATGCCTCCGAAGAGGAACAATATGACGCTTGCGGCCATTCTTATCGTTCCTCCTGGGACCGGCGGTCCCCGCGGTTGGGCAAGCCGGACTGTCGTAGTCTCTCCAGAGTCATGTCATGCATCCAAGCCACCCCGTCCCTGGCCGTTTCCTCAGCTTGAGGACGGGCGATGGGGCCGTTCCGGGGGGATCGGACGCTGAGACTATCGCCCCTGGATGTGTTTCATACTATGAACCGGGTTTAAGCGGGAAAACCATATCACCCGCCTCGCGGCACTGTCAAGCGAGAGTGTCTCGGCGTCTTTGCGGGACACACATCAGCACATGGGACCTCTCTCGGGAGGCCGCGAATATTCCCGTTCTCCGGGATCGCAGTCCTCCGTAACGAGAGGCGCACGCGCACGCCGCCGGATGGACGGCCGCCTGCGGTGGCCTCGAACCGGGGAGGGAAAACCACTCCTCCGAACGCCGTGGAATCGGTTGAGACCTGCGCGAGCTCGGCGGGAACGGATGGAGAGCGGGCAGATTGACCGGTCCGTCCAGCTCGGACGAGGGGCAGCTCGGGGCGGGAGAAAGCAAGTAGGATCGCCACTGATTCGCTGAAAAGGTAAGCTCTTCCAGACATTCTGACATCTGCCAGCCGGATTTTGCTGCATGGGAAAGGATTGTATACATTCTCTCATGCCGGATGGTATACGATCTGCTCCGAGGCAGAGGAATAAGGGGCCATGGACTCCTTTCGGGCCTACGAGTACTTGGAGAGCGAAATCCTGACCGGTCGGCTCAAGCCCAGAGAGCGACTCGTCGAGCAAGAGCTTGCCGAGCGGCTCAAGATGAGCCGGACGCCGATCCGGGAGGCGCTCCGGCGTCTCGAGGAGCGGGGCCTGGTCCGCATTCTCCCCCGCCGAGGCGCGGTCGTGTCGGATATCTCGCCGGCCGATGTGGAGCAGATCTACGTTGTGCGGAGCGCCCTGGAGGGCCTGGCGGCCCGGCTCGTCACCGACCACATCACACCCGAAGAGATCGAGCGGGTGCGGGGGCTGGAGGCGGCGCACGCCCAACAGGCGACCAGGGGAGATGTGCGGGCCCTCATGCGGGCCAATGACCAGTTCCACGATGCCATCTACGGTGCGGCCGGGAATCCCTGCCTGCTGGATATGATCCAGCAGTTGCGCCGCCAGATCCACGCGGTCCGCTTCAATGCCTGGGCGGAGCCCGCGCGAATCGCCCGAAGCCTCACCGAACATCGGCAGATGGTGGAGGCGCTGAGTCGTCGCGACGGGGGCGCTTTGGCACGCCTGACCGAGGAGCACCTCCGAGTGGCGAAGGAGAGCTACCTGTTCCATCTGGGGGCGCAACCGGCCCCCGCCGCGGACCGGGAGCCGTTGGGACCGTTTGCCGGTTCCGTCGCCGGGGACGGCGCGGACCAAGGGCGCGGATGAGGCGCCGGCTGATCCGCCAGCCAAGGAGCGAGTCGTGACCCACCACACGCCGAAGTACCGCTTTCTGCTCTACGAGCCCATGCACGAGGCCGGGACCCGGCTGCTCCAGCAGCACGGCGAGGTGATCACGGCCCCAGCCCCGGACGAGGCCACGATCCTCCGCGTGGTGAAGGACGTGGACGCCATCGTGATCCGCGCCAACGGGAAGGTGACCCGTACGATCATGGAGGCGGCGCCCAACCTCAGGGTGATCGGCCGCCACGGGGTCGGGCTGGAGACCATTGACGTGCCCGCGGCCACGGAGAAGGGCATCCGGGTCGTGTACACCCCCGAGTCCAACAGCGAATCGGTGGCGGAGCATTTCGCGGGCCTGGCCCTGATGCTGTCCAAGCGCATGCTGGAGGCGGACCAGGCGCTGCGGGCGGGGCAGTGGAACGTGCGGTATGAGTACATCGGCCGCGAGCTCTTCGGCAAGACGTTGGGGGTCGTCGGTTTCGGCCGCATCGGGCGGACGACGGCGCGGATTTGCCACTACGGTTTCGGGATGCCTGTCCTCTATTACGACGTGGTCGCGCCGCCGTCCGACGTGGAGGCGGAGACCAAGGCGAAGCGGGTGAGCCTCGAAGAGTTGCTGCGCACGGCCGACTACGTCTCGCTGAATCTGCCCCTCACGGCCGAGACGCGGCACATCATCGGGCGCGAGCGGATCCGGATGATGAAGCCCACGGCGTACCTGCTGAACCTGGGACGGGGACCGCTCTGGGACGAGAAAGCCGTGCTGGAGGCCCTGGAGCAGCAGTGGATCGCCGGCGCCGGCACCGACGTTTTCGAGGAGGAGCCGACGGCCAAGGATAACCCCTTGTTCCGGCACCGGCGTTTCGTCTGCACGCCGCACATGGCGGCCCACACCGACGAGGCCATGCGCCGGATGAGTCTGGTGGCCGAAGACGTGGTGGCCGTGCTGGAGGGCAGGAAGCCGCGCTGGCCGGCCAACCGGCCGAAGCGGTGAGGAGGAAGTCCGGGCGATGGCCGTGCCGAATGTCATTCGCGTGAGACAAGAGTTCGACCGGACGCGCCTCCATGATCCCTGCGGGGCGGTGGCGGCCGGCCTGAAGAAGCTGGGCGCGGCGGGGAAGCTCAAGCCCGGGGCGCGCATCGCCATCACCGCCGGCAGCCGCGGGATCAACAATCTGGTGGCCATGACCCGCGCCGCGGCCGACGCGGTCAAGTCCATGAGGGGGCAGCCGTTCATCGTCCCATCCATGGGCAGCCACGGCGGGGCGACGGACGAAGGCCAGAAGAACCTGCTGGCCGAACTCGGCATCTCCGAGGCGAGCATGGGCTGCCCCGTGGTCTCGTCCATGGAGGTCGAGGAGGTCGGGCGGACCGGGAACGACACCCCGGTCTACCTGGATTGCAATGCCCTGCACGCCGACGGGATCATCGTCATCAACCGGGTGAAGCCCCACACCGCCTTTCGGGGCGAGATCGAGAGCGGCCTGTGCAAGATGCTGGCGGTGGGCCTGGGCAAGCACAGGGGGGCCCAGCAGATGCACCGGGCCGGCCTGGGCCCGACCCTCGTCGAGGCGGCGCGGCTGATCCTGGCCCGGGCCCCGGTCCTGGCCGGCATCGCCGTGCTGGAGAATTCCCTGGACGAGACGGCCGAGATTTACGTCGTCCCTCCGGACCGGTTCGAGGACACCGACCGGATGCTGCTGAAGCGCGCCTGGAAGGTCCTGCCCCGCGTTCCCTTCGATCCGCTGGACGTCCTCATCGTGGACGAGATGGGGAAGAACATCAGCGGGACCGGCATGGACAACAACGTGATCGGCATCGGGCCGCGGGTCGGGGGGAAGATGGAGATGGGACACCCGGCCGTCTCGGCCATCGTGGTCCTGGGCCTCACGCCGGAAACCCACGGCAACGCCAACGGCGTCGGCCTGGCCGACATCACGACGCGGCGGCTGGTGGATTCGATCGACTACAAGGCGACCTACACCAACGTCCTCACCACGCGCCTCTGGTCGGCCGGCCGTCTGCCCGTGATCATGGAGACCGATCGGGAGGCCATCGAGGTGGCGGTGGGCGAGACCCCGCCGGAGCAGGTCCGACTGGTGCGGATCAAGAACACGCTCCACCTGGAAGAGCTGGAGATCTCGGAGGCGCTCCTGCCCGACGCCACGAAGGCTGGATTGACGGTCGTCCGTGGGCCACAGCCGCTGGCCTTCGACGGAACGGGTCGTTTGCGCGCCTGGTGACCTGCATCCACATTTCCGCTGTCGGAATTGGTCTGAAAGGTGTGAGGAGGCTACATGCCCAAGCCGGTGGTGATCTCGATCAACGAGAACCTGTGCAAGGGGGCGGACGGCTGCGGGATCTGCCTGGCCCTCTGCCCCAAGGACGTCTTCAAGATTGCCGAGCGGTTGACGGCCCGGGGCATCCGCCTCCCCGTCGTGGAGAAGATCACCGCGTGCACCAAGTGCGAGAACTGCGTGATCTACTGCCCCGACATGGCCGTCGTCGTCCGGCTTCAAGAAGTTCCTGAGGCAGCAGATGCGGTGCGAGGGACGACGCAATGAAGAATTTCAAACTGACAATTCAAAATCGACATGTGGTTTGCCGTTGGCCAGTTGTCGGTTGTCCGTTGTCAGTTTTCCATTGGATTGGAGCACAGCATGGCTAAAGGCGCGGTCCTGACCGGACGTCATTTCATGATGGGGAACATCGCCTGCGCCGAGGGCGCCCTGGCCGCGGGCTGCCGGTTCGTGGCGGGCTATCCCATCACGCCGGCGACCGAGGTGGCCGAGCGGCTGGCCGAGCGGCTCCCCACGGTGGGCGGCACCTTCCTCCAGATGGAGGACGAGATTGCCTCCATCGCGGCCGTGATCGGGGCGTCCTGGGGCGGCATGAAGGCCATGACCGCCACCTCGGGTCCCGGGATCAGCCTGATGCTGGAGAACATCGGGTTCGCCCTGGGGACCGAGACCCCCTGCGTGATCGTGAACGTCATGCGGGGCGGCCCCACCACGGGGATCCCCGCCGTGGAGCTTCAAGGAGACGTGATCCAGCCGCGCCGCGGCTCGCACGGGGATTACCAGATCATCGCCCTGGCCCCCAGCTCGGTGCAGGAGGCGTTCGACTATACGGTGGAGGCCTTCAATCTGGCCGAGCGCTTCCGCACCCCCGTCTTCGTCCTGAGCGACGCCTTCCTCGGCCACATGCGCGAGGAACTGATCGTGCCCGAGGCAACAGAGATCCCGATCGTGGACCGCAAACTCTTTCCACCCGACAAGGACGTGGAGGCGCTGGCTGGCTTCCTCGACGAGGATGTCGCCCCCATGCCGATCTTCGGGCGGGGCCACAAGGCGCACGTGACCAGCTCCTGCCACGATGCGTATGGGCGGCGGAACGTGATCGATGCCAAAGCCCTGGATCTGTTCATCACAAAGCTGAACGACAAGATCGAGAGGCACCGGGACGAGATCGTCCGGGTCGCGTCCGATGCCGCCGGGGCCGAGATCGTCCTGGTGAGTTATGGCTCCGTCTTCCGCTGCGCCCAGGCGGCCGTGGAGGCGGGCCGGGCCGAGGGGTTGCCCCTGGGGTCGTTCAAGCTGGGGACTCTGTGGCCCTTCCCCGACCGGGAGATCGCGGCGCTGGCGGCGGGGGCCCGCCACCTGATCGTCCTGGAGAACAACCTGGGGCAGATGTTCCACTACGTGCAGGCGGCCGTTGCCGGTCGCGCCCACGTCAGTTTCTTGCGGCCCAGGGTTCTGGGGGAGCTGCACGAGATCGAGGACATCCTCAAGGCGGTGCGAGAGGTGCGACCATGAGCGTGACAGCGTACGAGCACCCCCTGGCGAAATACATTCGGCCGTCGGCCAAGACCACGGCCAACTGCCCCGGGTGCGGCAACGGGATCCTGACCCAGAGCATCCTGCGCGCCATCGAGGAGCTGGGCCTCACACTGGACGACTTCGTCTTCGTCTCGGGGATCGGCTGCGCGGCATGGATCCCCAGCCCCAGCTTCTTCGCCGACGTCCTGCACACGACCCACGGCCGCCCGATCGCCTTCGGCACCGGGGTCAAGGCGGCCTTGCCGCACAAGCGGGTGATGGTCATCAGCGGCGACGGGGATCTCACGGCCATCGGTGGCAACCACCTGATCCATGCCGCCCGGCGGAACATCGCCATGACCGTCTTCTGCGTGAACAACGGGATCTACGGGATGACGGGCGGCCAGGTGGCCCCCACGACGCCGCTCGGGCTCACCACCGTGACCACGCCCTTCGGCAACGTGGAGAACCCCTTCGACATCTGCGAGCTGGTCAAGGGCGCGGGCGCCTCCTTCGTCGCGCGCTGGACCACGTACCACCCCCGCCAGATCGTCAAGACGGCCAAGAAGGCCATCCAGAAGAAGGGATTCGCCTTCGTGGAAGTCCTCTCCCAGTGCCCGGTGGAGTTCGGACGCAAGACCGGCATGGGCACCTCGGTCCAGATGCTCCAGTGGTACAAGACGAAGTCGGTCACCACGACCCGGGCGAAGGATATGTCGCCGGAGGAGTTGCGCGACAAAATCATTGTCGGCGAGTTCGTGGACATCGAGAAGCCGGAGCTGATCGAGACGCTCACCGCCATGCGCGAGAGGGCCATGGCGGCTTCCTCGTGACCGTCCGGACTCGAGGTTCTTGGCGTCTTGGCGGTTGAGATTTCTGGAGGATTTCTCGTGAAACGCACAGAGATTCGCATCGCGGGATTCGGCGGCCAGGGAGTAGTCCTGGCCGGTGTGCTGCTGGGGACTGCGGCCGCCGTCAGCGACGGGCGCCGGGCCATCCAGACGCAGTCCTACGGGGCGGCCGCCCGGGGCGGCGGGGCCCGGTCCGAGGTCGTCGTCTCGGACGATCCCATCATCTACCCCCGGGTCACCCATCCCAACATCATGGTGGCCATGTCCGAGGAGGCGATGAAGAAGTACGGGCCAGACATGCGGCCCGGCGGCCTGCTCATCATCGACAGTGACCTGGTGAAGAACGTGAGCCGGGATGACGTGCGTCTCGTCGGCGTGCCCGCCTCCAACCTGGCCACGCAGGAACTGGGGAGAACCATCGTGGCCAACATCGTGATGCTGGGCGTCCTGATCGCCAAGACCGGCATCGTCAGCCCCGCCGGGATGGAGGCGGCCATCCGGGACAACGTCCCCCCCAAGACGATCGACCTCAACCTCAAGGCCTTTCGCAAGGGGCTGGAGCTGGGTCAGGCCGCCCCGATCCAGGAGCCGGTGGGCCATGCGACTGCATGAACACGAGGCAGCACGACTGTTCCAGCAGGCCGGCATTCCCGTTCTGCCCTTCGCCGTGGCCCGCACCGCCGACGAGGCGGTGGCCGCGTTGGAGGGCGTTCAACTCCCGGTCGTCATCAAGGCCCAGGTCTTGGTGGGGTCCCGTGGGAAGCACGGCGGCATCGCGGTTGCCGAAACGCGCGATGAGGTGAGGGAGAAGGCGCGGGCCCTCTTGGGATCGTCGGTGCGCGGCCTCCGCGTCGAATCGGTCATGGTGGCGCGCAAGGTTCCCATCGCGAGGGAGCTGTACGTGGGCGCGACCATTGATCCGGCCGCCGGCGCCGTCACGGTCCTCTTGGGCGTGGCTGGCGGCATCGACGTCGAGACGATCGCGCACGAGCGGCCCGAGGCCCTCTTCCGCCTAACCGTGGTCCCGCCGGATGAGCTGCGAGGCCACCAGGCGCGCGCCCTCGCCCGCGAGGCGGGATTCCGCGGGGACCTGATGGTGCGGATCGCGGACGTGCTCGTATCGCTCTTCCGGGTGTTCCGGAAGACCGATGCCCTGATCGCCGAGATCAACCCGCTGGTCGTGACCGCGGACGACGCGGTCTGGGCCGTGGATGCCGTCTTGGACGTGGATGACGCGGCCCTCTTCCGCCATCCCGAGATGCCCAAGGATACCCTGGCCCGCATGGACCATCCTCTGGAGCGGGCGGCCAAGCAGATCGGCGTCTCCTACGTGGACCTCGACGGGGACATCGCCATCATCAGTAGCGGCGCCGGCCTGGGCATGGCCACCATGGACGTCGTCGGGCAGCGGCTGCGCCCGGCCAACTTCTTGGAGACCGGCGGCGGGATCACCGAGGAACTGATGTACAAGGTCACGGACCTCGTCCTCCAGAAGCCCGGCCTGCGGGGGCTCCTGATCAACCTCTACGGCGGGATCAATCCGATCCACGAGGGGGCCAAGGGCATCGTGCGGGTCCTGCGCGAGAAGCAAGTGAAGATTCCCGTCGTGGCCAAGGCCCTGGGGAACCGACAGGAAGAGACGTGGGCCACGCTCTCCGAGGCAGGCGTAACCATCGTCACCGACATTACAACGGAAGCTGCAGTCGAGGCGCTGTGCGCCGCCCTGGAAGCGCGTCGTTGACGTTGAACCTCGAACCTTGAACCGCAGCACCTTGAACCGCCTACGGAGTAGGTTATGAGCATCCTTCTCAACAAGCAGACGCGAGTTCTCGTCCAAGGGATCACTGGCAAGATCGGCCGGGCCCAGACCAAGTGGATGCTGGAGTACGGCACCCGGATCGTGGCCGGGGTCACGCCAGGGAGAGGCGGCGAGACCGTCGAAGGCGTCCCGGTCTTCGACAGCGTCCTCGAGGCGGTCCGCGAGACGGGCGCCGAGGCCTCGGTGTTCTTCGTCCCCGCCCGTTCCGTCAAGGACACGGTCTTCGAGACGCTGGAGGCTGGCATCAAGCTCGTGGTCGTGGTGACGGAACACGTGCCCGTCCACGACACCATGGAGATGAAGGCCGAGGCGAGGCGGGTCGGCGCCACGCTGCTTGGCCCCACGACGCCCGGGATCCTCACGGTAGGCGAGGCCAAGATGGGGATCATCCCCGGGAACCTGTTTCCCAAGGTGGGCGGCCCGGCCGGAGTCATTTCTCGAAGCGGCACCCTCTCCTACGAGGTGGGCGGCATCCTCGCCAAGGCGGGGATTGCGCCCAGCACGGTCGTCGGCATGGGGGCCGATCCCGTCGTCCTGACCGACCTCCCAGAGCTGTTGCGCCTTTTCGCGGCTGATCCTCAGACCAGACTGGTGACGATCGTCGGGGAGGTGGGCGGCGTCCAGGAAGAACTGGCGGCCGAGTACATCGCCCGCGAGTTCCGGAAGCCCGTCGTCGCCTACGTGGCGGGGAGGAACACCCCCGAGGGCAAGCGGATGGGCCACGCTGGCGCCATCGTCCAACGGGGCATGGGAAGCGTCGAGAGCAAGGTGGCCGCCCTGGAGAAGGCCGGCGTCGCCATCGCCCGCACCCCCGCCGAAATCGGCACCATCGCGCGGACACTCTTGGATAAAGCGCGCCACTGATCAAGGCAGTCCTTTCGGCATCCTTCGTGTCTTCCGCTCGGCTACTCGCCGAGGAACCTGAAGCCCCTCCTTGCCAATCTGCGCCCTTGGCTTCCAGCGGGTTTCCGGTACCGATTCACGTCACCGACTTGGTCCCCTCGAAGATCCGGCGTTCATTGATCGCCTAATGACGGCACCTCCTGCCGTCTGCATAGAGCCAGCAAGGCCGCGATGTCTCCAAAGTGTGTTTCCGAGGCAAGCGCGTGGTTTTGGCTTGACTAACCAAACGCATGTATGGTATATGATTTCCAGTATGAATTATGGAGGGGAAATGCGTGGCGTGGGATGAATGCCTCGCCGACAGGGCAGCAGGGATCTGCGGAGGCGTGCAGATCCACGTCGTCGGTCGTCGGCAGCATTGACAGGAGTGCCGGGGGGCGGTAGGCTTTAACCACCTCGGCGGTTCCCCGGTATCCGTGCAGGAGGGCAATCCCATGATCGCTCCCGGGGAGAACGCACAGGCAATCTCTGACGCTGTGTCGGCACGAACGGACTTCTGCGGCCCGCCACGGACCGTTCCGGCCCTGCGGGCCGTGCCGCCTCCGGGCCCCCCGAAACATGCGGGTCTTGCTCCAAGCCCCAGCAGGGCCGGAACGGCCACCCCGTTCCCCCTGGCCGCCCCTCCTCCCGCGACGCAACAACCGAAACTCCTCGACCGCTTATGCGAAGCCTTGCGCTCCCGCCACTACAGCCGCCGGACCGAGCAGTGCTACTGCCACTGGGTGAAGCGGTTCATCTTCTTCCACCACGTCCGGCACCCCGCGGACATGGCCGAGCCGGAGATCAACGCCTTTCTGACCCATCTGGCCGTCAAGGAGAAGGTCAGCGCCTCGACGCAGAACCAGGCGCTCAGCCCCTTGCTTTTCCTTTACCGTTACGTTCTGGGCCGCGAGATCGGCAATCTCGGTGAGGTGATCCGCGCCAGGAAGCCCAAACGCCTGCCTGTCGTGATGACCCGCGAGGAAGTCAAGGCCCTGCTCGGCCGCCTTCAGGGCGACAAGTGGCTCATGGCCAATTTGATGTACGGTGCAGGCCTCCGGCTCATGGAATGCCTGCGCCTCCGCGTGCAGGACATTGATTGTGCCGCCAACCAGATCACCGTGCGCGACGGGAAAGGCGCCAAAGATCGCATCACGATGTTGCCCGAGTCCCTGAGGGCACCCTTGCAGGAACATCTGCGCAAAGTCAGGACGACCCACGAGCAAGATCTCTCCGAGGGATACGGACGCGTTCAGATGCCCAACGCCCTGGACCGCAAGTATCCCAACGCCTCCTCGGACTGGCGCTGGCAGTGGGTCTTTCCACAGGAGAACCGCTGGAAAAACGCCAAGACCGGCGAACAAGGACGGCACCATGTCCACGAGACAATCCTCCAGCGTGCCGTGGGGCAGGCCGCCCGTGAGGCACGAATCGTCAAGCACGTCGGCTGTCATACGTTCAGGCATTCCTTTGCCACGCACTTGCTCGAAGCGGGTTACGATATCCGCACCATCCAGGAGTTGCTCGGCCATAAAGACGTCACTACCACCATGATCTACACCCATGTGCTGAACAAGGGAGGCCGCGGGGTTCGCAGCCCCGTCGATGGGCTCTGAGGCGTCTTATACAGTCTGTATATACCCGATGCTGGCGGATCCCCCGACGGCACCGAAGTGTTTGCAGACGTGAAGTTACGTGATTCTCCCCTGATATAGGCAAGCGTCATATGCAGAAAAGAACCGTCTGTGTTTGACGGTTTATACAGACTGTATACTTGTTGTTAGACCTTAACGATTAGACACATGCCGGACCAGATAACTTACGTCGCGGTTGGTGGAGCCGTCGATCACTACGATCTTCTTGGAGGAAACGCGGTGCACCAGTGGCGCCGTATTCAAGAGTATCTGAGCGCCGAATGGAAAACTGGAAACCAAGTGCGCCTCTCTGCGATAAGTGGGTGTCTAGAAAAGCTGAGCACCAGCCTATTGCAAGTCAGTCGTATAAGGAGCTTTCACCAAGAACTCCTCAACACTGCACGTGTCAATCTAGGCAAGGGTGCCAGCTATGCTGCTCTCAGAGGTGATCTTGCATGCGCAGATTTTGAGTCATTACTTCTCCAGGGGCGTGCAGCATTAGATCGACTTACATGGTTTGTATCTAAGGAATTCACACAGTCCTGTAGCAGTTTCCGAAGGCTAGACAGCCTACTACGGAATTTTGAGAAAAACAGTGATCTGGCGCAGACACTAATCGCGGTAATGGCCGAATCCATGCCCTGGATGGGTGGATTGCTCGCAAAGATAGAATCCGGTGACTCGTTTAGAGACTTCGTCGCTCACAAAGGCGCTGCGGCAGAGAGAATGAGCAACTGTTTTGGCATAACATTTATCGATAATCAGCGTGCCCTCTTGTTTGACTGTGAGCTAGATCCCTTCCCGCTGTTCCGAACCAGTGTCGAAGCGGTTCAGTATCTTTCGTTTACAGTTCTAAACATGCTGGCAGCCTGCATAGGACAACAAACGCTGCCGCTTCCTGACTACAAGTCTCAATGGCGCGCTCGGACGGTTGTATTCTCGGACTTTGTCATTCAACGACCTGCGCATGCCCCGCTCACGGAATACCACCTCACAGTTGTGAGGCATATGCACCCAGATGGTTTCGTGGTAACGACCCAGAATATAAAGTCGGAGATCTTTGGTCTCGCTGTTAACTTCGTTGAGCAAGATAAGGTCTAACAATCGCGTGGAGTGGGACGCGCCTTGATCGGCGCGCCCCTCACGCGCGGCGTTAGGCAGTGACCGAATCTATTCACACCCATAAGGAGATTTTCTGCATTGGATATTCCACGGATCTTCAACATCACCGAAAGTG
>Ga0315279_10003320_pt1 | contig 22603 bp, 25 predicted proteins | sample YL17G06_20_MG_FD_203694 | JGI IMG/M metagenome (GOLD analysis project Ga0315279, IMG submission 203694) | Sediment microbial communities from Yellowstone Lake, YNP, Wyoming, USA - YL17G06_20 | ecosystem: Environmental > Aquatic > Freshwater > Lake > Sediment | place: USA: Wyoming | collected... | reverse complement strand
CTCACCTTGTCCAGCATTTCTGCACGGCACTATTAATGCATTAAGAGACGGCTTAAGGCGAAAAAGAGTGTTACAGCGCTTCCACATGCATACGCGTACATGCCTAAACCACGGAAACACGGCTTGAAAGTCTTATATATCGCACTGGGCACTATACGGGCTGAGGATAATGGCTGAAATCTGTCCAACATGCGGACTTCCGAAAGATTTGTGCGCTTGCGGTGATATCGAGAAGGAGCAGCAAAGAATTCGCATACGGCTTGAAACTCGTAAATTTGGCAAACCAACGACCATAGTGGATGGCATAGATGACAAGAGCACGGACCTCGCAGGACTGGCCAAGAGTCTGAAAGGTTTCTGCGCCTGTGGAGGAACAGCGAAGAACCGTCAAATAATACTTCAGGGAGACCACCGTGACAGAGTCCGCGAATACCTTGTCAAATTGGGGTATCCTGCAGAAAACATCGCGCGGCAGTAGCTAGCAACTAGCAGGATGCAAAGCCAAGATGAAGCTGTTTCGAGACATGGGCGACTTACTGAAAGCAATGAAGCGTCGGAAGCCCTCCAAAAAGTATTGTCCACGATGTGGAAGCCCGAAGATCAGCGTGTCCACTGATTTTGACAGGTTCGTTGCGCCCAGAAAATACGTGTGCGCAGAATGCGGATACAAAGGCCCGATAGTTATGGAACTGGAAAAAGAAGATCAGTGATTGATCTTGTCTATCAGTCTGGTAACACCAAGTTTAGCTGTTTCTTCAGCGTCTTATAGCGGTTTCTCACCGTGACTTCAGTTACTCCTGCAGCCTCAGCAATGTCTTTCTGCGTCTTCTTTTCATTGTTCTGCAAGCACGCGATATACAATGAAGCAGCAGCCAAACCCATAGGATCTTTGCCTGCAGCTGCACGCTTCCTTCTGGCCTCCCGCAGAATCTGTATAGCTATTCCCTGCGTCTTTCCTGAAATCCCGGTTCTCTCAGCAATCTTTGAAATGTACGTCAGCGGATCAGCGATTGGCATGTGCACATCGAGCTCACGAAGCAGAAGCCTGTAACAGCGAGCAACATCTTTCTTGTCAACCAAGCTTGCCTCAGCTATCTCGCGAAGGGTTCTTGGGGTTCCGCTTCCACGGCACGCCGCATAGAGCGCCGCTGCAGCGATTGCTGCGATTGATCTTCCGCGGACTAGCCCCTTGTCTAGGGCTTTTCGGTAGATGACTGCTGCTTTTTCCTTGATTGGGGGTGGAATGAAGACTTTGTCTGAAAGACGGTCAAGCTCTGCCATTGCTTGGGCTAGGTTCCTATCTATTGATGAGTGTACTCTTGATCGTATCTGCCATTTCCTCAAGCGCCACATCTGAAGGCGCGTGGAGAGTGGAAGCTTCCTGCCAAAGGCATCGCGGTCCACCTGGCTTATCGCTGTTGACAAGCCCTTGTCGTGAACCGAGTATGATGTCGGGACACCAACTCGGCTTCTTGACGCTTTCTCTTCTTGCGTGAAAGCTCGCCATTCTGGCCCCTTATCCATCATCTGTTCATACAAAACGAGTCCGCAGTCTCCACAGATGGTTTCACCTGTGTCGTAATCATGAATGAGGTTTCCGCTACCGCATTCTGGACACTTGTCAACTAGGCGTTGACGGGTTCCAGCTTCTTTCTTGCTCATGCTTTCTTTCGCCTGTTTGATTGACAACGTAGAACCGGTACCCATGTTCTTCATCGGTGCCCAGAAAAACAGCACACCTGGTTCCGCGCGTAACCATACCCGTGATATGTCTTAATATATAAATTTTACGGTTTCAGCCGGAATATCTTACTGACAAATTATGAATATTAAGGCACACTACAGATTCAGCGACGCAGAAGGAAGCACAAACGCGAATCAGAGGGTTTTTACCAAGGACAAAACGGAATTCAGTCCCCATGATCGCACTCGCATTCAGAGGTGGTCAGCAAGCTTTGTCGCCATAATCGATGGTACTTGCGAAAAAGTTATGCGAGACTTATTAGGATGATTAGACGGTCATCTCAGTAGCCCGGGAAGCCCGGTGGAGGGAAGAGCACCTTTCCGCCGACTGTAGTGGACAAGCATAGTGGCCTTTGGAGCCATTGACGAGAGTTCGAATCTCTCCCGGGCTACCAATCCATGTGTTGAAGAATACCATTCCCTTTTTTCTTGCTGTGATTCGAGCGTTCCTACCCAATCGCCTAGAAATTGTCTCCTCGACGGTTTGATTTCAACCTTAGACGTTACGTTGAAGAGGGTAAAGATTCCTATTCTAAGAAGCAGAGGCGGGCTTTTCAGCGTTTGATGAGTGGGTTGACTGTTGGCAAGAGTCGGCGTGAGCGTTTGAGGTTCATGACGCTTACGAGTTCTCCTGAGGCCAAGGGACGTGATCTTAATGCTGACTTTAGGGCTTTGAAAATGCGCATTCTCCGAAAGTATCATTTTAAGATGAAGTATTGGAAGATCCGCACTAACGAGGGTAATGGCGTTTTGCACATAGTTTTTCGTGGCAAGTATATTCCTCAAAGGTGGCTTAGCGAGCAGTGGGCTGACATTCATAAATCGCCAATCGTGGACATCAGATCTTTGTATGAAACGAGAAAAGGTTTGACGGGTATTGTTTTCTATCTTGTTGGAAACTACTTGGCAAAACAGAGTTTTGAGCGCATGAGCTGGGGCTACAGTTGGGTCTTTCCCGCGTTTGTAAGCTCTTGGAAACGTCTGATTGAAAAGTACGGTTTCAAACAAGCATTGTTCTTGTGGAATCAGTTGCTTTGCAGTTCATTTGTTGTCACTCGCCAAGTGCGGCTTAACAGGTTCTTGCCTAAGTATGAACATACAAGCGAGAAGAGTCTGCCTTGGGGTGCATTGTTCCGCACTTCTATTACCTAAACCGTGCTCCGATTTCGCAACCTAGAAATGATGGAGATGTCTCCCGCGCAATCCCTTTCTACTTTTTCAGAGACAGAACTTACTTCTATACGACGGTAAAGAAACTCTGAAATACAAGGTGCACCCACATATGATAGGCTGAGCTTCAGGAGAAAGGAGAATGAAGAGAATAGTTTCTGGAATTCCAATCTTTTTGCTTCTCATGATGATTTTCACATTTTCAGTAGTCAGCCTTCCGATGAGGGCAGGATCAAAGGACTCTGGTATTGTAGCCGTTTACGGGGAAGATGAGGCAACGCCAAAATACGGAGGAACACTGAGAATAGGGCTTGCCTTGCAACTTCCTGGCAGTCTAAATCCATTGGTCTGTAATAGTGGCTCAGGATCAATCGTGCTACTCACCAATGTGTTCGGTAGCCTGACGAGATTCAATGAGAGCGGTATGGTAGTCCCGGACTTGGCGGAAAACTGGGAAATCTCTGCTGACGGCTGTAACTACACGTTTCTCCTCTTTCAGAATGTAGCATGGCATGATGGCTTCAGATTCAATGCATCAGACGTCAAGTACACGTTTGATGAAATCCTTAGCGACCCTGAAGTTCACGCTTCCTGGAGGAGCTACATCCAATCATGTAATCTGTCCTCCGTAGAGATCTTAGACCAGTTCACGGTTGTTTTCAGGCTAGATTCTCCAGACTCCGCATTTCTCAGCATAATTGGGTGGATTCCTATAATTCCCTGGCACCTGTACTTCGGAACAGACTTGGCGACAAACCCATACAACGAAAGCCCTGTGGGAACCGGCCCTTTCAGATTCGTGGGATGGACCCCGGGAGAGAGTATAATGCTTACGGCAGATGGGGAGTATCGATATAATCTGGGCAGGCCATATCTGAATGAGGTCATGATCGTTCATTACGATAATACCACGGCTATGGCTGAAGCGCTAATGAACAACTCGATTGACATGATTCCGGATACCTTGGATCCGAACGAAATCGAGCATATGCACCAACTGGTCGGCGTATCTGATGTAGATCTGGAGATTCCTAACTGCTGGGCTGTTGTACTCAATTATTCCAATCCGATCTTGTGCGATGTTAGAGTCAGAGAAGCCTTGTCAATCGCGATAAATAGATCTGAAATATGCAAAGATGCGTATCTCGGATATTCAACTCCAGCGAAGGGGATGGTCCCCCCAACATTGAGTTATTGGATAAACTCGGAACTGCCGGACATTAGCTGCAACAGAACCTTGGCAGAACAACTCTTGGATGAGGCCGGATACCCAAGAGACATCACGACTGGCTTGAGGTTCAACCTGACCATCCGGGGACCGGGAAGCATTGCGGGCAGCAATTGGCTACGGCAGGCCTGTCAAGACATATGCGATTCCTGGCAAGACGCTGGTGTGAATGCTACTATGCTAACCGGCTCCAACTGGGACACTCGCTTCATGCATTGGTTTTATGATTTTAATGATCTGGATAACCTCAACCTTCTGTTCTGCACAAATGGTCTAATGAATTATGGTTACAGCAACGCAACAGTGGACGACCTCTTTGAACAAGGCAGAACAACGTTCAACATGACTCTGAGGAAAGAAATCTACGACGAACTGCAAGTCCTTCTTTCAGACGATATCCCATGCATTTGTCTGTGGCACGACATGAGCGAAGCGGCATACAACAATGATTTTCACGGATTTAAAAGCCCTCAATCGGCTGCACTTGATTCATTCTATCTGGAGAGGATATGGTACGATCGAACCTTGAGCGGTGAAGGAAACTGTCCTTATCGGGTCTGCTTCACAGATTCTGAAGGGAGAAGAACAGGCTACTACGATGGAACAGCTTACGAGGATATTCTTAACTCAACATACTCCGGCATGGACAGTGATCCACAGGTGGTGAAGATCCGTGAACCCGCAGGCATTTATACTGTCGAGCTTTTCGGAACTGAGAATGCTTCGTACAAGTTTGAGTTTACCAACATAGCCCTGGAATACAAAGATGTGTGGATTCCCGAGGGATTCATCCACGAAAACGAAACGATAACTTACATTGTTAAGGTCTATGGAGACGGCTCCATTAAGGTCTATGACCCAGATGAGTTCTCCCCGCATGATCTTGGAGTGCGAAGCATATCTGCCTCCAAAACCGTTGTAGGTCAGGATTACACGGCGGACTTGAATGCCATAGTATTCAACTGGGGCGACTATACTGAACACTTTAACATCACGTTCTATGCAAACACCACGGTCATAGGCACTGTTACGGACGTTGTTCTTCTGAGCGGAGAACCTGCGACGAAAAGTTTCACTTGGAACACAACAAGCTTTGCCAAGGGCAACTACATCATAAATGCGACCATAGACGTTGTGCCTGGCGAAGCAGACATCAGCGACAATAGCGCCACGGGCGGCATCGTCGCAGTGACAATTATTGGAGACGTTAATGCTGATCGAAAAGTGGACCTCAAGGATGTTTTCGCTGTCGGAAAGGCTTTTGGCACCACTCGATCAGGACCTAACCCTTCGGGCCGCGTCTACGTAGCTAACTGCGACATCAACGGCGACGACAAGATCGACCTTAAAGATTACTTCACGACATGCAAGAACTACGGCAAATCATGGTAGCAAGAAAAGTGTTTGCTGAGGCGGGGTTCTTGGCAAACGGCCTTGCTCGTATCGGGGGAGCTTGGCGGGAGCCAAGCGACAGAAGGAAAACATATCATCTCATTCCTTAGAGACGGTGGGGGAGCGACTGCATGGAGCGTTGGGGGAGTCGGGAGCGATGTTACTCCCCCAGACAGCACTTCACTTGATAGTTACTGACAAAACTGTACGCTGCTTCTCAAGGATCTTTTCTGAGAAATGTAGCTCGGACCTAAGGAGATCTACTTCCTAAGTTTTTCTTTCTCTTTTCTTCTCTTTCTTTAAGGAGTTCTCTGTCGGGTCTGAGTTCACTTATTAGTGTGTCTATTTTTTCGAAGAGCTTCTTTCGGTAGGTCTTGCTATTGCGGCAAGCTTCCACAATTCTTTCTTCTTCCATTCGGAAAAGAGGTTTTCCGACAAAATTCCAGAACACTGTATCGCTTTCAGGTCTGTCTAGCTGCAAATCGTAATCAACGAATGTTTTCAGCTCAAACAGGTTGTGAGTCATAACGGTCCTTATGTCTTCATCTATCTTTTTTTCTATCTCTTTTTCTGGTAGGCTGCCGTAATATTCTTCTCCATCAAGTCGTAAAGCTTCCAGTATTTTTTGCATTTTTTCTTCATCCATTGACATTTCGACCAATTCCTTTGTGCCCTCTATTGGAGGATTAAGAAGGGAGTCAACGTCACTAGCTAAACCATAGCTGACGTTCTGGAAGCCTTCACGTCTGCGGCTAATCAATTTCTTCTTACTCAAATGATTTAGATGATCAATTAAGCCTGGTTTTGAGATGCTAGTTCCGAACTTCTTGAGGTATTTATGCAACTCGTTGAACCTTAGCCTTTTGTACGCCCATAACGTGAGAAAGATCTCCCTGCAAACATCGTCAAGCTGTGCGTGCTTCTTCAGTATTTCATCTATCTTCTTGTCATGAATAGAGTCTTCATTTTCTTTATCCATTGTTACCACGTTTAAGGCAGGTAAACTAACAGGTAGCTTAGCTGCTGCTTAATATTTCCGATAATCTCCGAATACTTTCAAGGGATAAAATGATCAAAAGAACGGCAAAGAACATTGATGGAGGTGAAGCGGCAAGTAGAGAAAGCTTTGAAAGTCATAGCAAGAAGAATGGTCCAAGAGGGGTTCCAATCTACGTTAGGTATAGAGACCATGTTCTCTTCAAGAACTGCAATCCTGGCAAAATAGAGTCGTGTACAAGGGAGCTAATGGGTTGGCTCGTCGGAGAAGATTCAAAAACTATGCTGATCTGCATTGACCAGCCAATAGATCCTCTAGAGCACGAGAAGATTAACGCGACGGGCCTAGTCATTCTAAAAGATTGCATACTGGAGACGCATAAGGTCAAGATTAAGAAACCATTTAACCACTCTCGCATAAGCTATTGTGGGCGTAAGAAGCCCTAAGAATGGAGAAATAGAGAGATGCAAGAGCTAGTCAACGACGACACTAAAGTCTTAAATGAGCTCCAAAGTCTAAGGATTGGCAATCTTCCTTTGCGTGAAAAGAAAGCTAGAGAATACATAGTTAGTTCGTTCACGGGTAAGATGCCTGCGCTTATACCGTTTGCTCTTGAAAACGAGTCTGTTCTGAAGCTCGCCTCATACCTTCTGAAGTACACGACAGGAAGCAAACACACACTCTACCAGTATGTTTTTGGTGTGCACAGGTTTTGCTGTTGGATGGGCAACAGTCCTGACGAACTCATCAAAACCTCTATAGTAAACAAGGATGCTGTTGATCGATACGTTCTGAAGATAGATGATTTCATTGGCGATCTCCAAGCTGAAGATCTAGCACCGGGCACTATCAACAACCACGTAAAAGGCGTGAAGGCTCTCTTCAGAATAAACGGCATAGGTTTAACGTTGCCTTACCGGGTTCCAAAAAGCATTCGCTACCCTGATAGGTCGCCTACACCTGAAGAGCTGGCTCGCATGATTGACATGGCTGATCTAAGAGACAAAGCAATAGTCAGTCTGCTGGCACTGAGTGGCGTCAGAATTGGCACTTTGGCAAAACTGCAATACCATCACGTGAAACAAGATCTTGAGAACGGAGTCACACCTGTCCATATGCATGTCGAGGCTGAGATCACTAAAGGCAAATACCATGACTACGACACGTTCATCGGTTCTGAAGGAGTCGAATATCTTAAAGCGTATCTGAGGGCTAGACGTTTGGGAAATGAACGGTTAGAAGGTGGTCGCAAGCGTGGTATGCCTCCTGAAGAGATCGTTGATTCCTCTCCTCTGATACGCAACGAACACAAGACTACTGTTGAGGCAATATCGCCTAGTATGGTGCACTTTGTTGTTCATGGCTTGTATCGTAGAGCTGGCCTAATTGAGAAACAAGGCAAGGCTAGGTATGAGTTGCGTGCGCATTCGATACGCAAGTACTTCAGAACACAGCTAGGCGCAATAAGCACGATTCCGACTGACTACATCGAGTACATGATGGGCCACACAATCAGCATATACAATGACATCAAAATGAAAGGCGTCGAATTTCTGCGTAACCTCTACGCTTCAAGTGGCCTCAGCATAAAACCAAAAACCAGACTGTCAAAGCTTGATCAACTGAAGATCTTCGTTGAATCACTAGGCTTTAATCCGAATGAGGTTCTTTCAAAAGATGCCTTAGCAATGCCTCACCGCACAGTGATAGATCCGGAACAGAGGAAGATCGACGTGCTTAACCAAACCCTGAAAGATGCCATAATCAAGGAGCTCAACCAAGGTATTCCTCAACACATGTAAGAATTAATCCCGGGCTACCAATTCCACGGCTCGAATTTATACTGTTTTCAGTTGAACTTTCACGGATTTCTTTAAGCACCTGCTGTCGCAAAGCACTGGCCAGCTGAGATATCTGATGGTTTTCCACTGAAGGCTAGAATACGAGAGAAGAGCGGATCTGCCCTTTTGTCGAATTCCCTCCTGAAACCCCATCTGCCAACAGCTACACGCATTTCTACTGAACCATCGTTGCTAAGCACTTGATAGTAGCCTTGCTTGTCTCCTGCGTAGCCTTCAAGAATCTCCCAATCTTCAGCAAGATTAACCAAACACGTTTCACCTCTAAACTATGTTGCCACAAGAGTTAAAGACAATTCTGCCACCGCCAAAGCACAGTGTGCTTTAACGGGTTTCACAAAGCATAGTGTGCTTTGCAGGGCTCAACAAAGCACAGTATCAGAAAGCGGACATATTGAAGTGCCGCTAAACATGCTTCTGCACAGAGAATGAAGTTGCAGCGCGCTTCTGAGCAGGTATATTGTCGAAAACATAATATGAAACATCCGCAGTCGTATCTGTCGTTCCTTGCAGCAAGAAAGGAGATGAATAATTGAAACTTGTACGTTCATAGACGAAATCTCCCGTTTAGAGGAACGGTGGTCCAAGGGAGGCGTATTGAGCGACGCCGTAATGGTTATGGCGATATTTAGAACCAAAGCAGAGGTTGTCAAAAAAGTGTTACCCCCACCGTTGGAACCAAGCCCCGCACCGACAGGCTTAGCCTACGTGGCTGAATTTCACAAGACGAATTTTGGAGTGACCTACAACGAGGCGGCACTGTTCATCTCAGCGCAGTACAAAGGAGAGGTGGGAAATTATTGTCTCTCCATGCCGGTGACGAACGATATGGCATTGATCTGGGGAAGAGAAGTTTTCGGCTTCCCAAAGAAAATTGCTGAAACAATACACGTGAGAAAAGAAGGGAACAAAGTGACTGGAGTTTGCGTCAGAAAAAGTATTCCCATCATCACAATCAAAGTCAATCTCACGGGACCCGCACCACCCGGAGCCATTCCACCAACCCCCAATTATCTCTTCAAACATTTTCGAGACCCAAGACTTGATAGACTCGACTATAATCCCCGTTTAGTAAAACAACACAACCAAATCGATTGGGGGAAGGTGGAACTGGGCAAAGGAGAACTTGCGCTCGCAAGATCGGAATATGATCCCATCCACGAGATACCTGTCGAAGAAGTTTTGATGGCAGGCTACGCCAGCGGAATGGAAGTTCACATGCAACCTAGCGAAATCGTCGCAGAAATCGATCCGATAAAATTCCGACCATATTCCTCCATCAACAGCGACTGGCCACTGCAAGATGGCGAACAATTGGAGAAAACTCGAGAGCGCGCGCTTCCCCTGTGCGCTTTTTCCTTCCTAACTTATTCGAGCAAACAGACGGCAAATCTTTCATAGTCTAACGCTTATGATATCTTCAATTGAGGGAAAGTTGTTTGAGAGGAGAGCTTGTTCGAACCTTCACAGAAGATGGGCTTGAACTTCAAGGGCTATTCTGCCCGCCTACAATCGCGAAGACTAATGGAATAGGGTTACTCCACATCCATGGATTCACCGGAAACTTCTACGAGGGAAGATTCGTTGATCGCATCGCAGAACGGATCATGAAGAGAGGATATGCATTCCTAACAGCAAACACTAGAGGCCATGATTACCGCTCTGCCTTCATCAAAAAAACCGCTTCAGGCCTTACTCACGTTCGCATTGGCACTGCCTACGAGATTCTTGAGGAATGCGTTTTTGACATTAAAGCATGGATTGATTTTCTCCAAGGACGTGGCTACTCAAAAGCAATACTTGAAGCAGAAAGTGCAGGACCCTTAAAAACTGTCTTCTATCAGCATCAAACCCAAGATGAAAGAGTGCGAGGAATGGTGCTCATTTCGCCCGTAGACCACATTGGACTTCAGAGAATGGTTACAGCGGAAAAATATGATGAAGCAATCAACGTCGCTAGACAGATGATCGAGCATGGAGAATCAGACGAACTCATGCCAAGGATCTACTGCCCTCTCTGGGACTTTTCGATAAGCGCTAAAACCTACTTCAATGCGTTCGGTCCAGACACAAAAAGCGGCATATTCAACTTCCACGACCCAAACGCTAGATTCGAAGAGCTATCTACAATAGAATGCCCCATACTTGCCACGTATGGAACAGTTGAAGAAGCGGTTGTCGATAACAAAGTTGAGGAAGCCCTGTCGACTATCAAAAGGAAAGCCAGATCAAGCAAAAGATGCGACACAGCAATAATCCGAAATGCACCTCATGATTACCTAGGTCATGAGAACGAATTGGCAGAAACCATCGAAAACTGGATTACGACAATATAGCGCGCGCGACAAAGCACAGTGCAAAAAGGCGAATACATCGATATGTCATTAGCTTTAGAAGGTGGAGTGCTATCCAATCTTTGTTATCTTGCCATCGTGGTCATGGATGGAGTTTTCAACCAAGATAGTATTCTCTCTACCAATTGACCCCTGACATTTGTGAAAGAGTGGTCTGAGTCGAAGATTTCCATTTGCACGTGGTTGGCTCCATGCCTCTGCAATGCTCTAATGAAAGGCAATATGTGGTGTTCCATGTCTGCTTCTTGGTCACGCCATCCACCAATTATCAGAATGTCCTTGCTAGACAGCTCATCCGCATGCTTAACCAAGTCATACTTGTCTAGGTCCGCAAGCAGTTCAGTGATAATCTCTTTAGGATTCGCTCTGAGACCAGCGTTAGAAGCGCCTTCCTCTATGCTCGAGACCGTATCCGTTTCTACTCCAATATTACCTGAATTCCTCAGATTCAGGGTTACATCCAAGTTCAAACTTCAAGGACAAACCATCTGACTAAGCCTTTGATTGCTGAAGCTTCTGTTCTCTTTTCTTCACTTCATTGTAGAGATATTCAAATCTGTTCCAAAATGATGGAAAGCTGTATTGCTTTCTGGCTCCCTCAGCGATAGGTTTCAGTCTTTCCCACGTCATTCTGGTTGGTATGTTTGAGACAGTTTTGTAGTCTGCCAGACCTCTGTACAGGAGCTCCCCAGCTCCTTCATACAAGTTGCCAACTAGGCAAATTGCTACGGCAACTGGACTTTCAGCAAATGGTGGACCATACTTCTTCAGAAAATCGTTGTAGTCCTCAAACTCCAGATTAAACACCTTAAAAGAAGCCTCAAGGAACTCTTTGCTATTGAAACTCTGGTAAACTCTCCAGAATGCATCTGTTCTTCTTGATCTAGTCTGATTTCTAATCTGAAGAGCATAATAGACAACTCCAACAACGACACTGGCAGAAGCAATACCAATAGAAACCGTTTGAATGTCAACCATTATTACCCCTTCTTTGCTTGATACTGCTGCTCTAATCTCATCATTTCATTGTACAAATATCCAAAATCCCCCAGATACTCAGGTACGCCTATTGCTCTCCGATAGCCTTCAATTATGGGTTCCACTTTCTCCCATGCTCTACGACTTGCATATCCGAAGGCACTAGAAGCAAGTTCTGGATCTATGAGCTTCTTTTTTACGAGTGTACCCATACTGTCATATAATGTGTTGATTTTTGTTAATGCTTTCATGGTAGGACTGTCGGATAAGTATGGACCGTACTTCTTCACAAAATCCTCATAGTCCTTGAAGTCCAGATTCAAAACCTTCAGTATTGCTTCCCTATAGTCGTCAGCATAAAGGGTTAGACTCATTCTCCAAACAAGGTCTGTTTTTCTAAGCTTGGTCTGATAGCGAATTTGCCAAACATAGTAGATTGCTGCCAGAAGCACACCTGCAGAAGCAACAACTATCGATACTGTTTGCAGCAACGTTATGTCAACCATTGTTGGCACCCAGCCTCATTGTATTGCACTAAGTTAGTATTAAAACTGAATCATGTGAGACCTATCGCTGTGGCACACGCCACAAGTGATAAGAACCGAGGAAGAAGAATACGATCTTTGAGGAGATAGGTCCGTATGGCAAAAAGAGAGATCGTTTGGGACTTGTCAGAAATGTTCCCGAGTACTACAGATCCTTCAGTCCAGAAAGCTATTGACGATTTGACTGAGTTGACAGAGAAGTTTGCAGCTAGATATCGAGGAAAAATCAAGGATCTCTCTGCAAAGGAATTGCTAGTGTGCATAAGAGGTTACGAAGAATACCTTATGAGACTTGATCGCCTAGCAACTTTCGCTGGGCTATCATTCAGTGCTAATATGACTCTTCCAGACACGCAATCACTCAGAGACAGAGTAGACAAGATGAGGGCAGAATTGGAGAAGATGCTAGCATTCTTCAACATTGAATTAGGCTACATGATCTATGGAAACCCTGGAATCGTCAATGAAAAGGCTCTGAGGAACTACCAGCACTTCTTTGAAAGGTTCTTGAAAAAAGTCCCTCATCAATTGCCGGAATCGGAAGAGAAGCTGATCATCGAAAAAGACCAGTTTGGAATTAACGCTTGGCGGGATCTACGGAGAGTGTGGCTCAATACCAGAACGTTTGAAGTGGAGGTCAAAGGCGAAAAGCAGACAGTTTCTTTTGGTGAAGCATATGATTTCACGTACGGTCCCGACAGGTCTGCTCGAATATCAGGGACTAAATCCATAGGCAACGTTTTGGCAAGAGACGGTGAATTATTCTCCTCAGCTCTCAGAAACATCTGTAACGATTGGGTGAGTGTCTGCAACAGAAGAAAATACGATTCTCCAATGGAGGCAAGTCTGATAGACAATGATGTCGATCAGCAAGTCATTGACAATCTGTTGAAAGCAATTGAGGATAATACTGGGCTATTCCAGCGATATCTCAGACTGAAAGCCAAAATCATGAATTTGCCAAAACTTAGTGGTTGGCATGATCTTCTTGCTCCGTTACCTGACGCTCCTGACACAAAATTCGACTACGAGAAGGCAAAAGCCTTGGTAATTGAAGCATACGAGCAATTTGATGAAGACTACGCTTTTGCTGTTAAAGACATGTTTTCAAGAAATCACATGGATGTAACGCCAAGACAAGGCAAGAGGGACGGTGCTACTTGTTGGGACTGGTATGAAGGAAAGACTGGTTACATACTCCTTGGTTTCAACGAGACATTAGCGAATGTCTATGGTTTGGCTCATGAACTCGGTCATGCAACCCATGCCTATGATTACTCACGTGGCCAGACGATACTCAATGGATCTTTTAGTCTCTCAATGGCTGTTGCTGAAACAGCTGCCACTTTTGGAGAGTTGCTGCTGACTGACTTGTTGCTGAGCAGATCACAATCAGATCAAGAAAAAAAGGCAATAATATGCAGCGATCTTGACGGAGCTAGCATCTGTGCTTCCTGTACATTTCGGTTAAGGTTTGAGCAAACTCTCTATGACGCAATCAAACGAGGAGAATACCTGGACTTCAAGACCATTTGTCGACATTGGACAGATGCCAGAAACAAGTTTTTCGGAGATGCTGTTGAGTGGCTTGAAGAGACTCAAGCGGAATGGGCTATAGTACCTCACTTCTACGCGCCCAACTTCAGATTCTACAACTACCCGTATGTCTATTCCCAAATGTTCGTCTACGCTCTCCATCAGCAGTATCTTAGAGAAGGCAAGGAGTTTGTGCCCAAATTCAAGAAGGCACTATCAGCTGGCTGCAGTATTTCGCCAGTGGAGATCGGCAAGATCGTTGGCTTGGATGTCACTGACGCTCATTTCTGGGAGCTTGGCTTGAAGCAGTACGAGCGGTTCGTTGAAGAACTGGAGAAGATAGTGTCATAGAGAGAGCGCGCATGTATTACGTGCTGCTATACTATCCGAGATTTGATAGGAAAACTGAAGAAGATATCGAGGTTTTTCGCAGAGAATATGACCCCTTTGCAGATTTCTGGAAACCACACATACCATTCATATTCCCAGTTCCCTGCAATGAGATCGAAGAAGAGAAACTAGTAGAACACATTGAAACAGTATTGAAGAGCTGGAAGCCTTTCCACATTCATATAGGAGGCTTTGCGAAATCTTGGGATCACTGGTTATTTCTTCTGCTAAAAGAAGGAAATAGAGAAGCTATTGCCCTGCATGATGAGCTTTACACTGGCATTCTAGCGCCTTTTCTGAGGAGAGACATCGAGTATATTCCCCATATTAGCATTGGCTTATTCGTGAGAAAGAATGTTGGATATGATGCCCTAGATCCGAAAATGGTTGACTTTGATGCGAAGCTGTATTCTCAAGCATTGAAAGAAGCGGAGTTCCTCAAGATAGACAGTTTTGACACCGTTGACAGACTAGTACTAACCAGAGAAATCCTGAAAGCAGGCGCAACTCCGCATATAGATCGAAGGGTCGTTAGCTCAAAAGAAATCAAGTTGTAGCCCCTGTTTTTCCCTAGAATTGCTGTGTACACAAAGCATATGAACCGAAAAAAGGAAAGAATATTCTTTGTGGTTGAAACATGCCAATGTCTATTGATGAATTATTTGGCATTCCAGCAATCTACCAGATTGATCTTTCTTCTGATGGAAGAACTTTGCTTTACTCTTCAAACGCCTCAGGAATAACTCATCTTTACATTTCCCAAATGAATCGTGGCTCTAGACCAAAACAGATTACCCACGGAAACGACCCCGTCATGTTTGGATCTCTGTCGCCTTCTGAAAATCAAGTGCTGTATTTTAGAGACAAGGATGGGAACGCGTTGCACCACGTGTTCTTGGCATCAAAGGACGGAAAAAAGACGCGGCAGATCACCAAAAACCCCTGTAGAACATCTGGTGCTTGCTGGAATCCAAGCGGCAACGAAATTGCTCGCAGTTTCACGACACAGAAGTCTTGTGGGATCGACGTTTTCAATGTAGAAACGGGCGAGAACAATGTTCTTGTGGAGCAGGAAACCCCGCTCTTCAATGTTACTTATTCTCACGATGGCAAGTGGATTGCGTGCACGGAATACGGAGGAGGCAAAGACCCAAAAAACATGCAAGTGACTGTTTTGAAAAGAAACAACCCAAAAGATGTCATTCACTTCAAGATCAAAGAGGGATCAAGAGAGGCCGTTCCTTCATGGTCTCCTGACGGCAAGAAACTAGCCTTTTTCACAGATTCTAAGGGGAAAAATCAAGTCGTAATTCAAGACTTCAAGGGTAGTGATCGTTATTACTTGCCACTGAAAAAAGGAGAAGAAGCGGATAATGCATGGGAAAGTCAAAGGCCATACTGGAATGCCAAGAGCGATGCAGTGTATTACGCAGTCAGCAAGCATAGTCGAACACATCTCTATAAGCATCCACTAAACGGAGAGAAAACTGCACTACCATTCCCAGATGGCACTATTCTTTTTTTCAAAGTCAGCAGAGACGGCAAAACCATAGTTGCTCTTCACTCCTCTATGTCGTCACCCCATTGTATCTACCTGCACAAGGTTGGTTCCAAGACAGTTAGACCCCTCACATCCCGGAAATACAAGGTGAATCTGGCCAAACTTGCCAAGCCCAGGTCTGTGTGGTACGAATCGTCTGACGGGTTGAAAATTCACGCGTGGTATTTGCCGGCAGCACACGGATCAGTTCCGCGGCCAGCGGTGGTTTGGCCTCATGGTGGTCCTACGTCTCAAGTATATGACGCGTGGCCAGCATACTTGCAATCGGTTTCGCAAAGTGGGTTTGCCGTCTTGGCCCCAAACTTTAGGGGATCAACAGGATATGGCACCGAATTCCGCAACATGAATCTGGGTGACCTTGGAGGTGGAGACTTGGAAGACGTTGTTGCAGGCGCCAAATGGCTCGCGAAACAGCGTGAAATCGACAAGTCAAAGATTGCGGTCTTCGGTCATTCTCATGGAGGCTACATGACACTAATTGCGCTTACAAAGAGACCTGACGTCTTCGCTGCAGGCGTCGCCCTTATGCCAATAACAGACTGGCTGGAAACATACGAGTTGGAAGATGCAAACATGCGCAAAGGCGATGAGGAGCTTTTCGGAGGCCCTCCTGAGACAAAGCGGGAACTCTACGCCGATAGGTCACCAATCAACTTCATCTCAAGCATCAGGGCACCCGTCTTGATAAAGGCTGGGCGAAATGACCCAGCTTGCCCAATTCAACCAATAGAGAAGTTTGTCAAGAAACTCGAGGAAATGAAGCGCCCGCATGAGTTCGTGGTGGCTGAGAAAGAAGGGCATATGTCCGGTCGAGTTGATTCACTCAAAAAAGATGTCACGACAGGTGTGAACTACCTCAAGAAAACACTGGGTGTTCAATAAGACACGCGCGCTATGATGCCAGCCAAGATCTCGTTTCCACCGGTCTCGTCCAATCGTGAGAGTAGTTCTTCCAAGCTGATTGAGTTGAGAAGTAGGACAAGGTACGCTTTGGCTGTTGGCTCGTATTCGTGAGCTTCAAAACCTGCTTTTGTCTTCCTGGCGCCGATTCTTCTGACGTATCCTGATTTCTCCAGGAATCTGACTCGCTTGTTCACGCTTGCATATTTGGTGTTCTTCAGACCTCGCTGTATTTTGACTCGCTTGTGTAAGTCGTAGATTGTCTGTGGTCCTTTGAGGGCTAGAGCTTGGAATATAGCGCGGTTGAGTTTGGCCTCTCGACCTTTGAAGACGGAAAGCTCTGTGCCCTTGCGTCTTGCCACAGCATTCGCTCACCAGAAAGGTCTGTAAAAGATAAAATAAGTGCATAACTGGCTTATTACATTAATTGAGGCTGTTTCTGAGGTTTTAACCCGAGGGAAAATGTTTCGGCACGCAGAAAAGCTGCTAGTGGAAAAGTGTTTCGGCATGCCGACATATAAACAAAAACCGAAACCCTATGTTGAAGTCAGGTCTGTCCAGAGGTTTCTGCTATGTTTTTGCGGGGTCGTTTGCGGCATGCCGCAACGTTTTCAGGGGTGTCAAAACGATTGTCAGAGAGCCTCTTTCAGTAGCAACCTTCATTTCTAGATCCTCTTCAAGATACTGCCTGATCATTTCATGGAACTCTTTAGGTATATTCAGAGAAATGCGTTCATACTCGTATACTCGCTTGGACTTCAGATATCTCTTTCTTGCAAGTCTCTTTGGAGCCTAACCATAAGTTCAAACTCCTGATCGGCCAATGCTAGTCTCTCAAAAAGAGAGCCTACGCTATTCAAAGACCTCAATTGGTGCAAGACTGTTAAAAGCACTTTTGCGAAGCGACATCATTCAACCGTACAGAGTGTAGAATGAAAGTGAGGTTGAAAAGTCAGTACAATTGATCGAAACGGGAGATATCTCCCGAGGTCCGCCATCACATGACCGTTTTCTTCTGATAGAGATAGACTCAAACGGACTCGTAGCGAATTTGCCGATTGCGTATAACAGAAAAACGCCAGTTTGTGCTTCGCACGTGCCGCTGGAAATATTAAGATGGCATGTACAATATTCGCTGGGATACTTTGAAGTATGAGAGCATAACCTCAGAAGACTTCTTCAACCACCTAAGAAATGAAGAAGTGAGATGGCTAGCTTACGCGTATAATCCCTCTTACAAGTCCTTTGAGTTCTTCTACAAGATCTTTCTGGATTCAGAGAAAATCAAGCACCTGCGCGCTTATCACCACGCTCTCTATATGAGTATGAGATGCGCTCTATATGAGTATGAGAAAATCTACAAACCGCTCGGAGTGGGCGAATCCGACTATTTCAAGCCCACCTATTACTCACTCGAAGAAATTGTAAATAGGGTTAAAAGTGAAGAAAAAATACTTTCCTCAAATGAATGGTGGCAGGCTGTGGGCACTTGGCGCTTGCGGGAAATCGAGTTTGCTAGGAAACCGATAACCGTGAGGGAACTGGAACCTGAAAAATTCGAAGTCATGGACGGGAATCACAGAATAATCGCGAAAGCCCTTAATGAAGGGTTTACTTTTGGCTGTAAGGCATTTGTAATGTGCAACCAAAGACATTAGCTCGGCGCCGTTGATGCGCTCGTTGGCTAGCTTGCTAAGTTTTTCCCTTTTTGCGATATCTACGTTGGGTTTGGGCTATAGCTTTTCCACAAAACCAAAAACTAACAGATTACTTCTTTCTGCAAACAAACAGAATCACTCTGCGTTTTTCCCTGAAATTGCTTTCCAGGATATCAAAGTGCACAGAGAGAGCAGATTTCATCTTTGCTACGGGGTATATTCTTTCAATGAATTTGTATTCGTGGAGTTGGTAAAGTCCATTTGGTAGTCTTTCCAAGATTTTCTCATCCCACGTAAGCGTATTGCCCTTCACTATGCCCGTGTCATTATGGTATCCTCCTGAGAATTTCCTGAATAAAATCGCCCGCGTGCCAGTCAACCTCTTAACTTTCTCCCGCCAACGAAGCGTGTCCCTCAACATTTTCGGGGTAAAGACGTCAAAGATGAAGAGTCCGTCTTGGTTCAGATGCTCGCTCACTGTTTTGAAAGTGGATTTCCACTGATCAAAATCTTTCAGAAAGTTGATTGCGTCGTTTGCGGAGAATATGACGTCAAACTTCTCAGGGATTTTGAAGTTGTGCATGCTGGAAACGAAGAATTTTCCTCTTGCAAACTTCAATGTAGTCTTTCGTAATGTCCAAACCGTAGATGAGGTATCTCTTTGGAAGACTAACTAAGACCTCTCCAGGTCCACACCCTATCTCCAGTATCATCTTTGCATTCTTGCGGTATTCATTTACAGGTTTCAGGACATAGCGTGCCCTCTCTCTACCTCCTTTGTTACTTGTTTTTAAAGACTCCCAGAAATACATGAATGGCTTTGAAGTCTTGGTTCTGTGCTCGTAAATGCCCATGCTGAAACATCCAACCTGATTTATCCGCTGCATTCAACATTTTGTTAGGTTCAGCTATAACTTTTCCGCCAAACCAAAACTAGGTTTCTTCACGCGGCTTTTGTCAGTATCCTTGGTTCTTTCCATTCTTCTCGTAGGATGCTGTAGAGTACTCCGTCCTGCCAGACTCCCTTGATGAAAGCACTCCTACGAATTATCCCTTCTTTTGTGAACCCTGCCTTTTCAAGAACCCTGTGAGAAGCAAAATTATCCACACCAGTAATAGCCTGAACACGCACAAGTTCCTTTGAAAGAAACAGGTAGTCAACAATGAGTTTTATAGCTTCAGACCCATAGCCTTTTTTCCTTTCGTTCGGAACGAGGATATAGCCTATTTCCATGAAGTTTCCGTTTAACTTGTGTAAGACGGTTCCGATTTTCGTGCCGTCTTTTTTCTCTATGAAGAACCACTTTGTGTCAGGGGTGAGGCTGTCATACCTTTTTTCCCACTCTGTTTTAGACATTTGTGGAAACCACATGCCACTATAGATTTCTGGATTGTTGCTCCAGTCAGCTAACAACGGCAAATCCTCTTTTTCCAATACCTTCAGATTCACAAGTTTACCTTCAAGCAACCCCACTCACCAACCCACACAGTTACTTTGAGTTCGGCTATAACTCTTCTGCAAGACCAAAGACTGTCCCAAAAGGAATTATAGAAGATAGTTTAACACGGAAACATGCGTAGGCTATTTCAAACGTTGACAAGAAAACCCAATACAGCCTCATTGAATTCTCTTGGAGCTTCCATGTTTGGCACGTGTCCTACTCCTTTCAGAATCATTCTTTTGGAATTCTGTATCTTCTTGTTCAGGATGTCAGCAATTCTATGAAAATCTGACGAATCACACTCACCCACGATAATGAGGGTCGGAACTCTAATCTCCCGAAGTCGTCCTATCGCTGGCGGGTCTAAGGAGCGGCATAGGTCAGTATTGACAAAGTGCCAACCAGAGTATTCAGAAATCATCTGCTTGGCTCGAACAGCGACGTCTGGCTTCTCGCGAGCCAGTCTGAGAATATTCGGGTTTGTTTTCATCATCAAGTCTTTTGCCGCTTCCACGCCTTTTTCTTTAGCTTCCTCATCTGGGTCGAAGTCGGTCTTTGACCAGTCTTGAAAACCTCCAAGGCTCGAATCGGCAAGTATGAGAGCCTTAGTGACTTCTGGATATTCCAGAGCGAAATCGAGAGCAATTCTGCCTCCCATAGAACTACCGATCACGTATGCGTAGTCTATCCCTAACTGATTCAGAAGAGCTTTCAAGTCCTCTGTGTGGCTGTATTCTTTCCCGACTATTGGAAGTGCTGATTTACCAAAGCCACGCATATCGTAACGCACTACTTTGAAACGTTTTGCAAAGACTTCAAACTGGTCATCCTACATTCTAGTGTTAGCAGTAAACCCGTGAACAAGCACTAGGGGATGCTCTCTACCGAGTATCTCGTAGTAAAGCCTAGTTCCATTCACTTCTGCAAAACCCTTGTTGAACAAGCGTGCCCACCCAAACGACTTATCATTCTCCACTTCAAGTCTGTTCAGCTATAACTTTTCCGCAGCTATCAAGCGAACCACTGAAGAATCAGTCTTTTCTGGAAACAAAGACCAACCACTCTGCTTTAGGTTTCTTGGCCGACCTAATCTTCCAATCAGGGTAACACTTGGTCTCCTTAAAGCCAGCTGCTTGAAGATAGTGGAGGAGGTCCCAGTAAGTGAAGAGTCGGAGGCGTTCGCGTTCTCTAAAGATGTCCATGCCGTCTGGAGCCTCGACTATATGCGTTTCCTGCCACCAAGCCACACCGTGAAGTGGGTCGAAGTCTTGGACTTGGTCAACGCTTGTGAATCGCATTTCTGGAACACAGACTTCGTTGAAGTAATGTCCTTTTTGGATTGATTTGAGAGAAAACCAATTCTCACCATCATAGAAGGGGTTCGCGATGTTGCAGACTATATCCCTCCTGACTTTAGTGCACGATGAGCCTGACGAAGGCATGTCAGCACACTATCATCGTCTGACAAGAGAAAGAGTATTCTTATTGCAAGCACCGCGTCAAACTCGCATTCATATTTCAGTCTCGTGGCATCACCTTGCAATAGCTCTATGGAGACTCCCTCGCTTTTGGCTCTGGCTTTGGCTATCTGAACTTGTTCAGGGGTATAGTCTTGTCCAACGCATTTGTAGCCACGATGCGCTAACCCTAATACGTGTCTTCCACTTCCACATGCAACATCCAGTACGTCTCTGACTTTATGGACAGCATGAGTGCAGAAGGCGAATTCGAAGAAGTCGAGCTCACGTCTGTTGATGGTTTCGGCGTAAGCACGTTCCTCGTAATAACCTAGATGAGCGTAATAGGAACGAGATGCCTTTAGAGCAGTCTTCCTTGCTTTTTCCAAGCGTCCCATCACCTATTCCCGATAGGTATTAGGCTTTTGGCTAATACAAGTTTTTCTCCATCACACATCCCTAATTTCCTGAATTGGGTAGTTCCAAAACAAAGGTAGTGTGTGAAGAGTGTATATTGAACTGCGTACCCCTTTAATGTGCCCTGACACACTACACCTTTCTTTTGCCTTGACTCACGCCTACCCTGAAGAAAAACCACTTGCCTTTTGGGCTGGCACTAGCAGCTCCAACGCCCACCCTGACGTCGTCAGCATTAGCAGGGGTTTCTCAGCAAAGTTCTATCCCAAATGAGTTTCAAATGTAAAGTCAGGTTAGTCAGGCATGTGCGAATAAGGAAGCTCAGAGCAAGCGATGCGAATAGGGTTGCACAAATCATCCGAAGATGATGCTTACTTGAAGTCAACATCAAAGACTATCCCGAGAGAGTCATTGATTCTATGTATGACCATTTCTCACCTCAGAACCTCATTGAAATTGCCAAGAGACGTGACGTTTACGTGCTTGTTCGTAGTAACAGGATTCTTGGGACAGGAAATCTGAGGGAAAATAACGTGTGGTCTGTTTATGTTGACCCTGATTTTCATGGAATGGGCATGCGAAAGGTTTTGATGGAACATCTCGAGAACTTGGCAAAGAGAAACGGGTACAAAACTATCGAACTGTTCTCAAGCGTTACCGCATTCGAATTCTACAAGAATCTTGGATACCGGAAGATAAGCACTTATCAAGACAAGGACACTGGCAAGAGCATAAAAATGAGAAAGATGCTGTAACGGAAGTTGGTTGGTTGGGTAAAGTTTTGTGCCACACAAAAGTGTGCGCGCTCGATCAGCAGCTGAGTGTCACTTCTTTATTGACACGAGATCGAGTTGTTGCATTACGCCTAACGTGTCATATCTTGTCCAGACTTCCGCGATTTTGCCGTCTGCAACGCGGTCGATCTCGATCTCCCAGGCGGTCACTTTCTTGTTTGTGGTGGTGTCCTTGCCTTCAC
>Ga0315279_10003319_pt1 | contig 22605 bp, 24 predicted proteins | sample YL17G06_20_MG_FD_203694 | JGI IMG/M metagenome (GOLD analysis project Ga0315279, IMG submission 203694) | Sediment microbial communities from Yellowstone Lake, YNP, Wyoming, USA - YL17G06_20 | ecosystem: Environmental > Aquatic > Freshwater > Lake > Sediment | place: USA: Wyoming | collected... | reverse complement strand
CGCGTCAGAGGCCACCCGGGCGGCAACCGGTGTGGAGGTCTGCCCGCACTGCAAGGAGAAGCAGTCCGCAATCAAGTTCGAAAAGCCGACATCTTTCATAGAGGGAAAGAACTGGCTCTCCCCGAGCGACGTCAGGGAAAGGCTGGAGAAAGTGAGGGACGAGGACCTGCCGCTTCTGGGGATAGACCCAAAGGTGGCGAGACCAGAGTGGATGGTCATGAAGGTGCTTCCCGTCCCGCCGGTCACGATGAGGCCGAGCATAACTCTTGAGTCGGGGGTGCGCTCTGAGGATGACCTGACCCACAAGATGGTCGACATCATAAGGATCAACCAGAGACTCGCGGAAAACATAGAGGCTGGAGCCCCACACCTCATAATCGAGGACCTATGGGAGCTGCTGCAGTACCACGTCACGACTTACCTTGACAACGCAGTTTCAGGAGTTCCACCTGCAAGGCACCGCTCGGGGAGAGTGCTCCGCACCCTCGCCCAGCGTCTCAGGGGGAAGGAGGGAAGGTTCCGCGGCAACCTCTCCGGAAAGCGCGTTGACTTCTCGGCCAGGACTGTCGTCTCCCCTGACCCGAACATCAGCATAAACGAGATAGGGGTCCCGGAATACATCGCGGACACCCTGACCATCCCCGTCAGGGCCAACGAGCACAACATCGAGTCGCTCCGCAATTTCATCAGGCGAGGGCCAGACAAATATCCTGGCGCGAACTACGTCATCAGCCCTGACGGCAAGAGGTACGACCTCAGGTATGCCGACAGGGAGGATATCGCGAACAAGCTGGAGCTGGGCTTCCAGGTGGAGCGCCACATCACAGATGGGGACGTCCTTCTCTTCAACAGACAGCCTTCCCTCCACAGGATGTCGATTATGGCCCACGAGGTCAGGGTTTTGCCCGGGAGGACCTTCAGGCTGAACCTGAGCGTCTGTCCGCCGTACAACGCGGACTTCGATGGCGACGAGATGAACGTCCACGCCCCGCAGACGGAGGAGGCCCAGGCCGAGGCAAGAATTTTGATGAGAGTTCAGGAGCAGATACTGTCGCCAAGGTTTGGCGGGCCGATCATAGGCGGGATTCAGGAGCACATAACCGGGTCTTACCTTCTCACCCACAAGAACACCAAGCTCACGCGGGCGCAGGCCCAGCAGCTCTTGGCACAGGCAGGGATCTTCGACGACCTTCCAAAGCCGGCGATAAAAGAGAAGGGCGCGGAGTACTGGACCGGGAAGCAGGTTTTCAGCATGCTCCTGCCGACTGGCCTTAGCATCAAGTTCAAGGCGAAGATCTGCGAGAACTGCACGCGCTGCAAGGAGGAGGAATGTGAAATTGACGGGTATGTGGTGATAAAAGACGGGAAGCTGCTCAGCGGGGTGATAGATGCAAGAAGCTACAAAGCCCTCGACTCTGGCTGTGAGATTCTGGACAGGATGGTCAAGGACTACGGGACCACGGCCGCCCGCGAGTTCCTTGACAAAATCACTCGGCTTGCCATAGCCTCTGCGATGATGCTCGGCTTCACAACAGGGATAGACGACGAGGACATCCCGACAGAGGCAAAGGACAGGATAGCCGAAATACTGGATGGAGCGAGAGAGAAAGTCGCGAAGCTGATAGAGGTCTACAACGCCGGGGAGCTGGAGCCTCTTCCTGGGAGGTCCCTGAGGGAGACGCTTGAGATGAGGGTGATGGAAGTGCTGGCGGAGAGCAGGGACGCCGCAGGGGCCACGGCAGAGAAATACCTCGGGCTCGACAACCACGCCGTCATAATGGCGCGCACAGGGGCGAGAGGCAGCATGTTGAACCTCACCCAGATGGCGGCCTGCGTCGGGCAGCAGTCTGTCAGGGGTGAAAGGATAAGCCGCGGGTACAGGGGGCGCACGTTGCCCCACTACAAGAGGGGAGACCTCGGGGCGGAGGCCAGGGGTTTCGTGAGTTCAAGCTACAAGTCTGGGCTCAAGCCGTTGGAGTTCTTCTTCCACGCGATGGGAGGGAGAGAAGGTCTCGTGGACACTGCCGTGAGGACTGCCCAGAGCGGGTACCTCCAGCGCAGGCTGATCAACGCCCTGCAGGACCTAAGGGTGGAGTACGACGGGACGGTCAGGGACGACAGGGAGGCGATCGTGCAGTTCACTTACGGTGAGGACGGCTCCGACCCGGCCAAGAGCGACAAGGGGGAGTCCGTGAACGTGGTGAAGATCATAGCGAGGTTGACGAGTGATTAAATGGCGGGCATCTCTCCAGAAACAGTAAAAGAAGAGGTCCAGGGGCTGAAGGGACAGGTCCCCGACCTGGTGATCCAGAAGCTTCAGACGGAGTTGACGCGGGTGGCAAGGGACAAGGCGGTGACCAGAGAGCAGCTGGAGAAGATATTGAAGGAGGTCAAGAGGGCGTACATCGCGGCGGCGGTCGAGCCCGGCGAGGCAGTCGGGACGGTGGCGGCCCAGTCGATGGGGGAGCCCGGCACTCAGATGACGCTCAGGACGTTCCACTATGCAGGAGTCGCGGAGTTGAACGTCACACTTGGCCTGCCGAGGCTGATAGAAATCCTGGACGCGAGGAAGACTCCTTCCGCTCCACTGATGACGATCTACCTCAAGGAGAAGTACGCGAAGAGCAAGGCGAAGGCCACGGAGTTCGCACAGAAGATAGAGATGACGACTGTGGCGGACGTCGCGCTGATGACAGAAGCCGACCTGATAAACATGAGCTTCATCGTGACCCTTGACCGCTCAAAGATGCAGAGGAGGGGGCTCACGCCCACCCATGTCGTCAACAAGATAGAAACTGAACTTAACATCAAACCTGTCTTGGACGGGTACAAGCTGCGGGTCAAGCCGGCCATCGCTAGCATCTCCGAGCTGAGGAAGACCTCCACCAAGATCAGGAACCTCCCGCTCCAGGGAGTGAAGGGCATCTCGAGGGTGCTGGTGAAAATGGAGGGCGACGAGTACGTGGTTTACACGGAGGGGTCGAACCTGGCAGGGGTCCTTGCGATGCCGGAGGTCGACCAGACCAGGGTCGGGACAAACAGCATCCATGAGATCGAGGAGGAGCTGGGTGTGGAGGCCGCGAGGAACGCGATCATGAACGAGACATTGAAGACACTTGACGAGCAGGGGCTGGACGTGGACCTCAGGCACATAATGCTGGCCGCGGACGCGATGACGGCTGCCGGGTCTGTCAGGCCCGTCGGCAGGCACGGCGTGAGCGGAGAGAAGGCGAGCGTGCTGGCCAGGGCTTCTTTCGAAATAACCACAAGTCATCTCCTCGACGCGTGCGTTCACGGTGAGTCAGACAAGCTTTACGGAGTGATCGAGAACGTGATCGCCGGGCAGCCCATACCACTGGGCACCGGCTCGGTGGAGCTCGTGCGGAGGGAAGAGAAAGGTGGAGCTAAGTAAGGAGATCGGGCAGGCCGTGGCCACGGGGAGGGTCGCGGTTGGTACTGCCAAGTCAATGAAGGCCCTCAAGCGCGGCGAGGCCAAACTTGTCATTACATCCTCTAACTGTCCTACAAATGTAACCGCTGACATAGAGCACTATTCCAAGCTGGCGGGCATCCCTGTGCACTTATTTGCCGGCGACAGCGGGGAGCTGGGGCTGGCGTGCGGGAAGCCGTTTACGGTGAGCGTCGTCACAGTCATGGACCCAGGGAATTCCAGCATACTGAGCGCGGTGGACAGAAAATGACAGTGACGCTGACGGCAGAAGAGCTTGGTTACATAGCCCTCTTTGAGAACATCACGGGCGCGCGGGTCAAGGACTGCGTCATTGAAGAGGACAGAAGCATTGTGACTTTTGTCGTGAACGAGGGGGACATGGGGCTGGCAATCGGTAGAAGCGGGAGCAACGTGAAGAGGATAAAGAACATGATCGGGCGGGGCGTGGGGGTTGTGGAGTACTCCGACGACCCTGTAAAGTTCATGAAGAACGCGTTTTTGCCCGCCAAGGTGAAATCAGTGGAAATCTTTGAACAGGAGGGGAAGAAGGTGGCGAAGGTCGTCATCGACATCGCGGACAGGGGAGTGGTCCTGGGAAGGAGGAGGAAGAAGCTCTCGAGCGTGAAAAAGCTGGCAGAGAGGCACCACGGGGTCCACGACATCCTCGTTAAGTGAGATTTAAAACGGTGGGATGGCTATTGATTTGGGTGTATAAATGAAGGCACCAAAAGGAGAGTTCGCCGCCAGGAAGCTGAAACTGGGAAGGCAGAAGTTCAAGTGGAAGAGCGCCAGGTACAAGACAAGGGTGCTCAGGCTGAAGGAGAAGGCTGACCCGCTCGAGGGCTCACCCCAGGCAAAGGGACTTGTCCTTGAGAAGGTCGGAATAGAGGCAAAGCAGCCCAACTCAGCCATAAGAAAATGTGCCAGGGTCCAGCTGGTTAAGAGCGGCCGCCAGGTCACGGTGTTCGCCCCCGGCGACGGCGCAATAGGTTTCATTGACGAGCACGACGAAGTCGTCATAGAGGGGATAGGGGGAGCCAAGGGAGGATCCTACGGTGACCTCCCCGGCGTGAGATATCGTGTCGTGAGCGTCAACGGCATTTCTCTAAGGGAACTCGTGAAGGGCAGGAAGGAGAAACCAACGCGGTGATGTTCTGGCTTTCAAGTACTTTGGAAAGTGGGGAGTTGAAGGGATAGTCGTCAAGGACGAGGGAATGAAGAAGTACATCCACCTTGAGCCGAAGCTGGTCCCGCACAGCGGAGGGAGGCAGGCGAGGAAGCAGTTCGGGAAGATGGAGGTCCCAGTCGTGGAGCGGCTCATGAACAAAATTATGCGGTCGGGCCCAGGAGCAAGGAAGCTCGGCGGAAAAGTCAGGAGGGGGGCGGGGGCGTGCGGGAAAAAACACAAGGCTTACAACATAGTCAGGAACGCGTTCGATGGCATAGAGAAAAAGACCAAGGAAAACCCCGTTCAGGTTTTCATCCGCGCAATCCAAAACGCCGCGCCGCGGGAGGAGACAACGCGCATAACTTATGGTGGGATTTCATATTACGTGGCTGTGGACTCAGCCCCTCAGAGGAGGCTCGACTCGGCAATAAAGAACATTGCAGCGGGGGCGTTTGCAGCGACATCCTCTAGCAAGAAGCCGATGAAGGAGTGCCTGGCGGACGAGATAGTGCTGGCCGCGAACAACGACGTGAAGAGCTTCGCGGTGGCGCGCAAGGAAGAACTCGAAAGGATAGCGAAGGGGGCTAGGTAAACCTTTTATATAGTCATATGGAAAATAGCTGAAAGGAGGAAAAGAACATGGCTAAGCCACACATGAACATTGTGACGATAGGGCACGTCGACCACGGGAAGTCGACAACGATGGGCAGGATGCTCTTCGAGAAGGGCGTTGTGAAAGAAGAGGACGTCAAGAAGTTTGAGGCGATGGGGGACAAGGGGAAGAGTTTCAAGTTCGCGTGGGTGATGGACGCCCTTAAGGAGGAAAGGGAGAGAGGCCTGACGATAGACCTCGCCCACAAGAAGTTCGAGACAGATAAATATTATTTCACTATTATAGATGCTCCCGGCCACAGGGACTTCGTCAAGAACATGATCACCGGCGCAAGCCAGGCGGACGCCGCTGTACTGGTGGTCGCGGCCGATGACGGGATAATGCCCCAGACAAGGGAGCACGCCGCTCTGGCGTTCACGCTCGGCGTCGGGCAGATAATCGTTGCGATAAACAAGATGGACCTTGTGGACTACAAGCAGGACACCTTCAACAAGATCAAGGGAGAGATCACGGACCTACTGAGGACTGTGGGGTACAGGAACGCTGACAAGTTCATCTTCGTGCCCCTTGCCTCTTTCCATGGAGAAAATGTGACGAAGCCCAGCGAGAAGATGAAGTGGTACACGGGTCCGACCCTTTTTGCATCGCTCGACTCTTTCACTGTACCAGACAAGCCGCTCGACAAGCCGCTCAGGGTGCCCGTCCAGGATGTTTACACTATAACTGGTGTTGGGACGGTGCCAGTGGGCAGGGTCGAGACAGGCGTGATAAAAATAGGGGACACAATAATTTTTGAGCCCGCCGGAGTCACCGGTGAGGTCAAGTCAATAGAAATGCACCACGAGCAGATTCAGAAGGCGGAGCCAGGGGACAACATAGGATTCAACGTCAGGGGCATTGACAAGGCCGCTGTGAAGAGGGGAGATGTCGTCGGCCACCCGCAAAAGCCCCCGATGGTCGTAAAAGACTTCAAGGCCAGGATTGCGGTGCTCCAGCACCCGACCGCCCTAGCCGCAGGTTACACACCAGTCTTCCACGCACACACGGCTCAGGTGGCGTGCACGATTTCCGAGATCATAAACAAGCTAGACCCGAAGACCGGGGAGCCAATGGCAGAGAAGGCCGAGTTCATAAAGAAGGGGGACATGGCGACCATCATGGTAATCCCAACAAGGCCGATGGTCATGGAGAAGGCGTCCGAGATCCCACAGCTCAGCAGGTTCGCCATCAGGGATATGGGGATGACGATAGCAGCGGGCGTTTGCGTGGATTCTACCCCCGCAAAGTAGACCTTTTTAACTCACCCCCTGCATTTAGGTGGGGATACAATTGCAGAAAGCGAGGATAAAACTCTCCAGTACGGACATCAAGAAGCTGGATGAGGTTTGCAGGCAGGTAAAGGGAATAGCCGAGAGGGCAGGAGTTGCTTCTGTCGGCCCGGTCCCGTTGCCCACGAAGAAAATCAAGGTGACAACCCGCAAGTCACCGGACGCAGAGGGGACGATTACTTTTGACCGCTGGGAGATGAGAATCCACAGGCGGTTGATAGACCTCCAGGCCGACGAGAGGGCCCTCAGGCAGCTCATGAGGGTGCAGGTACCCGACGATGTCTCGATTGAAGTAGAACTCAAGTCTTAATCTTTTGTTATTTTATCAAAAAGTTCCAAAGGTTCTGGAGTTTTCACTCCGAGTTTCCTGAAGTATTTTACAATCGCTCCAATGTCATGCATGAGAAGCTCGTCCGCCATCGGGTTCCTGGTGTCGGTCCCCAGGGAGAAGTCGATGATTACCGGGCCCGGCGCCATGAGCACGTTGTACTCGCTCAGGTCCCCATGGACGAGCTTGGCCTTCTGGTAGATGAGCTTCATGGCATCGATCAGCGCCTTGAAAGCCTTGTCAGGGTTCTTCGGCGGGGCGTCCTTCATCCGCGGGTACGGGGTCTCCCCCTCTCCCAGGAACTCCATCACAAGAACGTTCTTCTCGTGCCTTATCGGCCTGGGCACAGGAGCCCCCGCCTCGTACGCCCTCTGGAGGTTCCTGGACTCCCTTGAAGCCCACGCGAATATCACTCCACGCAGGTCGTTGGAGATGTCCTCAAACCTCGGGTCGCCGGCGAGGTACCTGTACATGTGCTTGAAGTTCGATGTCGCTATTTTATAGATCTTGACTGCCACCGGCTTCCCCTTCTTGTCAAGGGCGCAGAAGATGTGCGCCTCCTTCCCAGTGGAGACGACTCCGTGGAATGTGTCTATGATTCCCGTGTCCAGCAAGTGGCGGAGGGTGAGAAGGGTCGTGCTGTCAAAAACCAACGACATTATTTTGTACGTTTCAGAGTCCTTTCTCAGCCGCTCGAACTTGCGGCGCTCCAGCTTCTTCAGCGTAGTTTCGATATCTGACGGCAGAAGAGTCCACCTACTCCCAGAGGCCCTTTCTTCTCAGCCATTCTACCTGGGTGCCGGTGTAGCGGTAGATTATGTCCCCTTTTTTGTCCGCTTGGACAGGCCACGGCTGTATTATGACGACGTCCCTACTGCGCACCCACATGCGCTTCCTGAGCTTTCCTCTTATCCTGGCGTTCCTGATGTGGCCGTCCTTGCATCGCACCTTGGCCCTATCAAAGCCGTACATCTCCTCGACAAACCCTAGCACCTCTCCAGACTTCGGCATGCGGAGGCGCTCGATATCTTCGGCCGGCTTGTACTTGGGCATCAGTTCCCTCCAGACCTTCTGTCCCAGAGCAGGCGGTTGACCCCGTTGAGCATGCCCTTGACGCTTGCCATTATTATGTCCCCGCTAGTCCCCCTTGCAGTGACTATCCTCTTCCCGTCAGTGAGCTTTACGACCACGTTCACCATGGCATCCGTCCCCCCAGAGATGGCGTCCACGTGGTACTCCTGGAGGCGGATGTTGGATATCCCCCCGACCACCTCCTTTATGGCATTCATCGCCGCGTCGACCGGGCCTATCCCGACCCCCGACTTCGTGACCTCCTTGTTCCCAAACTTGACCTTGACGGACGAGGTTGGCGTGACCCTGTTGCCGCTTATCACAGTGAGCTCAAGGAGCTGGACGGCCTCCTCGAAACCGCGCCCCGTGACCGAGTCGACGATCGCCCTGAGCTCGGTGTCAGTGACGAGCTTGCCCTGGTCTCCCAGTCTCTTGACCTGCTCGAAGACATCCTTCACCTGTTCATTCGTGGGGTGTACTCCCATCTTCTTTATCTCGTTCTCGATGGCGTGCGACCCGACGTGCTTCCCGAACACGAGCTTCCTCGTCTGCCCGACCTTCTCAGGGGGTATCGGCTCGTAAGTCGGAGGGTAGATCAGGACCCCGTGGGTGTGGATGCCGGCGCCGTGGGCGAAAGCGTTTTCTCCGACAATCGGCTTGGTAGGTGAGATTGGGAGGCTGGTCAGACGCTCCACGAGCTTCGAGAGAGAGTACAGCTTGTTCAGCTTGACCCCAGTCCGGATGCGTTTGAAGTGGCTCAGCGCCAGCGCCACCTCCTCAAGCGGTGCGTTTCCTCCTCTCTCTCCAATCCCGTTGACTGTGACGTGGACCTCCCTGGCCCCTCCCTCTACGCCGGCCAGAGTGTTAGCCGTCGCCAGCCCGAAGTCGTTGTGGCAGTGGACGGCCACGGGGACCTTCAGCCTGCGCGACAGGTCCGAGTAGAGCTTCCGTGACGTCTCAGGGGTGAGCACTCCTACGGTGTCGCAGGCGCAAACCCTCCGTGCGCCGAGCTCGACCGCGCCCGAGAGGATCTTTCTCAGGAATGTCAGCTCGGTCCGGCTGGCGTCCTCCGAGGAGAACTCCACTTGTAGCCCGTGGTCAATCGCATACTGGGCAGCATCGTAAGCCATCTTGGTGATCTCCTGTTTTGACTTTTTGAGCCTGTATTTCAGGTGGATGTCTGATGTTGGGACGACCAGGTGGATGCCGTCAACGTCGCATGCCAGAGCCGCGTCAACGTCCTCCCTTCTGGCCCTGGAAAAGCTGTAAATCTCCGCGTCGAGCCCGGCTTTCGATATGTTTTTTATCGCCTTTCTCTCCCCCTCCGAAGATATGGCGACCCCGGCCTCTATCGTGTCGACCCCTATCTCGTCGAGGGCGCGGGCTATCTCAAGCTTCTGCTCGGCTGTGAGGGCGACACCCGGCGTCTGCTCCCCGTCCCTCAGGGTCGTGTCCAATACAGTCACTTTTTTGCTCGCCATTTGAACACCTTCAGTATATTGAGATGGCTAATATTATAGCCTACGTGTCTGCGAATTTGGAACTCCGGTTGTGAATACTTAAACAAGGCGGAGAAACATTATCTGGAGCCCCGTGGTGTAGCGGCCAAGCATTACAGGCTCTGGACCTGTCGACGGCGGTTCGAATCCGCCCGGGGCTACCACTTAATGCGGCTTTTTAAATTTAGTGACTAAAACCGCCGCCGCGATGACCACGATCAATATCACCGCTCCAGCGATCATGAGCATGGTCGAGTCTGATGGGGCAGCTGTGTCAGAGGAGGTGGCCGCCTCGCCAGCCACGGCGAACGTTGAGAACCCAGGAACAATTGCGGAATAGTACTTGTATGTGGCGTCCTCTTTCTCCAGGGGGACGGCGAACGTTTCGTCCCACTGCCCGTTCGAATACCTCAGCAGGAGCACCCCAGCAGGACTGATGTTGTTGTTACTCAGCCAAGATTTCAGCACTCTAAAAGCGATTGTCGAGTTGTTTTCAACCTGTACTGAGGTCGCAGCCGTTGGAGTGACAGTTATCTCCATGTAGTGGCTTACGATTATGCCTGGTAGAGAAGCGGTTGGTTCGGGCACCGCGTCCGGCTTCTGGGAAAGCTGTTCAACCCCCACGGAAATAGCATCCATGTTCTCGTCCGTGTAGATGATGAGAGAATCTACCGGTTGCTCATTCTCGAAACTAACCACAACCAGTTTGGGGGATAATGACACAGTTACAGACTCGACGCCGTTCTCACCGACCTGTATTTTCGTCCCGAGTTTCGCGGAAATGTCCGTGACGGTGACCGCGGCCGGCAGGACGACCGGTTGGACCACTTCAGGATGGCTGGAGGCCGAGGTTGGATCGGTCTCGGCCTGGTACTCCTGGAGGTTGGTATATCCGTCTCCGTCCATGTCCTGGCTCGCGTCGCCGGAGTAGTTCGGGTTCAGCCCGTATTGGGTCTCCCAGGAATTCGGCATGCCGTCGCTGTCGTTGTCCGTGGTTGCCACCGAGCCTGACGCGATATAGAACTTCCTCGTCGTGTTCCAGTCCGTCACAAGCCCGTCGTTCGTCTCGCTTCTCACTCTCCAGTAATAGGCGCCCGATGACAGCTCGGGTGTGGTGTAAGAGACGTTCTCCGTCGTGGTGTTAACGATTAGATTGTCAAAGGCGGAAGATGTGGAAAGTTGAACTCGATAAAGATCGGCAAAAGCGACTGGCGTCGGCTGGTCATCGTCACTGCGGTCGCTCCAGATCAGGGGAAAACGATGGAGAGTCGTGATGGCGATATCATTTGAGCTCCAATATACACTGTCGGAAGAGGCCCATCCGCCCAGAGGGTAATAACTCGTTATTGACTCCCAAAACGTCGGATTATTATCATATTCAGTTATGGTGTCCCAATAATTAACGTCCAAAAAAGCTGCGGGCCACTTCAGTACGTGAAAACTCCATATGCTCGAGTTGGCGCTATGGGTCGTGTAGATGCCGCAGTACGCAAAAACATGCCAGTAAAAGGTGTCTTGCTTGCCATCGTATACGAGACTATTTAGATCGTCTGAAGACAGCGTCCAGCTGGTGTCAGTGAGGAAGGAGGGTTCATGGATGGAGAAAATACTGTCCCAGCCATCCCCAGTGGCCGTTGTTTTTGTTAAAACGTAGGACGTCGCATCGGTTACAGAACCCCAGCTGAATGTGATGGAGCCAATCGTGACTATTTCTCCGTTCGGTGGGGACTGTAACTCGGGGGCAGGATAGGTCGTCGCCGTGCACGTGCTTGTCGTCCCCATAACTGCTAGAGCTAGGACGAGCACAAACAGGCTTGCCGTGATTTTTTTCATCTTTACCACCACTATTGTACACTAGCTGCTTTAACCATACCCGGTGGTCCGCTCGGGCCATCACTATATATGCAGGCTTTCGCGGCCTCTTCTGCGCAGGGCAAGGAGCACCAAGATCGACGCCAGGAATCCGAACAAGAACCCGAGTTCGTGGGCAGACCATACGACCCCACTCTCCATGTAGAAGAAAACCTTCGTCTCAAAGACGGCCATGTATGAAAACAAAGCCACGACGCACATTGAGAACGAAATCGCGTAAAAGATGTTGGGCGGGGCTATTCCCAGCCGATCGCTCATAATCAAGCGGATGTTAGAGATGCACCCGGGGATGTTGTAGAGGGCGGAGGCGAGAAGGATCCCGGCCGCACCGTATACCATCCCAGAAGCTCCGCACGCCTGTATCGTGGAAACCCCGGAGATCTTCCAGATGCCGAGCTGGACGGCGCTGGCCGCCATGCCCGCAAGGAAGCTCCCGAAAACGAAAATCTTGCTCAAGCGCCGCCTTGACTCCAGGTCGGCCGATTGGTTCACCCCTACAAAGAACAGGCCCAAAATACCGAAGACCGCAAGGTTGCCGAACATGTGGGAAATGTCGTTGTGGGTGAATGTGGCTGTAACTATGCCGGAGGGCCTGTCCGGGGAGAGCACCAGTGTGTTGAGGAGCGGGCGTGACGCAGAAACTGCGCAGAATACCGTTATGTTTAATGCAAAGAAAACCGCTATTGCCAAGCCCAGAAAGCGGAACCCTCCCCAACTCTCCGACCCCTCGAATGCCTCCACATTACCACCACAATTATACATTATATTTATAATTATACTTATATATTTAGTAGTATAACTATACTTATACTAGCAATAAATAACTTTATAAATAGGTTAAGTTCAAGTATATTTGGAGATAAAAATGCAAAAAACAAAAATAATGGTCGTCGACGACCATCCGCACACGTGCCAGGCAGTCAAGTACATTTTGGAAAACGAGGGCTTCGAGGTGACGACGGCCGGCGGCGGGCATGAATGCTTGAACAAGCTGAAGGATGAAATCCCGAACTTGATTATAATCGACTACCTCATGCCGGGGATGGACGGGATGAAGCTGTGCAAGGAGATCAGGAAGGACAAGAAGTTGCAGTCCCTCCACCTGGTGTTCTTCTCGGTCGCGCGGCAGGAGCTCGTGGGGGAAGAAAACCTGCGAAGCGTGCATATTTCCGATTACATCACGAAGCCTTTCAACAACGAGGACCTGGTTCAGAGAGTGAAGCAAATAGTCGGGGGCGGAGGTGGACAGAATGGCTAAGAAAATACTTGTTGTCGACGACGAGCCTAACATACGCAGGGTCGTCAAGCTGGTATTGGAGAGCGGTGGTTTTGACGTCGATACTGCCCAAGACTCGCAGGAGTGCATGAGCAAACTAAAGGAGAAGGACCCGGACCTGGTCCTTCTGGACATCCTCATGCCAAAAGTGCCAGGCACCTCTGTGCTCCAGTCTATAATGAAGACCCGCCCTGGCACCAAAGTGATCATGCTCAGCGTGATACAGAGCGACTTCCACAAGCAGCTGTGCAAGGAGATGGGTGCGATAGGTTACATAACGAAGCCTTTCAACAACGATGACTTGGTCCAGGCGGTAAAGAACTCCATAAGCGTGAAGAAGGTTTCCATGAACATCACCTACAGCAGGCCGGCAGAGCATGGTGAGGGCTCGATTCAGCTCAAGAAGAGGCCGAATCAGATGCGGGACGTAAGAATGGGCCCGGATGACATCAGGACGGTCCAAATAAACGCGATCAGCATAATCAAGAAACAGCTCGGGATGGACAATACCCCCGCGATAGTTGGCGAGTACAGGACCATCCTTGAACCCCTGAGGAAATCCAAAAGTGCTGTGCACCACAGGGTCAAAAACAACTGAAGAAACGCCTGGCGATTCTGGTGGGCTCAGTCTTCAATGTTGAACTTTCTCTTGGCTTCGCTCAGTGAAACGCCCCGCTCCCAGGGCGACTCTATCATACTGGCCAGCATGGTGGTGAGCGGGCTTTCCACAAGATTGAGAGCGATGTCATATGTTGTCGAAGTCGGGTTGCTCTGGTAGGCGATCAGCATTTGCTTCCCGTCCCTGGAGTATATCCCCAGTGGCTCGAAGGGTCTTTTCCCAAACCTTATGTCCTGACCCAGACTCCCGTTGAGCCCCATGGCGTGCTTGACGGACGGGGCAGACGAGTCTAACAGGGCCGCGATTTTTACGCCCTTGCTGTGGAGTTTCTGCGTTGCGACATCAAGACCTCGAAGCTTGTGAACGGAGTCAAGCGATGGCTCGTATGAGATGAACAACTTTTCCTTGGTTTTCTGCAGCATTGCTTGCAGCTCGTCCCGGATGTTGTTTGTGCCGCTCACTATCCAGGCGATGTCGGTCGGTCCCACGGCCCGCTTGTCGAAGAGGGGCTGCAAGTCACTCACGAGAGAATCGGTGGTGCCAGCGAGCTCATCCACCCGCTTGGAATAGTCTTCCGACATTCTGGACGTGAGCCTCCGGAAAGACTCCTTCGGGGATATCGCGGTGTACTTCATTGGCCTTGTCGCGGCCTTGGCCACAAGTCCCTTCCGCTCGAGCGACGCCAGCTCGTCGTACGCACGTGGGCGGGGCACGCCAGACCTGTCTGCGACTTGGACGGTGGTCAGTGTGCCGTACGCCAGGAGCGTGAGGTACAACTTTATCTCGAGCTCGGAGAGCTCAAACTTCTGCAGGCGGGACAGTAAATTTTCCACTTCGGTCAAACTTATCTCCTCTCGTTATCCACGTTGCTTATTGATGACTTCGTGTTTAATAACTATTGTTAGCTGGCGTTTTTATAATAAAAAGTTTATAAAAGCAATATATAACGTTAGTTAAAAACGATGGTTTAAATATCACATCCAACTTATTCATTAAGGAGGATGAGACGGTGAAAAAGAAGGTACTCATTGCAGACGATTCTCGCCACATCGTGCGGGCCATCAGCGTGCTGTTGGGGTCCGAAGATTTCAAGGTCATAACTGCTTCCAGCGGGAAGGAGTGCTTGAACAAGATGGAGAAAGAGAAGCCGGATTTGATCCTGCTTGACATCCTGATGCCCACGAGCGGGGTGGAAGTGCTCAAGCAGATTCTGAAGCTGAACCCGAAGGCCAAGGTGGCGATGCTCACGGTCATGGGGCAGAAGAAAGTTATAGAGGACTGCAAGCGGTTGGGGGCCGTGGATTACATCACGAAGCCGTTCGACAACGCCGAGCTTGTAAGCAGGGTGAAGAAGATAGTCGGCTGATGGGGGATTAAGATTTCTAAAAAAGTGCTGATTTTCGACGACGAACCGCACATATGCAAAGCTGTCGAGCTGGTTTTGGGAGGGGACGGCTTGGAGACGGACGTCGCAAACTCTCCCCCGGAGTACTTCAGAAAATTGAAAGAAGAAGACCCCGACCTGGTCCTGCTTGACGTCGTGATGCCGATGAGCGGGGTGGACGTGCTCAAACAAACGCGGAAAATGAAGCCAAATGTCAAGGTGGTGATGCTCACTGTCGTCGGCAGCGAAGCTTTCAAGGAGCATTACAAGGAGCTCGGGGCGGTGGATTACATCAACAAGCCATTCAATAACAACGATTTGGTCAAGAGGGTAAAGCGGATAGTCTGTGGGTGATGGGGGGTTTTCTTGGACGTCATAGAACTTGCAGAGCAAGCGGTTAAGCTGGCAGCTCAAGATGAAGAGTTCAGAGAAAAGATCAAGGATAAAGTTGCGAGCATCTCCCTGGTTTTAAAAAATGGCGAGGACACCAACCTAGCGATTTTAATCGACAAGGGCGAGATCAAAACTTCTGTGGGGCAGATGGAAAACCCGGACTTCCAGTTTGAGATCTCGAAGGAGAACTTCGCGAAGCTCATAACGGGCAAGAGCCCTGCGATGATCATGCTGGCAACCAAGAAGCTGAAGCTCGTCAAGGGCTCCATGGGTGAGATAGGTAAGATCGCGTCGCCTTTCCTAAGCGTGCTCAAGTATGGCAAGGAAATAGCAAAAAAAGAAGGAATGGCGTAGCTGCGGCGATTGAATGCTGGGGGAAGAGTAGGAGTAAATTTAAATTACGGGGGCGCCGATTGAGGTGATTGGATGGCTGGGAAGAGTAAAGAGACGAAGATGAAAGCAGGGAAGCTGTGGGTTGAGGACGGGGTCATTCACGCTTGCGTGGGTGTCAAAGAGTTCGACCTTGAGATGGCAAAAGAAACGACAGCGATTGGCACTAAAACGATAAACGAAACTGGCGCGGATTTACTTTTGATAGATTTGGGGGGGTGTAAAAAAATATCGAAGGAAGCGAGAAAACACATGGAGAGTATTTCAGAGAATCCAGCTGTCCGAAAAATTGTTTTTCTCGTCAGCAATCCGGTGACGAGAGTACTAGGGTCGTTTTTCATAGGAATCCAGAATCCCAAAGTTTCAACGAAGATGTTCGGTAAAAAGGAAGACGCCATCAAGTGGTTGAAGGAGTAGGGGCGAATCCACATGAAGGAGGACGCCAGTAAGAAAAAATATTCGGAGTCCAGAATTCAGAATGTTTTGGATGCAATTCAAAAGATAGCTTCTGGGAACCTCTCTGCAAGAGCGAAAGTTTCTGACCGGTTGGATGATTTGGACGCCCTCGCAACTGGCGTAAACATACTCGCGGAGGAGCTGGGTGAAAGAATTGAGGAAGCCAAGACCGCCGCCGTGAAGAAGGCGGAAGCCGAGCGAGCGAGAGCAGAGGAGAAGGCCAAAATCGTTGATGCCATGCCGATTGGCGTGGTTATCCTGGACCTCGATGGCAAGCTGCTTCGGGGTAACAAGACTGCGGCGGAGATGTTTGGATATCAGCTAGAAGAAAATGTTGGAAGATCTGGCATCGACTTGGTTGACAAAAAAGACGTGCCTCGGGTTTTGGAGGCGATAGAGAAAATCATTGTGGATGGAACTTACAGCGGTTTTGAGTGTACTGGAGTATCCAAGGGCGGAAAGAGGGTCCCGATTGTAATTGATGGGACTCTACTCAGAGATGCCAGTGGAGAACCAAAGGAAATTCTTGCGGCGGTAAGGGACATGACCGAGCTAAAGCGTGCGGAGGAGGCGCGGGCGTCTGCGGCCGCTTTGCAGGAAAGGGCGACAATCGTTGACTCGATGGGCGACGGATTGATTGTGACGGACCTTGATGGCAACTTGATTTCGCTTAACAAAGCCATGGAAGAATACTTCAAGAAAAACGGCGTTGATATAAAAAATTTTACCGGAAAATCCATTTTAGATTTGGAGCTCATCAGGCCGGAAGAGATGGAAAAATACTTGGGAATGATGAAGGAGGCCGTGGAAAAAGGAAAAGCTGGGCCAATTGAAACGCTTAGCGCTGCGGGAGATTGGAGCAGCGTCACATGTTCAGTTTTAAAAAATCCCGCTGGCAGCCCAATTGCAATGTTTGCTGTAGTCAGAGACATCAACGAGCTAAAACGTGCTGAGGCGGAGCGCGCTTCTGCGGCCGCTTTGCAGGAAAGGGCGGCAATCGCGGATACCGTGCCGGTCGGCGTGGTGATTATGGACCTTGAGGGAAGGCTGCTCCACGATAACCCGACGTCGATGAAGATGTTTGGATATACACGTGAGGAATACTTTGAAAAGCCCGCCACAGACTTCATTGACGAAAAAGACGTGCCACGCGCTCTGGAAGCGATAGAGAAAATCATTGTGGATGGAACTTACAGCGGTTTTGAGTGCACCGGAATATCCAAGGACGGAAATAGGTTCCCGATGGTAATCGACGGGGTCCTGCTGAAAGACGCTCAGGGAGAATCAAAGGAAATTCTTATGGCATTCACAGATATCACCGAGCTAAAGCGCGCCGAGAACGAACGGTTGAAGGCATCGCAATTGGTAACAGCAACAATGGAAGCGATGCCAATCGGCGTGGTTGTCATTGATTTGGAGGGGCGAGTAATCCAAGGCAACGCAGAATCCAAGAAAATGTTTGGACTGAGCGAATTGGATGCGAGCAAGATAATTGGCAAGCCAATCTCCAACTTGGTGGCTGAAGAAGACCTCCCGAGGCTTGCTGATGCATTTATGAAAGGCATAGCGGCTGGTGTTGATACCAAGGATTTTGAATGTACAGCTGTTGCGCCAGATGGACGGAGGTTCCCCATCGTCGGGGACGGAACGATGTTAAAAGATTTGGAAGGCAACCCCACTGCAATTCTTCTCGCGTTCAGGGACATGACTGAGATAAAGCGAGCCGAGAGGGAGCGGCTAGCTGCGGTGCAGGAAAAAGCGGCGATCATCGATGCTATGGGCGATGCGCTGGTGATAGTCAGCCTTGATGGGGAGATAGTCGCGGTTAACCCGGCGCTCAAGAAAATGTTTGGCAAGGAACCAGGGGAAGTAGTCGGGAAAACTTGGGATGAAATGAAGTTCAGATCTGAGGATACTGAGAAGATAACGGAAATCATGCAGGAAATAATAGAAACGGGCAAACCGAAATCGGCGGAGACAGTTGGTTACGCAGAGGATGGCCGGGAAATCCCGATAAGTGTCACTGGAACGGTGGTTAAGGATGCTGAAGGCAACCCGCAGTATCTTGCAGCCGTCATAAGGGACATCAGCGAAATAAGGCGCGCCGAGGCGGAACGGTTGAAGGCAGCGGAACTGGCAAGAGCGACAATGGAGGCAATGCCGATAGGCGTGGTGCTCACGGACATGGACGGGCGGATAATCCAAGGAAACGACACGGCAAAAGAAATGTTTGGAAAGGCCTACGCGGAGGGGGGCAAATTAGTAGGTAAGCCGTTGTCGGATTTCGTGGCTGAAGAAGACATCCCAAAGGTTCTGGACAAGTTTGCGAAAGCCGTGGCGACTGATATTGATACAAAGAATTTTGAATGTACGGTTGTTGCGCCAGATGGACGGAGGTTCCCCATCGTGTTGGACGGAACCATTCTAAAAGATCCGGAAGGCAACCCGACAGCGATTCTCGTTGCGTTCAAGGACATGACCGAGCTAAGGCGCGCCGAGGCGGAACGGCTAGCTGCGGTGCATGAAAAGGCGGCAATCATCGATGCTATGGGAGATGCGCTGGTGATAGTCAACCTTGATGGAGAGATAGTCTCGGTTAACCCAGCGTTCACGAGAACGTTTGGCCGAGAGCCAGATGAAGTGATTGGAAAAGCTTGGGATGAAATGACATTCAGATCAGATGATTCCGAGAAGATAGCGAAAAAAATTTTGGAAATGATAGGAACCGATAAACCAGGATCAGTGGAGACGGTGGCTTACACGGCGGATGGCAGGGAAATCCCGATAAGTGTTACTGGAGCGGTGGTTAAAGATGCTGAAGGCAATCCGCAGTATATTGCAACCGTTATACGGGACATCACAGATTTCAAGCGCGCTGAGGAAGAGCGTAAAAAAGCAGCGACAGCGAAAGAGAGGGCGAAGACCATGACGACGATGGTCGACGCCATATCCGATGCTTTGCTCGTGTTTGATGTTGACGGGAATGTCAGCTTTGCAAATCAGGGGTTCTTCAATCTCTTTAAAGCGACCCCTGAACAAATCATAGGAAAACATGTCTTGGAAATTCCAGGATTTGGCAGGCAAATCCCTGGCGAAGCAGAACGAATAATGCCACTCATCCAATCTACAATTGAGAAGGGCTACGCTGAACCCACGGAGTTCACCGTTGTTGCGATGGACGGCAGAAGGATCCCAACGAGCGTTGTTGGGGGAGTGATAAAAGATGCTCAAGGAAATCCCACCCATCTCGTCGCGGTGCTCAGAGACATCACCAATCTCAAAAAAGCAGAGGAAGCGCTGAAAGAAAGCGAAACTTTGTTCCGCACCATTTTCGGCAGCGCAACTGAGGGGATGCTTCTACAGACCCTCGACGGTGAGGTCCTGGACGCCAACCCGGCCGCATGCGAGCTGTTAGGATACACTTGCGAGGAACTCGTAGGCATGAATGCATCGCAATTTGTTATTCCAGAGACGGCGCGCAGGTTCAACAAGATTGCGGAAGAAATATTATCCAAAGGCAGTTTAGACGTAGAGACAGTGAATCTGCGACGCGACGGTACGCCCGTGCCAGTCGATGTCAGCATCACGCTCATGGAAGTCGGCGGGCAAAAACGCGTCTTGGTAGTCACGCGTGACATCACCGAGCGCAAGCGATTGGAGGCGGAACGTGCAGCTGCTGCAAAGGCCAGAATAGATGAACTCGAAAAGATAGACCAGATGAAGGACGAGTTCATGGAGATGACCTCTCACGAGCTGAAGACCCCGTTGACCTCGATGAGCAGCTTTGTTCAGCTGTTTTTGGACGGGAAGCTTGGGAAAGTTACCAGAAGACAGGGGGAGGGTCTGGAGTCCATTTCGGAGGACACGGCGCGCCTTAGGAGTTCTATTGAAAAAATCATGGAGGTCTCAAAGCTGGAGTCGGGGATGATGAAACTCATCCCGGAAGATCTGCATTTGTGGGACGTCATACCGAAAGTGGTTGAACGCCTGAAACCTCTGGCAGCAAAGAAGCGCATAAAGATAATTCAGATGACGAGCAAGCTGCCGACTGTCCGGGCAGATAGGGAGCTTTTTGAAAAGGTTGTTTCAAACCTGGTAGAGAACGCGATCAAATACACGCTGGAAAATGGCAAGATATCAATAACAACCAAGGCGGAAACGGACAGCGTTGTGGTCAGCGTAACGGACACGGGCATCGGCATAGCCAAGGAAGACATACCCCAGCTTTTCCAGAAGTTCTTCCAGGTTGACCATTCAGTCCCTGGCGCGGGGCTGGGGCTGGCCATATGTGAAAATATAGTTAATTCGCATGGCGGGAAGATCTGGGTCGAAAGCGAGCTTGGCAAGGGCTCGACCTTCAGCTTCAGCCTGCCGATCAAGCCCAGCCACGCCAAATGATCTCTTGATTGCGCCGCTTCAGACTTCTACCACTATGGCGGTGTTCGTGTCAACGACTCCCTTGACCTTGTGGATGTCGTCGACTATCGCGCTGCTCAGGGTGTCCAGGTCCTTAGCCTCCACGAACACTATCAGGTCGTATGGGCCGGTGACGACGTGCACTGACTTGACTCCCTTTATCCTCTGGAGGTCCTTCGCCGCCTGCTTGACTTTCCCTATCGCCGCCGTTATCAACACGTATCCTCTTGTCATCTCTTCACCTCCTGAATTCTATCCGGAAGCTCCTTTAATCGTTAGCTTTTTGCTCAGGACCAGCTCGGCCGCGCGCACGACTGACCCGTTCGAGCCTATCGCTCTCGCTATCTTGTCGTTCGGCACGTAGACGACTATGCCGTCCTCCGCTTCCTCGACCTTTTCTATCGGCACGGCGAGCATGCCCTTCAGTTTTTCCATTGTTTGTTCGTCCATTTGCGAGCTCCACCTGAGGTTTGCATCAAGATTTTAAAAGAGTTCCGCTTTTCTCACCGTGCCGGCGCTCGGAAATCTCTTTAAACTCGCTGGCTCTGGGATTATTGGAGAAACATGCAGCCGCGGTCGAAGATAACTGAAAACATTCTGGACAACCCCGAGATACTCCTGGGAATCGCTGCGCTGTTGGTCCTGATAGTCGGCGCTTACGGGCAGTCGGTCCAGAATGTGGTGGCTGGGCTGATAATGGGCGTGAGTGCCGTTTTCTCGTACAAGCGCGTGGAGTATCCCCTTTTGAAGGCCGTGTTCTCGTTCTTCACGATTGCCGCTGTCCTTGGCTTCTTGTTCTTCATTGGGTCGATCGAAACCATTGGCAAGGGAGGCGGCAACGTCTGGACCACCTGGGTCATGTTCGTTGCGGCGTTTCTGTCCCTGTTTGCCGCCTACCGGACCTTCGTTCTGCGGAGGTATCTGTAGTAGCGTGAGGTGCTGTCATGTCGAACTGTCCAATCTGTGACAAGGGGCTTGAACCGCCCACGGTGAAGTGTTCGAAGTGCGGCACCGAGCTCCACAAGAGCTGCGCGAAGAGGACGACGGGCAAGTTCTACTGCAAGGACTGTTTCAAAGAGGGGAAGAAGCTGTCCCGCTACGAGAGGATGGCCCAGCGGGACTCTTGGCGTTAAGTCTTTCCACTCTTCAAAAAGGGCTTAAGCTCGTGAAAGTCGAGTTCTAAACGCAGGGGTAGCCAAGCTTGGTCTAAGGTGCGGGGCTTAGGACCCCGTGGCGAAGGCCTTCGTGGGTTCGAATCCCACCCCCTGCACCACTTGATGTAGTTAACTTACCCCCGTTTTGAGTTCCAAGTTAACTGGCCTCTAACTTTCGTCATCAGTCGAACCCGAAACCTCAAAGACCAGCTCCCTCCTACCGGTGTTGTAAATTTCGAGCTTCGCTGTTTCCAAAATTGTTCCTGAACCAGTGCGCGTATATATTGGCATTGCATCCTCAAAGTTTTTCGAATCGCTGTATATCTGTGAGAGACCTGTACTGGATGAATTCTCCACGTAAATCGCGATATCTCTTGCGTCAACGAAACCGAACCAATCTGAGACTGGCCCAAGAGCAATTCCCTGAGGGCCGCTGTGATACATTATCATATCTGTCATGTCGACAGGTATCCATTTCTCGCCGTCGTAGAACTCCGTCCAAAAATGACCGAACGGCGATGTCTTGTTCTCAGCGAATGCCCATACTGTTCGTGTTGGAACCCCTGCCGCACGACACACAGAAGCGTATAGTGTAGAAAGCTCAATGCAGTCACCTTCTTTAGTGCTCAAAACCTCTGATGGAGTCTTGTTTACGTTGCTAGCTAGCCCGCTTTGTTTTCCGTACACTATTTGTTCGTTGTCTGCCATCCATATTGCAACGTTCTTCGCGACTTCGTATGGTGTCTCACTTGAACTGCGGATGCTGTCGGCAACGCTTTTTATTGTGCTGTCTTGCGTATCTATAAGAAGGTCACCATGACACTCCTCGCTGCTTAACCATCCAAAGTTATCACTTACAAATGAGCCGCCATTGTCATCGTAGACAGTAGCTTGTTGTGTTAGGGTTATACTCATATACGCGCTACTAGTTGCGCTTGACCAACTAGCGTGATCGAAACCGTTTATGTTCACTGTTGATGTTGCGTTGTGCGTTACTCCAACCCCATCATTCCACAATCTGACACGGAACGGCAGCGTCACGCCATTAACGAGGTTCACGAGGTCATATGTTATTGTGAGAGTATAGTTAGTTTCACCATATGACACTTGTGACTTTTGACCAGAGAATGTTCCTGCTGTATATTCTCTTACAACATACTCATTTTCAGGATTATTCTCTGGCAGCT
>Ga0315279_10003318_pt1 | contig 22605 bp, 17 predicted proteins | sample YL17G06_20_MG_FD_203694 | JGI IMG/M metagenome (GOLD analysis project Ga0315279, IMG submission 203694) | Sediment microbial communities from Yellowstone Lake, YNP, Wyoming, USA - YL17G06_20 | ecosystem: Environmental > Aquatic > Freshwater > Lake > Sediment | place: USA: Wyoming | collected... | reverse complement strand
TCATGGGCTTGCTCCTCATGGATTTAGCTTTTTTCTATCAACCCATTCGACTCCCCGGTCTGAAGCCCGGGGTATGCTCAGGGTTAATACCGAGCGGCGCTTTTTACCCCTTTTTAAAAAACGGGGGTTGGCGCCATCGAACGTATCACAATTCCCCAGTCGACGCAAAACCCGCTTGTCCGGGAGTTTTCTTGTTGCGAGCGTTGCCGGGGGTATGAGAGAATGGGCGCGAATAGTTTGGAAGGAGGCAGCATGGCCCTGAAGATCGGAAGACGGGAATTCTTTAAGAAGAGCGCCCAGGCCGGGCTGGCTCTAGCCGTGGGGCGGGAGCTCGCGGCGGGAGCAAAACCCGTTGGCGCAGGCCCTGCCGCCAAGGCCGTGGTCGTGGCCGTTGGCATCGGCGCGGATTACGAGCAAGCCACGATGTTGGCCGTGGACCTCTTGGGCGGGATCAAGAAGTTCGTCCCCAAGAAAGCCAGGGTCGCCCTTCTTCCCAATGTCCAAAGCCGTCACCCCGGCTCCTTCACCAAGCCCGAGGTCCTGAGGGCCGTCATCAGGCTCTGCAAGAAGGCCGGAGCGAAGGAGATCAACTGCCTGAGCTGGCAGTCGGTAAAACAGTGGGAGGACACCGGCCTCAAGGCCGTCATCGACGCCGAGGGCGTGGGCCTCAAGGTTTTCGAAAAGGACGAGGCGCTTTTCAAGGCCGTGCCTGTCCCCGGCGGACTGGCCCTGACCGAGGCCCGGATCCTGGCCGATTTCTACGACCACGACGTCCTCATCAACATGCCCATTACCAAGGACCACGCCGGGAACAAGTTCACCGGGACGATGAAGAACCTCATGGGCCTGAACTCGCCGATGAGCAACCGGACCTTCCACCGCCCGAACTGGAAGACGGACCCCAACGACATCGCCCACCTCGAGCAGTCGATTGTCGACCTGAACAAAGCGGTTAAGCCGGCGCTCAACGTCGTCGACGCCACCGAGTTCATCGTCACGAACGGTCCCTTCGGGCCGGGCCAGCTCTTGAGGCCTGAAAAAGTGGTCGCCGGCACCGACCGAGTCGCCGTCGACGCCTACTGCGCCGGCCTTTGGGGCCTCGAGCCCAAGGACATCGTCCAGATCAAACGAGCCTCCGAGCAGGGTCTCGGGGAGATCAACCTGGACAATGTCGACATCAGGGAAGAGAACGTCTAAGGAACTCCGGAGACCGGGCGGGGAGGTAAATGGCTGCAGCCAGGGGATTTCGCGCCGCTTTGTCCCTGATGGGCCTGTTCGTCGCCAGCGCGTGGGCGGCATCGGGACTTTTCAAAGAAGGCCCGCTCAGGACCTATCTTCCAGCGGACAATGCCTCCTCCGGCTGGATGAAGGATGGGGCGCTCCAAGAGTACGAGGGAGAGGACCTCTACATCTACATCGACGGCGGGGCCGAAATCTATCAGGAATACGGCTTTCGCCGGGTCATTCTCCAGGACTATAAAAACGCCAAGGGAAAGTCCCTCTCCCTCGAGATCTTCGAGATGGAAACCTCGGCCGCCGCCTTCGGCATGTTCAGCTTCAAGAGGTCCGGAAGCGGAAAGGCGGTCACTCTCGGCGCTGGCGCCGAGCTCGAGGCCTATTACTTGAACTTCTGGAAGGGCCGATTCTTGGTGACGCTGACGGGTTTCGACGAAGCCCCGGAAACCGTCGACGGGCTCACGGCCGTCGCCGGGATCGTGGATTCGAAGATCCGCGACGCCGGCGAGGCCCCGGGTCTCGTTGGCGCCCTGCCGGAGAAGGGCCTTCGGCCGGGGAGCGTCAAATATCTCAAGGGCCTGCTCGGGCTCAACAACATCTATCCTTTTTATACGGCGCGGGGACTGGGCTTCGGGGAAGCGGCCAGGGGCGTCTACGAAAATAGGGCAACTCTGCTCATCCTAGATTATGGGTCGGCAGACGCCCGGGCCCGGGCCTGGCTCGACCTCAAGGCCTATCTCTCGGAGTCGGACCGGTTCAAGCGGGCTGGGGGCGGAGAAGCGAACGTCTTCCTCGTCCAGGACGGGAAAGGTCAATCCGTCGCTTTCGCGGAATCCGGCCCGCGCCTCCTCATAGGGATAAGTCTGGACCCGTCCGCCGCTTCCGACATCGTCGGCCGAGCCCGGCGCTTGCCCGGCCCGCCACGCCTTACTGCAGGACCTGCTTGACGATGTCGACGAGGTCCAAGGCGTATTCGATCTCGGTGAGCGGGATCTTCTTGGCCTGGGCGATCTTGGTGAACCGGCCGTCCCTGTTGCTGTCCTTGGTCACGACGAGGTAGTCGGCAAGCGGGGCCACGGTGTCGATCATCCGCTCGTTGTCGCTTCCGGCCGGCCCGCGCTTCGACTCGCCGCCGATATGGACGGCCATGACGAAGATCTTCTTCTGCTTGCAGAGCTCGATGACTTTCCGGAGACGGGCAACCTCGTCGTCGAGGGTCAGGCCCGACGCCCCCATGCCCTTGAGGCTCGCGCCGATGGCGAAGATGACCGCCTTGTAGGGCGTCCCGGCCGAGAACTTGGCCAGGTCGGTCGTGACCTCGATGTGGAATCCGGGGCTCGACTCGCGCCCGCCGAGCCCCACGCCATCGGCTACCATCTCGGGGGTCGGGACGTCGCAGTAGTCGTAGGCGATAGCCGCCTCGTCGAGGACGATGTTGAGGGTCGTGACGTCCGTGCTCTGGCCGGCCGAGGTCGTCAGCACGGGCAAGCCGGCCTTGGGGATCGCCTGTCCGGCGATGAGAAGGGACAAGCCGAGGCCCGCGGCGACGGCCAGGCTAAAAAAAGTTTTCTTTTTCATCTTCGGTCTCCTTGAGCGGGCGGCCGCTACTTCTTCTCCGGCTCCATCAAAATATCGAAGGCCCGGACGGCCTTCTTCCACCATTCCGGCGTCGCGGGCTTGCCGCGATCGTAGTTCCGCTTTTCCGTGTCGTAGAGGTAGAGCCGGTTGTACTTGACGAGGAGGTCGTCGCCGAGCTTCCACCAGGCGTTGACGACCGTCGTGGCGTTGTTGAGCGAGAAACCGGTCAGGACCCGGCCCGCCTCGGCCGGCTTCTTTTTGTAGAGGGCCAGGGCCTGCTGGTCGATCTCCGGGATGCGGGCGATCGTTTCCCCTTCGTACTTGGCCTGGGCCGCCATGACGTCCTTGATGGCCTCGGAATAGGCCACCTGGACATGGAAATCGGTGTAGTCGAAGGCCCAGCGGGCCGCATCACGGCTGAAGGTCCAGTGGTCGCCCACGGAGAACGACTTGGGCAGCTCCGTCACGCCGGCGTAGAACGGCATGTAGCACGCGGTGTCCTGGGAGCCGAACGCGATCCAGACGAGGCCGCCGATTGCGTCGGGATACCCCGCCCGGCTCTGCGTGACCGTGGTGTATTCGGCCCGGCCGTCGTCGATGACCCGGGGCGCCCGGCGGTTGAAATAGTTCGGGTTCTTGAAGGGTCCGCCCCGGATCCCTTTGACCGGGTCAAAGGGGGTGCCGTAGCTCCGGTCCCGGGTCAGGGTCATGACGTCCTGGAGGGAGAGCTTCTTGTCCGGCTTGACGGAGAAGGGGAAGTCCATGTTCGGGGTCTCGAGCTTGTAATTCTGCGAGGGCGCGACGAGGTCGAAGAAACGCCACGTCCTCTGGATCCCGCCGTTCGTGCTCGCCGCGCTGCCCTCCTGGGGGGAGTAGGCCCGCTTCCAGTTGAAGGGCTTGCCGCTCTTCGGGTCGTAGAAACCCATGTCGACAGCGAGCGACACGGCGTTCGGCGAGGCCATGAAGAAGTCCTTGTTGGCGAGGTCGATCTCGCCGATGCGCGATTCGTTGGGGCAGACGCTGACGTGGTCGTCGGGGACGCGTTGGGCCGCCCAGACCGCGCCCGGTTTGCCGGTTTCCGGGGTCCACAGGGGACCCACGGGCATGATCTCGAAGATCCAGACCTCCTTCGGGTCGGCCACGGCCAGCATCTCGCCGTCGTCGTGGAAGCCGTAGCCGAATTTCTCGGCGAGAGAGCCCATGACCTGGATGGCCTCGCGGGCCGTCGCCGCCCGCTCCATGGCCAGGAGCGTCAACATGGTCAGGTCGAACTTGGCCGCCGGCGTCGGATTCTCCATCCTGCGCTGACAGCCGATGGTCGATTCGCCGATGGCTACCTGCTTGTCGTTCATGTAGCCGAACCCGCCGTGGTGATAGGCGTAGGTGTGCGCCACTTCGGGGATATCGATCCCCGCGTAGTCCTTCTTGTACAGGTCCCATTTAAGGCCTTCCGCCGGCGGCCAGGTCCTGTACTGCGAGACGTGGTAGATCTTGCGGGTCGCGCCGGGCTTGTGGTCGGCCGCGGGGACATGGCGAAAGGTCCAGTCGCAGATGCCGCAGTCGCAGGTGTGCGTGGTCATGACCGAACCGTCCGCGGAGGCGTCCTTGCCCACGATGATGACCGTGCAGCCGTCCTTGTCGAAGACCGAGTCGCCGGCTTCGGCCCGGGCCTGCCCGCCGGCCGGGGAGATATGGCCGGCCAGGAAGACGGCCAGGACGAGTGTCAGCCCCATGGTCATGAGGTGTTTTCTCTTCATGATACCCTCCTTTTTCACGTCGATATCGCTATTTCTTGTCGGGCTCGGTCAGGACGTCGAAAGCCCTGACGGCCTTGTTCCACCACTCCGGGTTGGCCGTCGGGATGCGGCCGCTCCGCCTTTTCCCGGCGTCGTAGAGGCCCAGGTGGTTGTATTTCACCCAGAGGTCGTCGCCGAGCTTCCACCAGGCGTTGACGACGTTGGTGGCATTATTCAGGCCGAAGCCGGTCACGTGGCGGACGGCTTCCTTGGGGTTCTTCTTGTAGAGCTCGGCCGCCCGGGCGTCGACCTCGGGGATGCGCTCGAGGGCGCCGTCCTCCCAGGTCTTCCGGGCCGCCCTGACGTCCTCGATGGCGGCGTTGTAGGCGACCTGGACGTGGAAGTCGACATAGTCGAAGGCCCAACGGGCGGAATCCCGGTTGAGGACGTAGTGATCGCCGATGCCGAAGGACTTGGGGAACTCGGTCGCGCCTGCGTAGAACGGGACGTAGCAGGACGTATCCTGGGCGCCGAGGGCGACCCAAACGATGCCGCCGATCGGGTCGGGGAGCCACGACCGGCACTGGGTCAGGGTGGTGTATTCGACGTTGGGAACGCTGATGAGGCGTGTGCCCTTGTAATAATTCGGGTTCTTGAAGGGGCCGCCGCGGAGCCCGCGGACGGGGTCGAAGACCGTGCCCTCGGACTTGTCGCGGGTCAGGGCCATGACATCCCTGGCGGAGAGTTTTGCGTCGGGCTTGACGGAGAAGGGAAAGTCCATGTCGGCCGTCTCGGGCTTGAATTTCTGGGACGGCGCGACGAGGTCAAAGAAGCGCCACATCCGGGAGCGGCGGCCTTCGGTGCTGAGCGCGCTGCCGTCGGACGGCGAATAAGCCCGTTTCCAGCTGAATGGCTTGCCGGCCTTGGGGTCGTAGAGCCCGGCCTCGACGGCGAACGCGACGACGTGCCCGGAGGCCAGGAAATAGTCGGCATTAGCGAGGTCCATTTCCCCGATCCGCGCCTCATTCGTGCAGACCGAGACGTGATCGTCCGGCACGCGCTGCGCGGCCCATACGGCCCCGGGCTTTCCGGATTTCGGGGTCCAGAGCGGGCCGACGGGCATGATCTCGAAGATCCAGATCTCCCTCGCGTCGGAAACGGCCAGCATCTCGCCGCCCATACTCTCGCCGTAGCCGTATTCTTCGGCTAGCGAGCCCATGAGCTTGATGGCCTCCCGGGCCGTCCGGCCCCGTTCCATGGCCAGGAGGGTCAGCATGGAGATGTTGAGTGCGGGTGTCGGGGTCGGGTTCGAGAGCTTGCGGGCGTTGCTGATGGTCGATTCGGCGACGGCCAGCTGCTGATCGTTCATGTAGCCGAAGATGGAGTGGTGATAGCCGAAGGTGTGCGGCACCTGGGGGATCTCGACCCCGGTGAAATCCTTGAGCACCATGTCCCACTTGAGACCCTCGGAGGGCGGCCATGTGCGCAACTGGTCGATGCGGTAGAGCTTTCTCATGGCGCCGGGCTTATGGTCGGCGGCCGGGACGTGGCGCCAGGTGAAGTCGCAGATGCCGCAGTCGGCGGCGTGCGTGCTCATGACCGAGCCGTCCGTCGAAGCCTCGCGGCCGACCAAGATGTCGGTACAGGCCTCGGGCGCAAGGTCGAGGTCCGGCCGCTGGGCCGGGTCCGTGCGGAGGTCGAGGGTCAGGCCGCCGGCGGTGACGAGGACGGCGGCGACGACCAGGACGCCGAGGATTCTTTTTCTGATGATCATCGGGGATACCTCAATTCATGACGACGGTGCCGGCCGCGGCCTTGGCCGGGTCGCCGAGATAGCGGCCGACGCCGTTCGTGACGACGTCGGCGTAACGGGGGACGCCCCGGAGGACGATGGGCCGGTCCGCGGTTTTCTTGGAAAATTGACGGAATATCTCGAGAGTCACGGATAGGTTCTGGCCGACCCTCTTTTCGAGGGGCCAGCCGCCTTCGTCGTAGGGGACGAACAGCTTTTTCTTTTTGGATAGGCTGAGGAGGAACGGATCCTTGCCGTCGAGCAGGAACTTCGTCGTCTTCGGCCCCGTGGGTTGGTCGAGGAAGGGGATAGGCGCCTCGAGGAGGAAGGGCAAGGTCCCGGAATGGTCGCCGATCTCCCGGTGGGAGAGACCGCGGAAACCGGCCGGCGACGGCTCGACGTGGCTCTCGAATCCCTCCCTGGCCTTGACGGTGAGGGAAGCCAGGGTCGCGATCTTGACCGATCTTTCCGGGGCGACGATGCAGTTCGTCACCGGGAACATCGTTTCCGCGCCGTGGATGTCGACGGCCACGTCGATCTTGTCGCGGCGCATGAGCTCCATGGCCCCGAAGGTCACCCGTTCCATGAGGGGGCCGTCCGGCCGTCCCGGCCAGGTCCGGTTGGTGTTGCGGACGTCGATGAACGAGAGGAGCTGGCGGTCCGGGTAGTGGATGTAGACGTCCGGGTCGGGCCACTGGTCGAGCGGGGAGGCGTCGCGGTTGCCGTAGCGGAACCGCCGCGAGCCCCAGTCCGTCGGGACGTCGAAATAGAGCGGGTAGCCGTCGCCGGGGCGCGTGTTGCGGCTGCCGCTGTTGTTGAAGAAGGGGATGACGTAGACCGTTCCCTTTTCGACCACGGCGTTCTCGATGAAGACGAGGGCGGTGAGCATGCCCTCGGGTTCGTTCGAGTGGGTGTTGCCCATGATCAGGGCCTTGCCGCCGGGCTCTTTTCCCTGAAGGACGAAAACATACGTGTCGCCCGCCGTGCCCTTGAGCCGCGGGGAGAAATCACTCAGCCGGAGGACCGCGGTCACGCCCGGGCCTTTGATAATGGGGACATCGCAATGCCTGTGACGGAAAAGCGGCAGGCCGCCCCAGAGGACGAGGCCGAGGAAAGCCCCGGCCAGAACGGCCTTGAACAGAAATTCCCGTTTCATGCCGTCGTCTTTCATTTCACCCGCAGCAGCCTCAGGAAGAGGGGAATCATGACTAGGAGGTAGAGGACGAGGTCGTCACGGCTTTTCTTCTCCCGGACGAAGTTCCAGCCGAGAAGGAAGAGGATGAAGGCCGTGATGACGTAATAGGCGATCATGATCATCGGTCGTTCCTTCGCCTCGCTACATGCTCCATTTGACCAGGAAGGCCAGTTTCGAACTGAAGATGATCATGGCCATCGCCGCGGCGGTGATGACCAGCCAAGGGAGCCAGGTCGCCTTAAGAAAGTCCTTATAGGAGCCGTCGTACCCGGTGACCATGTTGCTCAGCCGGCCGATGAGGGCCGTCGGCGGCAGGCCGTCGCCGAGGGGCCAGAGGAGGCTCAGCCCGGCGATGACGACGGTCGCATGGAATCCGATCGAGTCCAGGAACCAGATCAGCGGAATGCCGATGATCGCCGCCGCCCCATAGGTCAGGATCCCTTCGGAGAAGGGGATGATGATCGGGAGGAGCAAGAAGAGGAGAACGGGCGGCGTCGAGATGACGGCGAACGACAGGAGGCCGCGGACGCCGGTCACGGTCATAACCTGCTGGAGCATGCCGACGACGACCATGGTCGCGAGAAGAGGCAGAAGCCTCTTCGCTGTGTCCCGGGCCAGGGTGAGAAACGGAATTTTTTTCGGGCTGAGGAGAAGGGCCGCCGCGCCGGCGCCGGCGAACTCGAGGGACAGGCCGAAGATGGGCGTCGCGAAGGGCCAGGCCCGGGAGGCGATGACCAGCCCGAAAAAGACGGCGAAAGGCAGCAGGACCCGCCACCAAGTCATGCCCTTCGGCGGCTCGGGCAGTTCGGCGGGTCCCGCCGCGGCGCCCGGGTCCTTCTTCCAGCCAAGGACGAGGACGGTGAACGCGCCCAGAATGAGGACGGGGATGCCCAGGGTGAACTCGAAGCCGACGTAGGGGATGGCCGCCCCGGCGCAGAGGATCATGGCCCAGATGTTGACCGGGGGCGCAGCCGCGCTCAGGCCGGCTACGATGAAGAGGATGGCGGCCACCTTCTTGCGGGGGACGCCGAGGCGGCCGAGAGCCATGGCCACGGGGGCTCCGACGACGAGCAGCGACACGCTCCCGGCTCCGGTCAGGGCGCCGGGAATGAGCACGATGACCATCAGGACGAGCAGGGCGAGGACCCTCTTCCCGCCGAAGATACGGAGCGTCGCCCGGACGACATAGACGACGCCGCCCGATTCGTTGACGATGGTCATGAAGAGCGTCGCCGTGAAGAAGACGAGGATGACGTCGAGGTAGGTGAAAGAGCCCTCGACGAGGTGGCGCCCCAGGTCGGCGACAGGCGGCGTCTTAAGGAACGCTCCGGCGACGCCGCCGGCCAGGGCCGCGGCGAACATGCTCAGCTCGACGGACAGCTTGGCGGCCTTGGCCGCAACGTAGGCGGCGATCATGACCGCGAGAATGATCAAGATCTGTGTCGTCATGCCTAACGCCCGTATATTACAGGAATTCGAACAGTTCGGTCAACCTGCCCCTTGGACGCCCGCCGGGCTGTGATGGGGACCAAAAGGGGTGGCGTCATGTGCCAGCAACTTAGCGGCATCCTTGCGCGTTATAGACAAACGCCGATGATTCCGCTAAGATATTCTCGGAAAGGGGTCGAAAGGAGTTTCGACCTATGATTGATTCAGGACCTCCCAAGCAGGAGGGCATTTCTATCCTTCCACTTTTTCCTCTTCAGAATGTCCATAAAAGGAGTCCATCCATGCGGCAATCCGCTTTTTCAAAATTACTCTTCACGTTGAGCCTCCTGGGCTTCCTGGCCGGCGCGAGCGCGCCAAGCCTCAACGCCCAGTGGTACGGCCGGAACAAGGTCCAGTACCAGAAGTTCGATTTCAAGATCATGAAGACCCGGCATTTCGACATCTACTTCTATCTGCAGGACGAGCAAACCGTCAAGCTGGCCGGCTTGATGGCCGAACGCTGGTATGCGCGCTTCTCCCGGATGTTCAATCACGAGCTCAAGGGCCGCCAGCCCCTCATCCTCTACGGGAGCGGGCCGGAATTCCAGCAGACGACCGTCATCAACGAGATCCTGGGCGAAGGCACGGGCGGCGTCACCGAGTCGTTCAAGCGCCGGATCGTCCTGCCCTACGGGGCCTCGCTCTCGGAAACCGACCACGTCATCGGGCACGAGCTCGTCCACGCCTTCCAGTACGACATCATGGCCCAGGGCCATTCCGACCAGGCCCGGGGGAACGAGATGGGACTCCGCATTCCGCTCTGGTTCATCGAGGGCATGGCCGAATATATGTCCATCGGCCCGGTCGATCAGAACACCTCGATGTGGATGCGGGACGCCGTCCGCCGCAAGCAGCTGCCGCAGATCAACAAGCTCGAAAATTCCTACAAGTATTTCCCCTACCGCTGGGGCCAGGCCGTGTGGGCCTACATGACCGGCCGTTGGGGGGACGAGATCATCGGCAAGATGATGAAATCGGTCGGCCGCACCGGGGACTACGAGATCATCCTGGAAGGCGTGCTGGGCATCAAGCTGAAACAGCTTTCGGCCGATTGGCACAAATCGATGCAGGAGGCCTACAACCCGCTCATCGAAAAGACCCAGGCGCCCGACAAGTTCGCCAAGGAGCTGTTCAAGGGCGTGGAGTCCAACCCCTACAACATCGCGCCGTCCATCAGCCCCGACGGCAAAGACCTCGTGTTCCTCTCGACCCGGGACATGTTCTCGATCGACCTTTACCTGGCGGATGCCGACACCGGCAAGATCAAGCGGAAGATCATCTCGACCGCCGTGGATCCCCATTTCGAAAGCATCCAGTTCATCAAGTCCGCCGGCTCATGGGACCCCAAGGGCGAGAAATTCGTCTTCGGCGGCGTGATCAAGGGCCGCCCGGTCCTGACCATCCTCGACATGAAGAAGGACAGGATCGAGCGCGAGATCCCCTTCGGAGAGCTGGCCGAGATCCTCAGCCCGGCCTGGTCCCCGGACGGGCGCTACGTCACGTTCACCGGCCTGGCCGGGGGCGTCTCGGACCTCTTCATCTACGACCTCAAGGACAACGTCCTCAAGCAGATGACCCGCGACGTCTTCGGCGACCTCCAGCCGGTCTGGTCTCCCGACGGCAAGACCATCGCCTTCGTCACCGAGCGGTTCTCGACCAACCTCGACTGGGTCGATATCGGGAACTACGAGCTGGCCCTGCTCGACGTCGAGTCCGGCCGGATCCAGAAGCTCCTGGGCTTCCCCAACGGCAAGAACATCAACCCCCAATGGACCGCGGACTCGAAAGGGCTCTATTTCCTCTCCGACCAGAACGGCAAGACCGACCTCTACCGGATCGATATCGCCTCGGGCAAGCTTTCCCAGGTCACGAACTTGAATACGGGTATCAGCGGCATCACCGACCTCAGCCCGGCCATATCGGTTGCCCTGAACACCGGCCGGGTCGTCTTCTCCGGGTACCAGGACAGCTATTACACGGTCTATTCGATCGACGACGCCAAGACCCTCGAGGGGCAGACCTTCCTGGCCCAGTTCGAGCGCAACCCCGCCCTTCTGCCTCCTCGCGCGGAACCCGAGGGCGCGCTCCTCGGCCTTCTCAAGAACCCTCTCTTCGGCCTGCCAAAGGACACGAACTTCGCCATCTCCGCATACAAGCCCAAGCTGGCCCTGGATTATGTTTCCCCCGCTTCCATCGGCGTCGGCTTCGACCGCTTCGGGACCTACGCCGCGGGCGGCATCTCCGCGTTCTGGGGCGACATGCTCGGCACCCGGACGATCGTCACGACCGTGTACACAGGGACGCAAATCGTCGACACCTCCGCCGTCCTGGCCTACCTCAACAACAAGGGACGCTTCAACTGGGGCACGGCGGCGCAGCGGATCGTCTATCCTTATCCTTATTACTATCTGGATGAAGGCGTTTTCGCGGGTGAACCCGTCATTATCGAGACGCGGGACATCTTCCGGCTCATCAACTACGACTTATCCGTCTTCGGGTCGTACCCGTTCAGCCAGGTCAGCCGATTATCGCTGAGCGCGGGCTTCCGCATCCAGGATTTCCAGCGGACGATCTACACCAGGGTCTATTCCGAGATCAGCGGCGGCCTCATCGCTTACGAAAAAGTGAAAGTGCCGATGCCCCCGGCGCTGTCCTACGGCTACCTGACAGCCGGTTATTATTATGACACCGGGATCTTTGGGGCGACGAGCCCGATCCTCGGACAGAATATCGGCCTGACCGTGTCTCCGGCCGTCGGAAGCATAAACTTTGTGACGGTCTCGGCGGATTTCCGTAAGTATTTCATGCCGTTGAGGCCCTTTACGCTGGCCTTCCGGGCCCTTCACCTGGGGCGCTATGGGAAGGATGCCGAGGACGATCGCTTCTACCCGCTCTACATCGCCTACTGGGACCTTGTCCGCGGCTACGAATCGTTCTCCAACGCGGAGCTAACCGCGTACCAACAGGATCCGTCCAAGGCCTTCGATCCCAACCGGCTCTACGGCAGCAAGATGCTCATGGGGAACGTGGAATTGCGCTTTCCCCTTCTCGGCGTCCTGGGCATCGGCAAGGGCTACTTCGGCGCCTGGCCCCTCGAATTCTTCGGCTTCTTCGACTGGGGCATCGCCTACGCCCAGAACCCCAGTTCTTGGTGGGGAGGGGAGACCTCGGCCGACGTCAAGCCCTGGTTCGCGGGAGGGAATCGAAAGCCCCTCAGCAGCTACGGGATCGGCTTGAGAACGAACCTCTTCGGCTACCTCGTCCTCGGGCTGAACTACGTCTACCCGATCGACCGGCCGGTCCGCGGCTGGCATCTCCAGCTGAGCATCAGCCCGGGCTTCTAGGAATTTTTCGGGACCCAGGGGACGAAGGCGCTCGTCCTGCGGGCGTAGGCTTGAAACTCCGCGTTCCCGGTGTATTTTCTCTCGAGCATCGGGACGCCGGATACCCGGACGAGCAGGAAGGTGATGAGGACGGGGCTCACGACCGTCGTCCAGCCGTAAGGCACTTCCAGGGCCACGAGGAAGATCCCCCACCACATCAGCGATTCGCCGAAATAGTTCGGATGCCGGCTGTATCTCCAAAGTCCCTTGTCCATGATCTTGCCCCGGTTGCCCGGGTCGCGCTTGAAGCGGGCCAGCTGGGCGTCTCCGAAGGCCTCGAAAAGGAATCCGACGCACCAGAGAAGGAAACCGGCCAGCCAGACGCCATGGCCCTCTCCACCGGGCGGGCGATCCCATCGATGGGTATTGACGAGGATGACCGGGGAGCTGATGATGAGCATGAACAGACCCTGGAGCAGGAAGACCTGGAGGTAGCTCCGCCAGAAGAAGGAGCGTCCCCACTTCCGCCGCCACTCGGCATAGCGGGGATCCTCGCCGCGCTTCCTGTTCCGGACGAGGATGTGGACGGCCAGCCGCGAACCCCAGACGACGACGAGCGCGGTGACGAGGAGCGGCAGGAAGAGGGACCCTCTCCGGAGGAACGTGACGACCGCGACGAGCACGAACCCAAGCCCCCAGGCGATGTCGGCGATGGAATTGTCTTTTCTTAGAATCGCCAGAACGAACCAGACGGTCATGGTGATAGCGACGAGCGCCGCGCACTGGATCAGAACAGCTAAAATTTCAGACATGAACTGCTCCTCGCCGGCCTCCCGTCCATGGGGAAGGACGCGGCTATTCGAACATCAAGGCTACGCCGACGACGCCGATCCCATTGTGGGCGCCGACGACGGGGGAGACTTCCGAGATGAACGCGGCCTTCTTGCCGAGCATCTCCTCCAGGGCGTCCGCGTAGCGCAGGGCCCGGAAAGGGTTCTGAGCATGGACGACGCCGTAGTTCCAGACGCGCCGCCCTTCCGCCGCCTTGCCGATGAGACCGAGGATCTTCTTCATGTTCTGGCGCCGGCTGAACGACTTGCCCAGGATGGCCGCCTTGCCCGCCGCGTCGAGCGAGACGATGGGCTTGATGTTGAGGGCGGCGGCCATGAGCCCTTTGAGAGGGCTGACCCGGCCGCCGCGGACCATGTATTTCAGGGTGCGGATGTCGACCCAGAGCTTCGTCTTCGCGACCCAGGCTTCGGCCTCGGTGGAGATCTCCTCGAACGTCCGGCCGGCCCGGACGGCTTCGGCGACACGGAGGACGATCAGGGCTTCGGAGACGGACAGGTGCCGGGAGTCGACGACCGTGACCCGGGCCGGGTCGAGCCCGAGGGCCTCCCGGGCCTTGAGGAACTGGCCATGGACCCCGGTCAGGCCGCCGGAGATGGTCACGGCGATGACGGAATCGTAATGCCCGGCCAAGAATTCCAGGGCCCGCTGGACGTTGGCCTGGGGGGGCTGGGCGCTCGTCGGCATCTCCCGGCGTGACTTCAGGAGGTCGTAGAACTGGGCGGGAGAGATGGTCACCTTGTCCAGAAAGAGGTTTTCGCCGAAGAACAGGTTGAAAGGGAGGAGATGGATCTGATGGTCGTCGAGGACGCTCTGCGGGAGGTCGCAGGAAGAATCGGTCAAGACGGCGATCGGGGCCTTGCGTTCGTGGGCGGCTTCGTACTGCCGGAGCATGTCGTCGGCCTTGATGTTCTGGATCGTCCCGTACCTCTGGAGCTCGTGAAAAAGGACCGACGGAGCGTCGGTGTGGACGTGGAGACGGAGCTTGGCGGGGGAGCCGGCGACGATGGCCGACTCGCCCGACTGTCGGGCCAGCTCTTGGACGGCCTCGATATCGAGGTCCTTACCGATGAGCAGGGCTTCCGAACAATATCTCTTCGTCAACGTCGACCGGGAGACGGGAACTTCCTTGGGGCGGGGGAGGCTCGCGACGTCCTCCTGCATGATGGCCTTGATATTGCCCTTTTTGATAAAGGCGACGACGCCTTCGAGGAAATCGAAGAACCCCTTGGCGCCGGCGTCGACGACACCGGCCTCGGCCAGGACGGCCAATTTCTTGGGCGTGTCTTTCAACGATCTCTCGGCGATATGGAGGGAGTAGGAGAGGAGCTCCACGAAATCGCTCATCTTCAGACGCTGTTCGTAGAGGGCCTCGGCCCAGTCGTTGATCAGGGTGATCATGGTCCCTTCGACGGGCGTCAGGATGGCCCGGCGGGCGTACTGGACGGCCTTCCGGGCGCCCTCGGCGAAGCGATGGGACGTCAGACGGCGCTCGTCGCGGATCTCCTGGCTCAGGCCGTAGAGGAACTGGGCGAAGATGAGGCCCGAGTTGCCGCGGGCCCCGAGCAGGGCGGCGTCGGCGATCGACCCCAGCGTGACGTCGGCCGACCTCGAGGCCCGGGCCCCCTCGGCGATGGACCTCATCGTCGAGGCCAGGTTCGTCCCGGTATCGGAATCGGGCACGGGGAAGACGTTGATCTTGTTGAGATAAGCCTGGTCGCGGATGACCGCCTGTCCGCCGGCGAGGAAGGCGTAGTAGAGCCTGTTGCCGTCCAGGTAGCGGATCTTCATCTCGTTCTCAGCCTCTATCCTTCTCTATTCTATCCTATTTCTCGCGGCCGGCAAATCCGATCGAACCTTAGGATCGGACTTCGGCCGTCTCGATCCTTGCCGGAGGCCGGAAGGCCACGGCCAGCAGGATAGCGGCTCCCAGCGCGGTCAGGCACGGAAGCAGGAACATCGACCGGAAGTCCGTAACGCCGTTCGCGGTGAAGACCGATTGTATCAGCCACGGGCACAGCGAGTTGGCCGCCAGCACTCCGAGGCCGAGGATCATGACATTGAACAGCCCCTGCGCGCTCGAACGAACGTCCTTGGGGAAATAGGCGTCCACAAAAATGTATACCGTGGCGAAGAAGAAAGCGTAGCAGATGCCGTGCAAGACCTGGATAGCCACGATCATCCATGGCTGGGAGGGGAAAAAGGCGTATACCGCGAACCGGCCGGCATGCCCGAGAATGCCTACGAGCATCGTCAGCCGCCAGCCGAGTTTTTTCAACACGGCTCCCAGGACGAGCATGGTCATGATCTCCGAGACTTGGCCCAAACTCATGACGGGCATGATCCAGTTGCCGGGAATGCCGACGCCGCCGGCCTCGGGTCTAGCGCCGAGGAACGAAGCGGTCCAGTTGAAATACGAGTTATGAACGAACGCGTCGACGAACGTCAGGAACCACAGGATCAGCACGAACGGGTGCTTGAGCAACCTCACCGCTTCAAGCCAAGCGAAGCGTTCGGCAGCGGAAGCCTCCGGCTTTTTTTTCTTTGGCGGGGTGTGGGGGAGGAGCAGGCTGTAGGCGGCCAGACCCAGGGAGACGACGCCCGCTACGATGAATGTCCAGCGCGTCGCTTGTCTCAACGCTTGGCCGGTGAGTCCTGAGCCGAGGGCTGTTCCGAGCCAAGCGATCACTCCCTGCGGTGTCGCGGCCTTGACTCGGGCCCAATCCACGAGAATGAACGTGAACGGCCAGGCCGCGAGGATCCAGCCGATGGTGCCCCCCATGCGGACAAAACCGAACTCTTTCTGCGCGTCCTTCATGTGGGTGAAGGCGATCGAGTTGGCGATCGAGATGGTCGGGACGTAGAAAAGGCAATGCGCGAGCATCAGGACAAAAAAGGGCCAGAACTCGCGGGTGAATCCCAGCCCGAGGATCGCGAGTCCGCCGATGAGGTGACTCAAACCCAGGAACTTCTCGGCGGCGAAGTGGCGATCCGCGAACTGGTTGCTGAAAAACATGCCGACGATGGCCGAGAGGGGGAAGGCATTCAGGATCCAGGCTTGCTGGGTCGTGGTGAATCCGAGACTCGGCAAATAGCTGAATATCAGCGGAAGCCAGGCGCCCCAGATGAAGAACTCCATCACCATCATGATAAACAGCCTGCTGCGCATACTTTTTGCCGTTGTCATGTTCACCTCTCCTTTTATCTAACAGCTCTCCCGGGCGCCTGAGGGCCGATCAGAGCTCTTTGATATAGACGTTCCGGAAGTAGGGCGGCGACTGGCTGTCGTGGTTCTGAAGGCCGATGTAGCCCTCGGGAACGATGTCCCTGACCTTGCCGCCCGGCTTGGCCTCCCAGTCCATGACCAGCTTGCCGTTGAGCTCGATCTTGAGGCGCAGGCCCTTGAATTCGATCTTGAAGTGGTTCCACTCGCCCGCCGGCAAGGAGGCCAGGACCTTGGGGGCCTCGATGTCGTAGGCGGCCCCGGTGTGGTGGATACCTGTCGACTTGTCGTCGATCTGGATCTCGATCGAGTGGTAGATGTATTCGTCGCTCACGGGGACGAAAGGGACGCGGAGGAAGATGCCCGAATTGGTCGTCCCGGTCGAGCACTTGAAATCGCACTCGAGGACGAAGTCCCCGAGCTTCTTGCCGTACCAGAGCAGGCCCATGCCGCCCTGGCCCTTGAGGACGCCCGTTTTGGGATCGCACTCGAAATACCCCGGGCCGTAGTGGTTCCAACCGTGTTTCTCGTAGCGGCCGCCGGAACGCCGGAGGATCTGGGTGTAGCCCTCGAAATAGGTGACGCTCTTGACGTAGGCGATGCTCTTGCGGAAGGCGGGCACGGGGTCGCCGACCTCGGACTCGTTCTCGTATTCCATGGTCAGGTAGCCGTCGTAGTCCTGGAGGGTCAGCTCGGCCAGGAGGTCGCGGATCATCCCTTTGCCCGCGCCCCAAGGGACGTCGTCGACGCCCTTGGCCGTGCCGAAATCGTTGCGGTCCTTGAGGTGGACGTCGAGGATGCGGCCCTGGAGGAGCTTGAAGGCCTCGCGCGGGTCGTTCAGGCCCCGCATCCAGTGGCCGCTGTCGGCGCAGGAGCCGATGCGCGGGTCCTTCCCGTCGACACGGCTGAAGACGGTCTCGGGCAGGTTGTACTTCGATGGCGCCGGGTGGTTGTGGATGGCGACCTTGATGTCGTATTCCTTGATCAGCTTCTCGAGCAGGGTGAAGTCGTCGTCGGCCGGCTCGCAGACGACGACGCGGATGCCCATCTTACGGGCGAAGTCGAAGACCTTGCGCATGCTTTCTTCGGTCTTGCCGATTTCGACGACGCCGTAACCGTAGAGTGTGACGCCGGCCGCCTTGAGGGCGTCCTGGACGAAGGCGACCTGGTCGGCGGTCATCGATTCGTCGAAGCGTGCCCCGGGGAACTCGGCGGCGAGGGATTGGCCGGGGAAGGCTTCGATCGCGGCGACGCCAAGCTCCTTGAGCTTTCGGAGAGTCTCGACGAAGGTGAACTTGCGGAACGTCCAGGCTTCCGAGGCGAAGGGGAAGGGCTTGATCCGCACACCCGCATAGTCCGTCGAAGCGACGGCCTTCTGGAGATCGGGCGAGATGTGCCGGATCTGCGGTGCGGCCGGCGGGACAGCAGCGAGGGCGGGGGCGGCCGCCGAGCCGAGGATGACAGCGAGGGCGAGGATGGCGTTCGTGCGTTTCATGGATTCTCCTTCGTTCGTGTTTACTTCGACTTCGGGTTCCACTTCCCCCGGGCAACGGGCGGGACGTAATCATCCAGCCCCTTGAACGGGAAGGCCAGGGTCTGGCCCAGCTCGGCGCTCCGATAGGCGGCCATGAGGAGCTCGGCGACGGCGACGCCGTCGGTGAAATTCTCCTCCGGCCGGACGCCGCGGATGAAGGACTGGACCATGTGCCGGTTCTCGGCGATGTAGCCGTATTCGCCGGCTTCGTCGGCGACGATGGGCATCAGCCCGATCTCGGCGTTCTGCTTCTCGACGAGGTCCTCTCCGGCCTTGCCCTTGACCTCGCGGCTGAAGAAGACCTTGAGTCCGGCGTCGAGCGAGTTGATCTGGAGGGCGTACTCGGGACCGAGAAGCTCCAGGCTCAGGCGGAGACCCGCTCCGACGTAGCACCAGCTTGTCGTCGTCTCGACGACGAGGATCTTGCCGGACCTGTCCTTGAATTCGACGAGCGACCGGGCGAAGTCCTCGGACGGCCGCTTGAGATAGTCGGTCTTGCCGCCGCTCCTTTTGGCCAGGACGGCGGCGTATCGGGGCTCCTGCCACTTCAGACAGTTGGTGTAGGCGGTGACGCTGACAGGTGTCAGGACGTCGCGGGGGGAGCCGGGCGGGGTCAGCATGAACCGGGCTTCCTCGACCGAGTGGCACATCATGTCGTTGAGGACTCCGCCGCCCTGGAGCGTGCCTTCCCAGAACCAGGGCATGTGGGGTCCGCTGTGCTCCTCGGCCGCCCGGGCCAGATAGGGCGGCCCGGAGAGGGCCGCGCCGCGGGCCCAGACGATCTCCTTGCCCCGGACGACGGCCGGGGAGAAGACCTGGTTCTCCAGGTAGCCGTCGAGAAGGCCGGCCTTCCGCGCGAGTTCGAGCATCTTCTTGGCTTCGCGGACGTTGCGGCCGAGCGGCTTCTCGCAGGCCACGCCGACGAGCTCCGCCTTCCCTTTGATCACGGCGTGACTGATCTCCTCCATGACCGCGCCCCGGGTGTAGTTCGGGGCGCAGATCCAGAGGGCCCCGATGCGCGGATCGGCGGCCATGTCCGTGATCGAGACGTAGGGCTTGGCCTCGCCGACGCCGAGCGACCTGGCCAGGGCGCAGGCTTCCCGGGCCCGTTTCGCGTCGGGGTCGAAGATGCCCAGGACGTCTGCGTCGCGGACGCCGACCCAGGACTTGATGTGGAAGCGGGCGATGAACCCGCCGCCGATGATGCCGATGCCGAGGACCTGTGCTTTCTTTGTCATGTCATGAATCTCCCGCATCGGGGGCACGGTTCAGAAGTCCATGTCCCCCTAGGGTCCCTCAGAGGGGCTTCATTTTTTTAGGACTCTACATACCCTAAATATCGACGGATTGTCAATTTCTCAAATGTCAAAATTCCGTATCGATCGGCCCGGGCCGACTAATCCATCGCGGACCATAATGTATCTGGAGGCACCCGTTTGGGGACGTTTAATCTTGGGACGAGCAGGCGGCCATGAAGGACAAGCGCCGGAACGTCCGTATCGTCGAAGAAAACAAGGAGCTTCCATGTCCAAAATGTTCCTGACCGCAGCCTGCTTTTTGGCGCTTTCGATGCCCGCGTCGGCTGCCGCGCCCAAGGACTACTATTTTCCGGAAGTCAAGGTGGAGGTCACGGTCGCAAGCGATGGCACTTTCCTCGTCGACGAATACAGGACGTTCGAATTCCAGGGGAGTTTCAGCTACGCCTATATCGCTATTCCCCTGCGGGTCGAACGGCTGGGCGTCCTCCGCGAGGTTTCGGTGTCCGAGCTCGCCGTGACAGACGAGCAGGGCCAGGCCTTGAGAACCGAGCTCGCCGAAGAGGGCGGGCGGCTCACGGCCAAATGGTATTATTCCGCCCGCGACGAGCGGCGGACATTCCACATCCGCTACCGTGTCACGGGTGGGATCGTGAGCTATGCGGACGTAACCGATCTCACCTGGCAGGCAATCGGCGACGGCTGGGACAAGCCGGCCAGGAACATTCGGGTCACGGTCACTCTGCCGGGCCCGGTCGCGAAGAAGGAGGAGCTCAACGTCTGGGGCCACGGCCCCCTCGCCGGCTGGGCCGAGGTCGTCGACGAACGCACGGCCCGCTTTTCGGCTCCGGACCTGGCCTCTCGACAGTTTTACGAGGTTCGCGTCGTCTGGCCGGCCGGGATCGTCGCCGGAGTACCGTCGGACCGGCACACGCTCGCCTCGATCAAGGCCGAGGAGGCGGGCTACGTTCAGGACACGATCAAGCATGTCCTCAGGGCCCGGAGGGAAGCGGAGCTCGGCCGGCAAAGGTCCGCGGTGAACAAGCGGAGTTTCCTGAGGGTCCTGGGCGTCTGGGGAGGCTGGCAGGTCGTCGGCCCGCTCATTTGGCTCCTCCTCTATTTCCGCGCCTGGTCGGCCGCGGGGAAGGACTACCGGTTCGAAGGCCTTCCGGATTACGTCCGCGAGCCTCCCTCGAAAAACCCGCCGGCCATCGTCCAGACGCTCATGCGCGAAGGACGGACCGTGACCCCGGCGGCGTTCACGGCGACCCTCTTCGACCTGGCGCGGCGGGGCGCCCTGGAGATGGAAGACCGGAACGTCATGAAAAAAAGGATTTTCGGCTCCAAGGAGGCGGTCAAGGGACGAGCCTTCGGCTCGCCACTCGCCCGTGGCTTGTATCCACGGGCGAGTACGGCGGAAGTGGACCCCCGGGCAAAGCCCGGGGCCCCGGCCGCCGTGGAGACGGTCGTCACGCTGAAAAAGGACATTTCCCGGTCCGCGGACCTGCTGCCCTTCGAGAGATCGCTCCTCGATTTTCTCTTCAAGGAGGCCGTGCCCGTGGGGACCAGCCCGGGTGCCGCTTTCAGCATCGACGAGCTCCAGGGCTTCATGAGGAAGAAGCCCCAGAAATTCCAGACCTGGTACTTGAAGTGGACCAAGGGGATCCGGGAAGAAACGAAGTCCCTGGGCTTCCTCGAGCCGGAGGGGCTTAAGGCGAGGAATATCTTCTACGCCGTTTCCGTGCCCGCGGCCGTCCTGACGCTCAGTCCCGTCCTGCTCATCCTCGCGTTGGTCCTCGTCCCGACTTTTAAAAGAAGGACGATGGCCTGGGCCCGCGAGAACGAGGCTTGGAACGGCCTCAAGCGCTTCCTCGACGATTTCTCGGAATTCAAGGAGATCCCCGCGGAAGCCTACAAGCTCTGGGAACACTACCTCGTCTTCGGCATCCTCTTCGGCAACGCCAAGAAGATCCTCAAGATGCTGCCGGTCATCCTCCAGGACGAGCGGGCCGCCGTCCCCGTGTGGTACGCCGGGTTCACCCAGGCGAATTTCCTGGCCGGCGGCGGCCTTCAAAGCGCGATCAGCAGCATCGAACACACGGCTACGGCCATCCACCAGGCCAGCACCTCGGCCGCCCACTATTCCTCGGGCGGCGGCGGCGGTTTCAGCGGCGGCGGGGGTGGGGGCGGCGGCGGTGGAGGAGGCGCGGGCTGATGAGGACCGCCGCGAAATCCCGGCTCGGAGCGCTGGCCCTGGCCGTCGTCTGCCTTTTGCCGGCAAGCTGCGGGACGCCGTCCGAAGAAGCCCGCGTCAAGGAGTTCCTGAAAAAATCCGTGGCTCTGGCCGAAAAAATGGAGGTCGGGGCCTTGATGGAGCGCTTTTCACCGGAGTATTCTGATTTCGAGGGGAGGGACAAGGCGGGCACGGAGCGGCTCATCGGCGATTACCTCGGGAGGTTCCGGGGGATCGTCATCCATCTCCTGAGCGCGCGCGCAGATGGGCCCGGCCCGGACGGACGGGTCGCCGTCGAGTGCGAGATGTCCTTCTCGCACGGGGCGGCCGAGGTCCTGCGAAAGCTCATCCGCTACACCGGTGAATATTACCGCTTCCGGTTCGACCTGGATAAAAACGGGAAAGGGGAGTGGCGCTTCGCCTACGCGGAATGGCAGCCGGTTGACCTCCTCGACCTCTTCCCGGAATCGAGAGAGATCCTGAGGAAACTCTTCCCGGACCTGTAACGTATTTTAGATTGAAGGCGCGAGATCGGCCGTGGACCGGGTCGCCCCATATCAATGAACGGAGGACTGACATGAGCGAAGAAAAACACAAGGGCAAAACGAGGTTTGAGGAATTCCGGCTGAACGGCGGGGAGATCCTCAACAAGGTCAAAGAGATCATCCACGAGGGCAACGTCCGCCGGATCATCCTCAAGGACGAGCACGGGAAGACGTTCATGGAGATCCCCCTCACCGTCGGTGTCGTCGGCGCCATCGTCGCCCCCATCCTGGCCGCGGTCGGAGCGGTCGCCGCGCTCGCTTCGAACCTGACCATCGTCGTCGAGAAGACCGAAGACTGACCGTCGTGCCCGGCGCTTTTCATCGGCGCTCCTCCGTGATATAAATGGTCCTTCGCTACGCGAAGGTTGGAGGAGCGATCATGACCGGACGTCTGTCTGCGAAACCCCTCGTTCTCGTCATCTTGACCTTCTTGGCGGCAGGCACCGTCGTCGCGACGCCCGCGCCCGCTTCCGTCGACGGCGTCCTCAAACTCATGCCCGTTCCCGCGAGCGTGACCGTTCGCGACGGCCGTTTCCGCGTCGACGAGAACCTGGCCATTTTTCCCGCCAATGCCGGGGACCCCAAGGGCGCGGTATCGAGCCGCGCCTTCCGGGCCG
>Ga0315279_10003317_pt1 | contig 22616 bp, 18 predicted proteins | sample YL17G06_20_MG_FD_203694 | JGI IMG/M metagenome (GOLD analysis project Ga0315279, IMG submission 203694) | Sediment microbial communities from Yellowstone Lake, YNP, Wyoming, USA - YL17G06_20 | ecosystem: Environmental > Aquatic > Freshwater > Lake > Sediment | place: USA: Wyoming | collected... | reverse complement strand
CGGAAAGCGCATAGCCAAAATAGTCATAGACTGAACCGCCGCTCGGTCCGTTCAAATACAGGTCGATCGAAGTATTAAACGGATTTGCGCCAAAATACACGTATGACTCACCAATATCGGTATGAGCATGATGAGCGCCTACTACTACATCACCCCAATGAGTTTCCAAAACGTAGTTAAAATCACAGACAGAAGCTGAGACTGCGAAACCAAATTCATCATATACTGCTTCCCCGGTCATGGATCCTAACAATGTTGGATCCGCAAAACAGAGGTTACCCACTATCATACCTAAGGCAATACAAAGTAGCGCTGCCCCTTTATTTATCTTCATTGTTTTTCTCCTTTTACGATGTATGATGACGACTTGTTTTTTTACTCCTATTATCGGTTCTTAAATTGTTTATACTCCTTTCACCCCCCAGCGGTATTCGTAGACAAATGTCTACGATTTAACCTTTACTATATAGGTTCTTAATAATATCCTCCCTTTTCACAAATTATCAAAATTTACATATAATAAAAAAACCACCCAGGGGCTTTTCACCCCTGCGTGGTCTTCATCGTATTAGTATAATGGTTTATAGATAATTGTCAAGGGGTGATTTTAAATTATTTCTTTAAAAACTACCAGTTAGTCAGGATTGTCGTGACCAACTTTTGCGCGGTTTTCTTCATCGCGTCGGCGATCCCCTGATTTTCGTCCGAGGTGAAAAGCGCCCAATCCGCAACCTCGCCTTCCCAGAAGACGGTATTCGATACCTGGTCCACGCACCGGGCCGCAAAAGTGACGGTTACCTTGTATTGGGTGATGTTCAGAGCGCCGGTATAAACGTAGGGTTCCTTGACATAGTTGGCGACCCGGCCTTCGATCACAATGTCCGCCTGTTTTTCGTTCGTGAGTTTAAGCCCGGAACCGGTGCGGAAAGCCTCGGTCACGGCCTGCGTCGCCAGCTCGTCCAGGCCGGTTTTGACCGTCGAATTCTCAAACAATTTCACGTTCAATTTACGCATATGGCCGGGCAGGAGCGAACGGGTCGAATAACCGCAACATGCTAAAGACATCATGAATGTCAAATTGCAAATGATAAATGACAAAGCAAGCCCAAATGGCAAATTTTTAAATTTTGTTATCATTTTTACTCCTGATTAATATCGTTGAAAAAATCAACAATAGTTCATGAGCCTCTTTCCATAATAATTGGCAGGTTTCTATTTCTGACGGATTCGCCTTCGTGATCATTCTTAACCAATGTCGTGTTTCTTTTGCTTCTTTTTTACAAATTCCAATTTTATGCCGAAAATCCTTTTTCGATTCGGCAGCATCCGCTTCCATATAATTGGCTCCGATGCTTGTGCTTGATTTAATCAATTGAGGGATTAATTCGTTGTTGATTACATTTTTAGAGAGTTGTTGGGAAAATTCAATTATCGCTTCTCCGAACCTGGATGTTCTTTCTTCAAGGTCATGTTTTTTGATATTTGGTTTTTGATTTTGTTTTATCATTTGAAATTTGGATTTTGGTGTTGATTTGGCATTCGGTTTTTGACATTTGTCATTTGAGAAGCTCCAATCTTTTTACGGCTTCCTTACCCCAGACGTCTCCCGTTCCCCGGCGTTTGATGATCCCTTCATAGAGCTTTTTCGCTTCGGCGGTCTTATCCATGAATTCCAGGGCCAGGCCGCTCTTGAATTCCGCGGTCGGTTCCCACATCTCATCCTTGGGAAATTTGTTGACGATCGCCTGGTAATGATACAAAGCCCGGACGAAGTCGCCCCGGCCGAGGTAGGTTTCGGCCAGCCAGTAATGGAATTCGGGCTGGGGATCGCCGGCCACCGCCGCCCGGAAGTATTCGATGCTCTTCCGGAAGCTGCCCAAACGCAGGTAGGCGTAACCGATCTCGAACGAAACCTCGGCTTTTTCACGGGGCAAGCAGAAATGGAGGAATTTCTTTCCTAGGCTGATCGCCTCCGCCCAAGCCTCGGCCTTTTTGTAGGCGATAAGGCCGTTCTTCATGGCGTCGTGCCGCAAGGAACTGTCCGATACGGATTTGAGGTAGTAAAAACCGGCCGAATCGAAATCGCCGAGCTGGTATTTGATGGTGGCGATCTTGAATAGGACCGAACCGTATTTTTCGCTGTTCGGGAACCGAGTCGCGAAGAAACGGAACCGCTCCTGGGCCGTGTCGTAATCGCCGGCCTGGAATGGGACGAGCGCCCAGTTGTAAAAGATCGAGTCGGAAAGCCGGGCGGCGTCCGACGCGACGAGAGAATCGTAAAGAGCGCGGGCGCGGGGAAAAGATTTTTTATCCATCAAATACTCTCCGTAACCGCTCAAGTAACCGGGATCCAGCTCGCCGAAGTAAGCGAGATAAAGGGAATCCGAACGATCCCGGGCGCCGACGCAAGCCAGGCTTTTAAGAAACAGCCTGATGAGCCCGGTGTCGGCGGACAGATCTTCGGCGCACAAGGCGGTCAAGGCCGGATAGTTGCCGCGCGCGAATTCGACGGGCAATAATTTTCGCAGGATCGCCTGCCGGAACGCCGAATCCGGGCGTAAGGCCAGCGCCGCCCGGTAATACTCGCGTCCGTCGCGGTTTGTTTTTTCCAGGCACTCGGCGATCCGGTACAGGACGGAGGCAGAGCGGTTCTGGCCGAGGATGAGGTTTTTCAAGGCCGGTCCGAAGTCACCGCGGGCGGATAAAGCGAAACCCTGGACCGTAAGGACAAAACGCTGGACATTGTGATATCTCAGATACCCGCCTACCGCCGCACCCGCCTCCTTATCGCGGCCGCGCTCCATGAGGGCCGCCGCGGACATGGAGTCCAGATAGAAATTCGGATGGTAGGCCGTCCGGAGGCTGTCCAGGAGTACGAAAGCGCGAGCCGTGTCGGAAAGGATCGAGTCCAGATCGACGCTGTCCGGCGGCGTCCGGGATACCGTGTCGTAATCGCATGCCTTTGCCCATAACCGGTTTTCTTCGTCGTCCTGGGGAACGAGCTTTTCCTTACCGCGGCCGTATTCCTGAGCCCAGAGCAGCGCGGCTTTATTTTCGTAACCCTTCAATTGCCGGAGGCGGTCCCGGGATTGATCGAAGATACCCCGGTCAAAAAGGCGGCAAATTTTCGTATACCGGTAACGCAGGTCGGCAGGCAGATCGTTCGGTACGCTGTCGCGGAAAATAAAATAGGCGCGGGTCGTATCCCCGGCCCAAAGGAAATTTTCCGCGCGCAGCAGCCGACCTTTGAACCCGCCGACGTCCCGGATAATTTCGTCGCGGGCATCCGCGTCCGCGAAACAACTTACCCGGAGGATCCGGAAGGAATCCGTTTGGGGGCACATATCCCAGACCCGGTCGTTGCCGGGCGTTTGCTCGAGCAGGGTCAGGGTGATTTTCTGCAAGAGCAGAGTGTCCGGTTCCAGGTAATCGTACTTCTCCAGATAATCGAAAGCGGCGAGATAGCTGCCTTGCTCGACCAGCCGGGTAAGGAGGAGGTTGAAGATTTCACCGCGCCGGCCACCATACGGGTTGTCGTTAAGGTAACCGTTAGCCAGGTCCCAGAACTCGGTAAAATCATGGTCCGCGTCGGCGATCCGGATCAGAAAATAACGGGCTTCCGGGACCGACCGCCCGTCCGGGTCACCCTCGATATATTCTTCAAAGAACGCGCGGGCGATCCCGTAATCCGCGCGCTCGTAATATTTTTTACCCAGATCAAAATCGTTGAGCAGGAGCTGGGCGACCAGGGCGAGGAAGACGGTCATGAACCGTTTCCCCCGGTTCGGGATAAAAGTATTTTTTCCATTTCATCTGCGGCCCGGTCCCAGGAAAAGGTTCCCGACCAACGGGACGCGCCCGTCGAAAACTCCTGCCATTTCCGGTCATCGTCCATCAGCTCCTGGATCCGCTGCGCGAGCCGGGGGATGTCGCCGTAAGGATAGAGGAATCCGCTCTGCCCTTCGTTCACGACTTCGCGGAGGCCGGGTGAATCGGCGCAGACAACCGGTGTGCCGCAGGCCTGGGCTTCGACCGCAGTTAAACCCCAGCCTTCTTTGATCGAAGGCTGGACCACGACCCGCGCCCGGGCATAAATGCGGTATTTTTCGGTTTCGCTTACGAACCCGGTGAAAGTGGCCTTGATCTGCAATTTCCGAGCCAGGGTTTCCAAGCCCTTACGCGCGTCGCCGTCGCCGACGACCATCACTTCGATTTTGCGGCGGTCGCGGATCAGGGCCGCGGCCCGAAGGAAGTGATCGATCGATTTATAGCTTTTAACCCGTCCGACGTACGCGACAAGGTCACGGTCCCGGCCGGGTTTAGGAATTTCCGGGGGCCGCGAGGTGCCGCTGCGCACGATGAATATCGGGGGTTTCAAACCCATCGCCCGCAGGTCGTCGGAAGTGGATTGGGAAATCGCGATGAAGGGATCGCGCCGATAAAAAAAGGGGATGATCCGTTCCGTAAGAAAAACGTAACTGGCGAATATCGGGTTAGTCTCCCGGAAGATCGCCTTGCGAAAAAGGTGCATGGGCATGCCCAGGACCCGGCGGCGGGTGAAGAGGGGGGAATAAAAAGGGATTTTATTCAGATCATCGATGACCGCGTCTAACCGGCGGTGGCGGAGCAGGGCGCGCAGCCCGAAAGCGGAAAAAAAATTGAAATTCTGACGCCCGCCGATCCGGAAGATCTCAAAACCGTCGAGCGTTTCCCGGCGGTTCTGGCCTTTACCCCGGCTGCAGAGGACCAGCACCCGGTGTCCCTTCTTGATCAGTCGTCGGAAAATTTCGTAAAGATAAACCTCGGCCCCGCCCGCGTATTCGTTGCGCCAGTCTTGCCAATTGATGACCAGGATATTCATCAGGCTTGAGCCCGCCAGAAATTAAGAAGGTCCTCCAGGGTTTTTGCGAATGGGATCTTAGCTTGCCAGCCGGTAAACTGAGAGAATTTTTTACCGCTGCCGGTGAGGACCGGAATGTCCGTTTTGCGGACCCGGTTCGGGTCGGTCTTCACGTCGAATTTTACCCGGGCCAGGGATTTAAGGATTTCGATCCCCCGGGTCAGAGAGTGGGCGGAACCCGAAGCGATATTGTAGGTATCTCCGGCCGGGCTTTTCTCCAGGGCGAGTTTATAGGCCTGGACCACGTCCGTGACGTTCATAAATTCCCGTTTGATGTCCGTGTTGCCGACCTCGATCAGGGGCGGACGCTTGCCCTTTTCGATCTCCGCGATCTGCCGGGCGATGGTCGGCAGGACGAAATCGTCGGATTGCCCCGGTCCGGTATGGTTGAAGGGCCGGAGAATGACGAACTCAATGCCGGACGCGGCATAGTCGCGGACGATCAGTTCCGCGGCATACTTGCTGACCGCGTACGGACTTTTGAGCGCGATCGGGGCGGTTTCGGTAAGATTCTCGCCCCCGCCGTACACCTCGCACGTCGAGACGAACACGAAACGGACCGGTTTCCCCAGGGTCTGGGCGGCCTCGAGCAGGTTCATGGTCCCGGTAATGTTCGTGCCGTAGGTCAGCGGCCGGTCGCGGAACGATTTGGCGACCGAGCTGACCGCGGCGAGGTGAAAGATGATGTCCGGTTTGTTCGATTTGACGACCGTCCGGGTCATATCCATGTTCATTATGTCCAACGGCACGTATTTCCCGCGTTTGGGGCGGAGCAGGGGGTAGCAGACGGGCACGATTTTTAAGAGCGTTTCTTTGAGCAGTTTTAGGAAGTAAGAACCGACAAACCCCTCGCTGCCGGTCAGGAGTATGGTTTTCATTTGATCCGGTCGCGCCAGTAATTGACCAGGTCTTCCAGGGTTTTTTCAAAAGGAATTTCCGGTTTCCAACCGGTCGCCTTTTGGAATTTTTCCGAGGACCCGACCAGAAGCTCCACGTCCGAGGGCCGAAGCCGGGACGGGTCGACCTCGACTTTAATATCGACCTTGGCGATTTTTAAAAGCTTGTCCAGCAATTCCCGGATCTTGTACCCTTTGCCCGAGGCGATATTATAAACCTCGCCCGGCACGCCTTTTTCGAGCGCCAGGTAGTAAGCCCGGACCACGTCGCGGACATCGAGGAAGTCGCGGACCGCGTCCAGGTTGCCGACGTGAATGACCGGCTTACGCCGGCCTTTTTCGATCTCGACGATCTGCTTGGCGAAGTTCGAACTTACGAACACCTCCCCCCGCCGCGGACCGGTGTGGTTGAAAGCCCGGGTCCGCACGATCTTAAGGCCGTAACTCTGGAAATACTGGTAACCCAGAAGGTCCTGGGCGACCTTGCTGACCCCGTAGGGGCTGAGCGGCCGCAGGGGATTGCATTCCTTTATCGGGACTTCGTCCGGGTGGACCATGCCGTACTCTTCACTCGAACCGGCGATGTGGATCCGGCTGTCGAGCTTCAACTCCCGAACGGCTTCAAAAACATTCAGCTCGCCGATGATATTCGTGCTCAAGGTTTCCGAGGGCGCGCGCCAGGAAAACTGGACGTAGCTTTGAGCCGCCAGGTGAAAAATAAAGTCGGGTTTGTTTTCCGACAGGACCGTCTTAACGGCGTGGGCGTCCCGGATATCGCATTCATAGAGTTTTAGCTTATCTCGAAAATGGATGATATTTTCTAAATTGGAGCGCCATTTGATCGTTCCGGAAACCTCGATGTCTCCACGGTTGAGGAGATATTCCGCCAGATGACTGCCCGCCATGCCCGAAACGCCTGTGATCAGAACTTTCATATGCCTCCTTATTTTTCGACGACGTAGGGTAGATAAGCCATGGGATCGATCGCTTTACCCTGGAACCGCACTTCATAGTGCAGGTGGGGTGATGTTGATTTTCCGGAGGATCCGACGGTGCCGATGATTTTCCCAGCCGTGACCGATTCACCCGTTTTCGGAGCCACCGAATTCAGGTGTCCGTAAAAAGTCGAGTAATTTTTACTGTGCTCGATGACGATGTAATTGCCGTAAACCGAATCCCAGCCCGTGGCCTTGACGCTGCCGCCGGCGGCGGCAAGGACGGGTGCGAAGAGCGGCGCCGCGATATCCACGCCTTCGTGGTCGGGGCCGTACTTCTTGGAGATTTGGCCCATCGTCGGCAAGGTGGAAGGTATGTTCTCGGACGGGGCTGTGCTGTCGCCGGGAGCGGTGACATTTTGGTTGATATTGTTCAAGTTGGGCTGGACCGCGATCGGTGTTTTTTCTACCCCCAGCATGATCTTGATCTTTTGGGTTTCGGTTTCGGCGAGTTCCAATTGTCTTTTGATCTCCATGATTTTAGCGAATTCTTTTTCGATCTCCTGATTCCGCCGCTTCAGGGATACCGCTTCCAGGGCTTTGTAGGAAACCCGGGCGTAGCTGACCGCGGCTAAGACGACGGCCGCGACGAGGATGATCAGCCCGGCCAGGATCAGTTTCAATTGGTTGTTCGAGAAAAAGAAATGCCGGGAGTTTTGGGAACTGGTAGGCGTGACGACGACGGAGATACCTTTTATCATGTTAGCTGAGACCGTTCTCAGCGACGTAGGTGAGGAGCCGGACCGCGCCTTCGACGTCGTCAAGATCGCAGAGCTCGTTCGCGGAATGGACATAGCGGGTGGGTATGGAAACGACCCCGCTCAGCACGCCTTCGCCCACCAGTTGGATCACGGCCGCATCGGTCGTGCCGTGTTCCAGAACCTCGAGTTGTACGGGCAGGTTCAGGCGTCCGGCGTATTCGAGCAGCTTGTCCTTAACCAGGGGGTGGGCGATGAACATGGCATCCTTGACTTTTATCGCCGGGCCCCCGCCCAGCCGGACTTCCATGGTCGGCGCTTCCGGGGTGTCGCCGGTAGCCGTAACATCAACGGCGATCGCGTAATCAGGAGCGATCGCAAAAGCACCCGTGCGCGCGCCCCGCAGCCCGACTTCTTCCTGGACGGAAAAAACGAAATACAGATCGGACCGGGTGCTTTTTAACCGCTTCAGGACCTCGACCAAGCAGTAACAGCCGATGCGGTCGTCCAGGGCCTTGGCCGCGAACCGGTTTTGGATCAGTTGAGCCTGCTGATAATACGTAGCGATGTCGCCGATCCGGATCCGGGACCGGGTTTCTTCGGAATCGCGGGCGCCGATATCAATAAAATAGTTTTCCAGGTTGGGCGGTTTGGGGGTCTGGGGTTTTGTCTCTACGCCGATCACCCCCAGCTGACCGTTCTCGAACATGACCCTTTGGTGCAGGATTTTATCCGGGAAGACACCGCCGATATTCGTGAACCTTAAAAAACCTTTTTTATCGATATGGGTGACGATCGCGCCGATCTCGTCCATGTGGGCGCAAAACATTATTTTACGGGCTTTACCGTCCGCCGCGCCGGGTGGTTTATGGACGATCAGGTTGCCCATGACATCGGTCCTTGTCTCCAGGCCCAGGGGTTTGATCTCGGTTTCGATCAACTGCCGGACCTGCCCCTCGCGGCCGGCAGGGCCGTAGGCGTTGACGATCCGTTTAATAAATTCGCTCATGCTTTGGTCCTTTCTAAGAAGTTGCGTGCATACCGGGTGCGGCTAAGATTTTTTCCACGGCGCGGGTCAAGAGTTTTATGCCCAGGGCCAGGTCGTTTTGCGAAGCCATGGATAATGGTGAATGGATATACCGGGCGGGAAGCGATAGGACCGCGGTCGGAACCCCGCTTCTGACCAGGTGGATCGGACCGGCGTCGGTACCGCCCACGCCGGGTTTTTTGATCTGATAAGTTATGCCGTGCGCCCGGGCGGTTTCCATCAGCAGGTCCACCAACCGGCGGTCGCAGATGATCGTCAGGTCGCTCACCGTAATGACCGGTCCCCCGCCCATTATCGGAGAATCCGGTACGTCCTTGTCCGTCGGCCATTCCGCGGAACCCGTCGTGTCGATTACCAGGGCAACGTCGGGTGCGACCCGGAAGCCGGCGATCCGGGCGCCGCGCAAGCCCATTTCCTCCTGGACCGAGAAGACGTAATATCCTGGCAGATCGTGGTTCCGGATGAGGTCGATCAGCATGTAACAACCCAGCCGGTTATCAAAAGCCTTGCCATACATCGTATCGCCCACTTCCCGGTAGGCCGTGTCAAAAGTTCCACAATCCCCGATTTCCACTAATTTTGAAGCCACTTCCTTAGAAGCGGCGCCGATATCGACAAAAAGATTTTTTATATCCGGCCATTTTTTTAATTCATCTTCCTGGACAAGATGCGCGGGTTTGGCGCCGATCACGCCCGGTATCCGGTCTTTTCCGATAATGACCCGTTTGGCGAGCAGGGTTTGAACCCCGATCCCGATCGGTTTGAATTTCAGCAGCCCGTTTTTTTCGATGTGTATGATCATAAAACCGACCTCGTCCATGTGCGCGGCGAGCATGAGCTTCGGTTTGGTGACGGAGCCTTTCCGAACGATCAGATTACCGTAGGGATCCTCGATGATCTCCTGGGCGTGGTCCTGGACGTTTTGCCGGATAAAGTCGCGGACTTTTTCTTCCTGGCTGCTAACGCCCAATAGTTCGCACAATTCCTTAAGCATATGGTATTAATTATATATATGGAAACGATGTTGTCAATCTACCCCCTGTCATTCCCCGGCTTGCTATAGTCCTGAGATTTTTATCGAAGGGACCGGGGAATCCATGATTTTGGATTATCCGATCCCCTGGTCAAGCCAGAGGATGTCGGATAATGACAATGTTCGTTTTAAAATTTGTTAAAGCGACCTTGACATTTACATGAAATTCTAATATATTATCATGGAGGCGACATGTTAAATTTTATTTTTGGATTGTTTTTTTTCGGCTACATATATCAGGATGCGGATAGTCTCCTCGTTATGGGTAACGACAGCCTGCTCACGAGCGGTACTCACCAATACAACCTTAAAGTGCATATCGCAAGCGGCGGCAAAATAATCGTCCAACCCTGGACGGCGATGGATACGACCGGCCGGCTGTCACTCATCGCTCCGCTGATCCATATTCACGGTGGAGCGGTTGTCACCGCCTCGGAGAGCGGTTATTTGGGCGGTGATAATAACCATCCCGCCGGATACGGTACGGGCGGAGGCTTCGCCGGAGGTCTGAGCGGTGGCGCGGGCGGGGGCGGGGCTTATGGCGGAAACGGCGGCAACGGCGGCGGCCAAGATCCGGGTTCGGGCGGTACGGCATACGGATTTATATCGGATACGATGATCGATATGGGTTCGGGCGGCGGTGCCGGCCGGTTGGTTGAGGTTGACGGTTTTGGCGGAAACGGCGGAGGTTTCGTGTATCTAAAGGGGCGACGAGTGGAGGTGGACTCGGCGCAGATAAGCGTCCGGGGCCAGGTCGGATTTGACGGTTCGGTCGAAGCCGGCGGTGCCGGTTCGGGCGGCGGGATTTTGCTTCGGGCGGATACGGTCCGGTTAATCCTCGCCGGTCTGAACGCCGGCGGTGGCAATGGCGGCAATAGCGATGGTTTCGGCGGCGGCGGAGGCGGTGGCGGCGGCCGGATCAAGGTATTTTATTACAACCGGCTCGATACATCCGCGGTGACCTTGAACTGCCCCTTTGGCTCGGGCGGTGTGGGTGGGGAAAGCAATGGCTCGAACGGCATCGCGGGAACCGTCTATATCGGCCCGATGGTCGAGGTTGATGAAGCGAGTAAAGAAACCCGAACCGCGGATTGGATCATTTCTCCGAATCCGGGGCAGGGCCGTATCGTGGTCGAGGGTTATTGGACGGACGCGATGAAAATGACCATTTACGATGTTCTGGGACGGAAAATACAATCTCGGATCTTGCGGCCGGGGCGTAATAATTTGGAGCTGACCGCTTTGCCGCCGGGAGTCTATGTTATCAAAATGGAAGGCTTGCCCGGATACCGGAAACTGGTCGTCATCCGATGAAGTTAAAGAAATAATTAACGGTAATCTCTTGGCGGCGAAGCGCATTGTCTTGACAACCCGGCGCGATTTGTTATAATCCAACGATGAAAGTGACCCTATGCCAGCTCAATTCCCGGGTCGGCGACGTCGCCGGGAATCTGAGCCGGATCAAGGAAACACTGGAACGGACAAAGAACGAAAAACCGGACTTGGTCGTTTTCCCCGAGCTTTTTCTTACCGGTTATCCGCCGCAGGATCTTCTTGAAAGAAACTGGTTCCTCGAACAGGTCCAAGCCGGAGTCGAGGAAATGGTTCAACTATCCAGCCAATACTCGCCGACCGGGATCATCTTCGGCGCGCCCCGGCCGACCAAGAAAGACACCGGACGCGGCCTCTACAATTCCGCCTTTCTTGTCTATCAGGGGAAAATCGAGTTCATCCAGCATAAATCACTGCTACCCACCTACGATGTTTTTGACGAAGCCCGTTATTTCGACCAGGCGCCCGAGATCAAGGTGTTCAAACATAAAAACGAGATTATCGGGATTTCCATTTGCGAGGACGCCTGGACTTCATCCGAATTATGGTCCCGGCGTTATTACGATTTCGACCCGATCCAGGTCCTGGCCCGGAGAGGGGCCCGGATCATGATCAACATATCGGCTTCGCCGTTCAGTATCGGTAAAGAGGAGGTCCGTTTTGACCTGATCCGGGATCACGCCCAGAAATACAAGGTCAATTTTTTATTCGTGAACCAGGTGGGCGGCAATGACGAGCTTATCTTCGACGGAACGAGCATGGCCGTTAACGATCGGGGCGAGATTATGACCTATCTTCCTTCTTTCCGGGAAGATATCCAGACTGTCGATCTCCGGACGCTCGATAAGATCGAGAGCGTTTACCGGGCGTTGGTTCTGGGTTTAACGGATTACGCGCGGAAAACCGGTTTTCAGAAGGCGCTGATCGGGTTGTCCGGAGGTGTCGATTCGGCGTTGGTTGCCTGCCTGGCGCGGGACGCGCTCGGCGCCGAAAACGTTCTGGGCGTGACCATGCCGGGACCTTATTCCGCGGCCGCGAGCGCGGCCGATTCCGAACGCCTCGCGAGGAACCTGGGTATCGGTTTCAAAACCATAGGGATAAACGAAATCTATGTCGAATATTTAAAAACCCTCAAAGATCATTTTTGCGGCCGGACCGCGGATATCGCCGAAGAGAACATCCAAGCCCGGATCCGCGGCAATCTTTTAATGGCCCTGGCAAATAAATTCGGTTACCTGGTCTTGGCGACCGGCAATAAGAGCGAGATCGCGGTCGGTTACTGCACGCTTTACGGAGACATGAGCGGCGGGCTGTCCGTGATCGCGGACGTTCCGAAAACGATGGTCTACCAGCTGGCCGGTCACGTGAACCGGAATTCCGAGATCATCCCGCAGCCGATAATCCAGAAAGCGCCTTCGGCCGAATTGCGGCCCAACCAGACCGATCAGGACACCCTGCCGCCTTACGATATACTGGACCAGATCCTTCAATGGTACGTGGAAGAAGGGCGGTCGGCGGACGAGATCGTTAAAAAAGGGTTCGCGGCTCCGGTTGTCGAATGGGTCATATCGGCGGTTAAAAAGAACGAATTCAAAAGACGCCAGGCCGCGCCGGGTTTGAAAGTAACATCCAAGGCTTTCGGCCCGGGCCGCCGGATGCCGGTGGCGGCGACATATTAGGGATTAGGGCTGAGGGCTTAGGGATTTGTAAATAACCGGTTATTAGTTGACCCGGATACCGGATTATCAGGAAGTCAAATAACAGGATATCAGTTATAAAAATCAGAATATTAGTTTATCGGGTACGTAGCATTTAGGATCCGGATTTTATTGTCGGATAGGTATAACCGGCGCTCAAGTTTTCTTTTTCCGCCTGGTGTTTGAGTAGGTACTGGCCGCAATTGCTGCCGATCTTGTTTTCCTCCCACTCGCCGATGCTGAGCAGCACTTCATATCCCGTTTTTTTCAGCGCCTCGATGATTTCGTATTCGTTTATTCCCGGAACGATGTGCGAAGAGATCCGGTTGAGCTGGGCGGCATAAGTCGGGTTGAGGGGGGTGATCTTGATGATAAAGATCTCCGGAGAGAAATATTTTTTCAACCGATCCGGATCGACGGGCATGCCCTCGACGAGCGCGAAATTTAGGACGATTTTGCGGTCGCCGTTCTGGTAAAAAGAATTGCCGTATTCGGCGATCTGCGCGTAGACCCATTTCGGGGTTGGAACCAGCCAATCCCACAGGGTCTGGTCCGTGGTGTGGAGTGAAACCTGGAACTGGAAGCGACCCGGCAGTAGGTGTCTTTTTATCCTCAACAACTCCCGGAAAAAATTTTCCTGGCCGACCGGCGCGATCGTGGAGAGCGATATGATCAGACCGGGTACGTCGTAACGATGGGGGAGTTCCTCGACGACTTGCAAAACGTCATCGTTGAAAGACGGCTCGCCCATCCGGGCGAACTGGATCTTGAATTTTTCCGCCGGCACTTTCCGATCCGGGTAACGCCGGGCGATCAGATAATCGATCTGTTCAAAAATTTCGTCCCGGTTCAATTTCCCTTGATAAAAACCGCCGGCGTCGCAGAACCGGCAGCGGACCGGGCAGCCGAAGAGGGTTGAGATTATGAGCACCCACTTTTTCTCCCGGGGAATCGGCGGCTGCAGCGACTCGACGAATTCGACCATGCGATCCCCAGCGAATTCCGCGACATAAACGAGGGCGATATCTTCCCGGCCCGTACGCGAAATGACTTTCATCGCGCGACGCCTCCGGTCCGGTCGGCGATCTCCATGGCGCACCGGATCCCGTCGCCGACGCTGATCCCGACCTGGCGGTATCGCTTGTTCTTAACATCACCGATCAACCAGAGTTTTTTCTGATTCATCAATATCCGGATATTTTTACGGAGGTTCGAACCCAGGAATCCGAGACAAGGTTTTCGTCCGGCGGCGACCAGGATGTAATCGACTAGCAAAATTCTTCCCGAGCCAAGCCGCAGCCATATCGACCGGCCATCGCGCCCAATGCTTTCGAGGCGGGTCGGGCCAAGATACTTAATATTTGGGTTTTTCCGGCAACATCGCCAGAGTGCGGTCAGGCATCGGGGTTTTGACCGGCGGCCGAGGATCCATACCTTGTTGCCCGACGCTCGGCCCAGCGCGTAGTCGAAAGCGGCGTCTCCGGCGCCGACGATCGCGATCCTTCGGTTTTTCACGCGGGGCATGGACCAGGGTTCGTAAAATAACCGGTTGGCTAGCGTTTTTTGAGTCCGTTCGTTGAATATTCTTATCGGTTCCGTGCCCGAGGCGACAACGAGTAACCGCGCGCGGAAAGTCCGGCGATCGGTTTTTACGACGAAATGCCGGTTCCGGTAGTCGGCGTTCAAAACGGTTTCGCGATCGACCGGACCGTTATCACCCAAGTGTAAGCACAGCAACTTGACTAGTTCGCGGCCCGGGATCCCTTTCGGAAAACCCGGATAATTCTCCACCCGGCGCGCGTTCTTGAGCAGGCCGCCGGGTTCCGCCTGTTCAATGATCCGCGGTTTAAACCCGTACCGCCGGAGCTGGATCGCGGCCGCAATACCCGCGGGGCCGGCGCCGATGATCGCGACCCCTTCGATTTTCATAACTCCAGGTACTTGGCCAGCTCCTTGGCGAGGACCGGGATCGCGAAACCATGGGCCAGATTGGATAATGTCGCCATATGGAAATCTTCATTTTCGGTCGCGGTGCCGTCGATCACAAAGATGACCTCGAAACCCCGAACAAACGCGCTGCGAGCCGTGGTCTCGCAGCAGAGATGGGTCATCACGCCCGTGATAACGACCTGGGTGATGCCGTTCTTTCTTAAAATATCTTCGAGCTCGGTACGATAGAAGGCGTCGTATTGGGTTTTCGGGACGACGGTCGAACCTTCCACAGGCAGTTCCGGGATGATCTCGCTCATCGGGTCACCTTCGTCGATCAAATCCGACCACCATTTACCGAGCATCAGCGCGTTCCCCTTATTGTTTTCGTGCCGGGTGAATATGGTCAGCGATTTTTTCCGGCGGAAGCCGTCGAGGAGACACTTTATGCCGGGAACGATCGCGGGCGCGCTGGGCAGGAAAGCGTGGGACTCTTCGTCCAGGAAGTAACGCTGCATGTCGATGACGAGCAGGGCCGCTTCCCGGGGCCGGAAACGCAGGATATGATGTTGCCGGAGATTGGCAAGCTTGCCCAGCATCTGGTGGCCCTTGCGTTCGATGTTCGCGGACATGAAATAGTTGGCTAGCATGGACGGTATTATACTGCAATAACGGTCGGCGTCAATATCGACCCCATAGATTTTTATTATCAGTTAGCGTTTTCGAAATACAATTCGGTTTCGTTTGACGAAACCGGAAATAATTATTTGTGGTTCTCGTGGTCCAGATCCAGCTCGCCGAGGATCTCCCGCGCCTGGTCGACCTGGTCTTCACGGACCATCACGCGGATGGGGATGACCATCGGTAGCATTTGGGCGGAATTTTCCCCCTGAATAATGTACTCGATCCCGGCATCGTCGAACGCGGATTTGATGAGCGCGATCTGGGATTGGCTGTTGGTGTAATTGCTAATCGTATATACTCCAATGAAACCGGTTTCCTGCGTCGTGTCGGTCTCCTCCGTTTCGGTTTCGTCCGGCAAGTCGTCCACGAGCGGAGTCCCGCATTCGGGACACATTTTGACGCCGGCTACGTATTCGGACTGGCAGTTGGGGCAATACATTCATCCTCCTTTTACATATCCCGGATCCATTCCCGGTCGGTCGGGACGCCGCTCTGCCGGCAGTAATGATCCCAAACCAGGCCCCAGGGCAGGTTCTTCTGGCTTTCGCTCCGGGCCAGGAACGCGCCTTTGTTGCCGGACGCTTCGAGTGCCCGGAGTTCTTCGATCGGTTGCAGCAAGGCGATAAGCAGTGCTTTAAGCACGGCCCGCGCGCCGATCACATATGCCGCGATGCGGTTCAGCGACGCGTCGAAGAAATCGAGCGCCAGGTGTAAGCGCGTCAGGGCGCCGGCCCGGACGATCTCGGCGGCCAAGTTCTGCAGATCGTCGTCCAGGATCACGACATGGTCGCTGTCCCAGCGCACGCCGCGGCTGATGTGGAGCGCCAACCGGTCGAAAAAAGGCAGGAGGCCGGATATTTTATCCGCCACCGATTCGGTCGGGTGGAAATGACCGAGGTCGAGGCAGGGGATAAGTCCGTTCTTCAGCGCGTAACTCAGATAGAATTCGTGCGATCCGACCTGGTAATATTCGCTGCCGATCCCGAAGAGCTTGCTTTCCAGGCTGTCGACGATCCGGGAAGCCGGGAAGCGCCGGGCATAAATGCGATCCAGGGATTCTTTCAATAACTGGCGGTGGCGGAACCGGGTAACCGTGAAATCCTTGGCGCCGTCTGGGATCCACAGATTATGCAGGCAGGGAGTTTTTAGCACCCGGCCGAAATAGGCTGCGATCTTGCGGCAGCGACCTACGTGTTCTACCCAGAAATTGCGGGTGGCCGGGTCTTCGCTGCTCAGTGTGTAGCCGTCCCTTACCCGCAGGTGGTTGAAGCAGGTCGCGTTAAAGTCCAGCCCGGCGCAGTGGATGCGGGACCACTCGATCCAGGATCGATAATGCTCGATGCCGATCCGATCGCGTTCCACCGGGTTCGCGCCGAAATCCCCGTAGATCGCATGGAGATTAAGGCGGTGCCGGCCCGGGATCAGGGAGAATACCTTTTCCAGGTCGCGCCGGAGCGCCCGGATGTTTTTCGGCCGGCCGGGAAAACCGCCGGTCGCGGAGATCGCGGCTCGACCCGCGGCGTGGGCGGACTTTTTTTCAAAACCCGTAACATCGTCCGCCTGCCAGCAGTGGATGGAAAGGGATAAGGTTTTTAATTTATCCATTGCCGGTTCCGGATCAACGCCGGATAAACGGCAGATATCAGCCAACGCGTCGTAATTCTTCTTCCGGTCGCGGTTTTTCATGATTTACATTTCAATTCGTCATCCCCAAGTAAAAAAATATCCATGGGTATCATATCCTATTTTCCAGCAATTGCAAGGAATATTTGATATTTCTCCAACCATTGATCGCGATCGATCGGATCGAATGTTTCAAGGGGGAAGGAGCGCCGCACGACGGCGCGGGCCTGCGCGAGAGAATTTATAAGACCCGCCGCCATGGCCTGCGCAAGGATATTGCCGACCGCGGTCGCTTCGACCGGCCCGGATACCACCGGTAAACCGGTCGCGTTAGCCGTAAACTGGCATAATAGCCGGTTTCGACTGCCGCCGCCGACAATATGGATTGTTTGGATCCGGTTCCCGACGATTTCGGTCAGTTGGTTCAAGGTCCACCGGTATTTGAACGCCAGGCTTTCCAAAATTGAACGGGCGATGGCGCCGTGCGTACGCATTATTTTTTGCCCGGTTCTTCGATAAAAATTTCGGACCGTTAAAGCCATGTCATCTGGCATCAGAAATTCAGGGCGGTCCGGATCCAAAAAAGACTGTAAGGGTTCAGCCGCGGCCGCCCAGCGATCGATCATTTCGTAAGTCACCCTTTTTTCCCGGGACCAGGAGCGCCGGCACTCGCGGAGCAACCAGAGACCGGCGATATTCTTCAGAAAACGGATCCGACCGCCGATCCCGCCTTCGTTGGTGAAATTATATATGAGAGCTTTCCGGTTGATTATCGGCCGGATGGTTTCCACGCCCATGAGCGACCAGGTTCCGCAGCTGATAAACGCCCAGTTCTTGCTCTGGGCCGGGACCGCGGCGACGGCCGAGGCCGTGTCGTGACCGGCCACCGCGACGACCGGGATCATGGGCACTCTTAGCTCCTCGGCGATTTCCTTTTTCAATCGTCCGATGATGCGGCCGGGGTTAATAATACCCGGCATGATCGAGCGGTTAACGCCCAGGGCGCGGAATACGCTAGGTGCCCATTTTTTTCTGCGGGCATCCATTAATTGGGAGGTTGAGGCGATCGTATACTCGGATGTCCTGATACCGGTCAGCAGGTAATTGAAAAGGTCGGGCATGAATAAAAGGTGGCGTACTTTTCCAAACCAGGAAGGCGTCCGGCGTTTGATCGCCGCCACTTGATAAAGGCTGTTTATCTCGTGGAATTGGGTTCCGGTTAAGCGATAGAGTTTTTTCCGTGAAATTTGGCGGGAAAACCGATTGACCATTCCCCGGGTTTGGGGGTCGCGATAAACATAAGGATTTCCGATCAACGCGCCATTATCGTCCAGCAGTCCGAAATCCACGCCCCAGGTATCGATCCCGAGGCTTTGAGGATTGCATTTATATTCTCGCACGCATTTTTTGATTCCGGTCTTAATTTCCCCAAAAAGGCGCTCAAGGTCCCATTGGTAGTGTCCATGCGAACAAATAATCCGGTTGGGAAAACGGTGGATCTCCGTGATCGTCAAGCGCTCGGTTTTTATCGACCCGATGATCGCCCGGCCGCTCTCCGCGCCCAGGTCAAAGGCCAGAAAATTATGGATTTTCATAAACGAGGTTAGGTGGTTAAAGATTAATATCGATGAACCCGGCGGCGGAGGCGTTGCATTTTAAGATCCGCGACGCGCCCGGTTTGAATTCTAACTTCACATCATAAGCCCGACTATCGATGTTGATCGATACATTCCGGACTTCGTAGCCCGCGGTCTGATAGCGTCCGTGATCCATGGGATAGGTCAGACCCCGGGTGCTGGGGTGCGCGAAGAAAAAATAATGGTCCGAGCCATCCTGTCGATACCAGAAATCGGGAAGGTCGTCGCCATCGACGAGCGGTTTTAAAAAAACCATTTGCTCCAGGTCGGCATGAACATTTTTCAGGGATATCAACTCTTTCAAGTCGCGCTCATAGGACTGGATTTTCATTTTCCCGGGTTGGGCCGGCCGCTGTTTGAGGGAGACCGGCAAGCCCTGCCGGGCGAGACGCAGGATATGCGAAAGGGATTCCGTATCCAACCAGGCCGCGTCGATATAAAGAGCCCTGAAGCGGGTCTTTCCGCACCAAAGCCATCCGTCGCGAAAAACACTTTCCATTAAAAATGAACCGGAAACCCAGAGCGGGTTATAGCCTTTCAAATCGACGGGTGTTTTCACGGTATGCATTTCCCAACAATAACGGGCGCTGGGTTTTTTTACGGTCTCGGGTAATTCGCCCTGCATCCACATGTCTTCCAGGGGCAAATAAATCGCCAGATCCGAACGGCTTACGCCGCGCTGCATGACGGAACAAACATCGGCCAGGTATTTATTGAAAACGGGCAAATCCACAGCGAAAGAGCTGTCCGGGCCGACGTGCACCGTCGCGTAAAACTCATTTTTTCCACCCGGCGGGTTGTAGGGCATGCCGTGCCAGAAGATCAAATTGACGCCGTTCGCGATGAGCGCGTCGGCCAGAAGTCTCAGATCGCCGAGCTGTTCTTGTTTGTGGAAGGGGCCGGGCCCGGGATACGGGATCCAGCCGTAAAGGCAGGTAAAAGCCTCGGCGCTGACGATCTTTTGTCCCGTATAGGCCCCGGCCGAGGCCGGGATCCGGGAAAAATCCGGATCGAAAAGGATCGCTTCAGACTCCGGGATGTCGACCGCCGCGTAAGCGGCCAGCAAATCGGTCGGCGCGCCGTGGCACTGGACCCGGGTAAAGCTTTTATACTGGTGGCTGAGGGCGGTGAAGGGCCGGTAAAATTCATTCAGGACGTAAGCGGCCAATAATTTCCGGTAGTCGTACCGGACCTCGGGGTAGTCGTCGATCTCCGGCATGAACGGCTTGATATCGTAACCGTATGTTTCCGAAAATTTGAGGTCAAAACCGTCGGTCCAGAGCTTCTCCGGCGCCACTTCCCAGGAATCGCAGAAAAAAGCCGAGGCCCTACCCCGCAAGGCGGGGAGGAGCGCCGCGGCCATGTTATCCGAATATTTTTCCAGGGCGCACTGGTCAAGATGGTTGAGGATCATACCCTGCTCCGGCTCCTCCCAGGAGCGGTCCAGCCGCTGAGGGGATACGCCGTCAAAGGTTTTTGAGGCGTCCATGGGTTCGACTCCGGTCCCGCCGAAAGGCCAGAGCGTTCCGAAAGTGAAATCGCAGCCCAGACCGATCTCGTCGCAATACGATTTCGCGAAGGCGACCAGCTCCGTCCATTCTTTGCTCAGCCATTTCGGCCCGCGGGGCGATCCGGGCTGGGGATAAACCCAGGCGATTTCCACGCCGCCGAAGTTATTCTTTTTGATCCAATCCAACTGGGATATGATATCCGGCTTATTTATCTCATTGGAAAACCACCACCAGCGGGTGTAAGGTCGCGACGTGCGGTATCGGGGATCGCCATCGGGCATACGGATTAAAGATCCTGTGTTGGTATCAAGGTATCCATGGTGAACCAGGTTTGCGCATGAGGTATTATAATATCCGACCGATTATTGTCAAGAATCGGTTGCAAAAAAAAGCCTCCGATCCGCCACCCAGCATGGCGGACTACTCCTCGGGCATGACTCGAATCCGCCACGATGCTTGGCGGACAACCCTCCGAATGAATTATTTTATTCTGGATTTGAGAAATTCTCGTTCTCGTCCGGATTTTAGATATTTTTCTCTTCTTATCGCTTCTGATCGGGTCGAATATTGTTCAAAGTAAATTAGTATCCAGGGCCCTTTGCGATTCTTTGTATATTTAGTCGGAGTGTCAATTTTATCATTATGTTGTAGCAATCGGTGGTTAAGGTTGGATGTTTGACCGATATAATACTTACCGGTAGATTGCGATTTTATTAAGTATACGAAGAATGGCATAATATATAGCTCCTCGGGCATGACTCGAACATGCAACCCTCCGGTTAACAGCCGGATGCTCTACCATTGAGCTACCGAGGATATGTGAGTATATTAAAAATGCGGTTTAAGTCAATAGATATTTGTGAATTAGCGGATCTTTTTAAGCGTCTTAAGTATTTCGTCGGCAGCGAGAATCCCGGGTTTGTTGTGCAAAGACCGCGCGATCGATCGGGCGCGCGACACATAATCTTTTGCCGGGCCGTAAAATTTCTTGTTTCCCGTTTTTTCGTACATCCTCATGTAAACCCGCGCCAAAGCGTTGTAGGTCGATGAAAGGTATCCGGTCAGGTTCAGTTTCAACTTTATTTTTAATGACCGGTTCAGATGCTCGAGGCTTTTTTCCAATTCGTCCTTTTCCAGGTAGAGGTATCCGAGGTTGTTGTGGATCATTGCCACCGAAGATATATCACCCAGTGATTGGTTGACATCGAGCGCTTCTCTCCATTTATCGAGCGCGGCGTCATATTGTTTCAGGTTAAAGAGCGCGGTTCCCCAGTTCAACATGGGGCTGGCGATGAGATTTTTAACCTGCGCTTGCGCCAAGAGCGATATAGCTTTTTGAAAATACACTACGGCCTGATCGGATTTATCCCAGAACGTATAGGTCAGGCCGAGATTACCCAAGGTATTTCCCTGCCCCGGAATGTTGCCGATCCGGCAGTAAAGTTGGTTCGCGCGCTTGATATATCTCGCGGCGGGGGGGTAGTCGCCCATGCCGTAGTAGGCGAGGCCGATAAGGTTGTACACGATCGCTTTGTTCTCGGCGGCGCCCTTCCCGGTCAAATACCTAATGAGTTTCCGATAGCAGAAAAGCGCCGTTTTATAATCTCCCTTTACGCGAAAGAGATTGCCCCGGTAACGCCAGAATAAGAACGTAAGATCCCGCGAATCCAACCGCTTGATCGAGGCTTCCAGCTGGTCGAATTGTTTAACGCTGGCCATGGTTTCGCCCTTTAGATAACCGAGGTTTCCCATTTCCAACCGGGCGAGCAGGTATATTTTTTTGCTCTCGCGCCGACTTTTTATCTCCGCGCGCTTGAGGTCGCGGTACGCCATATCGTAATCGCCGACCATCTCGAATAATTTCGCCCGGGCGAGGTAGAGTTCGCTGATGGTCATGATCCGGGGTTTAGATCGTACCCGGTTCGGATTCTGAAATTCCGCCATGTCAACCGTTTTTGAGCAGCGTTTTAAATTTTTGGTATATTGCCGGATCCGGATGAGCCACGTGCCAGGTGTAGAAAAAGTTGTTATGGTATAAAGGATCGGTAGCGTCGTTAAATCCGGTTTTCTCGTATTCAGCGGTGTGGGGGATGGGCGAAAATTCGCAGAGGTGGGGATCAATCCCGGCTCCCTGGCAGAATCTTTTGGCTTCAAGGATTTCCTCCGGTTTCTGGCCGGGCAGGCCGAAAAGCAAGTACGCGCGGATATCTTTCCGGGGGAATCCGGTTTCATTCAAAATGTCAACCGCCCGGGTGAACTCGTCCGTGAAGACTTTTCCTCCGGTCGCTTTCTGGGCTTGGGGGTTGGTCGTCTCCAGGCTGAGATAGATGGTCTTGAATCCGGCCCGGTGTATCAATCCCGCGATGTCCGGATCGATATAACGGCAGTGCAGTCCGTTGGAACTGTGGAGCTGCAGGCCGTATCGTTTGTAGCGGCGGGGAATTTTTTTAAAAAGCATCGGTTTTTCAACTTCCTCAGCTACGTATTTACCCCGGCCGAAGCCGTCGGTCCGGGTCGGAGTTTTAAAGTAAGGGCTCGCGCGGTCCATACAGTCGATTAGATCGACCTGGAGCCCGTATTTTTTCAGGATCGAGGATACGGTCATGAGACCTAGAGGTTTGTTCCAAAAGTCG
>Ga0315279_10003316_pt1 | contig 22620 bp, 27 predicted proteins | sample YL17G06_20_MG_FD_203694 | JGI IMG/M metagenome (GOLD analysis project Ga0315279, IMG submission 203694) | Sediment microbial communities from Yellowstone Lake, YNP, Wyoming, USA - YL17G06_20 | ecosystem: Environmental > Aquatic > Freshwater > Lake > Sediment | place: USA: Wyoming | collected... | reverse complement strand
CCGAGCCTCTCGTCGTGCTCCGCCGGGACATCTGTCGGGCAGACCCTGCCGCAGGCGCCGCAGCCTATGCACTTCTCGATGTCGACGCCACGGGGCTTGAGCCTAACCTTGACGTCGAAGTCGCCCGGTACGCCCGTCACCTCCTCGACCTCCGCGTAGCTCATCAGGTCTATGTTCCTGCTCTGGCTCACCTGCGCCATCTTCGGCGTCAATATGCACTGGCTGCAGTCGAGGGTCGGGAAGACCTTCGGGAACTGGATCATGTGGCCGCCTATGCTCGGCCTCTTCTCGACGAGGTGAACCTTCAGCCCGAACTCCGAGAGCCTGAGCGAGGTCGTTATCCCAGCGACGCCTCCGCCGATGACCAGTGCCTCTGGGACGACCTTCATGGTCTTCGACTCCAGCGGCGCCGCCTCCTTCGCCCTCTCGATGGCGCCCCGGACGAGGTCTATCGCCTTAAGCGTAGCGCCCTCATGGTCCTCCTTGTGGACCCAGCTGTCCTGCTCGCGGATGTTAACCATCTCGAGGAAGGCGGGGTTGACGCCCTTCTCGGCGAGGTTGCTAAGGAAGGTCTCCCTGTGCATCTTCGGCGTGCAGCAGGCGAGCACGACCCTGTCCAGCCTCTGCCTCTCCACCGCCTGCTTCATCGCGTCGATGGAGGGCTTGCTGCAGAGGTACCTCTCCTTCCTGACGTAAGCGACGTCCGGCTTGACCGCGTCGACGACCCTCTCGACGTCCACTACGTCCCCTATGTTGCCGCCGCACTCGCATACCCAGACGCCGATTCTAGGGGTTTCTCCCATCTCCCAGTCCCCTTACAGGATCTTCAGCTGATGCTCCAGGGTCTTCCTGCCCCTGTACTCCGGCAGGAGCATCGGAGCCTTCCTGTCAGTCTTCACGCCAGCGTCCGAGAGCCACTTCTCGTACCTCTTGAGGTGGCCCAGCGTCAGCTTCCCCACAGTGACCTTCCTCGCCCTCTCGGCGGCGTACCTGCCCGCCCTCCTGCCGAAGACGTAGAGGTCGAGCTGAGAGTTCCCCATCAGGCGGTTCTTGCCATGTATGCCCCCGCATACCTCGCCGGCTGCGAAGAGACCCGGGACGCTGGTCTCGCACTGTGGGTTGATCTCGACGCCGCCGTTCTGGTAGTGGAGCGTCGGGAAGACGAGCATCGGCTCCTTCCTGATGTCGATGTTGTACTTCCCCCACATCCTCATCATCGCCGAGAACTCCCGCTCCGTGGAGCCCTTGCCGTGGATGATGTCTATCAGCGGCGTGTCGAGCCAGACGCCCCGCATACCGGTGTCGGTCACTATGCCGTTGTTCCTCCCGTAGCACTCGAGGATGAATGCGGAGGACTCGACGTCGCGGGTCTCCAGCGGGTTGACGAACAGCTCCCCGAGCCTGTTCAGCGGCTGCGAGCCCCTCCCCCTGAGCGCCTCGGTGCAGAGCTGGCCCACGATCTGCTCCGGGAACGCGGCGCCTGTGGGGTGGAACTGGGTCGAGTCAAGGTCCCTCAGGTAGGCGCCGACGTGGTAGGCGAGCGCGACGCCGTCCGCCGTGGAGCCGTAGTGGTTCGTCGTCGCGAAGCCCTGTATGTGCAGCCTCCCGAAGCCCCCTGTCGCCAGGATCGTGGATTTAGCCCTCGCGACCAGGTACTCGTCTGAGTCCATGTCGAGGAGGACCGCGCCTGCGACCTGGCCGGTGTCGTCCGTCAGCAGCTCCACGACGCTCGTGAACTCCCGATAGGGAATCCCACGGCTCAGGAACTCGTCCAGCAGCACCCTGGTGATCTCGAGGCCGGTGTAGTCCTTGCAGCTGTGCATCCGCTTCCGTGACGTGCCTCCGCCTGACTCGACCTTCATCATCCCGTCGGGGTTCTTGTCGTACATGACGCCGAGGGACTCGTGCCACTTGATCACGTCGGGCCCCTCCCTCACGAGGGCCTCGACGAGGTCGGTTTTGTTCGCGTACTGCCCGCCTCCCATGATGTCGAGGAAGTGGCGGGTCGGACTATCATTAGGCCTGTCGGCCGCCTGGATCCCGCCCTGGCTCATCTTGGAGTTGGCGTCGCCGAGGCGAAGCTTCTGAACCATGAGGATCTTGTCGAGCTCGATCCCGTTCTCCACGGCCAACAGGGCCGCGGTGAGGCCGGCGCCTCCCGCCCCGATGACGAGCACATCGAGGTCGTAGTCGACATGCTTGAGGTCGATGTCGCCGGGCTTGATGATCGGGTGGGCCTCGAGGATGTCCGCGACCTCGTGGGGCATGATCTGACCCTGGCTTGGGCCGAACTTCAGGGCCCTCTTGGTCCCCTCCTTGAAGTCCGGGTGCCAGTCCTTCAGTATCTTCTGCTTCTCGTCCGCGCTCATCAGTGGGAACTTCTTCCCTATGCGGTCGGGCCTTGTCTTCTCGACGAGTCTCAGCGACTCCTGCATGTACTCTGGGTATCCTGACATCTCTTATGCCTCCATGTCCCTGGTGTCGTAGAGCTTCTTCAGCCCGGCCTTGTCCAGGGCCTTGAGATTATTGATCTCCTCGTCGAACTTCCCCTCCTCGACCTCCTGAACCCTCTTCAGGACATGCTCCGTCGGCCCGACGATGTACCTGCTGTACAGTCTGCGGCCGAGCTGTCCTACGTTGTAGGGGACTATCTCGGCGGGGCACCTGATGGCGCATAGGCCGCAGCTCAGGCAGTCGAAGGAGAGCTTCGCCGTCGTCGCGATGTCGCCTCGGAGGGCGGCCTGGACGAAGTCCATGACCTGGAGGTCCTGCGGGCATGCCTTCGTGCATGTGTTGCACGCGAGGCACCTAGCGATCTCGGGGTAGTACTCGAGGAAGGTGGCAGCGTCCGCCTTCAACTCGTCCAGCTTGTAGGTCTTCTTCTCGGCGGGGCTGAAGGGTATCTGGGCGATGTACATGCCGTCCTCGACCATCTTCTGGCATGCGAGGGCCCCCAGGAGCTTGTAGCTGCCCTTCTTCCGGTAGATGGTGGCGCATGAGCCGCAGAAGCCCCCGCGGCAGCCGGCGCCCCTCCTGAACTGGTGGCCGGCGTACTCCATCGCCTTCATGATAGTGAGGTCCGCCGGGACCCTGTGCTTCTTCCCCATCACGTAGATGGTGACCATCTTCTTGTCGTTCTCCATCATCATCCTCTCCTAGATGAGCCCCCTCTCCTTCAGCAGGGGCCTCGGGTCGGGGGTGTTCGCCCCGAAGGCCGTCGCCTCGTCGCCCAGCCCGAAGGCGAGAGCCATCAGCTGGGTGAAGTAGACGACAGGTAACGCACCAAAACTCGGATAGTGCCTCCTTATCTCGGCCTGCCTCGGGCCGAGGTTGTACTCGCAGAGCGGGCAGGCCGTGGCGACGACGTCGGCTCCGGCCTGCCTCGCCTGGTCGAGTATCCTGTAAGATAGGTCGGCGACCGCCTCCTTCATCTGGACCGTGTGGTAGCTCCCGCAGCACTTCAGCTTGTACGGGAAGTCTACGACCTCGGTTCCAAGAGCCTTCAGCAGGTCCTCCATTATGGTCGGGTTGTCGGCGTCGTCGAGCCCAGTGCCCCTGGGCCTCAGGAGGAGGCAACCGTAGTAGGGCGCCACCTTGAGCCCTTTCAGCGACTTAGTGACGCGGGTCGAGACCTTGTCCCACCCCTGCTCCCTCAGCAGTTCAAGGAGGTGGAGGACCTCGACGCTTCCGCCGTAGGGTGCCGCCTCGTTCTCCATGTTTTCCTGGACCTTCTTCCTCTTGTCAGCGTCGTCCTTGAAGACTTGGTTCGATCTCTTCAGAGTGTTGTAGCACATGGCGCAGAGGGTGACGACCTTCTTGTCATCTACCTTTCCCTCCGCTTTCATCTCCTCGACCCTGAGGAGGTTCCTCAGAGGCGCGATGTGGTGCATCACGTCGTCCTTGGCGAGGGCGTGGACGGTGCCGCAGCAGTTCCATCTGCCGGGCTCGACCAAGTCTATGCCGAGTTCCTTAGCCGACGCCAGGGTCGAGGCTTCGAAGTTCTTCGCCGTCGTCTTTAACGTACACCCAGGATAATAGGCTACCTTCATGGTCGTCACGCCGTGAGCTTCCTCTGGTTGCTGACGATGGCTATCTGGGGGAGTTCCCTAAGCTCCTCCGCCGTCAGATCCTCTAGGTTAACCCTGTTGTACTTCTTCCGCAGCACCATCGTCCTGAGGGCCTCCATGACGTTGGCTATGTCTATCCCCCGGGGGCATCGGACCTCGCAGTTGAAGCAGGTGGTGCAGACCCAGATGGTCTTGGAGTCGAGGGCCTCCTCGAGCCCAAGCTGTGTCATCCTGATGACCTTGCTTGGCAGGTAGTCCATCTCCTGCGTCATCGGGCAGCCAGAGCTGCATGCGCCGCACTGGAAGCAGAGATCGATCTTCTCGCCGCTCAGCTCCTTCACCTTATCGCGGAAAGCCCGGTTCTCAGGCTTGAAGCTGAGCATGAGCCCCGACCCATTCGAAGACATCCCTTTACGTTCAACATCGCTCGCTTTATATTTTATCTAACCGACCCCGCACCCTTTTATCCGGTTGCGGGATAGTCTCTGGAAGGGATGCTGTTTGGAGTACCACTTGAAGACTCCTGTGCCCGAGGCGGAGGTCAGGAAGCTGAGGGTAGGCGACGTGATCTACGTCACGGGCACCGTCATAACGGCGAGGGACGAGACCCACCTCAAGTCCCTCGAGCTCCATGAGGCTGGGAAGAAGCCGCCAGTCGACTTTAAGGGGGTCGCCGTCTTCCACTGCGGCCCCATCATGAGGAAGGCTGGGAAGGGCTGGGAGACCGTCGCCGCGGGCCCAACCACCAGCGACAGGATGGAGATATTCCAGGACAAGTTCATAGAGGCTTTTAGGCCCGCCGTCATCATCGGGAAGGGCGGCATGGGGGACCGCACCTCGAAGGCTTGTCAACAGTACGGCTGCGTATACGGCGCCTTCACGGGCGGGGCCGCGCTCCTGGCCGTCAAGGGTATAAGGGGTGTGAGGGATGTTTTCTGGCTCGAGGAGTTCGGGATGCCGGAGTGCCTCTGGGTCTACGACGTCGAGGACTTCGGCCCCATGATAATCACCATCGACGCCCACGGCGGGAACCTCACCACCGACGTAAAAAAGCTAGTGACTGCCCGCAGGGACAAGATAATGGCGGAGATGAAGTAGGATGACGATTGAGAAGGTTGTTGAGGACACCGCCGTCGAGCTCCTGAGGATCGCGGCGACCGAGTACCCTAAGGAGTACGTGAAGGAGCTCGATAAGCTGATGAAGGAGACGAGGGGCGAGGTAGGTAAGTCCCAGATGGTTAGCATTCTCGAGGATGTCGCCCTCGCCCGGAAGGAGTCTTGGCCTATGTGCCAGGACACGGGTATGGTCGCCTTCATGGTGAAGCTCGGAGACGAGTTCCCGCTAAGGTCAAGCCTCAAAGAGACCCTCGTCAACGCGACCCGTCGCGCGACGAAGGAGATACCGCTTAGACCCAACGCCGTCGACATGCTGAAGGGGAACACGAACGACAACGTCTGCGACCCACACGTGCCTATACTCTACTTCGAGCTGGTACCGGGGAAGGACCTTGAGCTCACGGCGATGCCGAAGGGCGGGGGGAGCAGCAACGTCGCCGCTCACAGAATGCTGAAGCCTGGGCTGGGCATGAAGGGGGTCAAGAGCTTCGTCATAGAAGCCTTGGCCGCCGCAGGCTCGCTGGGATGCCCGCCCTACTTCGTCGGCGTAGGCATCGGCACCAGCGAAGACTACTGCATGGTGCTCGCGAAGAAGGCGCTTCTGAAGCTATTCAAGGTGAGGAATCCCGACCCGAAGATCGCGGCAATAGAAGAGGAGCTCCTCACGAAGGTCAACGAACTCGGCATCGGCGCCATGGGTCTCGGCGAGGGACCAACAGCCCTAGACCTCCACATCGAGATGGCGGCAAGGCACCCCGCGTCGCTGCCCGTAGGCGTCGTCATCAGCTGCTGGGCGCTCCGCCACGCAAAGGCAACCATATCGGCCGACGGGAAAGTCAAGATAGACAAGAGCGCCTAAACTTCCTCATTATCCTTCTTTTGAATAACTTTTAACGAGCCAGAGGCTAGAGTAGGCTAGCCTAGGGAGCGTGGGCGTTTGAAGGTCCTCTTCGTCGAGCCGAAGGATTTCTGGCTCATCCTCGGCCAGTACCCCTTACCCCTCTTTGGTATCCTCGTCCTCGCAGGTTACCCCGAGGCAAACTACGCAGAGATCGATGTCCTCGACTGTCAGGCGGAGGGGCTCGACTGGGACAACCTCGAGAGGAAGTCCGGCGAGGAATACCTGAGTTACAAGAAGTCGACGCCCATGCTCCTGCCGAGGCCTGGCGCTGCCCTCAGGTGGATTGTTGGCCTGCTCGCCGGAGGAGGGGAGGCGTCTTGAGGCCATCCGATGCGCTTTGGTCCCTCGGCATATCGTTAGCCGGGCTGCTCCTCCTCGTCCCCCTCACCCTCGGCTACACAGGGGGCCGCATCCCGTCGCAGCCCCAGCTGACTGGGGGCATCTTCATCCTGATCTGCTCCATAGGCGCGATCATGGGGGTATATCCTTCTAAGGTCCTAGCCCTCCTAGGCAGAGGGCGGGTGAAAGCTGGCGGAATAGGCGACCATGCATCGGCCGGGAACAGGGGTCATCACCCTCCGTGCGGAAGGTTCTCGGCTCATACCCTCTCCGTGGCGGGTAGGACCTTCTGCGCGGGCTGCACCGGCCTCGTGCTGGGTGCGGTCGTATCGATCGTTGGGAGCATAGCTTATTTCTTCCTTGGGATGAGCCCGGGCGATCCTCACACAGCTTTCTGGCTAGGCTTCACCCTCGTCCTCCTCGGCCTCATTCAGCACAGGATCGACCTCGACGACCCCGTCATCCACGCCTCCCTGAACGTCGTATTCGTGTTCGGCGCTTTCCTCTTGGTGGTTGGAGTCGACCGGATTAATGGCGGCCTCCTGGCGCAGTCTTACCTCTTGGCGATAACGGTCTACTGGATCATAGCCAGGATCGTCCTGTCTGAGGCGGACCACGTGTCTATCTGTGGACGCTGCGGACAGGAGGGCTGTCCTCACTCCTTCGCCGCCTGATACTATACCTCGTTTTAGGTCGGTGGAGCAACATTTCTATAAGGGTTGCAGCGATCTTCAACCAGTGAATCGAGATGGTCTACTGCACCAAGTGTGGCGCTGAGAACGCCAACGACGCTGAGAACTGCAAGAGCTGCGGTGCCCCACTACATCCTTCGCCGTACCGCGAGTACAGGCACAGGAGGCGCAGCGAGGAAGACGTCTGCTTCGGAGGCCGAGGCGGCGCGACTTGGGGGATAATCATAGGCCTCTTCATCCTAATCATAGGAGTTTCCTCCCTCCTAGGCGATGCTTATGCGTGGCTCGCCTGGGACAAGCTATGGCCCCTCTTCATTATCCTCGTGGCGCTGATGATCATCGTTAACTCCGTCATGAGGCGATGGTGACGCAACCTACACTCTACCTATTTTTCTGAACTCTGATACTCACGTTTGAGTTAATAGGCTGAAAGATCAGGTCGGGGCCTTAAGAGAGCGATCGCAAAATCTTGTGGATGCCATCCATTTTGGCGGCTAGGTCCGGGACGAAGGCCCTGTAGAAGTCTACTTGGCTTGTCAGGTCGCCCGCTATCTTGTTTGCTTCGCTGAACTTCCCGTCTGCGACGAGGCTCCTCAGCCTGTCGAGGGCGTCGATGGCGTCCACCGCCATCTGGCCGTAGGACCTGTAGCCATCGAGCAGGCTCTTCAATTCGTCTATGAGCTTAATGACCTCGTTGGCGCTCACTGCGATCGAGGTAAAGTCATTCCTTTCTGATAATAGGCTTTCCTCGATAAGAAATGGGGGAGAAGGAGGCGATGTGCTATTCTTTGAGCTCGACGACCATCCAAGCCTCTACGGCTATCCAGCCGAGGTGGTGGGCGGGCAGTGCGGCCCTCGCCGGTTTACCCTCGGGGTCTCCGTAGAGTTGGACCAGGAGGTCAGTGAAGCCGTTGAGCACCTTCGGCTGATCCATGAAGCCCTCTGCGCTGTTGATGAAGCCTATGACCTGCAGTACCTGCTTTATCCTGTCTAGGCTTCCGAGCTGCTTCTTGAGCTGGGCGAGGCAGTTGAGGCAGACCTCCTGGGCGGCCTTGTATCCCTCCTCTACGCTGAGGTCCTTGCCGACCATGCCCCTCTTCGTGGTCTCGAATGGGCCCTGGCCGCAGCTGAACGCTATGTTGCCCGCCCACTTAGCCCCTATGTAGTTGCCTTTTGGCGCCGGCGGGGGCGGCAGCTTCAATCCGAGCTTCTCGAGCTTCTCTTCTACAAACATGGCTTTCATGGAGGCGTGTGGGGCTTTAACCGTTGCTGGTTGCGTCGCTCAAAGGTAGGGGCAGTAGCTCCTCTCGTTCTGGCGAATCGCCCATATCGCCTTCTCGGTCAGTGAGACGCCTCCGTCGTCGACGGCGACGAGGTCCTTTCCTTTGAGGTATGTGAGGTTCGCCTCCAGCCGGTGGATGTCGACGCCGATGGCTTCGCTCAGGTCGTGCACGCTGATCGGATCGGGCGGCTCCGTCCTCTTCGTCCCCGGGTAGAGCGCCTGGAGGATGATGCGGCGGACCTCGTCGTCTTTGATACTCATGTCAGAGGCTCCGCTTCCGCCGGTTAAATGGTTTCGCCGCCGACACTGCATCTTTATAACATCTCCGTCGACCTTTCTGTCATGGCTCCAGGCTTATTTAAGAAGGGCCTAGGCTTCGTCGGGAAGCAGCAGAACGCCTTCAAGGTGAACATGGCGAAGAACGTGGTACAGAACTTCTCCCTCGGATTGACCCAGCAGTACCAGTCCATCTACATCACCGCGTTGGGGGCCACGGCGATGGAGCTGGGGTACGTCGCGAGCGCAGGCGGCCTGGCATTCGCCCTAGTCACGCTGCCAGTGGGCTGGCTCGCGGACAGGTACGGCATCAGGAGGGTTCTCCTCTCCGCCCTCCTCCTCATGGCGTGCGGGTACGCGGTGTTCGGGTCTGCGACAGGCTGGCAGGTCACGGCAGTGGCCCTGATGCTGACTACAGTCGCTTTCGAGACGACGATGAATGTCTGCCCCATGATCTGCGGGAGCAGCCTCGCGAGCGCCGAGAGGGTCACCGGCATGCAGCTCTGCGACACCGTCGCCTCGCTGCCGAGGCTCTTCGCGCCTGTTGTCGCAGCCTACCTGATCACTGGGTTCGGGGGGCTCACAGCCGAGGGGATTAGGCCCCTCTACTGGTTCGAGGTCGCGGGGCTCGTCGTGGCGTTCCTGATCATACTGAGGTTCTTCAGGGACCCTCGGCGGGTCGGCGGCGCAGAGAGGGTTGGCCTCGGCGTCGGCTTGAGGCGGGTCTTCGGCGAGGGGGTGAAGGTGAGGCGCTGGCTTGTCTACGTGATGTTGACGATGTTCCCGAACTACATGGCGATTTACGTGCCGCTCTACGCGAGGCAGGTGAAGGGGGCTGGCCAGTTCACCTTGGGGCTGATGGACACGGGCTACTGGCTCGTCATAGTGCTCCTGGCGATACCCGTCGGCCTCGTCGCGGACAGGTTCGGCAGGAAGAGGCTGATAGGGTTGATGACGCCGCTCTACAGCGCCGGGCTCCTCCTCCTGGTCGTGGCCCCGAACGAGGCGACCCTCGTAGCTGCCGGCCTCCTGACGGGCTTCTTCATGCTCTCCGGCGTCACGGGGGGCTCCATAAGCGTTGAGCTCGTCCCCAAGGAGCTCCTCGGCAGCTGGTTCGGCGTCATAGGCCTCTTCAGGAGCCTCATCAGCGTCGCCTCGCCCCTCCTGGGCGGGCTCCTCTGGAACAGCCTCGGCCCCTCGTCTGTGCTCATCTTCCTCGCGGCGACGCAGGTGGTGAAGCTGGGGATATTGGCGACGATGCCTAACTCAGTTGCGAGGGACTGAGGGGCCTGCGGCCCCTATTGGGTGTGTCTATGCCCGCTTTGCTACTGTTTCATGGTTCACCCATTCTGAAGTTTTTTAAGGTGAGCGCATCCATAACTCTTGAACGACCATGAACGACGAGAGCATCGTATACATCGGCAGCAAGCCTCCGATGACCTACGTGATGGCGGTCTTGACCGCCTTTAACAAGATGGGCGCGGATAGGGTGTCGCTGAAGGCGAGAGGGCAGGCGATCTCCAGCGCCGTGGACGTGGCCGAGATTTGCAGGAACAGGTTCCTTTCGGACCTTGAGAGGCCGGTCATAGAGATATCCACGGAGGAGCTCGAGAGCGAGCAGGGAGGGAAGCGCAACGTCTCGACCATGACGATAGTCCTATCAAAGGCCGGGAAGCCGGCCGCCGCAGAGGCGAAGCCCAGGGCCAAGAAGGCTAAGGCCGAGGAGAAGAAAGAGGAAGCCTAGGGAAGGACACCTTCTCCTGAGTGTCCCCTAACCACTTTCACCAAGGTTGTTTCTCTTAATTCGGCGCCGCTAGGGGCTGCTGTGCATTCTTCGCCCGGCGGCGCGCCACGGGAGGCTGATTACGCCTATCAGGGTGTCGGCGAGCTCCGGGAGGGGCCATCTGCTCACGATCAGGATCAGGGCGGCTACGCCGATGACTCCGTATGCGAAGCTTATCGGGTAATGGTAGGTTTCGACGGTCGGGTTCGTGACGAACCATGAGAAGGGCGGGGCGTCGTAGGCGGCGAGGTAGACGGTGAGGGCAATTCTGCTGACGTTCATAGCGTATAGGAGGATGGCTGAGAGCGCTATGCCTTCGGCCTTCCGAGCCCAGCCTGCGGCGAGGGGGATGATCAGGGCGGTCATGACGCTGAAGACGTTGATCGCCGTGCATTCGCGGATGATGGTGACGGTGACGGTCCTGTATCCGAGGAGTGTCAGCGAGGGCGAGCCCGCGCCTGTGGCCCAGGTCGACCTCAGGCCGAGGAGGCTGAGGGTCACTGATGTGGTCTGTGCGGTGAGCTCCTCGAGCCAGCCGGTTGGGACGAGGGTGAAGACCAGGGCTATGGCGATGAATGCGGCGACGTAGGCCGCCGCCCGCATCGGTGTGATGCCTTCGGCCCGGTCCATATCTTCTGGTTATCGGTCCGCGGGCTTAAAAGGGGTGGGCTCAGGCTTGTCCGTGAAAACTGTTATCCCCTCCGCGTCCTTTTTTTCTACGGGGTTGGGCTTGAGGATTCTACTCGTGGTGCCCATCAGTGGGATTAACGACGCTGAGATCGGGCTGAGGCTCAGTTTCCTCAGGTCGATCGCGGGGCCTGGGACCGAGCTGGGGTATGTGCAGGTTCGTGGGGGTCCTCCTGCGATCGAGTGCGCGGTCGACCACGTCAGGGCGGCTGCCGAGGTGCTGAGGTGCGTCGAGGAGGAGGCGGGTCTATGGGACGCGGTGATAGTCTGGTGCGCGGGGGACCCGGGCGTCGAGGCAGCCCGGACGCTCGTCGACGTCCCCGTGATCGGTCCAGGTGAGGCGATGAGGGCTCTGGCGTCTACTCTGGGGAAGAGGGTCTGCGGGGTCTCGGCTCCGCTGCCTGTGCTCGAGCTGAGGAAGGACCTGAAGAGGACATTCGAGCTGACGAAGGCGAAGGTTGAGGAGCTCGCCAGTGAGGGTTATGACTCTTTCTACCTCGATTGCCTCGGGCTTTTTGGCATGGGGAGGCCGATGAGGGAGGCTACTGGGCTGCCGGTGATCGACCCGGCTGAGGCCTCGCTGAAGATGGCTGAAATATCGGTCGAACTCGGGCTCCGAACGAGCAGGATAGCCTATCCTCGGTATCCGCCACCACACAGGCGCGGCTGAGTGCCGTGACTATACATAACGGGAAAAATATTCCTTATTCCGCGTTTTTTACACGCTAATATGCGTTTTTTATGCAGATCGGGGGCTGAAAAGAGTCGTTTCTAGCCTCCTTTCGGTGGGGGGAGCATTTCCATGAGGGATCAGGGGGGACTCCCCTACTTTTATTAGCTCTGGGATTGGTAGGTGACATGTGTGTTGGTCTTGAAAGCGTTCCTGCGGGTGCGGGGCTTTTCTTTTATCTTGGTTTGAATATTGTTCTGGGGATGGCATTGTCTTCTGGCTCTAGGTCAGGGTTGGTGGCGCTTATCTCCTGCCTTCTGACCGTAGCCTGTTTTCTGGTTTTAGTGCTGAATATGCCCAAGGAGCCGGGCAAGGCTGGCGAGGAGTTGCTGATCCCGAGAATCACTACGGATAAGGAGATTTACATGGCCTACGAGGTTATTGTGGCGAGTTACGACTTCGTTAACCCGAACCCCTACCCCGTTGAATTCACGCCGCCCGAAACGGTCACCTTCTCAGGTGGCTACAAGAGTAAGTCGGACACGTTAGGAGCGGTAGCTAAGCTGGAATGGGTCTCCGTGAGCTTCACCGTACCTCCAGGTGGCGTCTTCCATATCATGGATTTCAGGTTCCCCACGTCGAAAGGAGAGGGAGACTTCGAGATCAGGGGCATGGGATTGGTGAAGGTCGTGAAGGTGCTGCCCCTCACGCCTTAATACTCAGGGATGTCCGGGTGGCGTCTGTGCCAGTCCGTTAGGCTCTGGTAGGCTCTTGCTATGTTGATGACCGTGTTCTCGTCGTATGGGTGTCCCATGAACTGGATTCCCGTGGGGAGGCCTGCCTGGGTGAAGCCGTCTGGGACGCCGATGCTCGGGAGACCGCAGCCGTTCCCCACTGCTCCCATGACGTCCTTGGTCGCCCCAGGGGCGACCTTCCTGAACTCCTGGTCTATGGGGGTCGCCGCCTTCTTGGCGGTGGGTGCCGCGACGGCGTCGTACGGCTCCATGACTTCCGCGACTGCCTTCGCCATCTTGCCTCTGAGCCTCATGGCGCGGAGGTAGTCGGTGGCTAGGAGTGTTATCCTCGCGTATGGTCCCCAGTGGTCCTCAGGGGCTGTGAGCTTATGGCTCAAGCCTGCCTCTACGAACTCGTCGAAGGCGCTCGCCGCCTCGGCGTTTAGGATTGTGCGGGTTATCGCCTCGTATGGGAGGTCTGGGAGCTCGAACTCCTCGACCGAGGCGAACCTCTTCACCACCTTCAGGGCTTCCTCGAAGTTCTGCCTGACCTCGTCCTGGGCGTCGTCCGCGGCTCCCTTCAGGACGCCTACTTTGTAGCGTTTCTTAGCGCTCCTCGGCTTGTAGGTCCAGGGCTCATCGACCGTGGTTGGGTCGTCTGGGTCTGGTCCCGCGATGACCTCTAGGACGACGCCGCAGTCGTCGGCGGTCTGGCAGAGGGGGCCGAGCTTGTCTAGGGTCCAGCAGAGAGCCATGGCTCCGCGGCGGCTGACCCTGCCGTATGTCGGGCGGAGGCCGGCTACGCCGCAACTGTTCGAGGGGCTGAGGATGCTGCCCCATGTCTCAGAGCCTAAGGCGAATGGGACGAGGCCTGCCGCTACTGCTGCGCCTGAGCCGCTTGAGGAGCCGCCGGTCCATGTGTCCTGGTTCCATGGGTTCCTCGGAGGCCCGGTGAAGGAGGCGAATGGCTGCCTGTAGCCCATGCCTCCGGCGAGCTCGATCATGGCGAGCTTGGCGCATAGGATGGCTCCTGCCTGATCTAGATTCTCCACGACGGCGGCGTCGTAGTCGAATACCTGATCTTTGAAGGGGGCAGCGCCCCAGCTTGTGGGGATGCCCTTCGTGGCGATGAGGTCCTTCACGCCGTAAGGGATCCCGTGGAGGAGTCCCCTGTAGTTACCCGCCTCTATCTCCTTCTCCGCCCTCCTCGCCTGCCTCAGCGCCCTCTTTCGGGTGACGGTTACGACCGAGTTGTAGCTTGACCCGATCTTCTCCAGCCGCCTCAGGTAGAGCTCTGTCAGCTCCACGGGGGGGATCCTGCCCGATTTGATGTGCTTGGATAGCTCCCTGACGGGCATGAACAGGGGATCCGGCTTCAAACACTCTTCCTCCTTACGGGTTTGAAGACGCTGAAGGGCTCGTCCCAGTTCCCCAGCCTGATTGACCTCAGGGCGTTGGCCGCGTCGATGTTCGCCTCGAGGGCCTTCCTGACCTCCTCAAGCTCCTCCGGGGTGAGCCTGCCGCCGTAGCGGTCGGCGACGACCCTGAGCCTCGCCTCTACCTCCCGGCTCCTCTCATCGCTCATAGGTGAGGTTGGGGCAGATGATTATTTGAAATGATTGAAGGTCTCTCTCAGTTATAGAACGTAAAGCATTTTCTCGAGTATTTCTTTTGTCAACTCCATCTTCTCCGGGCACTCCCTGATCAGCGCCCTGCTAGCCCACATCCTACCGACTCGTCCATAGACCAGCCTCACGATCGTCCCCGTCGGCTCAATGGCTCGGACCGCTGGAAGGACATCGCCGTCGCCGCAGAGGAGCGCGATCTTCTCCACGATCCGTTCCCAGGCGAGGGACATGAGCCTCACGGAGATCTTCACGTCCACCTGATTCTGAACCGGCACGCTGAAGGCCTCGCCGCACCTCGGGCACCTCCCCGGCTTCGGCACCACGTAGCCCAGCTCGACCTTGACGTGCTCAAACATCTGGATGGCCTCGAAGTACTCCCTCTTCCTCCTCCGGTTCTCAAGCTGCTCCACGGTCGCCCCGTCCTTTGGTACGTAGGGTTCGGCGTCGAAGATGTATGTCATGAAATGTTCCTCTCCCGGTCTGAGGAGATGCGCGGGGTACAGCCGTGGATCAAGGGTGTCCATACCGTACTCGTCCTTCAGATTCTGGAGGTACATGTTGTCAACGAGGATGGCGGTCTTCAAGGCATAACGATCAAAACTACATTTAGAAAATATTAAGAGTATTGATTACCCGTTGGCTGTATTCGTTGCCAACGGGGGCCGTAATTAATCATTAAGAGTTATCTTTTCACGACTTATATTCTTTATGGATAATCACGATTGAAAGAAAGAATACTGGTGTTTATATCGTAACCCTGTATCTGTCCATGAGCTCCTGCCGCTTGCCCTCGTTCCAGCCCGTCACGTCAGTGTAGTAGCCCGTGATCCTGCTCCACCACTTCACGCTCTCGGAACCACAGCTAGGGCAACTCTTCAGCAGCCCGGCGTTCGTGCTCTGGCACTTGCTGCAGATAGTCAGGTCCTTCGTGTAGCTGAAGTACCCTATCTGGCTGTTCCTGCAGATGCGCTGAGTCAACTTGTACAGCGCCTCGGGGTCGCTGCAGGCCTCGCCGAGCCAGGCGTGGAAGATGTTCCCGCCGCTCAGGATCGGGAAGAACTTGTGCTCAATGTCAATCTTCTTCCCCAGCGGAATGTGGGCGCCCACGTACGTGTGTGTGCCGTTGCTGTAGTAGACTGGGAGGTCGCGCTGCCCCTTGAGGAGCGCCAGGCTCTGCTCGAGGTCGCCCTTAACCACGTTCTCCGCGTGCTTCCTGTACTTGGGCGAGACGAGGTCCGAGATGGCGAAGGTCTGCGCCGTGCTCTCAGCCGGCGTCCTCGCCAGCATTATCTTGAAGCCGTGCTTCATCTCCAGCCCCTTCCTGTACTTCTCCATGTCGAGGAGGAGCCTGACGGCGACCCTTATCGCGTCGTCGCTCTCGTGGAGCTGGCTCCCGGTGAAGTGCTGGACCATCTCGTTGACGCCGACGACTCCGATGACGTTGACGAGCTCCCTGAAGTCGACGGCGGGGGGAGCCTTCTGCCCCGTCACAGGGTCCCTGGGCTGCTGGGTTGCGAACGGTATCATGTTGTTCCCGATCGCCTTGTCCATCCAGTGCCGCTTGGTCTTGAAGACGTCGACTGAGAGCCTCATGTTCTCCTGGGCCGCCTCGAGGAGCTTGTCGTAGTCGCCGTTCGCCCTGTAGGCCATCCTCGGCATGTTGAGGCTGACGACCTGCCAGCCGCCCATGCTGAAGTGCTGGCCGCCCTCGAAGAAGAGCTTCTCGTTGAAGTGGGGGTCAGTCTCGGGCGTGTTCGCGAACTGGTAGGCGCAGCACTGGTAGCAGCTTATCCCGTTCCCGTAGCCACGGTAGGCGGGGAGCATGTTGTCGAAGTATGGCGCGCCGAACTTCCCCACCGCCTCGTGCACGAGCATCCAGAGGTCGTCGTACTCGGGCTTGAAGAACTCGGGCGAGACGTAGTTCTCGTTCTTGGGGAAGTTGAACGGCTTACCCCAGAAGTCGCCCTCCAGCGACACCTCCGTGATGGCGCGGAAGAAGTTCTGCACCTCGTCCTCGTAGTTCCCGTAGGTGTCGGGGCCGACCTTCCCACGCATGACCACGGGCACGTCGCGCCAGATCTTCGGCACACCCATGGGCAGCTGGATGTTGCTGAACACGAGCTGGCCACCACGCGTCACGTAGGTCTGCGTCAGCTCGTAGAACATCATCTGAGCCAGCTGCTTAACCTTGCTGTACTCCATCCCGCGCATGAAGGGGGCGAGGAACATCGTGTAGTTCATGAAGCCCTGGCCGCCGCTGAAGTTCGTCTGCCCCGCCGCGAGGACCTTCACGCTGTGCAGGATCGCCACCTCCGGCTGCTTCGCGGGACCAGCGACGCTGCTCCTGAACCCCGTCCCGTCAGGGACCAAACCATAATACAGGAAATACCTTAGGTCCCAGTCCTGGCAGAACGGGCGGCTCCCGAAGTACTCCAGCGTGTGGATGTGGATGTCACCCTGGTGGTGGGCCGTCGCCAGAGTCGGGTCCATCAGCAGAAGGTACTGCTCCTTGCTGAGCCTGTCAGCCTTCTTCTTGTGCACCGTCTCAGGGTTAGGCTGCAGGTTCGCGTTCTCCTTCGCCTCGTAGCCGCTGCCCGTGTCTATCTCGTATGCGTCCGGGACAGGGACTCCGACCCTGGTCAGGATGTTCCTGTAGATCTGGAGCTCCGGCATATTCTCCTGCTCGCTCCACTCGAGGAGGACGTTGTTCGCCACCTCCCTCACCATTGGCCCGGAGACGAACTTCGGCTTGATCAGCCTTATCCTGCGATCCACCTCGTTGGCTATCTTCTCCGCCTTCAGCCCGCTCAGCGGCTCCATGCCGAACATTATCTTCGCGAGCTGCGTCTCCCTCTGGAGCTGCTCGATGATCCGTGTCTTGTCCCACGGGACGAGGTAGCCGTCCGTCGTCCTGACCATCGGCATCCCGCGGTAGACCCTCTCCGCCTTGGAGTACTGGTTTATGTAAGTCTGTCCCATCGGCAGCTCCTTGACACGCTTCAAACGCCGAGAACCTCCCTGACGGCCGCCTCGTTTAAGGTGCCGTCCCTGAAGAACTCCTCGGAGGATGCGGCCCTCTCCCCCACCTCGAGGAAGGGCGGGTTGCCGAACATATTACGCATCACGAACTCTGTCTGGGCCTCGCTGTCGAACCACCTCGCCTCGAAGCCGATCCCCCTCTCGGTGAGCCACCTCTTAAGCTCCTCACATTTGCTGCAGTCCGGAAGGGAGTAGACCTTCACTCTGGCAGGTGAATCCGTCACGTTTCAAGCCTCCGATGGAGAACACTAACTACAAGTGTATCAACAGTCGCGAATCGTTCTATTTGAAGATGATTGTCGTGACCATAATACTTCGAACAACGATGTAAAGAATTATCTGAATATATATATATAAAATGGGATTGTCCTAAAATAATTCAATGATATTAAACATTAACATTATGTCAGGAATAATTTAAATACTATTGAGGTGATATGCTTTATTCAAATCTAAAGAGTCAAAGAGGGTGCAGGATGACAATCATCGTCTGCCTCGTCGGGACCCACTTCCGCCGTCCCTTCGACGGCATAAGGTACTGGAGCAAGCACCACGGCATAACCAGGCTCTACCTCCTCTACAGCGACGTCGAGGCCGGCGACGAGACGGCCGTCTTCAGTTATATGTCGAAGAAGAACGCCGAGGAGCTCCGCGACAAGCTCGAGATACTCGACCCCGTCATGGTAGGATACGACCCCATGGACCACAGGAGCGCATTCAAGGCGATCTACGGCGTCGTATCGGCCGCGCGCCGCGACGGAGAGGAGGTCCTCATGGACATAACCAGCACCACGAACATCACCCAGGGAGTAGCCCTCACGGTAGCCCTCATGTTCAGGAACGCGAGGGTCTACAGCGTCCCCTCCGTGAAGCCTGCGTGGTACGTCAGCGGGAAGCCCGGCGAAGAGGCCTTCAGCCGCTGGTTCGAGACCGCCAGGAACCAGCAGAGCAGGGAGCCAATGGAGATACAGCTCCCAGGCTACAGGCTCGAACCGAGCAGCAAGCACGAGGAGAAGGAGTGGGAGCGCGAGAAGAAGCTCCTGGTCCTCCTCCGCGAGAACGGCGGCGAAGCCAAGTCCATAAGCGACGTCATCCGTTGGTTCGGCTACAAGGCAGCCAGCTCCACCCTCAGGAACAGGTTCAGCAGGATCGTTTCACGCCTCGAGATGAAGGGACTCATCGACGCCGAGAAGGGGAGCAAGATGAAGGTCATCAGCCTCACGGAGTTCGGGAACATCTTCGCCGAAGCCATCTCGGAGCAGACCGTGGTATAATAGCCTGGCCAATGCTATCGAGGGGGTTGTATCATCCGAGTAAATTTCCATTCCCACTGGAGGACCACTTACCGCTTTGCCTAAATATGCTACTCATAGGTCAAGACTGGAGCGCGCCGATCCGATATATTATGCCTGGGATTATGGTATTACGCGTCGAAGATAGCCGAAAAGATCGAACACCAGGTGCGGTGGTCTCCCTCCCTCATTTTTAGCTAAGTTTTTATCACCGACCGGGCTACCTACCATCAGGTTTCGGAGGATAACGCTTGTTAGCCCAGATTGTTCTCACCCCGGCCGAGGGGAAGAGGCTGATAGCGAAGGCGATAGCCCACATGGACATCGTCCAGGAGGCGATGAAGGAGGGGATCGTGGTCGTCTGCACGAGCACCACAGACGCCTACGTCCTGGAGGAGCTCACAGGGAAGGAGGTTAAGGACAAGGGCATGTTCACGGCGGGCGTCGTCACCAGGGAGGGACTCCTAATCACCGAGGCGAAGGGCCGCTACGATCACCACGTCTTCGAGAAGGGCAAGGTCAAGGCCTTGAAGACGCAGGAGCTACCGCCGATCCTCGCCAAGATGGGGCCCGGCGACGTCTTCATCAAGGGCGCCAACGCCATCGACCCCTTCGGCGCCGCGGGCGTCCTCCTCGGAGGAGCCGGCGGAGGCACGATAGGCGCAGCCTGGGGCTACCTCACCAGCAACGGCGTCACCACGATAATCGCCGCGGGCCTCGAGAAGCTTGTGCCGATAAGCCTCACAGACGTAGTTGCCAGGATTGGGATGAAGAAGGTCGACTACGCCATGGGCGTCAAGTGTGGCATGATGGTCGTCCAAGGCGCCGTCATCACGGAGATGGAGGCGTTCAAGGAGCTCTTCGGGGTCGACGTCATCCCGATAGGGGGAGGCGGCATCGACGGCGGAGAGGGCTCCAAGATCTTCCTCCTCGACGGCGAAGACGAGGCCGTTAAGGCGGCCATCGAACTCGCCAAGAGCATAAAGGGGGAGCCCCAGCTCAAGACTAGGACCCAGAAAGCCTAGGCCCCCCTAATTTTCTAGGGCATACTCCGTCTTCTCGGCGCCGTTGAACTCGGCGAAGCTCTCAAGTGTCCTCTGGAACCTGTCCTCGTACTCCTCGTCAGGCCTGAACCACGGTTCATGCCACAGTCCTCGGACGATGAGGATGCCATTCTTCCTGTCGAGCTTCGGCGCTATCCTCCCGACGAGGCGGTCCCCGTAGAGTATGGGGAGGTGGTAGTAGCCGTACCTCCTCTTCTCAGGCTTCGCGTAGATCTCTAACGCTGGTTCGAAGCCGAAGAGGCGCTCGACCCTATCCCTGTGCCATAGGAGGTTGTCGAAGTAGGTGAGGAACCTGACGTCGTCGAATGCGAAGCTATCCCCGAGCTCTTGAAGCCTGCCTGCGTCCTCCTCCGTGCAGTAGTATGGCTGCCTCTCGTTCTCGACGCTGACCTTGACGGCCTCCCCGCCGGCCACCATCGCGTCGAGGAGAGCCTGCAGCTCCTTGGCTCCCTTTTCCATCTTCACGCACCACTGGTGGTAGTAGCCGCGGATATCCTTGGGCTTGATTGCCCCGAGGGCGCGAATCGTCCTGCCGACGAAGAACCTCACCCTCTCCTCCTCCGTTGGCTCGGTCGTGTCGACCCAGGACGGGATCACCCTCTCGGCGACGTCGTAGTATCGCTGGAAGTTGTCACGACGTGAGACGAGGAGGACGCCGGCGGCGAATAGGGTCTCAAGCGCGACCTTGCATGGCTTCCAGGACCACCAGCCCTGGTGGGGCCTCTTCCCCTGCTCCTCGAAGTCCCTCGACGAGAGGGGTCCCTCCTCCCTGATCCTTTCTAGGACGTGATCGATAAGTTTGCTGCCTGCGTCGCCGAACCAGCCCCTCCCCTGGGCCCAGTCCTCTCCCCTCAGCCTCATGGAGCGGATGAAGTAGCGGTAGTCGCTGAAGGGCATTATGGAGGCGGCGTGGCCCCAATGCTCCCAGAGCCTCCTGTCGACGTATGCGAGGTCGTCGAAGTCCTTCTTACTGTACTGGCCGAGCCTGGTCCAGATGGCGAGGTAGTGGGCTCGTTCAACGACGTTTATCGTGTCGATCTGGATGCAGCCCACGGCGTCGACGGCCTCGAAGATCTCCTCCTTGCCAACTTTTGTCGGGTAGGCGCCGACCCCCTGTTTCTCCACCTGGAGCCGGCGGACAGCCTCCCTGGATACGCCCACAGACGACGCCTCTCAGAAAGGTCACTCTAATACTATATAATTTTAGCTGATTATAACAGATAAAAGTTCGATGAGGCTCCTTAACGCTCCCTCAGCTCCACCCTGCCTGTCGAGGAGGACTGCCTTCATCCCCGACGCCCTGGAACCCTCCACGTCCCAGGCTGGGTTGTCGCCGACGAAGACGCACTCCTCGGGCTTCACCCCCAGTTTAGAGGCAGCGTGCTCGAATATCGGCCCAGCGGGCTTCCTCCACCCCACGTCCCTACAGAAGAAGGAGCCGTCAACGAGGACGCCGAGGCCGAGCCTATCTATCTCACGCCGCCAGGGCTCAGCCGGGCTCCCCCACGGGGTGTTGGAGACTATGGCGAGCCTGAAGGCTTTCGCCCTCAACGCCTTGAGCGTCGGAATGGAGTCAGGGTAGACGCGTCCACAGGCGAATATAGGCTCGAGGAAGGAGTCGCAGAGGCGCTTCAGCACCCCTTCGTCGTATACCTCGAAGATCCTTGATAATCGCCCCTCCAAGGGCCGGACCCTGTAGTCTTGCGCCTCGTGATCCTCCGTCCTTATCCTCTCGAAGATAAGGTCGGGCGGCGGCAGCCTGTGCCCCGATGCCCTCAGCTCCGCCTTGATCCTCGCCGTCGCCTTCGATAGGATCGCGGGGAACTCGTCGCGGGTGTAGTACTCCACGAGCGTGTTGCCGAGGTCGAAAAGGATCGCGCGGGCCAAGGCCGCCATTTGTTCTATCTACATCATGCTTAAAGAGTTGGGTGCCCATCAGGATGCGATCGAGATGCCGGAGAGGCCCGCCTGGGAGATCAAGAGGACTGTAACGGTCAAGGCAGAGGAGGACTACGACAGGGGACTCGGCCTGCCACCCGAGGAGCGGAGTCTTCAGCAGATGATCAAGCGCGGCGTCCTCGTCATCGACAAGGTCCCGGGCCCGACGAGCCACGAGGTCGTCGCATGGGTGAAGAAGCTGATGGAGATCGAAGGGGTTGGTCACGGCGGTACCCTCGACCCAAAGGTCACTGGCGTCCTCCCCGTCTGCCTGGAGGAGTCGACTAAGATAGTTCAGGCCCTCCTCGACTCCGGGAAGGAGTACGTCACAATAATGAGGACCCACGAGGACGTGGCGGAAGACCAGCTGGTAAAGACGCTGAAGATGTTTGAGGGGGAGATTTTCCAGCGTCCGCCGCTGAGGTCCGCGGTGAGCCGACGCCTCCGCACCAGGACCATCTACAGGATAGACTACCTCGAGGGCGACGGCAGGAACTGGCTATTCAGGGTTAGCTGCCAGAGCGGGACATACATCAGGAAGCTCTGCGCGGACGTCGGAGAGGTCCTGGGAGGCGGCGCCCACATGCACGAGCTTAGGCGTGTCAGGAGCGGACCGTTCACGGAGGACCAGGCGGTGACCCTCTACGACCTCGCCGACGCCCTCGACCTGAGGAGCGAGGGGGACGAGGCGCCGCTCAAGAAGATGATCCACCCGATAGAGGATGCGCTGGGCCTGCTCCCCCACATCTGGGTCAGGGACTCCGCGGTGGAGGCCATCTGCACAGGCGCCCAGCTCGCCGTCCCAGGCATCCTGAGGTTCGAGTCCGGGATAGAGGCGAAGTGCCTGATGGCTGTGATGACCCAGAGGGGCGAAGCCGTCGCTCTCATGAGGGCCGAGATGGACGGCGGCGAGATCGCTAAGGTCGAGCATGGTATAGCTGCTACGCCGGAGCGGGTCATCATGCACAGGGGCATGTACCCTAAAAAGTGGTAGCCGTGGCCGAGCACTACTTCACGGAGCAGCCTACCTCTAAGCCGGAGCCGGGGCTCATCAGGTGCACGCTGAGGGGGCTCAGCCTCGAGTTCCTCACAGACTCAGGCGTCTTCAGCCA